>Ga0335085_10009788_pt1 | contig 14410 bp, 7 predicted proteins | sample Lox_Sample_45_FD_206712 | JGI IMG/M metagenome (GOLD analysis project Ga0335085, IMG submission 206712) | Soil microbial communities from Loxahatchee National Wildlife Refuge, Florida, United States - Lox_Sample_4.5 | ecosystem: Environmental > Terrestrial > Soil > Wetlands | place: USA: Florida...
CGAAATTGGTCGCTCCCGATGCGCCCAGAATAAAGGGAATGGCGAGCCCATTGGGCGTGCCGAACGCGCCGGCATCGTAAAGCGAGCCCGGCAGACAACCCTGACTCATGAACGCGCTGCCGAGTGCATCGAGCGTGTAGCCGCCGAATTCGGACGGCCCGGAATCGTGATGGCAGAGCTGCTTGCCGGTGCGCTGGCGGTTGTCGTCTTCCTGAAAATGCTCCCAGATCGCATCGCCGTGCAGCCACGGGAACGGCTTGAAGCCCAGCGTCACGCGGCTCGACCATAGATCGCGCCCGTCCACGCGTTTGCCGGTCGTGGCGTTGAAATCGTAGCCGTCGCGCTTGGTCCATTCGCCTGCCACGCGCAGATCGAGCCGGTCGTCGACAATCGGGAAATTGACCATGCCTTCGTAGCGGCGGTTGTGATAATTGCCGAAGTCGGCCGACACCATCGCCTCGAATTCGTCCGTGGGCCTGGCGGAGACAACATTCACCACGCCCGCGGTGGCGTTGCGGCCATAGAGCGTGCCTTGCGGGCCACGCAGCACCTCGACTTGCGCAACGTCGTAGAATTCCTGTTCGAAGAAGTGATTGCGGATAAAGGGCGTATCATTGAAGGCGACGGCGACCGCCGGGTCGGTGGTCACCGACACGGCTTGCGTGCCGATACCGCGAATCTGGATGGTGTAGCCGGAGAAATTCGTTTTCGAGAAGGTGAGGTTCGGCACCTCTTTCACCAGGTCCGGGCCGCCCGCGATCTGGCGCGATGTCAATTGCTCCTGCGAAAGCGCGGTAATCGCAATCGGAACCGTCTGGATATCGCCCTTGATTTTGGACGACGTGACGACGACGGTTTCCACACTCGCCGCCGCGTGCGAAGGCGCGACGGCATCGGCAAGCCGCGTCGCGGGCTCCGCCGCTTCGGATGTTTTCTTGCGATCGCGCACAATAGCGATCACGCCCAAATCCGTTTGAGCCTTGAAGCCCGTATCCGCCAGAATGCGCGACAGCGCCGCTTCTGCGGACAGATCGCCCTGCACGCCATGTGTGCGCACGCCTTTCACCGCGTCGCCGGAAACCACAAGCGCGATACCGGCCTGCGTCGTGAACGCATTCAACGCCGTGCCCAGATCGCCCGCAGGAATATTGAAGTCATGCGCCGATGCGGCGGTCGCGATGACAACGCTCGCGCCCCCTATCAATGCGGATTTCAGAACCCTTAACTTCGACATGTCCCCTCCCCCAGTGCGGCCATCGCCGCAAATTGCATTTGCCTCTCAGCGCGAAATCACAATCTCGTTGTTTCGATCCTCGACGCGCACGCCGAGAATCCGCGTTGCAACGCGGCCGAACAGATCGACCCCATTCACCGGAAACTCGCCGATGATCGTCAGCCGCGCGGCATCGGGATCGGCGACGACGATTTTCTTGGCGTTGTAGCGGTTGAATTCGGCGGCAGCGTCGGCAAGCGTGGTGTAGTTGAAGACCAGAAGGCCCTCACGCCACGAAAGCTCGTTCTCCAGTTTCTTGATCGGCTGCGTGGTGACGGAGACGGAATCCGCAGACGCCATGATGACATCGCCCGGCTTGAGCGCCACCGTTTTCAGCGGTCCCGTTTTATTCCCGTTATCGAAACGCACGCGGCCCTGAAGCAGCGCCACTTCGATGGTTTTCCTGTCGTCCCGGACGAGGAATTTCGTGCCCAGATCGGTGATCTTGCGCGCGCCCGCGATGACCACGAAGGGATGGGCGGGATCGTGCTTGATCTGGAAATAGGCTTCGCCGCGATCAAGCCAGACCTGCCGCGTTCCATCGACTTTCGCCAGCCGGACTTTCGTGTTGGTATTCAACTCGATGCGCGAGCCGTCGCTCAGCTTGAGCGTCTCGTGTCCGCCAATTCCGGTACTGTAGGTGTTGGTGCGCGGCGTCAGCAGATAATTCGCCCCGACAGCGCCCAACATTGCGGCGATTCCCGCCACGGCAGCGGCGCGGATGAGGATGGCCGGAAACCGGCGGACGCCCTCAACCGGCGGATGGCGCAGCGCGGCGAGCCGCGCAGCCTCCGACCACGCCGCTTCCAGCCGCCAATAGGCGACGCGGTGCGCGCGCGATTGCGCGAGCCAGGCTTCGAGTTGCGACTGGTCTTCGGTCGTCCAGCTGCCCGCATTGGCGCGCGCGAGCCATGCGGCGGCCTCCGCATTCAACTTTTGAACGCGTGAGGCATCCGGCATGTGCAATCCGCTGCTGCTCATGCGCCCCTCCTCGCATCTGGCTCGCCATAAACGACGTCAGCAAGAACGCACATACCGCGCGCCACATGATTGGCCACGGCCTGCTCGCTGATACCCATGCGGCCGGCGATCTCGCGCTGCGATAATCCTTCGATGCGCTTGAGAACGACGGCCTCGCGGCAGCGCGGCGGCAATTGATCGAGCGCAGCTTGCAGACGGCGAAGCAGATCGCGCGCGAATGTGCTGCGATCCGGGCCAGGTTCATCGGCGGCGATATCCAGCGACTCCAGCTCGGCCACGGCTTCAATCGGGACGACCGATTCCTTACGAAGCCGGTCGATCAGAAGGTTGCGCGCGGTGGAAAACACGAAAGCGCGGGTACGCTCGGGAATTGCCTGTTCCGCCGCTTCGAGGGCGCGCTCGTAAATATCCTGGCGGAAATCTTCGATCTCGCTTGCGTTGTGCCAGTTCTTTTTCAAGTAACGCGTCAACATTGCCTCCAAAGGCAGCACTTCGCGGACGAACCAAGCGTGAGCCTGGGCCGTGGTCACAGCCGCGCCTGCGCGGCGCGGATCGGCGCCTTCACTTGCTAAATCCGGCGTTCTTTCGGTCATCCCTTGCCAGTCTCCCACCTGCGAGGGAGGTGCGCCTTCGAGGGGCCACATCTATTATGACGTGCCAAACGCGCCGATATACTCAAGGCCTCAGGCGCGGAATTGGGCGGGCAGGTTCAGAGAGGCGCAAGCCGCGATTTTGCACGCGGCTTGGGAGCGCTCCTGTTGTGCAGTGCAAAAGAATGGGCGCGGGACCGGCGGCGCGACTGGCCGCGCTGCCGGATGGCCCGCAATATATTATGTGTGCCTAATCGCCGAGGCCGATGGAGATGGAGGCGTAGGGGCCATTGAAGGCGCGGTTGTCTGTCTTTCGTGTGTCGATACCATTGTCGATGGCATTGAAGAAGAAGTCCGCTCGATACCCAATGCTGATTTTGGCATCGGTGTAGCGAACGGACAGCCCGGCAAACCCGCCGACATTGGGGACGACAATCGAGCGAGAGCGATCAAGCGGTACGACATAGGCATAATGCATGGTTGCGTTATAGTTGCCGAAAAAATAGCGGCCCGTCGTTTCATGCTTACCACGCACCTTCTGCCGTCCGAACAGCGCCGCAGCGTTGACGCCCCAATCGAATGCGATCGCGCCTCTGTCGGGATTGCCCGCGAATGGCGCCGACCCATCCCAGGAAATGGAGGGGCCTACCCCCTTGAATTCCCGTTCGGCGTGGAGAAGCGCGTAATAGCTATGATTGTGCTGATGTGACAGGTGTATCAGTGCATCGACACCAATATAGTGGCTTGGAAGCGAACGGAACGTGATAGTGGAATTCGTCTTGAATTGCGCAAAACGCACACCGGCACCGAATGTTGAAGTTGCTCTATGCCCAAACAAGCCGAAGCCGACATCCTTGCCGGCCGAGAAATCCAATATCGCGTGATCGTCGTGATAATCTGCGCGCGAATTATCGAATCTGAGTTTGTTGGTGATGGTTGTAAAGCCATGTTTTTGTGCGTATTTCGCTGTTTCTATGACGAATTTGGACGCCGTCTGCTGATTCATGCTTCTGCTGCCGTTCGAGCGGCCGAAACGAATGGCGGCAGAAAAGATCCAGTCCGTTCCCTGCGGTTCAAAAGAGATTTTGCTTTCGCCGCCGATGCTGTAGTGAGGCGGCTCTTGCGGGCTCAAGGGCGAGACGGCGTTTTGATGCTTGTCGAAATTGCTGGCGATGAACGGCGCCACATAAGCCTGTTCGCTGCCGCTCATTCCTTCCAACTGTCCGCCTAGTTCGATCCAGATTTGCGGCCGGTCGCTATCCTCGGCCTTGGCTTGCTCGGCGGAATAAACATAAGTCAATAGCGCCACGGCGGATGCGCCAGTCAGCAATTTCCAACGGATGGCAGCGCGGCTATCGTGCTTTTGGATCAGTTCGCTCATTGTGCAATCCCCCCTTACCAGTTCTTCGTGATGCGCACGCCAAAGAGGCGCGGATCGGTCAGGAACACGTTTGTCGTGAGCCCGCTATCGTCGCTGTTCAGGAAATCGCCGGTGATGGCAGTGACGTTGAAGACATTCTTGACATAACCCATCACCTGCAACCCGCCCGCACTTGCCAGGGTGAGCGCAAGATTGACGTTCGAATAGCCGCGCAATTTGTCGTAAGGATTGTCGTTGAAGATGCGTGCCCAGGATTGCGACTGCCAGTAGAAATCGCCGTGCAGGCTCGCCGCCCAATTCGCCGATATCGGCATCGTATAATCCGCCGACAGCGAGGTGGTGAAATGCGGCGCATTGGGAAGCTGGTTGCCGCTCAGATCTTTGTCGAAACCTTCGCCGTTGTTGGGTGGCAGACCGAGGCCGCCGTTGACGTTGGCGGGCGCTGTCGGATCCACACTCAGCGGATCGAAGCCCGGATAGCCGGCAGGAATAGTCGGCTTGTTGCCGAGCGTGCTTTTTCCCGTGGGATTTTGGTGATAAGCGACGCCGGTCATCGGATCGAGATCTGCTCCGTAAGCGGTGCCGCAGGAATACGCTGCCGGATTGGGCGAACTGCTGCTGCCTCTATAAGGAGCGGCAAGCATGGCCGCCACAACGTAAACGGGCAGAATGCAATTGGACGCCTGCGTGAGGAACGGCTTGACCACGATCCAATCCGGATTTCCGGCAGTGCGATCCATCAGGTCGATTGCGTGCTCACCGTTTGCGACACGGGTGTTCTCGTAACCGCCGCTGGCGTTGAAGCGCAGCCCAGGTATCGGTTCCCACGCCGCTTCGACTTCCGCGCCTATGACTTGTGCGTTGAAATTGTTGTTGATCGCGGTGCGATCCACGATCTCGGAAATCTGATAGTCCTTGTAATTGTAGTAGAACACGTCGCCATTGAGCGTCAGCCCGCCATCGAGCAACGTGTTTTTCATGCCGGCTTCGAACGCATCGACATATTCCGGCTTGAAGGTCAGCGGATGAATCGGTTCGGCAACGCTGCCGACACCATAAGCCTCCAGCACCGCGCCCGGCGGATTGGCACCACCAGCCTTGTAACCATGCGCGTATGAACCATAAAGCAATGTCTGATCGGTGAATTCGAGTTGCGGCGACCAGTTCAGTGCGGCGCGGCCCGTGAGCCGGTCCCATTTCTGATCAACCGTTCCCGTGGATGGAAAGCCCACACCGCTTGCGATTACTTCGCTGGGAAGATCGATAAAATGTTTCCGGTCCTCCGTCCAGCGCAGGCCGCCAGTGAGTTTCAGATTCTTGAGAATGTCATAATATGTTTCGCCGAACGCCGCATAGGAATTCAGCGTATAGGGATTTTTGCTGAGAAAATAATTGTGGCCCAAGCTGTTCAGACTAGAGATGGGGTTGGGATCGATATAGATACACTGGCCGGCAGCCGGACTGCCGCCACCATTTGCAGGATTTTGCAACGAGAAGCCATTGATCTTGAACAGACACTGGCTGTTGTCCGATACGCCGGGAACCCACGGCAATCGCGCTTGAGGGCCGCCTTTCATGCCGGGCGTGGCAATGTCCTGCCAATAGGAATATATCGTCAACGAATTGACGAAGACGTAGTAGTTCTCCTCTGTTTCGTAATGCATGTAATTGCCGCCGGCGCTGAAATTCAACGGGCCGGCGAAATGCGACGCGAGCCGGAATTCCTGGCTGGCTTGCCAGGCATGCTCGTCATTCAAGTCCTCAGCGAGTATGCGATCGCTGCAACCGAGTTGCGGATCGCAGAATACCCCTTGGGAGTTGATGAGCGAGCCGTCCTGCGTCGTGACGGAACCCGGCAAGTACGCGCCCAGATTAGGCGTGAACACACCCGGCGACGAAGCAAAGCGGTTGTAGTCCTCGGTGGACCAGAGGAAATCCTGGTTGTAGCCGGATTGCGACGTGAGGGTGAGCGATGGCGTAAGATCGTAATCGGTATTCAATTCTACGACGTCATTCTTAGCTTTGTAGGCCGGTTCGATCTGCGATTCGATGACGCGCAAATTGCGCGATTGCGTCGTATTGAGATAAGGATCGGTACTCGTCACAAGGCCGAAATAACTGAGGCCGGAATAGTAAGGCAACGAATAGCCGTTGGGCACCTCGAAGGCTTCCGGCGAATAAAGCGATACGGCCTGACAGCTTTGTGAAAGGAACGAGCCTATCGAAGCGCCGACAACGCCGCCGCCATTGGTTATGCCGGGCACCAGGACGCCACCAACCTCGGTCGGAATTGGCGCGGTCTTGCAAAGTTGCTTGGCGCTGCGCAGGCGATCATCATCTTCGGAGAAATGTTCCCAGACGAGATAGGTCTGCAAATGCTCCAGCGGGTGCCAGCCAAGCGTAATGCGGCTTGACCATAGATCGCGGCCATCAATGGATTTATTGGTGAGCGCGTTGAAGGAATAGCCGTCGCGCTTCGTCCATTCGCCGGCGACGCGCAGATCGAGGCGGTCGTCCACAATTGGGATGTTGACCATGCCTTCGTAGCGGCGGTTTGTGTAATTGCCCCAATCCGCTGACAGCATCGCCTCGAACTGATCGGTTGGCTTGGCGGTAATCAGATTGACGACGCCGGCCGTTGCGTTGCGGCCATAGAGCGTGCCCTGCGGTCCGCGCAGCACCTCGGCCTGATTGAGGTCGTAGAATTCCTGCTCGAAGAAGTGGTTTCGGATGAACGGCGTGTCGTTCAGCGCCACCGCCACGGCCGGATCGGTTGTCACCGAAATCGCCTGCGTGCCGATGCCGCGGATTTGGATCGAATAGCCTGAGAAGTTTGTTTTGGTGAAGGTGAGGTTCGGCACTTCCTTCACAAGATCGGGCCCGCCCGCGATCTGGCGGGAGGTCAATTGCTCCTGTGAAAGCGCCGTAATCGCAATCGGCACCGTCTGGATATCGCCCTTGATCTTCGAACTCGTCACCACCACCGTCTCGACCGAGGTGGAAGCGCGGGCAGGCGTAGCATCGGCGATGCGTTCGACGGGGGCCACACTGCCGGATCGCGATCGCTGCGGCGCGCGCACGACGGCGATGGCGCCGGATTCGCTGTGCGCGATCAGGCCGGTGCCTTCCAGTATGCGGGCGAGCGCCACTTCCGCGCTCAAATTGCCCGCCACGCCGCGCGTGCGCACGCCGCGCACGGCGTCGTCGGCGATGAAAAGCTGAATGCCGCTTTGCGCAGTGTAGTCCTGCAACGCCCGGTCCAGCGCTCCGGCAGGCACGTTGAATGTTTCGGCGTGCGCCGCGGCTGCAAACGCCAGCGCGCAAACCGATCCCAGCAGTGCGGATCTCAAAAAGGCCTTTGGCATCACTCCCCCCTTCTCGCGGCTCTTGCCGCCTCTTGCACGCTTGCGCGTGGACATATCCGGACCTCAGCGCGATAGAACGATTTCACTGTCCAAAACCGCCACATGCAGGCCGAGCGCGTATTGCGCCGTGCGCGAAAACGCATCCAGGCTGCCCTTGGCGAAAGTGCCGTTGATCTTGAGACCGGCGATGTCGTTGCTGATGACGATCTTGCGCGAATTGTAGCGATTGAACTCTGCGGCCGCTTCGGCAAGCGTGATGTGACGGAACACCAGCATACCGCGCCGCCAGGCAAGCCGATCGGCGAGTTGGCCGAGCGGTTCGCGCGCCACCGAAATTCCACCCGTCTTCGCAACGGCGACTTCGCCGGGCTTGAGCAGAACGGATTTCTTGCGCGCCGCATTGGGCGTATCCAGCCGCGCGCTGCCTGAAATCAGCGCCACCTCCAGGCCGGAAGCATGGGTGCGCACCAGGAATTTCGTGCCCAGATCGGTGATGCGATGGCCTTCGGCATAGACCACAAACGGACGCGCGGCATCGTGATGAACCTGGAAATAGACCTCGCCCTTCGCGATCGTGACCGTGCGGCTGCCGGCCGTTACGTTGACGGCAATGGACGTATTGGTGTTCAGCTCGATCGTCGATCCGTCGTGCAGCTGGATCAATTTGTGGCCGCCGATTGCTGTTGCGAAGGTTTGCGCCTGTGACCGGGTCATAAAGCTCAGCGCGGCCAGACCGATCACCGCCAACAAACCGAAGCACGCGGCGAGGCGGAGCAACATAGGCAACATTCCTGCGGATACCGGAGGAACGGCCTTTCGCGGCAATGGCAGTTTGAGTGCTGCAAGCCTGTCGGCCTTGTTCCACGCGGCCTTTACGCGCAAATACGCGACACGGTTGGTGGGCGCTGCCGCCAGCCAGGCATCGAGTGCGGCCTGATCCTCATTGCCCCAATCATTGGCGACGCTGCGTTCCAGCCATTCGGCCGCTTGACCGCGGGCTACGCGCGCCGTGATCGATTGTTCGGCGCTCATGGCGAGTCTCCGAGATCGGCGCGGTCGCTGTAAACGAAATCGGCGAGCGCATACATGGCGTTGGCGATGTGGTATTTGACGGCCTGTTCGCTGATGCCCAGCCGCGCGGCGATCTCGCGGCGCGAGAGCCCTTCGACCTTCTTCATCAGAAGCGCATCGCGATAGGCTTGCGGAATACGGTCGAGCGCGACTTGCAGGCGCCGTAATTCCTCGCGCGCGATGATTGTGCGATCGGCAGACGGTTCTTCGGTGGCCAGACCCAGCGCATCTGGATCGGCGACAGCTTCGATGCGAACGACATGGGCCCGGCGGGCGCGATCGATCAGCAAGTTACGCGCAGTCGCGAACACGAACGGCTTGACGGGGTGCGGAATCTGCTCGCAAGCGGCCTCGAACACGCGCACATAGATGTCCTGGCAAAGATCGTCGATATCGGCCGGATTTCGCCAGGAGCGTCGCAAGAACTGCATCAGCTGGGTCTCCAAAGGCAATACTTCGCGGACAAACCAATCCTCGGCCTCAGACATGCTCATGGCCCTGCCCGCCCCGTGGGTGCCGGCGCTGTGCCGTCCGATGTCCGGTATCTCAACCATCCCCCGCGGGTTTCCTGCCTCTTGCGGGCTAAAGCTTAGAACCACGCCGGGTAAAACGAAGCAGGTGAGCGTTTGACGGAAATCAATCGGAAGATTTTTTGGCGTTCGCGGTTGCGAAGCGATTTGTCCGGCGCGTGAAAGCAGCGTGCAGCGCGTCAAAGGCGTCGCGCCCGAAACCGGGCATTCCTCGGCCCACGCGCAATCGCCGGCGATTGCAATGCAATAAGAAAAAGCTCTTGGGGGGGACTATGAGAGCAGCAATTAAAAAATTTGGGCGGTGACTTGCATCACCGCCCGTAATCTTACTGCCGAACCGGGATGCGGTTCAGACCCGCAAATCTAATCGCCCAGCCCAAAGCTGATGCTGGCATAAGGGCCGTTGAAGGTGACGTTGGATTTCTTCGTCGCGTCGATGCCGGTATCCATTGCGCTCAGGAACGTGTCATAGCGATAGCCGATGCTGAGTTTCGCATCCGAAAAGGCATATGAAAGCCCGGCAAATGCGCCAACATTGGGCACGGTCACAGACCGGCTGCGGGTTTGATCGGGAAAAGTGTAATGGTTCGTGTGATGCACGGCGGCACCGCCAAAAGGACCATGAACCCCGTGATATAATGCCGTCGATTGATGATGCGTCCGCGTCCTTTGCCGGCCGAACAGCATGGCCGCATTCAAACCCCAATCCAGCGTTATTGCGCCGTCCTGTGTGTTCCCGGCGATGGGCACCGACGCCTTCCATGAAATCGAAGGCCCCACGCCATGGAAGTTCCGCCGGGCGGTGAGGCTCGCCCTGTTACTGTGATATGCCTGTCCTTGGGTGATTTTTTGATTGAAGGCAAACTTGGTGGTCTGGTTGGTGGAATTATAATGCGTGAGGGTTATAAGTTGATACCGGAAGTGCCAATCCGGGTCGGATTTGAGAGCGATGTTCGACTTGCTCCTGAACTGGGCAAAGCGCACGCCGACGCTGACGACCGATGTCCCTTCTCCGCTTCCAAACATTCCCAGACCGACATCCTTGCCGGCCGCAAAATCGAGAATGGCGTGTTGTTCGCTATTCCGTACAGCCGTATCCGAGAATTCCTCCGCATTCGGATACGCCTTGTTCGTGAGACCATATCCGAAAGGGCTGACAGCGACGAAGGGTTTCGGATAACTCTGCTGGTGGTTATCCCTGTTACGCACCGACCGTCCATAACGGATCGACGCCGAAAAGACCCAATTCGAATCATTGGGCTGAAACGAGATATTGCCGAACTCGTCAAAACCATAGTGCAGTGGATTTTCGTCTTTCCGGATCGACGGGAAGCTGGGCGGCCGGGATGAAAACACATCGGGGACAAAAAGTTCCTGCTTGTCGCTCACATGGCTCCACTGTCCGCCCAGTTCGATCCAGACTTGCGGGCGGGCGGTGTCTTCTGCCTTGGCCACGCTCGTGGATGAAACATAAGCGGTCAGCGCCAGCGCCGAGACACCTGTCAGCAGCTTCCAGCGGATGGTGGCGCGGTTGTCGTTCTTCTGGATCAGTTCACTCATTTTAATTTCCCCCCATAAGCAAAATTGTCATCCCGGACGCGCGCAGCGCGATCCGGGACCCATCGAGAAGCGGCACGATGGGTCCCGGCTCTGCGCGGCTCGCGCCGCTTGGCCGGGATGACAGGTGAGGTTGTGTGAAAGAGTTTTTCCTCATGGCGCTCACCAGTTCTTCGTAACGCGCACGCCGAACAGGCGCGGATCGGTCAGGAACACGTTGGTGGTCAGGCCACTGTCGTCGCTGTTCAGGAAGTCGCCGGTGATGGCGGTGACATCGAAGACGTTCTTGACGTATCCCATTACCTGCCAGCCCGACGCACTCGTCAGGATCAGCGCGAGGTTCGTGGTGGAATAGCCGCGCAGCTTGTCATAAGGCCGGTCGTTGAAGATTCGCGCCCAGCTTTGCGACTGCCAGTAGAAATCGCTATGCAGCGTCGCCGCCCAATCCTCGGAAATCGGGATCGTGTAATCGCCGCTCAGAGACACCGTGAAATGCGGCGCGTTGGGCAATTCATGGCCGCTCAGATTCTTGGCGAAGCCTTCGCCATTGTTGGGCGCCGGACCATAATTGTTGTTATTATATACATTCTGGCCGTTGTAAGGATCGCCCGGGGTTCCGGCAAGCGGATCGAAGCCGGGATAGACGCCGTACGGAAGTGTTTCGATGGTACCGTTTATATTATCCACCACCGGATATGGCCAAGGCTGATAGGTCGCCCATGTAACCGGGTCCCTGTATAAAGTATACGCGTTCGTGCATATTCCGCTGATGCTGTTACTATTCGGATTCCCGTTCGGGAAATAGTGCATGATCGTCGCGACGACATAATCCGGGATCACGCAATTCGAGGCCTGCGCCACGAACGGTTTCACGACCATCCAGCCGGGATGGTTTGCCGAATCGGCGCGATCCATAAGGTCGATGGAACTCTGACCGTTGTCGACGCGCGTGGCTTCGTAACCGCCCGCGAAATTGAATTTGAGGCCGGGCAGCGGCTCATACATTGCTTCCAGTTCGGCGCCGCGGACCGTGGCATTGAAATTGTCGTTGATCGCCGTGCGGTCCACGATGCGCGAAATCTGATAGCCCTTGTAATTGTAGAAAAAGACATCGCCATTGAGCGTCAGCCCACCATCCAGCAGCGTGTTTTTGGTGCCGAGTTCGTAGGCATCGATGAATTCCGGCTTGAAGGTGAGCGGATGGATTGGATTGCTGACGCCTGTGCCGAAATATGTTCCCAGCCTGGCGCCCGGCGGATTGGCGCCGCCGGCCTTGTAGCCATGCGCGAAGGAGCCATAGACCAGCGTCTGATCGGTGAAATCGAGCTTGGGCGACCAGTTGACGGCGGCCCGGCCGGTAAGCTGGTTCCACTCCTGTTCGATAACGCCCGACATGACATTGCCGTTGCTATCGAGACTGAAGGCAGGATAGCCATAGCCTGAGATGATAAGTTCGCTGGGAATACTGATGAAATGTTTCTGGTCGTCCGTCCAGCGAATGCCGCCAGTCAGTTTCAGATCGGGCGTGACCTGATAATAGGTTTCACCGAAGGCGGCGTAGGAATTGAGCACATAGGGATTCTGGCTCAGAAAGTAGTTATGCCCTTTGTTGTTCAGGCTCGATAGAGGATTGGGATCGATATAGATGTTGTCGGGACGTCCTTGCGCAACCTGCGTGGGCACATTCGGATTTGTGTTCCCCAGCCCGCCGGTCAGGCATTGCGAATTGTCCGAGACGCCCCGATCCCAAGGATATCCCGCGTAGCAGGCCTGTCCGCCGCCGCCCCAGCCATAGGAGGCTGCCGTCAGCGTGTTGACGAAGACGTAATAATTCTCATGTGTTTCATAGTGGAGATAATTGCCGCCGATGCTGAAATTGAACGGGCCTTTGAAATTGGAGGCCAGCCGGAATTCCTGGCTCAACTGCCAGGACCATTCATCGTTCAAATCCTGCGCCACCAGCTTGTCGCTGCAACCCAGTTGCGGATCGCAGAAGACGCCGATCCCCGTACAATAGCCATCACCGGGATTGTCGCACTGGTCGCCGGAATGTTTGCCGGTGCATGAGCCGCCATAGCTTCCGCTAACGCAGAGACCGGGCGTGCCGGGAGGCGCGGCTTGTGTTCGTTGGTAGCCTGCAGGATCCGGATACGCAAATGCGCCCGAGGCCGTATTGAAGCGGTTATAATCTTCCGTGGACCACAGGAAGTCCTGATTGTAGCCCGTTTGCGATGAGAAGGTGAGTTCGGGCGTGACATTGTAATCGGCGTTCAATTCGAGAACGTCGTTTTTCGCTTTGTAAATCGGATCGTTCGACGATTCTATGACCCGCAGATTCCGCGATTGCACCGTGCTGGCAAAAACATTGAAGTAGCTACCTCCCCCAGCCGTAATCGGCGCGCCTACGCCTTCCAGCGGCTCGAAATAAGGCAATGCCCTTCCGTTCGGCACCTCGAAGGAGGCGGGCGAATAAAGACCGGCCGGCTTGCAGCCCAAGGTCAGGTAATTGAAATCGTTGAACGCCTGCCAGCCGCTCCCCAGAAGCGGCACATCTACGCCGAGGACGCTTCCCGGCCCATTGTCGGTTTCGCAAAGCTGCTTCGAGGTGCGCATGCGATCGTCGTCTTCCTGGAAATGCTCCCAGACGATGTAGGTTTGCAATTTCGATGTGGGTTTGAAGCCCAGCGTGACGCGCGTGGACCACAGATCGCGGCCATCGATGGGGTTGCCGGTGTTTTCGTTGATCGAATAGCCATCGCGCTTGGTCCATTCGCCAGCCACACGCAAATCGAACCGATCATCCACAATCGGGATGTTCACCATGCCTTCGTAACGCCGGTTGGTGTAATTGCCGAAATCGGCCGAGAGCATCGCCTCGAACTGGTCGGTCGGCTTGGCCGAGATCACATTCACCACGCCCGCTGTGGCGTTGCGGCCGTACAAAGTTCCTTGCGGACCGCGCAACACTTCGACCTGGCCGACATCATAGAATTCCTGCTCGAAGAAGTGGTTGCGGATAAAGGGAATGTCGTTCAGCGCAACGGCGACGGCCGGATCGGTTGTCACCGAGATCGCTTGTGTGCCGATGCCGCGGATTTGGATGCTGTAGCCGGAGAAGTTTGTTTTCGTGAAAGTGAGGTTCGGAACTTCCTTCACCAAATCCGGCCCGCCCGCGATCTGTCGCGAGGTAAGTTGCTCCTGCGACAGCGCCGTAATAGCAATCGGAACGGTCTGGATGTCGCCTTTGATTTTCGACGATGTAACGACCACCGTTTCCACACTCGCCGCGGCGTGCGCAGGCGCAGCTTCGGCAAGCCGTGTCTGGCGCTGTGGCGCGGCTTCGCTCTTCTGTTCGCGGCCCGGCTTGATGAGATAGACGTGGTCGATGCTCTGCTCGGCGTGCAGATCGGTGCCCTTGAGCAGCAGCGCCAGCGCCTCTTGCCGCGAATACGCGCCCTTCAGCGTGGGGCTGGAGCGGCCGGCGACCGAATCTTCGTTGAACAGCACCTGGCTGTCGGATTCCACGCTGAAAACCTTGAGCGCGTTGGCCAGCGGCTGGGCAGGAATATCGAGTTGCGCCTTCGAGTCGCCGGCGTCCTGTGCATGAGCGCCCGTGGCGCCCGCCAGCAAGGCAATCGCCGCAGCCCCGCCCAGAAGGTTGC
>Ga0335085_10009789_pt1 | contig 14409 bp, 19 predicted proteins | sample Lox_Sample_45_FD_206712 | JGI IMG/M metagenome (GOLD analysis project Ga0335085, IMG submission 206712) | Soil microbial communities from Loxahatchee National Wildlife Refuge, Florida, United States - Lox_Sample_4.5 | ecosystem: Environmental > Terrestrial > Soil > Wetlands | place: USA...
CAGCTGTCAGAATCGTAAATTCGAGGGCGCGCGCCGCCGGCCCTTCCACTTACCGGAGCTTTTGCATGAATGCAGGCACTTCCACATAAGGCAGAGCCGGGTGGTGCTTGACCTTTCGGACCTCAGACAGTTTAGGCAGCAATTGATCAAGGTTGTCTCGCCATCGTGCGGGATTTTCGCCTTCCCGGTAGTTGTTCACTTTGGCCCAGCCGAGGATCTTCTCGACGCGACCCCGCACCCTCCCCGCCGTCTCGGGTTTCGTGGTCCAGATTGGTTCGAGGACCCGATGCACTAGACCTACCGTAATATCGCGCACCTGGAGCTTGCCCAGGACCGGCTCCGCATAGGTTGCAATAGTCGTTCCCCATTGCGCCGCGTGCTTGGTGTTCTTCAGCCCCTTGGTCCGCATCGCGATGTATCTGGCTGCGGCTTCCTTGAAGGTGACGGTCTTCGCGCTGGCGAGCGCCGCAGCGGTCCGTGCGGCGTTTCGATGCTCGATGGGGTCGATATGGCCTTCGAGCAACTTGTGGCAGTCGGCGGCCTTCCTACGGGCCTCTGCGAGGCTGACTTTGCGAAACGAGCCCAACCCCATCTCTCGGGCCTTGCCCCGCAGTGAATACCGCAGAAGCCAGGATTTCGCGTTCTCGCCGGTGACCTGCAAATAAAGCCCTGCACCGTCCGGATACATCCCCGGTGCCTTGAGCCTCTTGACCTTCGTGGCTGTGAGCTGATTGACGGTTTGCGCCATTAATCTACCCCGTATTTACCCACAGGCACGGCGCGGATAGCTGCGAACCAAGGCGAATGGGCTGGAGCAATTATAGGCGTAGAATCAGTAAGTTCCAGCCCCATTTTTGAATAGAGCCGACCTGCCGCGAACGGCATTTAGGCGGAGGCCCGGGGAGCCAGTTTTTTCAATAACTTAAGAACGATAAAGAGGAACGTGATAGCCTTCTGGGTACGACTGGGGTACGCCTAAAATAGCGCGATGCTGTTGAAACGCGTGTGCTCGACAGTTTTGATTTTGATCACGACGAGATTCTAAAAAGGTCGCGGCGCAAGTGTCGCCGGAGCTGGAAGCCTCCCTTCAGTGACGCCCACAGACGTGGGTGAAGCCAAGAAAGTCGAACACCTCCCGCTTGCCAAGAGCCGGACCTTTCCGGTTCATCGCCGCGTGGCGGCCGAACTCGATGAGGCGCGCCTTGTCCAGATTCAGTTGCAACGCGAAGTCTGCCAGGCGCTGCGTCAGTTCGTCTGCAAAACGCTCGGTCTCATGCCGATGCTGGAAGCCGATGACGATGTCATCGGTGTAAATCGGCGTCCAACTTGGACCCCGCCCCACATTGGCTCCAAATACCTGCGCCAATAACAGAATTGCAAATTTTCACAGAATTTCATCGGCGTCCAATCGTGACCCATCACCTGTTTCCTGCAAACCTCCTGCTGCTCAGAGGCTTACGAGCATATGATCGGGGGTCAACGTTGGAGACCGATTCACAGTCAACTTCGCCTAGCTGTCCGCGCTGCAGCGGTGCGAGCCCGTCAATGCCCGTTCGCCCCCAATCGCCCAATCGCCGACATACCGTCGTAAACGACCCACCTTTACGGAGAGACTGTATTGCGGATATCTCTCGCAGGCCGCTGCGGAATGAGAAAGATCGAAATAACGATCAGCACACCTAGAACCGCCGATGCCTTGAGATCGCCTACGGCAAGTCCACCTTGGGCGACCGGCTTGTCAAAAGAGTTGGCGATCGTGGCTCCCAGCGGGCGCGTCAGGATGAATGCCGCCCAGAATAGCAGCGTGCGGGAAACCCCGGTAAGAAAATAGAAACCGGCAACAACTGCGAGTGCAAAGGCGATTACAAGCGCGCTACCATTGTAGCCGAGCCCAGTATCATCGGCCATCCAATCGCCAAGCGCGGTGCCGAGTGTTTGCGAAAACAAAATCGCGATCCAGTAAAAGGCCTCGACTTTCGGCGAGATGACGGTCTGCACGGAGACAGAACCGAGCGTCCAATACCAAACGCCGATCGTCGCCATGACCAAGGAAAAGAGCGAAAGTGATCCACCCAAGTAACCGATTCCGAGTGAACGATCGAAAAAATCAGCCAAAGTTGTTCCTGTGAGCGTCGTGGCGACGATCACCGCCCAGTATAGAAAAGGTTGAAATCGCTTCGTCATGATTTGCGCGACCACTAAGATAACCAGCACGGTTGCGAAAATAACCGAGCCTATCAGATAACCGAATCCTAATTGCATCGTTACTGCATTGCCGCCAACCTCACCAAGTGTCGTTGCAAATATCTTGATGACCCAAAAGCCGAGCGTGACCTCGGGGACCTTGCTCAGAGCGTAAGTTTGCGTATCGACTAAAGTCTTCATTTTTAGGTATCCGCGAAACGCGGGCGCATCGCCGAAATTCCGTCGACGATGCGACGACAACGAAATCTCAGGAACTTGGCAACATTTTGTTGTGTCATCCGGGGCCGACGCATCGGCATAGCGATGACTGTCAACTTTGCTAAGTTGGAACTTTAGCTGCGGCTTGCGGATGACACGCGACAGTCCACACTCAAGTTTTTCCCCGGTGTCCGCGCCGGCCTTCGGCGAATTCGATCGTGTAACCGTCCGGGTCATGAACTTTCATCGACCGTTCCCACGGTTCTTCATGCGGCAGCTCAAAGAACTCCACCCCGCGCCCCTTCAGTTGCTCGCAAAGAAGATCGAGATGATCGGTAGTCAATTCAACATGGATGCCCGATCGCTGGTGAGGCGTTGTGCTCTTCGATCCATATGCGTCGCCGCTATCGTGGACCAGCAGACCAATAGTCCCGCCCGTCGGGCCGCCGACGCGGATCATCGCAAACTGCGGAGCCTTGTTGATTTCAACTGTAAAGCCGAGCTTGTTTCCATAAAAATCGATCGATCGCCCTACGTCCGCTACACGGAGTGTCAGTCCCTCTAATCGAACATCAAGCGTGTCGCCGAATTCAGAGGCGCCTTTGCCGCTGATTGTCGTCATATTCACGTCTCCCCATCTTTTACGAGTTCATGCCTAGTGGACAATCAGTTGAAGTCCGGCGACAAAGATTTCCAGGACGATCAATGCGACAATGATCATCTCAAGCCGCGATGAACGCGAAAATGTTAAAGGATCGCGACGGTGCGGGGGCCTATTTGCGGGCGAAACGTGCTCACGGCGCGACGCGTATTTCCCCCATAATCGAAAGATATGCGCGACGCCGGATGGCCGTCAACTTCAAGCTGTCCGAGCCGCCAATATTCTCTTGTCAAAAGTATCCGATACGATAAAAATTGTTGCGAACTGCCAAGCGAGCAAGGTCGATTGAGTTTGCATTGCTGAAAAGCTGCGATGTCTTAGCGCCACAGATGGTTAGCGCCACATAGGACGCGCTACACCGGGAGTCATAGCGAGATGGCGAAGCCCCTCGACCTCGACGCCTACCTCGGACGCATCAATTACACCGGCTCCCGCACTCCGACCTACGACACTCTCACCGGCATCCTCCAAGCCCATATCGCGAGCATTCCCTTCGAAAGCTTCGACGTCCTACTCGGCCGCCCGATCAGGCTCGACCCTGAAGGACTGCAAGCCAAGATCGTCACCGCCCGCCGAGGAGGCTACTGCTTCGAACACGCGAGTCTCATGTACGCCGCTCTCGACGGGATGGGCTTCGCCCCCGTCAGACACGCATCCCGCGTTCTCCTTTTCGAACCGCGCCACGAAAGCGTGCGACAGCACATGTTCGTCACCGTCACAATCGGCGGCACCACTTACGTCATCGACCCTGGCTTCGGCCCCTTTGCTTGCCCCGTCCCTATACCCATTGATGGCACTCCCGTCCCGACGGGCGCTCCCACCCACCGCCTCGTCCGCGAAGACAACGATTGGGTTCTTTACGTCACCCGTGATGGCGAACAAGTCCAAGGCTGGGTCTCCACCATGGAGAAGGAGTACCCCGTCGATTTCGAGATGATGAATTACTACATGGCGACCCACCCGGCTTCCTTCTTCACCCACAATATCCTCGCCAGCGCGGTGACCCAGGAAGGTCGCGTCAACATCATGAACCAGGGCGTCCATATCATCCGCAACGGCGCCGCCGAACCAGCTCACTTGGCGGACCGCAAAGCCCTACGCACGCTCATTGCACAGCATTTCGGGTTCGATCTTCCCGAACTTGAAACGATGAAAGTGGATGGCGTACCCGACTGGCAGTAAGCTAGCGACAGGGTCGCGAAGGCTGGTCCCGGCATATTCGGTCTTCGGGCGACGTCCGCTTCATGTCCGCTTCGGCCAAATCGGAATCGTGCACCGCAGCAAACCCCGTCTCTATTCAATGACCTCATCGGCTCGACCGCTCAATGCGAGCGGAACGGTGATGCCGAACGCCTTGGCGGTCTTAAGATTGAGAAGCAACTCGACTTTCGTTGCCTCCTGGACCGGAAGATCGGCAGCCTTGTCGCCCTTGAGGATTCGGCCCGTATAGACGCCGGCCGTGGAATGTTGGGCGCAATCGAACGTTATACTCAAATATCAGCCCCGCAAAATCGGCCGCGCGCACGGCCAAATGACGCCGCAGCAGGGCTTTCTCAGCTCGCGACAAACAAATTCGATATATTCGAACGCTCCAGCGCCGACGCGGCGGTGTTGCCGAAGAACAGCCTATCGCCCGGCCGCCGGCTGGCGCCGAGAACGATCAGATCACAGCCGCGCTTGAGAATGCCGGTCGACAGGCCGATGGAGGCCACGACATGACGGGGGCCGCACCCGCCTGAAGCGATTGCGGCCCCTGTCGATCGGATTCGGCGCGATGTCAGTTGTTGCCTTGGCCGGCGGATGTCACCGCCTCCATCACGCGGTCGAGGCTGAAGCTGCCGGGTTTTTGGCGAGGCGGAAATTCGCGGAAGCTCTGCAGCCACTGAGCCACATAGGCGCCTGCGGGCGCTAACACGAACATTCGCTCCGCGGCCCATTTTGTGTGACTAATCGACTCATCCGAGGCGCGCTCGAATGGATCCATGCGCAAATTGGTGAGCATCGGCCAGCGCAGCGTCTCAAACGGTTGCTCCCAGACTTTGAAACCGATGGCGTTCTGCCGCAGGAAGGTGAGCTTCCAGTTGTTGTAGCGCAACGCCGCGACGCTGCCGTCGTCGGTCCAGTAAATGAACTCGTGACGTGGCCATTCCTTCACATCGCCTTTCAGGAAGGGCAACAGGTTATAGCCGTCAAGATGGACCTTATAGGTCATGTCACCGATCTTCTGACCCTTGAGCAAGTCCTCCTTGACGGTGGTGTCTCCTACCGCGGCGAGTAAGGTCGGCATCATTTCCTCGTGAGCGCCCATCTCGTTGATGATGGTGCCGGGTTTGATGATGCCGGGCCAGCGGATGAGGGTGGGGACACGAAAGCCACCTTCCCACTGCGAGTTCTTCTCGTTACGGAACATCGTTGTGCCGCCGTCGGGCCAAGTGAAGAATTCTGCGCCGTTGTCGCTGGAATACATGACAATGGTGTTGTCATCGACGCCTAGCTTCTTGAGCTCGGCGAGCAATTCCCCGACTTGGCCGTCATGCTCGACCATGCCGTCAGCATAGATCCCCAGGCCAGTCTTGCCCTCGCTTTCCTTCTTGAGGTGCGTGAAGACGTGCATGCGGGAGGAGTTCCACCAGACAAGGAACGGCTTGTGGTCCTTCGCCGCCTTGTCCATGAAATTGATCGCCCCGGCGGTAACTTCGTCGTCAATCGTCTCCATGCGTCTTATGGTCAGCGGGCCAGTGTCTTCACACTTCTGTTTGCCGACCTTGCCGAAGCGCGGATCGACGGTTGGATCGTCCGTATTTGTGGCGAAGCAGTGCAGCACGCCGCGTGGTCCGAACTGTGCTTTGAAGGCAGGGTTCTTCGGATAGTCGACGTTCTCCGGCTCCTCCTCGGCGTTGAGGTGGTAGAGATTGCCCAGCCACTCATCAAACCCGTGCACCGTCGGCAGCATGTCGTTGCGGTCGCCGAGATGGTTCTTGCCGAACTGGCCGGTGGCATAGCCGAGGGGCTTAAGCAACTCGGCAAGTGTCGGGTCTTCTTTTTTCAGACCCTCCGGCGCTCCCGGCAGGCCAACCTTGGTAAGGCCGGTACGGATAGGCGATTGGCCGGTGATGAATGCCGCGCGGCCAGCAGTGCAGCTTTGCTGGCCGTACCAGTCGGTGAACAAGGCTCCCTGTTGCGCGATGCTGTCTATGTTCGGTGTCCTGTAGCCCATCTCGCCCATGTTGTAGGCGCTGATGTTGAACTGGCCGATATCGTCGCCCCAGATGATCAGGATGTTCGGCTTTTGCTGCTGCTGCGCTGCTGCCGGCGTCACTGTTGCGGCAGCTATCGCCGCGAAAGAACCAAGCAAGAGGTTTCTAAGCTTGTTCATTTGTCGGAGTATTCCTCTCTCGGGTTGAGAAAATAATCGGAGCTAAAATGGGGCGCCCTCTCCTGGCGCCCCATTTGATTCATCATTTTTACCTTAGGCGTGTTTCCGCAGCCGAAACGCCAAGCCGATATAAAGCACACCGGCGATGATGGCGTACGAGGCAATCAGCCAGACAAGGCCGAGCGCGCCCGCCCCTGGCTGCGCCACAATGACGATGCCAAAAAGCACCGAGACGATGCCGCTGAAGATTAGGAGCCACTCGTTGTCGATCTCTTGGCGCAGCCGGATTGCACCAATTATCTGAAAGAAGCCCATTGCGACCGCCCAACCGCCGATGGTGAACAACAGAATCAATGCCGTCATGCCGGGTAAAATGAAGGTAAAAGCCCCGACCGCGACGCCGAGAAGGCCGACAATCGCCAGCCACCATCGCGCTCCGGGCATATCGCCCTTTATCGCCGTAATGATCGCAATCACGCCGTCGATGAACGCATAGGCCCCGTACAAGAGGATCAGCGTGAGAAGTGTTAGTCCGGGCCATGCAAAAGCGAGAACGCCGAAAACAACCGCAGCAATGCCGCGCAGTAGCAGTAACCACCAGTTCTTTGCCAGTGCGTGCAGCAAGACGGGCGCTACCAGCGGGCGACCGACAGTTTGAGTCTGTGACATTAAAATCTCCCTGTGAAATAGCGAGTTGTCATAAGCGCAGGAGAACGGCATCGGATCGTTGATCCAGATCAACTGACGATCCCCGATGCCACCAAGGCAGACCTTTCGAAACTCAGAGAGGCCGCTTTTTTTCGGCGGCCTCTAAACCCGATCTAACTTTAGATCAGGCGGCTGTACGCTTGGCTTTTTCGACTTCGATGCGGCCGGCGATGGCATCGAGCACGGCTACCTTAGCTTGCTCGATAGAAGCGATGGCATAGTCAATGGCGTAAGAAGCGTCCTCGTCTAACAGCTGGGCATAGTTCGCGGCGCGTTTAACGCTCAGGTCGTGCTTTCGCTGAGCTACTTTCGACTTTAAATCGTCCACGTCAGCGGCGATTTTCGCTTTCAGTCCATTCCACTTAGCGGACGCCGTATCGCTAGCGGACTTGATGTTCTGGTTTACCTTTTGGACTGCTTCCTCGGCAGCAGACTGCGCCTGCGCAACGCGCGCAACAACCTTATCATGAGCTTCCTTCTGTGCTGCTGCTGCGGCCTCCTCAGCAGTCTTGGCGCGAACCGACAAATTAGCGAGCTGTTCGGAAAGAGGTTTCATTATACGTCTCCTTGTATGAGTTTTGGAGAATTTCGCCCGCGTCACTGCAGGCTTGATAGGAGATGCATAGCGCTTTTGCGCACACATTGATCTCGATCAACGTTCACCTGATCGCTTCCTGTAGATATTTAAGGTCGCATACTTGGCGATATGAATTGTCTCACGAAATTCGCAAACAAGTATTGCCATCGAACGCGCGTCTTTCGGTTTTCCAGGACACCCCGATGCTCCACGGCTGGGAAAATTTCTTCATCGCGGCCGCCACAGCGGGCGCGACACTGATCGGCTTGTTGTTCGTCGCGATCACGCTCGGCGTCGGCTTGTCTACGCCGCATGGATTAGATGCTACCCGCGCCTTTTTGACGCCAACGCTCATTCGTTTCAACGGCGTACTATTTGTGAGCCTGGACATGCTGCCGCCTTGGCCGTCTGCGCTGCCGGCCGGCATCATTCTGGGGATCTTCGGGCTAATCGGCCTCCTTTACCAAATTCAAGCCAGTCTCAACCAGCGCAAAATTGATTTCGTTCCGCTGGATTGGCTCGACTGGACTCTCTTTTCGGTCGCGCCGGTGCTCGGCAACGCGAGCCTGATCGCCGGCGCAGCCGGATTGATCGCGCAGAGACCTTTCGCGCCCTACGCCATCGCGGGCGCGACTGCGCTGCTGTTGCTTGCTGGCATTTTCGGCGCCTGGCACCTCACGTTGTGGATCGCCAAGAGTCGGGACAAGACCTAGCAATGGCGATGTTCTCTGCGAATTTGTGTTGATCGGAGACGATTATCGCTTCGCCGTCAGCTTCCTGCCACCTTGCCGGTCTTGGGATCGACCAAGTGGATACGTTTGCAGACGACGCAGGTCAGCGGCTCATAGACGTGGCCGTTCTTCTCGCTCGGATTATCGGCGACGAACCCCTGAACTCTGTAGCCGGTTACGGGGCAGCGATAGAGGAAAGTGGTAGACATAAACGGTTTATGGGAAGCTTGAAGATATGCTCTTCTTGCTAAGTTGGCCTGCTGCATCAACTAGGTAAAATTACGTAGGTCGAGGAAATACTCGCGGAATTAGGGCAGCACGGGCCGTGGTTCGGGACCCGGCCATTTCCGCTGGGATCGGCATATCCAACCAATGGCACGATCGGCGGCAAGGATCTGATACGAGTTGCCGTCACTCGCGATATAAGCCAAGCCGAATCAGCGGCAGTTTTCTCGGCGCCGCCGGCAGCTATCTCGGTATGACAGTGGATGTTGCCTTCTGCAGGTCCGAGACAACGGCCCCTCGCCTGATCGATCAAACATGATCACGGCTGACCGCCGGCCTATGACGAATTCAGGTGTACACAAAAGCACTCACCGCCTCAGTTGACCCCGCGCAAGTACAAGGACGGTCGCGGCTGGTATAAGGCAGTAAGCATGGGAGATTGTGCAATGCCCGATATGATTCCGTCAAAGCTTGCCAAGGCCAAACTGTCCGAAAAAGAGGCTTGGCAGCGTTACGCCGCGGCAAAAGCGGACGATTGGCGCGAAGCTTTCGTCAAATGGGTCGAAGCGCGCGACGCGTCAATGGCGGCGTGGGCCGACGAAGTCACCAGTCGCGGGAGGTGAGGATTCCTGTCCAATCCGCCTCGCAGTCTCAGTATCATTTCTGCCGCGCTTTGAAATAGGCGGTCGATTTTCGAACGATCCAATCGTTGGCGCGCGTCCGGCTGATGGATGCGTTCGCGCCGTGCGCCGTGCCACGCCCGGTTTCAGGACCGCCCGAGCCTTCGTCGCGAACCCTTTGGGACCGTTTCAGGCTCCGAAGCGGCGTACGGGCGAGGGAGCACTTCGTCCGGGAGCGGCGCCGCGGACGGGACGTGGTTTCATCGGCAGCAAGCCCTCACGTTGCAGCTTTTTGCGGGCAAGCTTGCGGGCGCGACGAACGGCTTCGGCCTTTTCCCGCACTCTTCTCTCGGAAGGCTTTTCGTAATGGCCGCGTAGCTTCATCTCGCGGAATACGCCTTCCCGCTGCATCTTCTTCTTGAGCACCTTGAGAGCCTGGTCGACGTTGTTATCACGGACGAGAACCTGCACGAGCGCGTTCCTCTTTGATTCAAACGGTTGATGGGCCCGATGGCAAAAGCGCTCGGGACCGGTTCAGGCGCCGCCGGTGCCTGCAGTGCGAACTAAGGTCGATATCTTGAAGCTGCCCGCCGATAGGCAGTATTGCCGCCGTTTAGAACCAATGGCGACTTCGGTACTTCGCCATTTTTCGGGCAGCTTCTTCGGACCAGCCGGAGCCTGCCGATCCTAATAGCCATATAGATATCGGCGGCGTTGTCAAAGCTTCTGTTCATTATTCCGGATACTCGCTCATGAGCAGCCTGAGCGCCGCTTTTCCGGCTTGGCCGGCCTCGATCATGGTCTCGAAAAAGACCTTGGATCGCTCGATCGGGCTGCTTCGGCCGGCGCGATAGATCTCCCACCTCCATGGTTTCGGCGGGGAGGCTCGTTTCTTCACGACAACGGAAAAGTCGGGATGATCGATCATGGAGAGAGACATTATCACATAATAGTGCAATATCAGCGTTGTCTTTCGTGGTAGGCGTCCGTCGCCAGTCAGCTCGTTCTTTGGAGGCGGCTTAATCGTTGTGGAAGCTTCATCCAGAAGGTAGGGGGCTGATCGTGAACACGGGCAACGTTCCTGTTCAATTCGCAATCAAAGTCGGTTACGTCTTCCTGGCTGCGACCGTGCTCGTCTTTGTCTGCATGCTCGTGCTTACCGTTCTTCATCCCTAGACGACCGGGAGCGCAGCCAAGTTCGATCCGTCATCGCATTTATTTGCGACGGTCGGAATACACATTCGCACACCCTGCCGTTGCGGAACCGAACCGGCTTCGCAACTCGCGAAACGAAATCAGCCGCCGTGCTGCTTCATCCCAAAGGACGAGGCGCACGCACGCAAGGCTCTGGCCGAGCGTGAGCCGGCCGATGTTAACAAGGTCGGGGTGATGGCGCAGCGCTGTCGGCAGCCGATAAAACGGAATTCGGCTGCACAGGTGGTGGATATGATGCATGCCGATATTGGCGGTGAACCAACGCAGTACCGCTGGCAGATCATAATGCGAGCTGCCGTAGAGCGCTGCGGTCGCGCAGTTCCAATCCTGGCCGTCTGACCAGACCGTATGCTCGAACTGGTGTTGCACGTAGAACAGCCATACGCCGAACGCTGCACTGAGAATCGTGATCGGGAGATGCACAAGCAGGAACGGGCCAACGCCCAGCCACCACATCATGCCGGCGACTACGAGCCCAATCGCGGCGTTGGTCGCCATGGCGCTGATCCAGGGCGTCCAGCCTTCTCGCGCCAAGCCGAATGGAAGGCGGTGGCGCAAGACGAACAGATAGGTCGGACCGATGCCGAACATGACGATCGGGTGACGATAGAGGCGATAGCCAAGCCGGCGCCAGCGCGGCAGCGCCAGATATTCGCGCACGGTGAGCGTGTCGATGTCGCCGATGCCGCGAAGATCAAGGTTGCCCGACGTGGCGTGATGGATGCCGTGGGTGCGCCGCCAGAAATCGTAAGGCGTCAGCGTTAACACCCCGATCCCGCGACCGACCCAGTCGTTCACCGACCGATGGCGAAAGAACGAGCCATGACCGCAATCGTGCTGAATCATGAAGAGGCGAACAAGAAAGCCTGCCGCGGGAACGGACAGCAACAAATAAAGTCCGTATCCGATATGAAGTGACCACCACATCGAGAGCCAGAGAAGGGCGAACGGCACGAGCGTGATAAGCACCTCGACGATGCTGCGTCCATGGTTCGGGTTGCGGTAGCGTGCCAGACTTTGTGTCAAGTTATGCAGGTCGCTCATAACTTCGGCTGCGCCCGCTTTCGGTGTTGCGTTCAAAAATTCTCCCAAGTGATGGCGGACGCGCTGTCGGTGCGGTTCGCATGCAAGTTTCGTTGCCGAGGTTGAGTTCTTAGTCTTACATCCGGATCGCGCTCTCATCGCGGCTCGGCAGGCACGCGACTTTTTTGTTCCGCGGATTTGCAGGGCTGCGGTCAAGAACGGCGCGACCGCCTCAATTCGATCTCTAAAAGCTGAATATTTCTTGGATCGCCCAAGTCACTCTAACAGAGTGTGGGCATTCGCGTCCATCGCTCAAGAGCGCCAAACTGATGAAATATCGCAGAACCTTGTTCGATTTCAGATAAAATACGCTGCCGCTGGGCTGGTAACGACACATTTTGATCCCCATATGGTAATGTCTTTGGTAATGTTCATTCACGTGAATGTTTCGCACTATTTATGGAACCCCCAAATGACCGAATTCGATTATACTGCTGCCGCCGAGTTGTTTCCGACGCGACGGCGGCCGCCCCGGCGCGATCCGTTCGGCTACAAGAGGTTCCCACAGGCCGCGCAAGCTATCCGTTTCGCCATCGAAGACCTGCCGCCGGAATGCCTGGTAGGTGCGTTTCTCGAAGTAGATGAGCAGAGATACGGCAGTGAGGATATCCGCCGGCTATATGACAGTGCCGAATATCCGCTCGCGCGTCGTCGTGGGTGACCATGACAGAAAGGACGATCGATCTCGACCAGCACCGCGGCATGGCGGCGCAAAAGGCTACCAAGCTTCGTCGGCTTTTGACCGACGTGGAGGCGAACGAAAAGGCACTGCGGCGTCGGCAGGACGAATTGGAATCTCACCTCCTCGCGGCGCCTGCAGCGGATTGGCATGAAGCTGCCGAAAAGGCGCGCTACCTCCTTAACCTCTTCGCCGCGACAATTGCTGCGCAAGATCCGCGGCGGCAAAAACTGATCGCTGCCGTGCTTGCCGACTTCAAGCGGCTTTCGGACCAAAGCTAGCCGCTCGTCCAAATCCGTACTTCTGCGCAAGGCAAGTATCGCTCCTAAGGGAAAGGTTACGATTGGCTGTCAGTGTTGATCGCTGGCAGGCCAAATCCGTCCCGTTCCATCGGCGCGCGATGAGCCAAGGCCGCGAGCCAAGATCGTGCCTTAAAATTCGAAAGGTCAACCCGACGTGGTCGGGCGACCGGAACAACCAATAAGCGGCGTTCCGGGAATTCCGTAATCCACCTATCAGCGAAAGGGGAAGTCCTAATGAAGAAGACCCTGCCGGATACGATGTTTATGGACCCGGAGCGCAGCCGACTTAGCGTCCTCCGAAACTGGGTTCTCGATAACGAGGTCACCGAGATCGAGATGAAGGAGCAGCAATTTTGGAATTTTGCCCAGCTTCAGCCGATCGCCGAAAAGCCATGGGTGACATTTATGGGTCGTATGATCAGCGTACCCGATATGCCGATTGAAGCGCAAAAGCAGCTTGGGGTTTTCGATAAACGGATAGCAGGCGCGATATGAAGCAATAACGGTTCGCCCGATACGATGTCAAAAATCGGTCGCTGAGAGTTCATAGGACCCTCTTCGATCCCGCTTGTAAGCCTTCATCGCCGCCGCGTAGATTTTGTCCCGATTGGCATCGAAGGCGAGTAGCAAGCCCGCCTCATTGCGCGCCATTTTCGGCTGCAGCCGCGTCAGCGCATCCTCGGTCACAAAAAACGACCATTCCATCGCGCTGTCATGTCCCCAAAAACGCACGGCCCGTCGCGTCGGATCGAAGACTCGGCTCTGGTTCGGGAAATTCAGCATTATCTGCGGCGCTTATTCACTCGGCGCTGGAAATCCAGCATTTTTGCAGGCCTTGCGAATCCCGGGCCCACCAATAATTTTCCTCCAGATTGTGGCCGGAGGCCCTGAAGGTCTTCAGATGCGTCTTGACCGCAGCCACGGCCTCCTCGCGGGTGGAGTATCCGCGCCCGATTTGTGTGGCCGAATCGGATTCCGCGCCTTTGAGTACGAAAATCTTGAACATTGTCGGCTTCCTTCGATGCCCTGTGATTTTCTGGCTTCGATTTTCGCGAGCAACGGTCGGTCCGGACCATCGCCCCCGACTAATCGAATTGTCAATCGGCATCAGAGCCCTTTTTTGCATGCCGATCCACAGATGTCGCCCCGTGCACTGGCCAAGACCGAGGCCTTCAAACAATCACGCCGGGAGCCCAAACTGGTCGAGATGTGCTCGGCCGGCCCGTAGCCCCGATAATTAGCGGAGGGCTTCGCGATATAGCCTTCCCGCAACCTCCATACGGCCTGCGTCCCAAGGCGTGGACATAATCGAGCAAATCAAACGCGAACCCGGACAAGCTGTACCGGTAGTGTCCAGAGTTTTTCGCACGAGACGAAACGCAGCGGTGGGGAAAAGTCGTTTCCAGCCTTGGGATTGAACCGCAAGACGACAATTCATGCGACGACTTCGTCAATTGAATTTGATGAGGGCGCGGTCAATAAGTGAAAAAAGCCAAACGGGGGAGAAGAAATGATGTCAAATGCACGGATAGCGAGACACACGGTCGCGGCGTTGGCCATTCTGGCCGTTTGGGCGAGCAGCAAACCGGCAACGGCTGATTCCTATCCCTCCGGCAAGATCACGATCGTTGTTGCTTTCGCTCCCGGCGGGTTCGCCGACACGATGGCGCGGGTCGTTGCGCAGGGTCTGGGCGAGCGCCTACACCAGAACGTGGTTGTTGAGAATCATTCGGGAGCTGGTGGAAACATCGGCGCCGAGATTGTCGCGCACGCCAAACCGGACGGCTATACGCTGCTTGTGACGACGACGGCACTCGCCATCAACGAGA
>Ga0335085_10009790_pt1 | contig 14409 bp, 12 predicted proteins | sample Lox_Sample_45_FD_206712 | JGI IMG/M metagenome (GOLD analysis project Ga0335085, IMG submission 206712) | Soil microbial communities from Loxahatchee National Wildlife Refuge, Florida, United States - Lox_Sample_4.5 | ecosystem: Environmental > Terrestrial > Soil > Wetlands | place: USA...
GTCCGCGCAGAACTCAAGGGCCTGCTCCAGGCTGAGCAGCCGGGGCGGAACCAGCCGCTCGAGCTCCTCCCCCGTGGACTGCCTGACGTTGGTGACCTTGCGCTCCCTGGTGATGTTGACGTCCATATCGTCGGCCCGCGAATTCTCGCCGACGATCATCCCCTCATAGACCTCGGTGCCTGGCGAGACGAACAGCGACCCGCGCTCCTGCAGGTTGAACATGGCGTACGCGGCGGCGCTGCCGGTGCGGTCGGCGACCAGCGAGCCGGTGGCCCGGCCGCGGATGGCGCCTGCCCACGGCTCGTAGCCCTCGAAAACGTGGTGCGCGATGCCGGTGCCGCGTGTCTCGGTCAGGAACTGGGTGCGGAACCCGATCAGCCCGCGAGACGGCACGAGGAAGACCAGCCGCACCCAGCCCGTGCCGTGGTTGGTCATTGTCGCCATCTGGCCGCGGCGCACCGAGACCAGCTGGGTGACCGCGCCGAGGAACTCCTCGGGCACGTCCACCGAGAGCCGCTCGACGGGCTCGTGCAGCTTGCCGTCGATTTCCCTGGTCACGGCGGCCGGACGGCCGACGGTCAGCTCGTAGCCCTCCCGCCGCATGGTCTCCACGAGCACCGCGAGCGCGAGCTCGCCGCGACCGCGGACCTCCCACGCGTCCGGGCGCTCGGTGGGCAGCACCTGCAGCGACACGTTGCCGACGAGCTCCCGGTCGAGCCGGTCCTTGACCAGCCGCGCGGTGACCTTGGAGCCCTTCACCTGGCCAGCGGTTGGGGAGGTGTTCGTGCCGATCGTCATCGAGATCGCCGGCTCGTCCACGGTGATCAGCGGGAGCGGCCGCGGGTCGTTCAGGTCGGCGAGGGTGTCGCCGATCATGATCTCGGGGATGCCGGCGATCGCCACGATGTCGCCAGGTCCGGCGCTGTCGGCCGGCACCCGGTCCAGCGCCTCCGTGCGGAACAGCTCGGAGATCTTCACTCGCTCTATCGAGCCGTCGTGACGGCACCAGGCGACCTGCTGGCCGCGGGAGATCGTGCCGTTGTAGACCCGGCAGAGCGCGATGCGGCCCAGGTACGAGGACGCGTCCAGGTTGGTGACGTGCGCCTGCAGCGGCGCGCCCGCCTCGTAGACCGGCGGCGGAACGGTCTCGCGGATCACGTCGAACAGCGGCTCCAGGTCGTCACTGTCCGGCATCTCGCCGTCGGCCGGGCGGGTCAGCGAGGCGCGGCCCGCGCGCGCGGCGGCGTACACGATGGGGAACTCGATCTGCTGCTCGGTGGCGTCCAGGTCGATGAACAGCTCGTAGCAGGCGTCGACGACCTCGGCGATCCGCGCGTCGGACCGGTCCACCTTGTTGATCACCAGGATGACCGGAAGGTTCGCCTCCAGGGTCTTGCGCAGCACGAACCTGGTCTGCGGCAGCGGCCCTTCGCTCGCGTCGACGAGCAGCAGCACGCCGTCCACCATTGACAGGCCGCGCTCCACCTCGCCGCCGAAGTCCGCGTGCCCCGGCGTGTCGACGATGTTGATCGTCAGCCCGCCATGGGTGACGGCCGTGTTCTTGGCGAGGATCGTGATGCCCTTTTCCCGCTCCAGGTCACCCGAGTCCAGCACCCGCTCCGCGACGTGCGCGTGGGCCCCGAACGCCCCGGATTGCCAGAGCATCGCGTCCACCAGAGTGGTCTTGCCATGGTCGACGTGCGCGACGATCGCGACGTTCCGCAGGTCGTCGCGGGTCGCGAGCTCGCCGGCGCCGGGCTGGCGCTGCGTGGTGGTCTGCTGTACGGGCATGCGTGAGTTCTCGCTGCTTCGACGTCGGGGACTGCGCCGTCCGAACTATGCGGCGCGGTTCTAGTTTATCGCCTCGCAGCACATGAGCCGGGATGCCCCGCTCTCAGGAAGGCTTGCACTCTTCCGCCTTCGGATAGGAGACGGCAGGCAGGCTCGAGACGACCTGCCACTGTCCCGCGGAGTCCTTGCGAAGCTCGTCGGTGATGCGGACGTAGTGCGAGTCCGCCGGGCTGGTGTCAGGGAGGACCGCTCCGGTGGACAGGTCCGTGTTCGACGAGGCGGCGTTGTCGAAGCAGCTCGACACGTCGAGGTCCCCGTGCACCTGCGGGTCGGGGATGACCCGCATGTCGAAGTAGCTGATCGTGCCGGTGAACGACTCCGTGGTGACGTCCGTCGCCCGCAGCGACTGCTGGACCGCCGATTGCATCATCGAGCTCACGTAGCTGACCCAGCTCTGATCCTGCCCGCCCCGGTACTCCGAATAGAGGTAGGCGAGCTCGTAGTCCTTGTCCGTGATCACCGCCGCCGCCTGCGCGGTGCTGGACGGCAACCAGGACGTCATCTCGATGTGCACGTTCTTGCCGAACGGCGGCATGACGTACGCGACGCCCGCCACGCCACCAGCCGACGACTGACCGTTGGCCGCGGTCGCCGACGACCCGCCGCCTGCGGGCCTGAGTATGCTCGCGGACGGCGAAGAGGAGCACGCCGTGACCGCGATCAGCGCGGCCACGCCGACTGCGAACCCGGCTGCGGATCCGGTGACTGCCTTCATTGTCCCGTCCTCATTTATCCAGGTAGGCGCCTTATGCCGCGCCGACGCCACGACGGTAGCAGTTCGTCGATCAGCGCTTCGGCTTCTGGCAAAAGTCAGCGCCTTAGGCGGCTTAGGCGGGAAGCCGCGAGCTAAGACGCTGTGCGCCTCGAACATAAGGCGATCGCCCGATGCGGTGCCGGGGGTCTTAGCGCGAACCTCAAGGTACGGGGAAACCAAGGCCGGTTCCCCGGGACCGAGGAGAAAGCATGTACTCGTACCTGATGGTCGGCGAGGTCGCCAGGCAGCGGATGGCCGAGCAGCACGAGGCCGCAAGGAAGGCAAACAGGCGGCGGGCAATCCGCAAGGCGACGAAGGCGCAGCGCAACGGCGCGGCGGCTGACGTGTTCGAACTGCCGCCGATCCCCGACTACGTGGACGGCACGTTCCGCACCGCGGACGACGCGGCCGCGGACGAATGCGCGACCTGCTAACGCCACCGCGCGCCGCCGGATATCTGACGCCGCGGCCGGGCCATACGGGAGTTGGCTCGGCCGCGGCTGCTTGATGCGCGAAACCCGCGATTACAAAAAGCCACGAACATCAGCAATTTCCGTGACCATTGACGTTAGTCGAATTGCAGTTCGACCTGGTGCTACGCTTTTGCCATGGCCGCGTATCTACCACCTGGCTGGCCAACGGGGGTGCATCCGCCGGACAGCGACGACTTCGAGACAACCGCCGTCGCGTGGCTGCTCGAGATTGTTCCGCCCGATTACCGGCTGCACGGGGTGCTGCGCCGCCATCCCGTGGCGCTCGCCGCCATGGCCAGGCACCACACGTCGGCTTGCGTTGAGGGCGCCCGCGCCGGGTACCGCACCGTGCGCACCGAGCTCGCCGAGGAACTGCCGCCGCACGCGGTCGACGCGGTGCTCACCGCCTATCGCACCGAGGGACGCCGGCTCGCCGCCACCGCGCGGGCGGTCGTCCTCGTCGAGCGCGCCATCCGCGGTGAGGTCTTTACACCGAGGTTGTGAGCCTCCGAATATGGATAACGCGGGACTTGCGGAAAAGTGATATCACTATGATAGCGTGGTATCAAGCAAGCTCCACAGGAGGTGGGCACATGTCGGCCCAGGCGCAGATCGCGGACAACAAAGGCGTTTACTCCCGCAGCCAGGCAATGCCGGAACGACCCGCGTGGCACCTGCCCGGCGTGCCGATGCTTCTGCTCGACGTCATCTTGCTCGCCGCCGCGATCGTCGCGTTCTGGCAGGCCAGCCAACATACCAACGGCGGCAAGACCGGCCTGGTGTGGACGGGCGTCATCCTCATCGCCGCCACGGTCCTCGTGTTCCGCGGCCTTACCCCCGTCGCGCCGGGCCGGGCGCACGTCGTGCAGCTCTTCGGCAGGTACCAGGGCACGGTCCGCGACCAGGGCCTGCAGTGGGTGAACCCGTTTGCCAACCGCGTAGCGGTCTCGACCAGGATCAGGAACCTGGAGTCGGCGCTCGCCAAGGTGAACGACGCCGACGGCAACCCGATCGAGATCGCCGCCGTCGTCGTCTGGCAGGTGCAGGACACCGCGTACGCCACTTACTCGGTCGACGACTACCCGGACTTCGTGGCCATCCAGACGGAGACCGCCGTCCGGCACATCGCGTCCAGCTACCCGTACGACAACCGGGGCAGCGGCGCGCTCTCGCTCCGCGACAACGCCGACGAGATCACCCAGCGACTGTCGTCCGAGCTCACCAACCGGGTGCAGCCAGCCGGCGTGCAAATCATCGAGACCAGGCTGACCAGGCTGTCCTACGCGCCGGAGATCGCCCAGGCCATGCTGCGCCAGCAGCAGGCGAGCGCCGTCGTCGGCGCGCGGCAGAAGATCGTGGAAGGCGCGGTCGGCATGGTCCGGATGGCCCTCCAGCGGCTGGACGAGGAGGGCGTCGTCGAGCTGGACGAGGAACGGAAGGCGGCCATGGTCTCGAACCTGCTCGTGGTGCTGTGCAGCGAGCAGGCAACCCAGCAGGTGGTCAACACCGGCTCGCTGTACCAGTGACGGCCTGATGTCCGAACGCAAGAGCATATTGCTGCGTCTCGACCCGGCAGTTCACGACGCCCTCGCCAAGTGGGCCGCCGACGAGATGCGCAGCACCAATGCCCAGATCGAGTTCCTGCTCCGCCGCGCCCTCGGCGAGGCCGGCCGGATGCCCGGCCACGCCAGGCAAATGCGCCGCCCGGGCCGCCCCTCAGCCGACCAGGCCGAAGCCTAGGCTAGGGCGGGCCCGCCAACGACGCTAAAATGAACGGCAACTGAATACGCACGGGAGCTCGGGCTGACCGGGCTGAGAGGGTGGCTAGCCGCCTGCTGGCGAGACCGGCGGGACAAGGCGCGCGCCGCCGACCGTCCGAACCTGTCCGGGTAATTCCGGCGTAGGGAGGCAGCCGTGGCCACAACGGCCGATTCCACCAGTACCAGCGAGAACACCACGTTTGTCACCGTCCCTGGTGACCGCCACTCCGAGGTTGGGCGCACGCTCGCCGAGCCGGTTCCCCAGGCGCTGAGCCTGACCGACCAGTTCGGCCTGTGGGGCAACCTCGGCGTGAGCCTGCTCGGCTTCACCGGCGCGATCTTCGTGCTGCAGCCGGGTGGCGCCGGGACGCCGGAGCTGTCGCTGGCCGCCGCGCTGACCGCCATTGTGATCGGCACGCTGCTCGGCACCCTGGTGCTCGCGTTTTCCGGGGTACCTGGCACGCAGACCGGCGCGCCGGCCATGGTGCTGCTGCGCGGCCTGTTCGGGGCGCGGGTGTCCTACCTGCCCACCGCGCTCAACATCGTCCAGCTCTTCGGCTGGAGCATCTTCGAGCTGGTGACGATCGCGACGGCCGCGCACACGGTGGCACCCGCGCTGCCGAAGTGGGGATACGTGCTGATCGCCGGGGCGGTGACGGGGCTGCTGACCATCCACCCGCTCGGCGCCATCCGGGTGCTGCGCCGGTACGCCACCGCCGCCGTGCTCGTGGTGATGATCTACCTGCTCGTTCAGCTGCTGCGGCATCCGCTGCCCGCCTTCACGCACGGCACGTGGTCCGGGTACTGGGCCGCGACCGACACCGTGGTCGCCGTCGCCATCTCCTTCGTCCCGCTGGCCGCCGACTACACGCGGCACTCCCGCAGCTCGCGCGATACCGTCGCGGGCACGCTCGTCGGCTACAGCGTCACCCAGGTGCTCTGCTACGTCATCGGGCTGCTCGCGCTGGTCACCGTCGCGCACGGGAACCCCAACGACATCTTCGCGGCGTTCATCGCGCTGCCGGCCGGCTCGCTCGGGTTCGCGATCCTGGCCGCGCGGGAACTCGACCAGTCGTTCGCGGACGTGTACTCCACCGCGGTGTCGATACAGAACCTGCGGCCGCTGTGGGACAGGCGCATCCTGGCGGGGCTGATCACCGTCCTGACCACGGCGGGCGCGCTGTGGCTCAACATCGCCGACTACGAGAACTTCCTCACCCTGCTCGGTTCGGTGTTCGTGCCCATGTCGGCAGTGCTGATCGTGGACTACTTCGCCTTCGCGGGGCGCCGGCGCTGGGATCTGTCGGCTTCGGCCCGCTCCCGCTGGCTGATGCTGCTCCCCTGGGCCGCGGGATTCGTCACCTACCAGCTCATCAACCCCGGGTACGTGTCCTGGTGGGCGTCGGCGTGGACGTCTTTCGGGAAGGACATCGGCTTCACCCCGGCCAGCTGGATGTCGGCGTCGATCCTGTCGTTCTGCGTGTCGGCGGTGCTCACGCTGCTGGCCGGGTGGCTGGCGCGGGCTATCCGCCGGTAGCGCGGAGGATCCGCTTCTCCCGTCATCGTGACAGACTTGGAATGCGAATGCTTCCCTGACGACGACGACGCCGACGCCGCCGAAGGATGAATACCGGAGACGAGATGATTGAGACTCCGCCATCGCTGACCGGTGAGGCACGTTACTCCGACCAGGACCTCGAGCCGCTGCGCGCCGCGCTGCTGGCGCTCAGCAAGGGCGACTTCAGCCAGCAGCCACGCACCGCGGGGGAAGACAGCTCGGTCCTCGGCCAGATCTGGCCGCTCGTGGATGCCGTCGGCACCGAGCTGTCCGCGCTGAACGACGAGGTCGCCCGCCGCGCCGAACAGGTCAGGGACATCGCCATGGTCACCACCGCGGTCGCCCGCGGCGACCTGACCAGGAAGGTGACCGTCGACGTCCAGGGCGAGATGCTGCAGCTCAAGCAGACCGTGAACACGATGGTCGACCAGCTGTCCGCCTTCGCCGACGAGGTGACGCGGGTCGCCCGCGAGGTCGGCACCGAGGGCCGCCTCGGCGGCCAGGCGCACGTCAGGGACGTCTCCGGGGTGTGGGAGGACCTCACCGACTCGGTCAACCGGATGGCCCGCAACCTCACGGCCCAGGTGCGGAACATCGCGCAGGTCGCCACGGCCGTCGCCCAGGGCGACCTGTCGCAGAAGATCACCGTGGACGCGCAGGGCGAGGTCCTCGAGCTGAAGACCACCATCAACACCATGGTCGACCAGCTGTCCGCCTTCGCCGACGAGGTGACGCGCGTCGCCCGCGAGGTCGGCACCGAAGGGCGCCTCGGCGGCCAGGCCGACGTCAAGGGCGTGTCCGGCATCTGGAAGAACCTCACCGACAACGTCAACTCGATGGCCGGCAACCTCACCGCCCAGGTGCGGAACATCGCCCAGGTCACCACCGCGGTCGCCCAGGGCGACCTGTCGAAGAAGATCGACGTGGCCGCGCTGGGCGAGATCCTCGAGCTGAAGACCACCATCAACACGATGGTCGACCAGCTGTCCGCCTTCGCCGACGAGGTGACGCGCGTCGCCCGCGAGGTCGGCACCGAAGGGCGCCTCGGCGGCCAGGCCGAGGTCGAGGGCGTGTCGGGCACGTGGAAGCGGCTGACCGAATCCGTCAACGGCCTGGCAAGCAACCTCACCACCCAGGTCCGCGCGATCGCCGGTGTCGCCAGCGCCGTCGCGGAGGGCGACCTGACCCAGTCGATCACCGTCGAGGCCAGCGGCGAGGTCGCCGAGCTCAAGGACAACATCAACCTGATGGTCGCCAACCTGCGGGAGACGACCAGGGCGAACCGCGAGCAGGACTGGCTGAACACCAACCTCGCCCGGCTGTCGTCGCTGATGCAGGGGCACCGCGATCCGCTCGAGGTGGCGCGGCTGATCATGAGCGAGCTGACGCCGCTGGTCTCCGCCCAGTACGGGGCGTTCTACCTGGCGGCGCCGGCCGGGGACGGCGGGCATGACGAGGAATTCGAGCGGATCGCCGCCTACGGCTTCCACCGCAGCGGCACTACCCGCTTCATCCTCGGCGAGGGGCTGGCCGGGCAGGCCGCGCTCGACCGGGTCCGGATCCTCGTCGAGGACGCCCCTCCCGGCTACGTCACGGTCGGCTCAGGACTCGGCCAGTCGGCGCCGACGCATCTCGTGGTGCTGCCGATCCTGTTCGAGGACCAGGTGCTCGGGCTGCTCGAGCTCGCCTCGCTGCACCGGTTCAGTGACCTGCACCTGACGTTCTTCGACCGGTTCGTGCCGACGATCGGCGTCACGATCAACGCGATCATGGCAAACTCTCGCACCGAGGTGCTGCTGACGGAGTCGCAGCGGCTCGCCACCCAGCTGCAGGAGCGCTCCGACGAGCTGCAGCGCCAGCAGGCCGAGCTGCGGCGGTCCAACGCGGAACTCGAGGAGAAGGCCGCCCTGCTCGCCAAGCAGAACCGCGCGATCGAAGTGCAGAACTTCCAGATCGACCAGGCCCGCCGCACCCTGGAAGAGCGCGCGCAGCAGCTGGCGATCTCCTCGCAGTACAAGTCGGAGTTCCTCGCCAACATGTCGCACGAGCTGCGCACGCCGCTGAACTCGCTGCTGGTGCTCGCCAAGCTGCTGTCGGAGAACCTGGACGGGAACCTGACGGTCAAGCAAGTCGAGTTCGCCAGGACCATCCACGAGGCAGGCGCGGACCTGCTGCAGCTCATCAACGACATCCTCGACCTGTCCAAGGTGGAGGCGGGCAAGATGGAGGCGCATCCGGCGGCGATCGCGCTGGACACGCTGCTGGACTACGTGGACGCGACGTTCCGCCCGACGGCCGCGCAGAAGGGCCTGACGTTCGAGGTCGAGGTGAACCCGGACGTGCCCGCGCTGATCTACTCCGACGAGCAGCGGCTCCAGCAGATCCTGCGCAACCTGCTCTCCAACGCGGTGAAGTTCACCGCCGCCGGCGGGGTCACGCTGCGGGTCGCCCAGGCTGACCCGGCCATCAGGTTCGCCGGACCGCTCCGCGACGAGGCGTCGGTGCTCGCGTTCGCCGTCACCGACACGGGCATCGGCATCGCCGAGCACAAGCTCGAGCTGATATTCGGCGCGTTCCAGCAGGCGGACGGCACCACCTCGCGCGGCTACGGCGGCACCGGCCTCGGGCTGTCGATCTCCAGGGACATCGCCCGGCTGCTCGGCGGCGAGATCCGCGCCACCAGCCGGGTCGGGCACGGCTCCACGTTCACCTTCTACCTGCCCGGTCGCCAGGTGGCGGGGGCCGCCGGGGCCGCCTCCCCCATGTCCCGGTCGGGATCAGGAGTTTCCCAAACGGTCCCGGCCGACTCGGTAATCGCTCTGGCTTCTGCCGGACGGGCGGCTAGCGCGGTCGCGGGCCTAGACGACGGGAGCTGCCAGGAATACGACCCGCTGAGCGGAGCGAAGATCCTCATCGTCGACGACGACGTGCGAAACGTGTTCGCGCTGACCAGCGTGTTCGAGCGGTACGGAGCGCAGATCCGGTACGCGGAGGACGGCCGTCAGGGAATGGAAATCCTGGATCGCGAAGACGACATCGCGCTGGTATTGATGGATGTCATGATGCCGGAACTAGACGGGTACGCCACCACCGCGGCGATCCGGCGGCGTCCCGAGTTCGCCGATCTGCCGATCATCACGGTGACCGCGAAGGCCATGAAGGGCGACCGGGCGAAGTCGATCGCTTCCGGCGCATCCGAATACGTCACCAAGCCAGTGGATATATCTCATCTCATCGGCCTGATGCGCGGCTGGCTGGAACGTCGACCGCGGCAGGCAGGCCTGCCCCGAACTCATCCCCGGACCGAGGGGAGCGGCTGACGTGCCGCAAAAGGCAAGGATTCTGCTCGTCGACGACCGCGCCGAGAACCTGATCGCGCTCGAGGCCATCCTCTCCTCGCTGAATCAGGAACTGGTCCCGGTCCGCTCCGGCGAGGCGGCGCTGAAGGCGCTGCTGTCCGACGAATTCGCCGTGATCCTGCTCGACGTGGTGATGCCGGGCATGGACGGCTTCGAGACCGCGGCGCACATCAAGCACCGGGCCCGCACGAACGACGTGCCGATCATCTTCCTCACGGCCGCGGGCGCAGAGCCCGACCACGCGTTCCGCGGCTACGCGGCCGGCGCGGTCGACTACATCGCCAAGCCGTTCGACCCGTGGGTACTGCGCGCCAAGGTGGCGGTCTTCGTGGACCTGTACGTGAAGAACCGCCAGCTGCGTGAGCAGTCCGAGCTGCTGCGGCTGCAGGCGGAAGGCTCGACGGGCGGCCTGCTCGCCGAGCTGTCCCGGCGGCTGTCGGCGATCGAGGCCAGCGCCGCCGGGCTGGCCAGCGTGCCGACGGTGAAGACCGACGCCGCGCTGGCCGACGGCCTCGGGCAACTGGACCGGAGCATCGGCCGGCTCCGCGACACGCTGGACGCGCTCGGCGCCGGCGACTAGCCGACTGGGTACGGCGCGTGGCCCGGCGGCCGCCACCCGTCCCCGGTATGCTCGCGCACCACCTTCGCCGGCACGCCCGCGACCACGCACCGGTCGGGCACCTCGCCGCGCACCACGGAGCCCGCCGCGATCACCGCGTTGCGCCCGATCCGCGCCCCGGGCAGCACGATCGCCCCGGCGCCCAGCCAGGACCCGGCGCCGATCGAGACCGCCCGGTTCACCGGCAGCTGGCGGCCGATGGGCACGTCGGGGTCGGAGTACCCGTGGTTCTGGTCGGTGATGTACACGTACGGCCCGGTCCACACGTCGTCGCCGATGTCGACGCTCTGGTGCGCCACGAGGTGGCTGCCCCGGCCGATCACGCACCGGTCCCCGATGCGCAGCACCGGGTCGGGGCCGAGATCCTGGCCGGGGACGAGGCCCGCCGACATCGTGACAAGCGCGCCGATGAGCGTCCCGTCGCCGACCGTGATCCAGTGCTCGCCGTAAACCGACCCGGCGGGAAACGCCATGACCGAGCCGTCCCCGAACCGCCGGAACGCCCGCCCGGCGGGCGTTCCGGCGGTCACTATCCCGGCGAGCTGGAACTCCCGCCACCCCCAGTGCACCGCCCGCCACACCAGCGCGCGCCGCGCGTCCCTGATCCGCCTCGTTCCTGCCTTCCACGACATCACCAGGGCATTCTCTCGCGCCCGGGCCTCGCGCCGACCTTACATTCAGTAACTTCGCGTCACCCTTCGTCTTCGCATCACTTTCGGTCCTTTTGGTGTCCGATTTATCCCGGTTCTAGGGACGAAAAGTGATGCGAAGATGGGCGCCTGTCACGCCTGCACGCCGAAAGTGGGGCGAGCGATTCCCTTGATGCGCCCGTGGCGTGGCTCCGGTGCTCTAGGCCGGGACAGCCATCGCGGAACGGAGCCGGAAGGCCGCGGACCGGCGGCTGGCGGCGCAGGCAGCACAGCACTCAGGAAAGCGGGACCAGACCGGGCCCGCGCGCCCGGGCCGCATCGCGGCTCTCGCGCTGACCGCAAGGTCCCACGGGCTCGCCACCCTTCGCCTGGTGAGTGAGCACCGCCAGACACGCCCGCTGGCGGACTAGGCGAGGGGCAGGCGAGGCGCCCCGGCGGGAGGGGTCACTCCGGCCGGGGCCGTCGCGCGCCGCGCAGGGCCTACCGCGCGGCCGGGAGCGGTGCTTGCGGCCAGCTGGCCGCAGGCGCCGTCGATCTCCCGGCCGCGGGTGTCGCGGACGGTCACCGCGACGCCGTGCGCGGCGACGCGGCGCACGAACTCCTCCTGCACACCAGGCCGGGACGCGGTCCACTTCGAGCCCGGCGTCGGGTTGAGCGGGATCAGGTTCACGTGCACGAGGTGGCCGGCCAGCAGCGAGGCGAGCAGGTCGGCGCGCCACGGCTGGTCGTTCACGTCCCTGATCAGCGCGTACTCGATCGAGACACGCCGTCCGGTGACGGCTGCGTAGTCCCACGCCGTGTCGAGCACCTCGGCGACCTTCCACCGGCGGTTCACCGGGACGAGCTCGTCGCGGGCCTCGTCGTCGGGCGCGTGCAGCGAGACCGCAAGCGTGACCGACAGCTTTTCCGCGGCCAGCCGGTTGATCGCCGGGACCAGGCCGACGGTGGACACGGTCACCGAACGCTGCGAGATGCCGAGCCCGGACGGCACCGGATCGGTGAGCCGGCGGACCGCGCCGATCACGTTCTTGTAGTTCGCCAGCGGCTCCCCCATGCCCATGAACACGACGTTGGAGACGCGCGCGTGCCGCTCGCCCGCCACGACCTGCGCGACGATCTCCGCGGTGGACAGGTTCCTGGTGAGCCCGGCCTGGCCCGTCGCGCAGAACGGGCAGCCCATGCCGCACCCGGCCTGCGACGACACGCACATGGTCACCCGGTCGGGGTACTTCATCAGCACCGATTCGACCAGCGCCCCGTCGAACAGCCGCCACAGCGTCTTGCGCGTCGCGCCGTCGTCGCAGGAAAGTTCCCGCTCCGGGGTCAGCAGCCGCGGCAGCAGCTCGCCGGCGAGGGCCGCGCGCGCCACGGCGGGCAGGTCGGTCATGTCGTCGGGCGAATCGGTGTGCCTGCCGAAGTAGTGCCGCGACAGCTGATCCGCGCGGAACTCGCGTTCCCCGAGCTCAGCGACTGCGCGCCGTCGCTCCGCCAGCTCCAGGTCGGCGAGGTGGCGAGGTGGACGAGACACAGCGGCTCCGTTCGCGTAAAAATGGGGATTGACCTACTGATATTACCTCTACGTGAAGGCTTGATCACGGAGGGCAAACTAGGCGATATTGGGGATATGGCAATTATGCGGTCAGGACCCGACCCGTACCCGCAAGGAGGCACGCTGCTCGACAGCGTGAGCCCTTACGGGAGCCGACGGCTGACGGTCGAGTTCGACGGCACCATCACGGCTGCGTACCTGCACGACGAGACGACAGTGATCGCCGCCACCTGGATAGCCAACCATATGCGCGCGCCGCGCACCACCGACCTAAGCAGGCTCAACGCCGGGCATGCGCCGGTTATGCCCGCCTCCCGCACCCGGCATCCACGCGGCAGGCCGCCGCTTGACCCGGCGACGCTGCAGGCGCTGTGGTTCGAGGAGGGCGACGGGGTGGCGCTGCTGGAGCGCGGCACGCTGCTCGCGGTCATCCCTGGCTGGTCGGACATGAGCCGAGGCATGCCCGGCTACAGCAGGGACGTGATCGGCCAGACGCCGTTCGGCTGGTCCCTCGACGACGCCATCGAAGGCCTCGGGCCGCGGGTCGAGCGCGCGAGGGAGTTCTGGGAGTGGCGCAACTCCGAGGCCGGCTGGGGCCAGTTCCAGCAGGCGACGCTCGCCCACCTGACCGCGCGGCTCGGCCCGGGCGCGCACTACTGGAACGGCGCGCCGGGCAGGCGCCCGTCGATCGGGATCTCCGAGCGGCCGCCGGGTCCCGGGCGGCCGTACACCGTGCTGTCGACTGTCGGGATGAGCGCGCAGCGGATGCCGGTCGTCGAGCAGGTGATCGACAACCCGGCCGAGTATTCCAGGATCGAGCTCGCCGTCGCGACCACGCTGCCGCCGGGAGTGGCCGCGCTGGTGTTCCTGTGGCTAGCCGGATACCCGTGGCGGGCGGTGACCTGGTTCGGTCCCGGTCACAGCGTCCGCTGGTACGACAAGCCGTCGACCTTCCCGCTCGGCCGCGGCCACGAGGCCGTGCTGCTGCTTGACGACCCGTCCGGGCTTCCCGGTCCGCCGCCCCCTGACCTGTCCGGCCTGTCGGTCGACGGTGACCCGGTGCGGTGGCTGTGGATAATTCCTATTTCGGAACGATCCCGGCTCCTTGCCAAGGAACGTGGCTCCGCGAGCCTGGTCAGCCGGCTGGCGGTGGAAGGCCGCGGCTGGATCGTGAATCCGCCAGCCTCGGCGCTCCGGTAGCTACGCGTGAATGTGCAGGTTCACGCCGAGCAGGACCAGCCACCACAGCAAGATCGCGAGGACCGCGCTGGCCAGCACGCGCAGCCAGGCGAGGCTAAGGTAGCCGTGGTCCCAGGCGATGAAGCCGCCGATGACCAGGTAGACGAATACGACGAGGCGGCCAAGCCATCTTCCTGACATGTCCCTCGACTCCGTTCCGGGTATTCCGCGGGGATTTCCTGCCCCTCAAGTCCCGTAAAAGACGGCGAGTAAACATTGGCCGGAGAGAATGCCCGGACCGTTCCGGATAAGTAAAAGCAGTCACCGGAGCTGCACGGAAAGGCACGACGCTAACCTCAGCGCAGGAATACCGCCAGCAACAGCCATGCGACCGGAGCGCTAACCAGCAGCGAATCGATGCGGTCCAGCACCCCGCCGTGGCCCGGCAGCAGCGACCCCATGTCCTTGATCCCCAGGTCCCGCTTGATCATGGACTCGGCGAGGTCGCCGAACACCGCGGCGGCGACCACAGCCGTGCCGAGGATGGCGCCCTGCCACCAGTAGCCGTGCAGCGCGACCGGCATCACGATCGCGCCCGCCGCGATGCTGGCGACGACGGAGCCCGCCAGGCCTTCCCACGTCTTCTTCGGGCTGATG
>Ga0335085_10009792_pt1 | contig 14408 bp, 11 predicted proteins | sample Lox_Sample_45_FD_206712 | JGI IMG/M metagenome (GOLD analysis project Ga0335085, IMG submission 206712) | Soil microbial communities from Loxahatchee National Wildlife Refuge, Florida, United States - Lox_Sample_4.5 | ecosystem: Environmental > Terrestrial > Soil > Wetlands | place: USA...
ACGGGCACCCCGCGTGCCAGCGTGCTCGAACGGACGGTTTCGTGCTTACCGCTGGCTGGCCTCGCCCGCGGCGACGCGGGTGTTGTACTGGGCGGACTTGCCGCGCGCAATGCTCAGGGTTTGCCAACCGGCGCCGGCGAAGTGCTTGGCTAGCATGACGATCTGGCCAATGTGCAAGGAGTAGTGGGTCAATTGGCGGGCGATGGCCTGCATCACCGAATGCGCCTCGCCGCGGATGTAGACGGTGCGGTTGAGGTCGGCGTCGGTGAGTGGTTCGAGCGCGCCGAAGACGTAGCTCCAACCGCGCTCCCACATTTCCATGAGCGCGGCGCGCGTGGCGGGAGGTTCTTCGAATTCGGTGTCGCGATGGCGATCGGCTTTCTCGCCGTCGCTGGTGAGAAAGTCCATCCAGCGGGAGCGCATGTTGCCGGCCATGTGCTTGACGATTACGGCGATGGAATTGGACTCGGGATCGAGCACGCTGGTGAGATGCTCGTCGGGGGTCTGTGCGATGGCGCGCTCAGCCATCTTCTTTTCGTAGCGGAACAAAGATAGCGAGTCGGCCAGAAACGAGGTCGTGAATTCGAGCGCCATGATTTCATCTTAAGCCGCGGGAAAGGCCTGACGCGGAGACGCTGGGGCGCGGAGCAAGAAAGCGGCGAAGATTTTACAGAGTCATCAGCGAGTCGTAAAACATTGGCGCGCGGCCTCGTACTCCTTCGATGTCATTTGGATGAGCACCTCTTTGACCGACTTGCCGTCCATGACCACCTGGGCGGTGGGCGGGTCGCGCTGCTCATTGACGACTGCGCGATAGAGGCTCTGCGGATACAGGCCCATTTTGCCCTTGCCGTAATCGGTGCTGCCGAAGAAATAGTAGATGGCGGTCATGTGCAATTCGTCTTTGTGCACAGATTTCCAGAGATAGCCGCCGCAGGGAGTGTCGTCGGGGAAGCGGCGCTTGGCGGGGTTGGTGGGTTGGATGGCGTTTTCGCGCTCGCGCGGATAGTCTTCGGTTTGGGCGGCGGCGAGGCAGACGGCGAGCGTGCACAGGGCCAACTTCATACGCATTCGATTCGACACCGCGGCGCGGGTGGAAGTTCCGCCTTGCTACAATGAACAATTCCTGACATGTTGGACCAATCGATACAGGAACTGGAGTCCCGTTCGCTGGCACGCATCGGCGCGGCGCAGAATGCCGCGGAACTGGATGCGGCGCGGGTGGAGGCTCTGGGGCGCAAGGGCGGACTGACGCTGTTCAGCAAGGAGATGGGCAAGCTGTCTCCCGAGGAGCGCAAACGCATCGGCATGCTCCTGAATGCGGCGCGGGAAGCGCTCGAGGCGGCTGTTGAAACACGTCAGAAGGAGTTCGCCGATGCTGCCTTGCGCGCGCGCCTGGAGAGCGAATGGATCGACCTGACGCTGCCGGCGCCGGGTCCGCGGCGCGGACATCTGCATCCCATTACGCAGATTCAGCGCGAGTTGGAAGAACTGTTCACGTCGCTCGGATTCGCGGTGCTGGACGGGCCGGAGGTCGAGACGGAGTATCACAATTTCGATGCGCTGAACATTCCGGCGGATCATCCGGCGCGCGACATGCAGGACACGTTTTGGCTGGAAGGCGGCAACCTGCTGCGCACGCACACGTCGCCGGTACAGGTGCGCGGCATGGAGCGGCTGGGTCCGCCGCTGCGCATGATCGCGCCGGGACGAACGTTCCGCAACGAGAGCGTGGATGCGTCGCACGAGCACACCTTCTATCAGCTCGAAGGCATGATGATCGACCGCGAGGTGTCGGTCGCGCACCTGCTGTATTTCATGAAGACGCTGCTCTCGGCGGTGTTCGGCCGCGAGGTAACCGTGCGGCTGCGGCCGGGATATTTTCCATTCGTCGAGCCGGGTTTCGAGCTGGACGTGCAGTGCCTGATCTGCGGCGGTCCGGGCTGCCCGGTGTGCAAGCAGAGCGGTTGGGTGGAGTTGCTGCCGTGCGGACTGGTGAATCCGAATGTGCTGCGCATGAGCGGCATCGACCCGGAGGAATGGAACGGCTTCGCGTTCGGCCTGGGCTTAACGCGCCTGGCGATGATGCGTTACGGCATCGACGACATCCGGCACCTGCAGGGCGGGGATCTGCGGTTCTTAGAGCAGTTTTGAGTTCGGCGGGGATCTGATTCACCGCGGAGCCCGAACGGCGAGGCGCCGTTTATGGGACCAGAAAGACTCCAGACGATTGGGCCCTGTTTTCACCACAGAGGCACGGAGGGCACGGAGGAAGCGCGGAGAAAAACGAGGGAACTTTCTGGAGAGCCGCGGGGGGAAACGCGGAGAAGATCAGAGATGGCCTTCCACCCGAAGGGCAGAGAAAGATCAGAGAGGGCCGTCGGCCACCCGAAGGGCAGGAAAATCAGAGAGGGCCGTCGGCCACTCGAAGTTCATGACATGGTCTTGAGGCGATTTTGAAATTCTCTTATAACTGGATTGGCGAACTGGTAGAGGATCTGGATTGCGCGCCCGAGGCGCTCGAGCGGCTGATCACGATGAAGACGGCCGAATGCGAGGGCATCGAGCCGGTGAGCGCGCTGCTGGCGGAGGCGGTGGCGGCGCGGATAATCGAGGTCGAGCCGCTGGGCGGGCATAATGTCCGGGCGGTGGTGGAGTTGGGCACGCTCGGACGGAAGGTGGTCGTGTGCGGCGCGCCGAACTGCCGGGTCGGCTTGACAACGGTGTACGTGCCGGTGGGCCGCAAGACGATTCAGGGCGTCGCAAGCGACGGGATGCTGGCCAGCGCGGCGGAGCTCGGGATCAACAAGGACCACAGCGGCATCCTGGAGATCGTGGCCGAGCCGGGCGCGCCGTTCGGGCTGCGGCCGGACAACATCATCGAGATCGACAACAAGTCGATCACGCACCGTCCGGATTTGTGGGGGCATCACGGGATGGCGCGGGAAGTGGCGGCGATCCTGGGGAAGCGGCTGAAGGAGCCGGCGCGGTTGGACCTGCTGCCCACGGGCGCAGCGGCGATCGGCGTGGAGATCGAAGACCTGGCGCTGTGCCCTCGATATTCGGCGCTGGTGTTCGAGAACATCACCGTGCAGAGTTCGCCGGAGTGGCTGCAGTACCGGCTGACAGCGATCGGTCTGAACCCGATTAACAACATTGTCGATTTGACGAACTTCATCATGGCGGAGTTGGCGCAGCCGATGCACGCGTTCGACGCGGATAAGCTGCGCGGCGGCACCATCATCGTTCGGCGGGCGCACGCGGGCGAGCGCTTCCACGCGCTGAACGACGAATGGTACACGCTGGAGCCTGCGAACCTGGCGATCACCGATGCGGGCGGGGCGATTGCGCTAGCGGGCGTGATCGGCGGAATGGAAAGCTCGATCGGCGAAGGAACCACGCGGGTGGTGCTGGAGAGCGCCAACTTCCAGGCGTCGTCGATTCGCAAAACGTCGGCCGCGCTGAAGCTCCGTACGGACGCTTCGATGCGTTTTGAAAAGGTCCAAGACCCGCACAACACGGTGCGCGGCATCGCCCGGTTTATCGAGTTACTGCGGGTGATTTTGCCCGAGGCGCGCGTGGCCGGCGGGGTTGCCGATTGCAAGCGCGAGATGACTGCGTCCGCGCCCATCCGGCTGCCGCTCGAGTGGCTGGGGCGCAAGCTGGGCCGCTCGATCGCGCCGTCCGAAGTGCGGCGCATCCTGGAGAGCCTCGAGTTTGGCGTCACGGAACCGGAGCCAGGAGTGTTTCTGGTGACAGTGCCTTCGTGGCGGGCCACCAAGGACATCTCGATGAAGGACGATTTGGTGGAGGAGGTCGGGCGGATGGTGGGCTACGGTTCCATCGCGCCGCGCGCTCCGCTGGTGCCGGCCGGCGTGCCCCCCGCCAATCCCGTGCGCAAATATCAGCACGAGGTCCGCAATCTATTCGTCGACCTGGGCTTCTCGGAGGTGTACAACTATTCGTTCCTGAGCGAGGAAGCGGCGCAGGCGTTCGGCATGGCGCCGGGCGCGCATCTGCGGGTGGCCAATCCGATTGCCAGCGACCAGGCGCTGATGCGGCGATCGCTGCTGCCGGGCCTGTGGAAGAATCTCACCGAGAACGCCAAGCACCGCGAGTCGTTCCGGATTTTCGAGATCGGGTTGGAGATTCACCGGCGCGACGAGGGTCTGCCGGACGAGGTTCCGCACCTGGCGGCGTCGATCTACGACCGCACAGGCGATGGCGCGGCGGGGCTGTTCGAGTTGAAGCGGGCCGCCGAGTGCCTGATGCCGGGCGCGTCGGTGCGTCCGGTGGAGGCGACGGGGTACGAGCATCCGGCGCGCTCGGCCGAGGTTGTGTGGCGCGGCGAAACGATCGGGCGGCTGTTCGAGTTGCATCCGTCGCTGATCGAGACGGGCCGCGCGGCGGTGTTGGATATCGACCTGCGCGCGACGCAACGGCTGGCGGCAGCGGCCGAGGTGAAGTATCAGCCGATCCGGCGTTACCCTTCGAGCGCGTTCGACCTCTCGGTGGTGGCGGGGGTGCGTGAGTACGCGGGCGATCTGGAAAGCAAGCTACGGAGTTTCGCAGGACCGCTGGTGGAATCGATCCAATTCGTGCGGCAGTACGCCGGGCCGCCGCTGCCGGAAGGGCGCAAGAGCGTGTCGTTCCGGCTGACGGCGGGGTCGCCCGAGCGGACGCTGGCGTCGGAAGAGGTCGGCGAGATTCGGGCCAAGATCATCGAGGGGATGCAGCAGTTGGGGTACGAGTTGCGGGTGTGAGCCGTCGCCGATGAGCACGCGTCGCGCCAAGGCGGGCGGGTGGGTGAAGGGGCCGGCGAAGTCGGGGCGCGGCCTGTGCCGCTGGTGCGAAAAGCCGGTGCCGCGCGGGCGCTTCACCTTTTGCGGCGATGCCTGCGTACACGAATGGAAGCTGCGCACCGATCCTGGATATCTGCGGGAGAAGGTCTTCGAACGGGATCGCGGGGTATGCGCGCTCTGCGGGGTGGATACGGAAGCGCTGCGGAAGGACAAACGCAAACTCGACTACGCCGCGCGCCGCCAGTTCGAAAAGGACTGGGGCACGCGGCGTAGTTTATGGGACGCCGATCACGTGACGCCGGTAGTGGAGGGCGGCGGCGAATGCGGGCTGGCCAACATGCGCACGCTGTGCCTGAAGTGTCACCGCGCCGCCACGGCCGAACTGCGCCGCGTCCGCAGCGTGCGCACTACTGCGACAGCGTGAAGTTGACGTCGATCTGGGTGGCCACCTCGACCGGGTTGCCGTTCAGCAGCGTGGGCTTATAGACCCATTGCTTGACCGCGCTGATGGCAGCGGCGGCGAGGGTCGGGTCGCCTTCGATCACTTCGAGAGTCTTCACCGCGCCATCGGTTCCGATGACGGCTCTCAGTTTCACCACTCCCTGCACGCGGGCGGCCTTGGCTTCCGGGGGATAGACGGGATGCGGCTGATTGACCAGCATCTGCTGCTGCACATTGCCGCCTACCTTGATACGGAAGTTGGGCGGCGTGATCTGCACGTTGGCGTCATTGCCGTCCATGGAGATGGCGAAGGTGAAGTGCTCGTCGAAGGCGTGGACGGCTTCCTGCAGTTTGGCCAGCGAATCGTTGGTGAGGGCGTCGCCCTGGTGGACGGGGAGATGCGCCAGCAGGTCGGCGCGGACCGATTCGGAAACGCCAGGAACGCTGATCGATTTCAGTGTGGGAGCGGGCTGCCCGGGCTTTTCAACACGGGTGGCGATGGCGCTGTGGAGCGGCGCGGCGACAGTGGCGGCGGGCGCCGGCGCGGCATCGGACGCCTGGAAATTGATGGTGACCTGCCGTGTGGTGCCGGCCGATTCGTGGGCGAAGTGCCACTCGAGGACCGATTGCACGGCGGCTTTATGCAATTCGGCCGGTCCGGAGATGGCGTGGGCGTCGGTGACGTTGCCGGCCGAGTCGAGCACTACCTGCACGGCTACGGTTCCGCCGATCCCTTTGCGGCGCGCATCTTCGGGATACTGTACGGGCGCGCGATGCAGCAGTTCGGCGCCGCCCGTATCGACGGTCACGCCGGCGGCGTCACTCGCCATTTGAGGCGCGGCCGCCAGAGGCAGCGCGCCGGTTACCATCCAGCAGGCCGCAGCCAGCATCAGCAGGCTGCCGGCGAGCACGGAAAACATTCTCGTTTTGGACATACCACCCTCCTTGAAAAGGGAAACCACGCGTTGCTTGAGATGACGTTTACGCAAAAACAGTGGAGCCGGTGCGAGATCGCAGGTCGCTTCGCCGAGGCGCTCGGCGCCGGCAATGGACAGTAGCGCGTCCACATATTCGTCACGCGCTTCGGTGCGGCGGACCGTTTCGCGGTCCACGGATTGTTCGCGGGCGAGTTGAATCTCGCCCAGCAGCCACCAGATAGCCGGATGAAACCAGAAGACCGCGCGGATCAACTCTTCCGCGATGGTGAAGAGCCAGTCGCGGCGGACGACGTGCAGCAGTTCGTGGCAAAGGACGGCCTGCTGCACGCGGGCGCTGAATTCCGGGAATCGCGATGGCAGGAGCACTACCGGGCGGCGCCATCCGAAAGTCACCGGGCTGGCGATCTCGGTGGAGAGGTACAGGCGCGCGGAAGTCGGCCAGGGTGTGGCGAAATCGATCGGTTGGGCATGTGTGCGGAAGCGTCGCAGTTTCCAGCAGCCGATGCCGAGCCACCCCAGCCGGCCGGCGGTCCCCGCGGCCAGCAGCAGCAGCGCGACGGCGCTCCACGGCACAGTGCGCGGGGCCGGCGCGGCGGGTTGCTCGGAGAGGATATGGGTGGCGATCTGCACGTCGGCTACGATCACGTCGCGTCGCCACGGGCGGATCTGCGGCAACAGCAGGCAGGCCGCCAGGAGGATGTGCCAGTAGGCCAGGCGGGCTTGCGGGACCCGCAAGCCCAGCAGGGTGGGCACGAGCGCGGCCACCCCCACCAGCAAGCCGATCTGCAGGCTGTAGAGCAGCAGGTTGTTCCACATCAACTGGTAGTTCACGACTTCCTCCGCAGCCGCGCGATCTCCTCCAGATCCTCGCGCGTGAGGTTATGCTCTTCGACCAGGTGCACCAGGAGCGGCTCGGCCGAACCGTTGAAGACGCGGTTGACGAACTCGCGGACCATGTCGCCGATGACCTGCCGCTGCGGCCGGACGGGGCGGTAGAGATAGGCGCGGTCGGCCTGGGTCTTTTTGAGGTGCTTCTTCTGCTCCAGGATGTTCATCATGGTCATGACGGTCGTATACGCCACCTTGCGGCGTTCCAGCAGGGCTTCGTAGACGTCGCGGACGGTGACGCCCTTTTCGCTCTGCCACACGATCTTCATGATTTCCAGCTCCTGGCTGGTGAGGGTTGTACTCGCCCTTCGCATACTAATTAATTAGTACGAACGACGCCGGATGTCAAGCCCTATTTTTGGCGGCGCGGCGCGATGTACCGGCCGGTACACATGCCTGTTCCGCTGGAACGGCAGGAAGCCGGAAATCCGGGATGCGGCAAAATCCCTTTCGTTATCATGGGGAAGAGAGTATCGTCAGGGGGGATTCCATGGGGTCACATCTGCTCGAGGAGCACAGGCAGCCAAGTCCAGGCGCGACCCCCGAAACCAACTTCGAACCCGGGATGGCCGAGCGGATCGCCGCATGCGACTGGAGCGCCACTCCGCTGGGACCTCGCGAACGCTGGCCGGAAGCGCTGAAGGTGGCCTTGCAGATCGTGCTGAGCTCACGCTTCCCGATGTTCATCTGGTGGGGCCCGGAGCTCATCAACATCTACAACGACGCTTATGCCCCGATGCTCGGGAAGAAACACCCGGCGAGCCTGGCGCGGCCTGCCTCGGAGGTCTGGTCCGAAATCTGGGACGTGGTCGGCCCGCAAGCCGACCTGGTCATTCAACACCGGCAGTCCACGTGGAATGAAGAGATGCTCCTGGTGATGGAGCGCTACGGGTATAACGAAGAAACCTACTTCACCTGGTCGTACAGCCCGATTGGAGACGGCAGCGGCGAGGCCGCGGGACTCTTCTGCGCCGTGACGGAGGATACCTCAAAGGTCATCGGCCGCCGCCGGCTGAAGACGCTACGTGAACTGGCCACCGAAACCGCCGATCTACGCACGGCCCCCGAGGCGTTCGCGGCCGCGGAGGCGGTGATCCGCCGGAACCCGTACGACATCCCGTTCGCGCTGCTGTATGAAATGGATGCGGATGGAACGACCGCCACGCTGGCGTGCGCCACGGGTATCGGGGAAGACTACAACGGAGCGCCGGTACGAGTCGGAATCGATCGCGAGGCGAACCCCTGGGGCGTGGATTTGAATCGCGACGAGGTCCGGGTGATTGGCGGGCTGGACCGATGTTTCTCGGAAGTTCCTGCCGGGCCGTGGCCGCAACCGCCGGGGGAAGCGCTTCTGCTGCCGTTTGCCAAGCGGAGCGAACATCAGCCGTCGGGGTTCATGATCGCGGGCGTGAGCCGATACACCTGTCCGGACGAGGAGTGCCGCGGATTTCTGTCGCTGGTGGCCCGGCACATCGCCATCGCCGTGGCCAACTCACGCGCCTACGAGGCGGAACGCAAGCGAGCGGAAATGCTGATGGAAATCGACCGGGCCAAGACCGCGTTCTTCTCCAACGTCAGCCACGAATTCCGCACGCCCCTGACGCTCATGATCGGCCCACTGGAAGACGCCTTGGCCAATGCCCACGGGGTTCTCCCCATGGGCGCGGCCCGCGACCTGAACATTGCGCACCGCAACGCCATGCGGCTCCTGAAACTCGTGAATACCTTGCTGGATTTCGCGAGGATCGAAGCGGGGCGAGTCCAGGCGGCGTACCAGCCCACAGACTTGTCCGCGCTGACCCAGGACGTCGCGAGCGTCTTCCAGTCGGCCATGGAGCGTGCCGGACTGGAACTTGTGATCGACACGCCTCCCCTCGAACCGGTATACGTCGATCGGGAGATGTGGGAGAAGATCGTTCTCAACCTGCTGTCGAACGCTTTCAAGTTCACGTTCGAGGGCCAAGTGCGCGTGTCGCTTTCCGCCGCGGATGGCATGGTCCGACTGGTGGTGAGCGACACGGGGACCGGCATTCCCGCGGAAGAATTGCCGAAGCTGTTCGAGCGCTTCCACCGCACGAAAGGGGCCCGCGGACGCAGTTTCGAAGGCAGCGGCATCGGACTGGCGTTGATTCAGGAACTGGTGAAATTGCACGGAGGCACGGTCACGGTCGAGAGCGAATTACACCACGGCAGCCGCTTCATCGTGTCGATTCCGATGGGCAAGGCGCATCTGCCCGCCGACCGGATTGGCGCGGCGCGGGAACAGGTGTCCACCGCCGCGCGCGCCGAAGCCTTCGTCGAAGAGGCCTTGCGCATGCTGCCCGAGGACGTCGTCCAAGATGCTGCCGCAGGGCGCGTGTCCAGCGCCGGGGACGAGGTAGAAGGATTTCTACCGGCCGGGTCTTCCACAACACGTCCGCGCATATTAGTCGCGGACGACAATGCCGACATGCGCGCGTATGCGCGGCGCCTCCTCAACAGAGACTACGATGTCGCCCTGGCCGCGGACGGCGCGGCCGCCCTGAAGGCGATCCAGGCGAATCCGCCCGACCTGGTGCTGACCGACATCATGATGCCGCGCCTGGACGGTTTCGGTCTGTTGCGCGCGCTGCGGGCGGACCCGCGTACCCGCGAGATTCCGGTGATTCTGCTGACGGCGCGGGCCGGTGAAGAAGAGCGTATCGGCGGGCTGGAGACCGGCGCCGACGAGTACATCACCAAACCGTTCAGCGCCCGCGAACTGCTGGCGCGGGTGGAAGCGGCGCTCAAGCTCCAACGTGTCCGCGGGGAAAGCAACCGGGCGCTGCGCGAAAGCGAGCGGCGGCTGTCGCGGCTGGTCGCGGGGCTCACCCGGTTGCACGACTTGGGCCGCGAACTGTCGGCCACCACGACCGAAGCTGCCGGGCTGGCGGTGATTTTGCGCGGCATGGCCGATCTGTACCAGACGGACCGTGGGCTGATTTCCGTGTGCCGCCCCGGCAACACGACGCCGACCGATGCGGTCTGGCTCGGATTCGATGCAAATGCGCCGGCGCTGGATCAGGATTACGAAGCGCTCACGGCGGCGGCGCGGCTGGCAATCGAACAAAAGCGAGTAGTGGCCGTGGAAGACGTCCAATCGGATGCGACCTTCGCCGCCTGCCGCGAGCCGGCGCGGAGGCTCGGTTTGCGCGCAGTGTATAGTTATCCGCTCGAAAGCCGCGCCGGCGATTGCCTGGCGGTTCTCTCGGTGTACTTCGCTGACGTGCAGCCCGCGGAGGAATTGCAATCGCAGTTAGCCGAGTTGCATCGCCGCCAAGCCGCCGATTTCATCGAGGGAGTCCGGGCCGCACAGGCACAGCGCGAATCGGAAGCGCGGTACCGCACGCTCTTCAACTCGATGGATGAAGGTTTCTGCACGGTGGAAGTGCGCTTCGACGAGAACCAGCAGCCGGTCGATTACCGGTTTCTGGAGGTCAATGCCGCGTTCGAGAGGCAGACTGGAATTCACGAGGCCCAGGGACGGTGGATGCGCGAGATCGCGCCCGCCCACGAAAATCACTGGTTCGAGACCTATGGCCGCATCGCTCGAACGGGCCAAGCGGAGCGCTTCGAGAATGAGGCCAAGCAGTTGGGGCGCTGGTACGACGTGTATGCTTTCCGGGTGGACCGCCCGGAGCTCCGCCGGGTAGCCATCGTCTTCAACGACATCACCGAACGGCGGCGGCGTGAAGAGCAACTCCGCCAGGCGAATCGCGACCTGGAGCAATTCGCCTACTCGGCCAGCCACGATTTGCAGGAGCCGCTGCGCGTGGTCAACATTTACAGCCAACTCCTCGAGAAGAGGGCGCGCCACAAGCTGGACGATGCTGAGATCGAGTTTCTGTACCATCTGCGCAGCGGCGCGACCCGCATGGAAGCCTTGGTGCGAGGGCTGCTCACCTACACTCAAGCCGTCAAGTTCGATGCCAAACCGGATGCGACCAATGCGAATGAGGCCCTCCGCGCGGCACTCTCCAATCTGGACGAAACCATTCGCGCCAGCGGAGCGCGGATTGACGCGGAACCGCTGCCCAGTGTGCGGGCCTATGGGGTTCATCTGCAGCAACTGTTTCAGAATCTCGTAAGCAACGCCATCAAATATCGCAGCCCGGAGCGCATGCCCGTGGTGCGGGTGGCGGCCGAGCGGCACGACCGATGGTGGCAATTCTCGGTCGCCGACAACGGAATCGGTATCGAATCCGAATACCTCGAGACGATCTTCGGCCTGTTCAAGCGGCTGCACACCGGCGACGAGTACGCCGGCGCGGGAATCGGCCTGGCGATCTGCCAGCGAATTGTCGAACGTTACGGCGGGCGCATCTGGGTGGAGTCCGAGGCCGGGCAGGGGTCGACCTTCCGTTTCACGCTGCCGGAGTGAGCAGCTCTTAGCGGCCGCTCCGGTCCAGGTTCTTCCACACAATGGCGATGACGATCAATAACGAGGCGGCCAGGCTGACCAGGAAACTCCACAGCGTGGCTTCATTGGGCCGGTGCATGGAGCCGCGGCTGATATCGTTCACCGCGCGGATGAAAAACGACACCGCAAAGGCCAGGAACAGCGAGTCGCGGGTCTTGCGCCAGAATTTCAGGAAGAACATTCCCGCCACCAGCGAAAGAGCGGACAGAACGCCAAGAAGGAAGAGTTCGTAGGGTGGCGTCATTTTTCCTCGAAGATCAGTCCGTAGATCAGCAGGCCCATGGCCGTGATGCCCAGGGCCAGGCGGACGGGGAAGAGATCCATTTGCGGCAATACTACCAAGTCAACGAAGACCATAGCGCTCGAGAGCGCCAGTCCGGCGAAGCAGAGTCCGCTCCACAACAACAGCCGCTTCATCACCCGGCGGTAGGCCCGCAACAGAAGGAACGCGCAAAGCAGATTGGTTCCGAGATTCAGCAGGTAGACGGCCGTCCTCAAGGCTTTTTCCTTTTGCGCTGGAACTGGAACGCGCGGGCAAATTCGCGCACGCTGGAAGACGCTTTGGAGTGAATCGCCGTGGAGATGCGGATCAGGTCGGTTTGGTAAGCGCGGGCCAGCGCCGACACAAACCGGTCGTTTTGCGGGGAGGCCGAGTAAAGGTAATGGTGAGGCTCATCTTCGCCGGCGGTCACCAGGCCGCGCCGTTCGAGATCGGACATGATGGAACGGCTGCCGCTCACATCGACGTACAAACGCTCCGCCATTTCCGAACCAGTCAGCGCTCGCGGGCGGCAGTTCCAGAGCAGCAGGAGCGCCTCGAGGTGAGGCACGGTGTCAATACATTCCAGGATAAATTCGTAGAGTTCTTCTTCGTTGACTCCGACAGATCCCCGGTCTCCTACCACGTCGACTAACAATCATATCGCCCTAACTCCGCTCGGGCAAACGGGGCTGGACCTGTGCCGCGCGCTACAATCGAGTCGATAGCAATCGACTCCCATGAGACTCCGCATTTTATTCGTACTGGCCGCGTGCGCCGCGGCGGCCGCGGCCGCCGATCCCGCTTCGGGCGTGGATACCGGGGCGATGAACAAATCGGTCAACCCGTGCGTGGACTTTTATCAATACGCCTGCGGCAACTGGATTGCGAGCCATCCACTGCCCGCCGACCGGTCCCGGTACGGGCGCTTCACCGAGTTAAGCGAGCGCAATGAAAAAGTGTTGCTCGACATTCTGCAAGGCGCGGCCGTGACGACGGCGTCGCGCGGCCCGGTGGAGCAGAAGATCGGCGACATGTACTCGAGTTGCATGGATACGGCCACGATCGAAAAGCGCGGCTTGAAGCCCATTCAGGACGAGCTGGCGCGCATCGACGCTATGGACAGCGAGGCCGCGGTGGGCGCGGAACTGGTGCGCCTGCATCGCATGGGCATCCCGGTGCTGTTCAGCTTCGGTGCGCAGCCGGACGCGAAGGATTCCAGCAAAACCATCGCCACGCTGGGGCAGGGCGGGCTTTCGCTGCCGGATCGCGATTACTACGTGAAGACCGATCCGAAGTCGCAGGAGACCCGCGCCCACTTCGTGGCGCACATGAAGAAGATGTTCCAGTTGGCCGGCGATTCGGCCGATGCGGCGGCAGCCAAGGCGGCGGTGGTGCTGGATTTCGAAACCATTCTGGCGAAGGCCTCCATCGACCGCGTCTCGTTGCGAGACCCCGACAAGCGCTACCACATCATGACGCGCGCGCAGTTGAACGCTCTTTCGCCCTGGGATTGGGCCGCGATGACCTCGGGAATGGGCGCTCCGGCGTTCGAGACGCTCAACGTGGCGCAGCCGGATTTCATCAAGCAGATCGCCATCAACCTGCCGCAGGATTCGGCCGACCCGTGGAAAGCCTATTTCGAGTACCACCTGCTGCGGGCCAGCGCGCCGATGCTGCCCAAGGCGTTTGAGGATGAAGACTTCGATTTCTGGCAGCGCTATCTCACGGGTGCTCGCGAGCCGCGTCCGCGAACAGCGCGCTGCGTCGTGGCTGTGGATCGTTCGCTCGGCGACCTGCTGGGCCAGAAATACATCCAGGTAGCCTTCGGGCCGGACGCCAAAGCGCAGATCAACCAATTGGTGGACGCATTGACGAAGGCGCTCGGCGACGACATCCGGACGCTGCCGTGGATGAGCGAGACCACCAAGAAAGCGGCGCTCGAAAAGCTCAAGGCGATCACGCGCAACGTGGGCCTTCCGGCCAAATGGCGGGATTATAGCAAGGTCACCATCGCGCCGGACGATTACTTCGGCAACGTGTTGCGCAGCACGCAGTTTTTGAACGATCAGCGCATCCAGCGCATCGGCAAGCCCACGGATAAAAGCGAGTGGACCATGACCACCCCGACGGTGAATGCCTTCTACCAGCCGTCCAGCAACAGCATCAATTTCCCGGCAGGCATTCTGCAACTGCCATTCTTCGATCCGCGCCGGGACATGGCGGTGAACTTTGGCGGCGCGGGCGCGGTGATCGGCCACGAAATGACTCACGGCTTCGACGACCAGGGCCGCAAGTACGATGGCGAGGGCAATTTGCGCGACTGGTGGACGCCGCAGGACGGCGCGGAGTTCGAGAAGCGCGCGGCTTGCGTCGCCAACGAGTACTCGGGCTTCACGGCGGTGGATGATGTGAAGGTTAACGGCCGTCTCACGCTGGGCGAAAATACCGCCGATAACGGCGGGCTGCGGGTGGCGCTGATGGCGCTCGAAGACACGCTGAAAGGCAAAGGGCAGACGATCGACGGGCTCACACCTGAACAGCGCTTCTTCGTGGGCTACGGCCAGATCTGGTGCGAGAACAACTCGCCGCAGGCCGAGCGGCAGCAGGCGCTGACGAACCCGCATTCGCCGGGGCGCTAC
>Ga0335085_10009793_pt1 | contig 14408 bp, 16 predicted proteins | sample Lox_Sample_45_FD_206712 | JGI IMG/M metagenome (GOLD analysis project Ga0335085, IMG submission 206712) | Soil microbial communities from Loxahatchee National Wildlife Refuge, Florida, United States - Lox_Sample_4.5 | ecosystem: Environmental > Terrestrial > Soil > Wetlands | place: USA...
CGCGAAATAACGGTCGGGAGCCGAAGAGATATCGGTTTGCAGTTGCAGCATATCCACAGCGGAGAACTTCTTGCCGGATTCGAGCACCCGGTAAATTCTCTCGGAACGCCATGGCGCTTCCCATTCAGTGCTGATGGAATAGGGGTAGCCATCCGGCGTGATGCGGCTATTGGCAGTCGCGAGGATGCCGGAGGACGGATTGATCACGCTGGGCAGCTTGTCGAAGGGGATGTATCCCGTCCACTCGTGGGCATTGTCCGCGCCGTTCTCGGGCAGACTGCCATCGCCGGCTGCGCGAACTGGAATCTTTCCCGTTGCCTGGTAGCCGATGTTTCCATCTACGTCGGCATAGACCGCATTCTGTGCCGGGGCGTCGAATTCGGAAAGCGCGGTGCGGAACTGCTCCCAGTTCTGTGCTGAATCCAGATTGAAAAATGGATTCCGAACTCCCTCGTACAGGGTCCAGCGCAGTGCCAGCTGGCGCGTCTCTCCGGGAACAAGGGAAGTCACGATCGGACCATGCCGGGTAAGCGCAACATCCAACACCACGTCTGGCTTGCCTTTTACGCGAATCACTTCCTGGCGATGCTCCGGTTCCTTCCACCCATCGGGGGTCAGATATTGACCCTGCTGGTTGTAGGTTTCGACGTAGACATCCTCTACAGTCGGGCCGATGTTGGTGAATCCCCAGGCAATTCGTTGGTTGTGACCGACGATGACATAAGGCATGCCGGGCAGGGAAACGCCCTCGACATCAAAGTCGCCGCAAAGCAAATGCGCTTCGTACCACAGGTTCGGCATCTGGTGGTGCAGGTGCATATCGTTGGAAAGTAGCGGCTTGCCGGAAACCGTGTGCGCCCCGGAAACCACCCAGTCATTTGATCCCACCACGAACTGCGACTCTTCCGCCGCCGGTGGAAGCGCGAACCACGATGGAGCGGGTTCCCGGCGGGTCACCGCCGCGCCTGCGCCATCCTCGTCTTCGTCGTTGTCATCGGAATTATCCCCGGGTTGATCGAGGCTGGCCGGAGAGGCGGTCGGCGGGCGGTCATGCCACGAAGAATTCACGTAGAGATCGGCGGTGAGTTCGGGACCGAGCTTCGCCAGAATCTTCTCGCGGATCAGCGCCTGGCGCGGGCTGGTGCTGAGGTTCTCGATCATCTGCGCCGCGATCAAGGTGGAATCCGAGGGCCTCCAGGGGCGGGGCGAGTAATTCAGAATGCGAAATTCCAGAGGCAGTCGCTTCTCGTGGGACGCGATATACGCATTCACGCCGCGGGCGTAATCCTCGAAACGAGCGCGTTCCTGAGGGGACGCGACCGCAAGCATCTTTTCCGCCGCCACGCGTAAACCCAAAATTCGCTGCTCGCGGTCGTGTTCCAGATAGTCGGGGCCGAGAATCTCGGCCAGATCGCCGGCCGCGGCACGCCGCATCATATCCATCTGCCACATCCGGTCTTGCGCGGTTACGAAGCCCTGGGCGAAGGAGAGGTCCTGGAAGCTGGAAGCGGCGATCGTGGGCACGCCGTGGCCGTCGCGAGTGACGTCTACTTTTCCCTGCAGGCCGGCGAGGGTGAGATTGCCGTCCAGTTGAGGCAGCGCGGAGCGGGCCGCGGCATAAAACCATCCTGCAGTCACGAGAAGAAGCGTGACCAGGACCAGGCCCAGCAGCAGGGCCAGCAGTTTCCAGAGGCGAGTGGGCTTGCGGGTGGCCTCCAGCGGAATGCTTGTTGCTGCCATGAGAGCCGATTCTAGGTGCGCCCGCGGCGGAAGACAAATCCCTGCGCAAAATGCTATGCGCCGGGCGCAGCCTCGTATTATTCTGAGGGGCGGTGGGGAAGGGGCAGACTGCGCGGAGTCAAGCCCAAGCGAACGCCGCCCGAAACCGGCCGACCGCAGTCATTTCCGAGCATGTTGCACAAGCGAATCGACGACCAGCCCAGCATCTCTGCGGAAATGGTGCGCGAGGCGCAATCCATTCTCCACCAGCATCTCAAGCGTGTCGGTTTGAAGCACACCGAGCAGCGTGACACCATTCTGCGCACGTTTCTGGAAACCCGCGAGCATCTTTCCACCGACCAGTTGCACCGGCTGGTGCAGAAGAAGGATCCCAAGATCGGCTTTACCACCGTGTACCGCACGCTCAAACTGCTCACCGAATGCGGGCTGGCCAGCGTGGTGGCTTTTCACGATGGCATTGCGCGCTATGAACACCAGTACAACCGGCGCAGCCATCACCACATGGTTTGCACCGAGTGCGGCGGCTCGGTGGAATTCTTTTCCCCGGAAGTGGACCATCTGGAGCAGGAAATCGGACGCAAACACCACTATCTGACTACCCGCCACACCTTCCAGATCTACGGGGTCTGCGAAGCCTGCCGCCGGAAAGGCACATCGCGCCGCCTCGTCTGACCTAAGGCCGCAACATTCCACCCGGAGCGAGCAGGTTCAGGGGATACACCGGGAGATTTCTTGCGACTCCGAACAGCACGATGGCAGCACATAGCGCCCAAATCCAGCGTGCAGGAATGAACTTGCGGGGTAGGGCCCGGCCGCGAATTTGCAGACTTGCGTGCGAGGCGGCACCATAAATCAAAAATGGCAGGCTGAGCACGGCAAATGGGTTGAAGGCGAAGGCGGTCCGCAAGTTTCCGTGCAGAAGCTGGTGCAGCGCACGCAATGAACCACAGCCTGGACAATACCAGCCAGTGAGGGCGTGGAGAGGACAAGGCGGGAAAATGCCGGAGCCGGCTGGATCAAAGTTACCCAACACGAGCAGGCTGGCCGCACCGAGAGCCGCTGCGCACCAGAACACGAGTGGTTTGTTGCGAACAGGCATGACAAATCCGGGATCGTTCAATGGCGGCTCAGTACCCCGACCACGATCAACATGATATAGGCAACGGCAAACAACAATCCGGCGCCCACCGAAATCAGGCACCACATCTTTGCGTTCTTCGACGCCTGTTGTGCTCCGGCAATGTCGCCCGCCTGGAGTTTTCCATTCACCTGGGCGGAGTACACGATAGCGGGAATGCCCGCCGGCAGGCAGCATAGGACGGTGACAAGTATCGCGAATACCAGATAGTTTGGAACCACCACGCCGGGCTGGAAGCCCGGCTGCACCACCACCCCGGCCACCGGCTGAAGGGCGCGGCCACACCGAACGCACACCGCCGCATCGTCTGCGTTGCTGGTTCCGCATTGAGGGCAGAACATAGAATCTCCTTCGACAAAGAAGTTTGCTTAACCGAGCGGTATCCCGCTTTCCAGGCAAGCTTGCGCCGATCCGGATCTGTCTTCTCTCACCACTCCCGTCTCATCGGAACAAAACGTGCGGGTCCCGGTCTGGTTGTAACGCACGGGAACCGCACTTACCTGGTACCGGGCGTTGGGCTTGCCTGTGCTGTCAGCAGAGCATTGCGCAAGTTCAAACAGGTAGCCGTGTTTTTCCCCCGTAGCGAGAGACTCCCCGATCAGGTCGCGCAAGTCCGCGAAGGAGCAAGTGTAGCCCTGATGGACGGCCGCGTAATTGACTTCGGCCGTGTTCAGCATCCGAATCGTCGAGACCGCGGATGCTTCATTGGCCGCGATCCGGGCCCGCAGCAAGTTAGGAATCGCGATGGCTGCGATGATCAGGATGAACGGCAGCATGACAATCCCGAGGTAGCCAAGGACCAACCCGGCCACCGCCATCCCGTGGCCCTGCAGGCGGCCCGCGCTCTTCTTGATGTCGGAAAGAGCAAGATGCCCGAACACCACTGCCGGAATCGCGGCCAGAAAGGTGAAGGAAAGCAGCCCCAGGACCAGACTGACAATAGCTTTGCCGCTGGTCTCAACCGGCGAAATAGCCTGGCTGGTTACGGGCACGGCGGCTGGATTGCCGCCCGAAGCTGCAGTGGATGAAACGTCCTGCCCGCAGGCTGGGCAGAAGCGAATGCCGTCGGCAACCAGGTTCCCGCAGCGAGGGCAAAACATGATCTGACACCGCCTTCACAACAAAATAGGACGCGCCAAGCCGCCTCACCTTACTCTGGTGTTCTCGTCGCGTCAACGAGATCGGGCTGCGGTTTTCGGGATGGAAAGGTCGGGCTTGTAACTTGTGTCTTATGTTTTCGTTGCATTTTTGATTACTTTTTGGTAGCGTCACGCAACGGTTTGCGGCGTCTGCGTTGGCGTACTTATCTCCCCCGGTGGTCTCGAAGCAGGAGATGTGGTCCGTTTCTAACACTTCGTGCCGGAGACAATCATGGGCATATTTGCGGTTCCTGTGACGGAACTAGTTTCTCACCCGAGGTCCCTGACGGGTTTTGTCTTGGTTCAGAACAACGATGCCGGAGGAGCTGCTGGCTGCGCTGGCTGCATAGGAGTCTTGGGATTCTTCGGTTTCATCATCATTGCCGTCATTGCGCTGAATATAGCGCTCTTGGTGTGGGTGGCCCGCGACGCCAAAAGCCGCGGGATGGACAGCGCGATACTGTGGATGATCCTCGTGATGTTCACAAGCGTCATCGGCCTAGTCATCTACCTCTTCGCTAGGCCGCAGGGCAATATGATTACCTGCGCCCAGTGTGGGAACAAGCGGCTACAGGTGAGCGCAAAATGTCCGCACTGCGGAAATGCCTAGGGCACCCAGCCACTTACATAGCACTGCTGATCGTCCTTGGCGCGGCAATCAGTGCCGACAGCCTGCGCTCTCCAAAGAAGCAGCGTTGCGTCGTGGTTTACGTAGCAATAGTGCACAGCTATCAGCGCTTTGTCAGCCCGAGGCTTCGGGGCCATGTGGAGTGCCGCTATATCCCCACTTGCTCGCACTACTCGGTTCAGGCTGTTGAGAAATACGGCATGCGAAAAGGACTCGTGCTCACGACGCAGCGCTTGTGGCGTTGCCGGCGAGGAGTCGCCCTTGGTACCCAAGATCCGGTTCCGTGAACTTTCGTTTGCGGCGGGAAAACCAAGATTTTCGTTTGCTTTGCTGCCGAGATTCTGGTAACGTGCGCGGCGTTCGGTTTCGGAGCGTGCCCGAGGCTGTGGTGTTTTTCCGCTGACGGGCGAGAGTACCTGGGAGGAGACCATGGCATTTTGCAGCGGATGTGGAGTGCAGGTTCCAGAGGGTTCGACCTTGTGTCTGGCATGCACTGCGAAGGCCTCGTCAGCGACTGTGCAGCGTCAGACGAGTTCAGGATTGACTGACAATATCGCCGGCCTGCTCTGCTATTCGCCGGTCGGATTGATTGCTGACATTGTTTTTCTGGTGGCCGAACCGTACAACCGAAATCGATTCATTCGTTTTCACGCGTTTCAATCTTTGTTCACCGGCGTTGCAGTGATAGGGTTGGCCATAGTTTTGGGGCTCATTGGAATGGCCCTCGCTATGATTCCGATAGTGGGGTGGATCATTGATTTTCTGCTGTGGTCGGCTTTCGTCCTGGGAAATCTTATTCTTTGGGTCATCATGATGATCAAGGCATACCAAATGCAGAGCCCCAGATTGCCCGTCATCGGAGATATGGCTGAGAAGCAGGCATCTGCCTCTGCCTGATTTCTGGCCCGCACCGTGCCTGCCTTTCCCCAAATTCCTGGGCCGGTGCGTCTTCTCGCCAACGGTTCCCGCTGTCACAACAGGCAGCGGGAACTGGAAATTGTCTCGGCTCTTGCCTTGACAGAACCTCGCCTCGACGGCAATCCTATTAGGCTTTTGCTGTATTGGCCGCGCCTGCCTTTCGGCAGAAAGGGGTACGTTGCGAGTCCGAGTTTTCTACCACGACAAGTGCTTTGATGGAGCTTCTTCCGCCGCGCTGTTCGCCCGCTTTTACCGGGAGCGCATCCGCAACGACGCGGAGTTTATCTTCTCCGGATTGCTGCATCGCGCCGGGGCCCTGTTTGATGAAAAGAATTTCGACGGCGACGAAAACGCCATTGTCGATTTCAAGTACTCCAGTTCCCCTAAAATCACCTGGTGGTTTGATCATCATGAGAGCGCCTTCCTGACTCCGGACGATGCGGACCATTTCGAGCAGGACCAGAGCAATCGCAAATTCTACGATCCGGATTTCAAATCCTGCACCAGCTTCATCGCCATGATTGCCCGCGAGCGCTTCGGTTTCGATCCCTCACCGGTGGCCGACCTGGTGCACTGGACCGACATCATTGACGGCGCCCTGTATCCTGACGCCCGCACCGCGGTGGAAATGAAAGAACCGGCGATGAAGCTGACCATGGTGATCGAGTCTTCACAGAATTACGAGTTCGTGCCCCGGTTGATTCCTTTGCTGGCCACCATGCCGCTGAAGCAGATTCTGCAGGAGCCTTTTGTGGCGTCCCTTCTGCCGCCGCTGCTCGAGCGCCATGAACGCTCCATCCGTCTCTTGCGGGAGCGTACCGAATCGAAGGACGGAACAATTTTCTTCGACGTTACCGACCAGGAACTGGAAGGCTACAATAAATTTGTTCCCTACTATCTCCATCCCGACTCCGTCTACAGCGTAGGCCTCAGCAAAAGCAGTTTTCGGGTGAAGGTATCGGTGGGATCAAATCCCTGGTCCAGGGCGGAGCCCACGGTGAATCTGGCGAAAGTCTGCGAGCGCTACGGAGGAGGCGGACACGCGCGCGTGGGCGCCATCTCTTTCGACGTGACGCAACAGGAACCGGCCCGCAAAGCGGCGCAAGAAATTGTGCGGGAACTCCGCGCCGCGGTGCGCGAGGCCGGTGCCTCCTGACGCTTCTGATGACGACCACCGGCCAAGCGCATCCAGTTCGCGGACAAGGGCGCGGCCATGTGCGCGTGCTGCGCGCCGTGGCATCCCTGGAACTAAGCAAGGGTTTAATTGTGCTGTTGGCCGCGGTGAGCGTTCTTACCCTGGTGCACCGCAATACCTGGGACGTCGCCTACAGCCTGCTGCGCCTGCTGCACATCAGCCCCGATCATCATTTCGCCCAGGTCTTCCTGCGCTGGGCCAACGGCATCACCGAGCGGAAATTGTGGTTGGTGGCCGCGGTGGGGGCATCGTATTCAATCATGCGCTTCATCGAAGCCTACGGATTGTGGAAAGCCGCAGCCTGGGCCGAATGGATTGCTCTGATTTCCGGCGCGGCTTATTTGCCGCTCGAAATTCACGAAGCCTTGCGTCGCCCCAACCTTTTCCATTTTGCTCTTCTGTTTATCAATCTCGCCGTCGTCCTCTACATGGCCTACCTGCGCGTGTTTGTTCCCGGACCGCATTTGGCCGGATAGTGCCTTGCCCCTCCGCCGCTCAGTGGGACTTGTTTGCCTGAACGCAACTGGCCGTGACTACCACCCTCTCACAGACGATCTTGCCATCGCCGCGTTCGCGGCAGGGCCCGGCGAAACTATCCGCCGTGAACTGAATGCAGGAGACGGGCACCTGGAACTCAGTGTGGTGGGGCCGCATGCAGCTTACGTTCGCGGCCAGGCACAACAGGCAGGAGAGCCCGATCAGGCTCGCCGCTCGCGTCTTTTGAATCACGCGGCGATGATGGGCGGGAACGGACTTCCCAGGATGTGCGCTCATGACCAGGTCCTCTTCGGCGAACGGTGCCGCGCTTGCCAGAGCTTCCGGGCGCGTGGAGATTTCCGGCGGGCACGCTGACTGAATCATCGGCGGTGAGGCTTGGCGCTTTAGTGGAAAACGCTGTGGTTTCTGCGGCGATCGGCGACGCGCAGCGCGTCAGCTCACAAACGGGATTGGTAAGGTCCTGGATGGTGGGAACATTCTCGAAGAGTCCAGCGGGGCAGGGTGCGCGGCGGAACGGCGGAAACCTAAGAGTGGCCTTGCGCCTTTTTGGCGGCCTTGCGCTGCTTCTTCTCGTACTTCGCCAGTGCCTTCTGTTGCTTCTTCGTGGCCTTGCGGAACGCCTTTTCATTCTTCCGGGCCGCCTTCTGGGCCTGACGTTCGCTGTTTGGGCCCCGGAAAATCTGCGCCCCAGCCGGTAGCGACCCGGCGAAAGCTAAGGTCAGCAGCAACACGAAAGCGGGAAGTCGTTTCATAATGCCCCCGAAACGGAAGATCCTCCCGCAATTTTACACGGAAGCTGCCGGCCGGTATCTCGAATCCGTGGAGCGGCATTACAGCGGTAACGGCTCAAGGCAGGCCTATTTCGGGGGGATCGCGCACGCTGGCCTTCCTGGGGGCGAGCGCGCGGCCGCAAACTCCAAAAAGAGATCCAATCTGGTCTGGAGGGACCGGGCGGAATCGAACCGCCAACCTAGAGTTTAGGAAACTCTCGCTCTATCCAATTGAGCTACGGCCCCGCCGCAATCAAGGTTAGCATGGGGTACGGAGCGGAAACCATGGCGTCAACGCCCGCAGCCCGATGGCAGGCGGCGTGAATCGCGAAAATTGCGGATGGACTTCGGAATGGGTGCAGGTATCGCCGCGGATGAAGCTTGGGCCACACCAAGCTGCTAGTTCTTATACTCGGGTGCTGCCGGCTCGCTCTTGTAGACCTGGTATCCCCGCGCCGTAAGCCGCACGACGCCGCGAATCTGTTCTTCGACGTAGCCCTCGTTGCGCAGCTCGGCAACCGCCAGGCGGGCCAGGGACGAGTCCAGAGTCTGCTTGGGCAACGTCACGAACCGGCTGGGGTCTTCCTCATAACACTTCGCGAGAGTCATCAGGAGTTCGTTCGGAATCGTTTCGGTGTGCATACGGTGCTCACTGTTCTGGGGATGGACCCATGCTATGCGTGGTCGTCTCGGCCGGGAATGGCCCGCGTGTGCCAAAACTCTGCCACGTTGGTCACGTCGGCTATGGCACTCGGAACTGGCCAAATGGACGTGTTTTCGATGTCCAACCGGACAGGTGCAAGCTGGTGCGTCCCCAGATTGTTGGAAACAGGGTGGTTGCAGGATGCTTGACGCGCCGCCAGCGGGGAACGAAAATCTCAAGCCAATACCAGCGCCGCCGGGGCGGCCAAGGGCGCACTTGCCAGGCCCGCCGCAGCCGACGACCAGGACCAAGGTTCTTCCCGCCGAGGGGAGAATCCGACTCGAAATCCGGATTGTTAGAAATGGATGAGCCCAGCGCCGCGCCCCAGCCCAGAGTTCCAGATGTGATGGTCAGTTACTCCAGCCATGACCGCGAGAGGGTCATGCAGATCGTGCAGCGCCTGCGTGCCGCCGGAGTTTCGGCGTGGATTGACTTTGGCGGCATTGACGGGGCGCAGCGCTGGGGCGAGGAAATCGTCAATGCCATCGATGCCTGCAAGACCGTCATCCTGATGATTTCGCAGACTTCGATGCAGTCGGAGAATATTGCCAAAGAAGTGGCATTGGCATGGGAGGGCGGCAAGCACTTTCTGCCGCTTTGCCTCGACGACGCGAAGATTCCCAAAAGCATGCAGTATCAGCTGGCGGGAATTCAGCATATCAAGTTGTATGAGGGCGATCCGGAAGCGAAGTTCGTCGCCGTACTGCGCTCCCTGGTGCGGCTGGGTGTGCGGGTCTCACCCTATCCTCTGGCCCTGGTGAGCGCCGATCTGGGAGACCGCGAGCAGGCGTTCGAATGGCTGAATCGGGCATGTGAGCAGCGCTCGAGTGGATTGGCCCGCCTGAACGATGAACCGCGCTTCAAGTCGCTGCACGGCGATCCGAGATTCGGCGCGCTGGTGGCGCGCGTTGCGACCCTTACCCTGGAGACGGAAGCGGTGTCGGCCGATATGCCCATTGTGTTGCCGCAGCCCGTAGCTTCCGGCGTGGCGACGCCTTCGGGCCCGGTGCCTCTGTGGCGGCGAATTCTCTGGCCGGATATCTTTAACGATCGCGACGCGCGCCAGGCGGCGGCGCAGGGAGTATGGGCGTGCGCGTTTGTGGTGGCGGCGACCGTTGTGGCCTCGCTGCTTACCTCCGCCAGCGGCGGAGTATCGGTGCTCGGCCTGGGCTGGAACAGTCCGATTGTGGTCGCAGTGGTGTTTGCACCCATCGCATTCGGCATTCAGAAGATGGGCAGGCCGGCGGCGGTGATTGGACTGGTGCTGTGTTCGTTCGCAGCCCTGGGCAATCTAAACGCACTGCAATCGCTCGGCCGCACGGTGGATAGTTACGAGAACGCCGCCCGGCAGTATCAGCAATATCCCCAATACCAGCAGTATCAGAATCCGTATTTGACCCAGGCCCGTTCGCAGTATTACTACTGCTGGTTTTCGCTGCTGATTTCTCTGGCGTGTGTGGGCGCGTTCACCAATTCCACGCGCGGGACATTCGCCTATCGCAAAATGGTGCAAGCGCGCGAGGCGCGCGATAAGCAGGACGCCATCAACCGGCAGGATTGGGCGGCGATTCAAGGCGGAATATCGGGCCTGTGGAAGAAAACCCGAAGCGGTGCGCAGGCCCGAGCGGTCTCCCGTGGTCCGATAACGGTAGCTGCGCCGCCAGCAGTCCCCCGGCCGGCTCCCCCGCCTTTGCCGGTTGCGCAGGTTGCCCCTTCGGCGCCGATTCTGCTTCAAGCGGTCGTGGCTGCACCTGCGGCGCAGAATTTATCCGCGCCACCTCCTGTGGTTGAAACGGCTGTCCGGCCGCCGGTTTCCGCGGTGGCCCGCCAATCGGATGCGGCGACTCAGAAACTGCTCCCCTTATTCGGAGTGCGAGGGGCTTCGTTCGACTGGCATCAGGTGGGACTGTTTGCGGGCGCAAATATTGCCGGCGGATTGGCCTTCCTGGTATGGATTGGTCTCACCGGTTCGATGTCGGTTTCCTTGGGCTATTGGCTCTTTGAGATTTGCCGCGGAGTTTTGCTGGCGCTGGCGGCGGCTGTCGCTTTTCGTTTCCTCCGCAACCTATGGGCTGCCGCGGCTGTGGCCGCCGCGGTCTTGGCGATAGCGGCTCTGCCCTTCTTTGACTTGCTTCCCACTTTTGCCTGGAGCGACCTGGTTTATCGCGAGCAATTCCAACAGTTCATCTTTCTGCCGTTCGTGAGCGGCTTCGTTCTTCTGGCGGCCCTGGCATTGCTCGCGCCGCGGCTTCAGCCGCTTCTGCTGGCGCTTTGGCTCTCGGCCATGGGCGCGGAAATCCTGACCTCCTTCGTCGAAGCTACGTTGCGCGGTTTGGACGGAAGGGAACTGCCCGATCCTATTCTGGCGGGAACTTCGGTGATCTCGGCGCTGTTGCGCAGCGGGGTGTTTGCTTTGGTTTTCTGGGCGGGCCTGCGTTACGTTCGCGGAAACGTTGCCTCGCCCGCCGCGGTTTTACCCGCCGAATGATGCGGACCACTTCTCACGCGCCACCGCATGTACTCAATTTCGTCGCAGAGAGCTGGATGCCGTACTGATTGCCGCCTTGCAGCCGCCGGTGATTGGAAGATAGCGACACGGTGTCGACCGGCTTCGGCCAGGTGAGGGCATAAGTTCCCGGCGTGGTCTGCTGCCAATGGCCGGTGATGCCGGCGGCGGTAAAGTACCCATCCTGCTGAATGGTGACGATCACCCCGTTGTACCAGCGCCAGTTGCCGCTGATCTCCGGGCCGAAGGTAAGACGGGTCGCCGACATGGCGAACCCGTATTGATTTCCTCCCGTCAGCGTGCGGCCGTCGCTCGAAAGTTGGCTGGTATCGACGGCCTCCGGCCAGGTGAAATGGTATGTTTGGTGCCCCGGATCGGCCTGCCAGCGGCCGGTGAAGGGTCCGGCCACCATGGTTCCGTCCGGATGAATCACCACGGTCGCGTTGTTGGTCCACCGCCAACATCCGGTGATGGGGTCGGACGCGCTGGAAGCCGACGCCCGAGCCGGAGCATGCGGGCTCGTCCCCGGGTCGATGATTTGCACCTCTCGCGTCTCATTCGCCGGCTGCCGGCCCCAGAAAAACCAGCCCCCAGCCGCCAGCACGACGGCTGTCACAATTACGGGAACAAGCCACTTCGGTTTCCGGCCAGCGGTTGAGGCGACAGGCGGAGGGGCTGATAAGGGGTTAGCAGGCGTTGGCGTGACCGGCGGTTGCATCACAACGCGGGGCGATTGCGGAAGTATGGCGAGAATGGTGCTTGCCAGATTTTCGAGATGTTGTTCGAGCGGCGGAGTGATCGCGTCCAGCCAGTGAACTGAGCTGATGAAGTAGTCCAGCGACTTTCCCGGAGTTACGTTCTCCACTCGCAGCGGAATCACCGGAATCCCCAGGCTGACCGCGCGCTCCACCTCCTTCGGAATATGCGGGGACGAGTTGGCGTTGGCGGAGAGCACCAGCACCATGACCCGGGAAGTCTGGATGCCGTCGATGATTTCTTCCGCGTAAGGCAGGCCGGGGTGCACGTCGCGGGGCGCGATCCAGCAGCGAATGCCGCGCGCCTCCAGGCGGGCGCAGACGGCATCGGCAATGGTCTTGTCCTTGGAGGAGTAGCTGATGAAGACGTCGTGCGCCAATTGGGCCTTCCCGTGCCCTGCCGTCACTCAGTGAGAAATCACTGCGAACTGAATGCGAATTCTACTCAGCTCCCCACTTTGTGTCGAGAGATCATCGCCGAAAGACCAATCCCTCGCCCCGCACGCCCGCGTTCCCAGGCTCCGTTGCTCGGAGAAGCGCCCCCGCAGAACTTTCCGGGCAACAAAAGCGGGATTGTGGAGTCTAAGTAAATAAGGGGACGTGTGCGCGACCCGGCGGGAACATCCTCCCTGCAGACCACGTATCATAGTAGCAATGCATGCGCCTGATTTTTGACATCTTCGGCCAGACTCTACGCACGCTCTGGGCGCACAAACTACGCTCGTTCCTCACGATGTTCGGCATTGCCTGGGGGGTGGGGTCTTTGCTGTTGCTGGTCGGCCTGGGCGAAGGCTTCCGCTCCGGGAACCGCAAACAATTCAGCGAATTGGGTGAGGATGTGATGTTCATCTGGGGCGGCCGCGCCCCGGCAATGAATGGCAGCTTCAACAGCCTTCGGGAATATTACCTTACCGACCGCGACTACCACGATGTGGCCACCGAATGCCCGGACGTGAAAGCCGTAACGCCGAATATCCGGCGCAATGACATCCGGACGGTGAGTGATTTCTACCAGAGCTCCGGACCGATTTTTGGAGTTCTGCCGAACTTTGCCGACATTCGCTACGTTCCGCTGGCCACCGGACGCTGGCTGAATGCGATGGATGTGGCCCAGAGTCGACGAGTAATCGTCCTCGGCGACGAGACTCGCCGCGTGCTCTTCAATGGGCGTCCTTTCCTCGGCGGTACCATCCTGCTCAACGGAATTCGCTACCAGGTGATTGGTTCCGTCCAGCGGGTGGGCCATGGGGACAACAACGACCAGAATCTGTGGAGTTTCGTGCCGTTCAGCACCATGCGTCAGGACTTTCCCATGCTCAATGTGGGAGAGACGCGGGACGCCATCAGTCTGCTGAACTATCAGCCCCGGTCGCGTGCCTTGCATGAAGTTGCCCAACTGGAAGTCCACAAGGTCATCGCGCGCAACCATGGTTTTGACTACACCAACCCGGACTCGTACGACGAATGGGACACGGTGGGTACCTCCGACTCGGTGGGCAAGATTTTTGACGCCATGAACCTATTCCTGGGGAGCGTGGGTTTGGTCACCCTGGCGCTGGGTGCGATCGGGGTGATCAACATCATGCTGGTCGCGGTGGCGGACCGCACTCGCGAAATCGGACTGCGCAAAGCGCTGGGCGCGACCAATCGCGGCATCATGTTTCAATTCTTTGTGGAAGGTGCTTTCCTCACCTTGCTCAGTGGCGGCCTCGGCATGGCGGGAGCGGCGGGATTAATGGGCTTGCTTTCTTTCCTCCCATCCCCTCCCGGATGGGATACGCCCAGGCTGGTTCCCTGGACCGCCGCGGCGGCGATTGGATCTCTGGCGATTTCCGGCGTGATTGCCGGACTCTACCCCGCCCGCAAGGCGGCCCTGCTGCAGCCGGTGGAAGCGCTGCGCCGGGAATAGCCATGAAACGCGACTTACTTCGTCAGGCCTACGGCGCCATGCGCCACGATCTGCGCAAGACCCTGCTCACCATGCTGGGCATGGCGTGGGGCATCGCGACCGTGGTTCTTCTGCTGGCCTACGGCGATGGCTTCGGGCGGGCGATCCAGAACATCTTTGAGAGTTTCGGCGCGACCGCGGTGGGCATTTTCCCGGGGCGCACCTCCATGCAGGCGGGCGGCAACAAGGCGGGCGTGGAAATCCGCTTCACTGACGCCGATGTCGAGGTGCTCCGCAACGTACTGCCTCTGGCCCGCCACATCTGCCGTCAATCGGACATGACGGCGACCGTAGTGAACAGTCCGCGATCGTTTTCCCTGCAGGTGTTCGGAGATGATCCCTGTCTGCAGTCGATCTGGAACCTGAACGTCGCGGAGGGCCGCTTCCTGAACGATCAAGACAATTCGAGCCACGGGCTTTTTGTGGTTCTCGGCTCCGAAGCCAGGGAGAAGCTGTTTTCCGGAATGCCT
>Ga0335085_10009794_pt1 | contig 14408 bp, 9 predicted proteins | sample Lox_Sample_45_FD_206712 | JGI IMG/M metagenome (GOLD analysis project Ga0335085, IMG submission 206712) | Soil microbial communities from Loxahatchee National Wildlife Refuge, Florida, United States - Lox_Sample_4.5 | ecosystem: Environmental > Terrestrial > Soil > Wetlands | place: USA: Florida...
CTTCGCCGATGGGCAGCAGGATCGCGTCCAGCATGGTGTTCACGCCGCGCACGATCTCGGAGAACGCGCCCTGGAACTGGTCTGCCTTGCCACGCTCCGAAAGCTGGCCTTCGCGCGATGCCTCGGTCAGGCGTCCCACTTCCTTTTGCATCCCCTGCAAGACCACGGCCACATTGTTCACGGCTACCTTCATCTTTTCGTGGTCGCCGTTGTAGGTCTGCGTGATCAGCTCGTCGATCTTGCCATTGGAAATCTGCGCCAAAATACGATTGCCTTCGCCGATGGGCAAAAGAATCGCATCCAGCATCTCGTTCATGCCCTGAATGATCTCGCGGTGCATGCCGTTGAAGAGTGTGGCCTTGCCCCGCTCGCTCAGGCGCCCTTCTTTGGAAGCGTCTACCAGGCGCATGATCTCCTGCAGCACCAGCGTCAGATCATCTTCCTGGCCCTTCCTCCTCGCGATCCGTTCACGGCCTTCGCGCCCTTCATCGCCGTGCGTGTACCCACCGTTGCCATTGCCGGCGCCATTGAGCCGCCGGCCCTCACTTACGATTGCTGTTCCCATGAGCCGTTTCCCCTCCTTCGGGATCCTTCTTTCCTCGATCCGTTGTCTTCCCGCCGTCCCGGGCAGGAACTTCCGTTCCGCGACGGGAGGAGCAGGAAACCTTCCGGTTCACTCGCCTACACTCTTGCGCTGGCGCTCGGTCCAACGCTGCCTCTGCCCGCAAGGGCTCGAAAATTCACTGGGGGTTCTGAAGTACCTCCGCGCCCCGGCTCGGCGCGGCCCTCTTGCCCGCGCATCTTTTCGCTCACGGCGCCCTGAATCAAGCGTTCGGGATCGAGGATCAGGGCCACCGTTCCGTTGCCCAGAATCGTCGCGCCCGACACCACCTGCACCTGGCGGTAAAACCGGCCCAGGCTCTTGATCACCGTCTGGCAGTGGCCCAGCACCTGGTCCACCACAAAGCCGAACCGGCCCGCTCCGGTCTCGACCAGCATCACCTGCTCGATCTCAGGAGCCTGCGACCGCACGTTGAAGTGCTCGCGCAACCGGATATACGGAATCAGCTCCCCGCGGACGTTGGCGATGTGCTTGCCATTGGCGCGCGCAATGTCGCCGCGCGTCAGCTCGATGCACTCCAGCGTGTTCGCCAGCGGAAGCACGAAGCAGGCGTCGCCCACGCCCACCAGCAGCCCGTCGATGATGGCCATGGTGAGCGGCAGGCGCAGCGTGACGCTGGCTCCCCGGCCCGGCTGGCTCGCGACTTCCACCACGCCGCGCAGGTTTTCCACCTGCTGCCGGACTACGTCCATGCCCACTCCGCGGCCGGAGACATCGGTCACCCGCTCCGCCGTCGAGAATCCCGGCTGAAAGATAAGAGCGTAGATCTGGCTCTCGCTCAATGGGGCCTCGGCTCCGATCAGGCCTCTTTCGATCGCGCGGCGGCGCACCGCGTCGCAGTCGATGCCGCGGCCGTCATCGGTAACGCTGACGAGCACGCTGGCGCCGGAATGGCGCGCAGAGAGATGAATCGTAGCGATGGGGGATTTGCCGCACGCCGTGCGCACCTCGGCCGGCTCAATGCCGTGATCCATGCTGTTGCGGATCAGGTGCATCAGCGGATCGCCGAGCCGCTCGATCACGGTCTTGTCGAGCTCCGTGTCTGCACCTTCAATGGTGAGCTCCACATTCTTGCCCAGGTCGCGGGCCAGGTCGTGCACCAGCCGGCGGAACTTCTCAAAGGTGCTGCGGATGGGCATCATGCGAATGTTCATCGAGCTCTCGCGCAGGGCCGAAGTCAGCCGCTCCACCTCCTCTGAAACGGCCGTCACTTCGATGTCGTCGCGCCGGCCGGCAAGCTCGCTGAGCCGCGCCTGCACCGTTACCAGCTCTCCGACCAGGTCCACAAACTGATCCAGCTTGGCCGCCGGTACGCGCAGGCTCGAAGCGTTGTCCGGCTTGTCGTAGCTGCGGCGGCCCGGCGAGGCGCCGCGCTTTTCTTCAAGAGCACGGGCCGTGATGTCGGCCTCGCACGCCGCCGCCATCTCCGCCGTCGGCGCTCGGTCGCGCGCGGCTTCCACGCTCAACTCTTCGTGGCTCAACTCTTCGTGTCTCAACTCTTCGTGGCTCAACTCCTCGACGCTCAACTCGCAGGTGTCTTCGACAAAGATGAAAACGTCGCGAATCGCCTCCCGGCCCGCAGCCGTGGCCAGATCCATCTCCCACGCGACATAGCACCGTTCGGGGTCTAGTTCACCGAGAGAAGGCACATCGTCCATGACGGCTCGCACCGAGAGCTCGCCCAACTGGCGCAGTTCGCAGAGCAGAAGCGAAGGATTGGCGCCGTAGCGCATCAGGTCGGGTCCCGGCGCAAAGCGAATCTGCCACGTCCGCACGGTTCCGCCGGAAACCGGCAGAGGTTCAGGCGCCGGATTGACTTTCTTCACCGGCTCCGCGCCCTCTTCCATGCCTGCCAGCAGGTGCACGCTCGCGAGAATGCCGGCGCAGGCGGCGGGATCCACCGGCGCAGCGCCTTCCAGGCCCTCATCCAGCATGGCGGCAATCTGATCGAGCGCCGTCAACGTCAGGTCGATCAGTTCCGGGCTGATTTCCAGATGCCCGTTGCGCACCAGGTCGAATGCAGTCTCAAGATCGTGGGTGAAGGCCGCCAGGCGCTCGAAGCCGAACATGGCGCCCGAGCCCTTGATCGTGTGCAGGCCGCGAAAGATGCGGCTCACCACCTCCGGATCGCCGCGCTTCTCATTCAGCTCGAGCAGCGCCGACTCCAGCCCTGTCAAAATCTCCCGCGCTTCCTCGCGGAAACTCAGTTTGAACTGCTCGGCGCTGTCAGGAATTGGTCGCGTCATGGCCCGCGCTTCTCTCGGTGTATCGCCCGTTTTCTCTCATTTTTCGGGAGCGAAGAGTCCCATCAATCCGTCTCTCGTCAGGAAACTTTGGATATGCTCTGGAAGTTCCCCGGTCAACTTAAATCCCACGTCCGAGCGCTTTGCCTCCCGCTCGGCCGCCCAAAGCAACTGAAACGCGGTCACATCAAGTTCCTTCATTCCCTCGGCCGAAACGTGAACGTCCTTGCCCGCTCGCAACGCGTCCACCAGCGCCGCCTTCAGTTGAGCGGCAACCGAAATGTCCATCACGCCTTCCAGCCGCAGAAGGCTCGCATCCTCAGATCCGCCTAATGTGATTCCCATACCTTGCCTTCCGGCTGGACCGGTTCAAATTTGTAAACCGCAACCGCCAACTTCTGCCGGCTGAGTGCATCTCCTCGATCGGCGCCTGCGCCCCGCACTGAACAGCATCCGGCTGTCGAGGTGACAGCGGGTTCATCGGCTACGACAGAGCAACTCATGAGTCGAAAAGGAAGGGAATCCTATTGGATTTTTCACAAAAAACGAGAAGGCCGATATGGTTCGCGGAACGCGCACGCGAAATCATTCTCGGAAATGACTTGCCTAGAAGAGTTCGATCGCCGCCCCGTTGTAATCGCCCGCCGTCGGCCCGCCCGCCACGGCCATGTGCGTCGCCGCCTGGCTGGCCATCCTGTACTGCCCTAATTGCGCATCGAGCATGCCTTTAAACGTGCGCTCAAGCTCGCCCTCCCACCTGGCGTCGTCCGGCTTTTCTGCCAGCACCTGCACATGATCGCGCAAGTCTTTCAGGGCGTCCTGGACGTGGCCCATCCTCTGCCGCATCACGTCCTGGAACTGAATGTGCCCGAGCGCGTCGGAGAGCCGTTCCACGATCTCGCCATAGCTTGAATCCACTTCGCCGATGACCTCCAGCAGCAGCTCGCTGTTCTTTGCGAACTCCTGCTGCATCTCATCCAATTCGCCCATCAGGCGCTTCATTGCGGCGCTGGTTTCGTGTTCTGCCAGTGCGGCCTGCGCAGCCGCCAGCTCTGCAGCTACGTTCTTCCAGGTAGCGTTGATCTTTTCCCCAATTTCTGCCGCCGCCTTGGTCGAAAGCACCGCCAGCTTCCTGACTTCCATTGCCACCACCGAGAACCCCCGGCCCGCGCTCCCCGCGCTCGCCGCCTCGATCTCCGCATTCAGCGCCAGCAGATTAGTTTGCTGCGCAATCGAGGCAATCACTTTGATCAACGGCATCAGAGAGCTTACGTCATTTGAAAGATTCCTGATCCGGTCAAAGTTCAGTCGCATTTGCGTAAGCTGCGCCTCCTGTTGCGACTGAATGGCGCTGATCACCTCTTTGTTTCGCTCCGCCCTCGCATGGGTGGTCTCGGTCAGGCTCCTGCCGCTCTCCACCGAGCGCGCAATGTGCGCTCTTTCCCGGCTCGACCGCTCGATCAGACGGTTCATCTGCTCGATCGCCGCCACCACCTCGCGCTCAGACTCCTCCAGCGAGTCTCCAATCTGCTCGCGCAGCACATCGGTGTAGAGTCCGCAGTCGCGCGACTCTCTCTGGAGCACCCTGCGCATCTCGAACATATGCGAGACCTCGTCGTAGCGCAGATCGCCGAATGCCCACATAGCGGCTACCGCCCGGTTGGCCTGCCTCCAGTTCCACAATTGAATCACCAGCAGTGGCGCAATCAAAATGACTAGGATGAGGAGCGCGGCCGTGACGCGGTGGTCTGCGAATGCCCGCCCCATGAAAAGCCACAGCGCGTACCAAAGCAGCGCCGGAAGAGCGATGCCGATCGACGTCTGCGTCAATAGCCGGCTCTCGATCCGTCGCATGCTGCGGCGATGTTCCTCTCTCGTTCCCCGCGCGTCCGCGATTGAACTTTCGCCGCGCGGGCCGTCCTGCGCTCGTGATATCGTGGCCATTCCGCTATGCCCCCGGCAGAACCTTCTTAATCACCGCAACCAGATCGTTTCCAGAGACGGGCTTCACCAGCCAGCCTGTCGCGCCGGCCAACTTTCCTTCGTTCTTCTTGGCGAGTTCGCTCTCCGTGGTGAGAGTCAGAATGGGAATAAATTTCAGCCCCGGCATGGCACGAACATTCCGGATCAATTCCATCCCGCCCATCACCGGCATATTGATGTCGGTCACGATCAGGTCCGGCTTGAATCCCGTCTCGAGTTTATTCAGAGCCTCGCGGCCATTGCTCGCCGACTCGGCCTGGAATCCATTCAATGCCAGCGTCGATTTCAGGCTCATCACCATAGTGACGGAGTCATCGACAACCAAGATCGTTTTGGCCATACGTTTCCTGCTTCCCAATTCCCCTATCGGCGAAGCGTGGCGAGAGCTTCACCACCAATCGCTCGAGAGTGAATCTTGCAGCAGGTCAAACCGTTGCGTCAATTGAATTGCTTGGCTTCAAGGACGCGGCCAGGGCTAAGCCTGGATTGCGATTTTTTGTCGAGACCGCGGTGCGCGTTGCCCCCGTTTGCCGCCGTGCCGCAACCCCAATCAATCGCAGAGAGGGAGTACGCGAATTCAGCCGGGGCTCCGCAGCCTGCGCTCTCTATCTTGCGTTCCTTATATAATCGCTGTCATGCCAGCTTATCGATCACGAACCTCAACGCATGGACGCAACATGGCTGGCGCGCGGAGCCTTTGGCGCGCCACCGGAATGCAGGACTCCGATTTCGGGAAGCCCATCATCGCCGTCGCCAATTCATTCACCCAGTTCGTCCCCGGCCATGTTCACCTCAAAGATTTAGGGCAGCTTGTCGCCGAGGAGATCGCCAGGGCCGGCGGCGTCGCCAAAGAATTCAACACCATCGCCATCGACGACGGCATCGCTATGGGGCATAACGGGATGCTGTATTCCCTGCCCTCGCGCGAGATGATCGCCGACTCGGTCGAATACATGATGAATGCCCATTGCGCCGATGCGCTGGTCTGCATCTCCAACTGCGACAAGATCACGCCAGGCATGCTGATGGCGTCCTTGCGCCTCAACATTCCCACTGTATTTGTGTCGGGCGGGCCCATGGAGGCGGGAAAAGTGCACGTTGGCGGCAAAACCATCGCCGCCGACCTGATCGACGCCATGATCGTCGCCGCCGATCCCGGCAAGAGCGATGCCGAAGTCGAGGAGTACGAGCGCTCCGCCTGCCCCACCTGCGGCTCCTGCTCGGGAATGTTTACCGCCAACTCCATGAACTGCCTGATGGAAGCCCTGGGACTCGCCTTTCCCGGCAATGGAACCATCGTAGCCACTCACGCCGACCGCAGGGAGTTGTTCCTGCGCGCGGGGCGGACGATCGTGGACCTGGCGAAGCGTTACTACGAGAAGGATGACAGCACCGTATTGCCGCGCGGTATCGCAACCTTCGAGGCATTCGAGAACGCCATGACGCTGGACATCTCCATGGGCGGCTCGACCAACACCGTCCTGCATCTGCTGGCCGCCGCGCAGGAAGCCGAGGTTCCCTTCACGATGGCCGATATCGACCGGCTGTCGCGGCGCGTGCCGAACCTCTCCAAGGTGGCGCCGTCCTCGCCTACAGTCCATCTCGAAGATGTGCATCGGGCCGGGGGAATCTTCGCCATTCTAGGCGAGCTCGATCGCGGCGGACTGCTCCATCGCGGCGTCCACACTGTCCACTCCGCTACGATGGGAGAGGCAATCGACACCTACGACGTGAAGCGCGCTGTTTCCGCCGAAGTGAAGGATTTCTATCGCGCGGCTCCGGGCGGCGTGCGCACAAGTGTAGCCTTCAGCCAGAGCAATCGCTACGCGGAGCTCGACCTGAACCGGGAGAGCGGCGCAACCCGCGATGTCGCGCACGCCTTCAGCGCCGATGGCGGCCTGGCGGTTCTCTACGGAAACATTGCCGAAGACGGCTGCATCGTGAAGACTGCCGGCGTGGATTCGAGCCTGCTCACCTTTGCCGGCCCGGCGCGGATCTTCGAGAGCCAGGAAGACGCCGTGGACGGCATCCTGAGCGGCAAAGTGGTTCCGGGCGACGTGGTGCTCATCCGCTACGAAGGGCCGAAGGGCGGGCCGGGCATGCAGGAGATGCTGTATCCCACGAGCTATCTGAAATCCAAGGGATTGGGAAAGGCCTGCGCGCTCGTCACCGACGGACGGTTCTCCGGCGGCAGCTCAGGACTCTGCCTGGGCCACATTTCGCCCGAGGCCGCCGATGGAGGTGCGCTGGCGCTGGTCGAGGAAGGCGACCGCATCGAAATCGATATTCCGCAGCGCGTACTCCGTGTCGACATCTCCGATGCCGAGCTGGCCCGGCGGCGCAAGGCCATGGAAGCCAAGGGTGCTGCAGCCTGGAAGCCCGCTGCGCGCGACCGCAAGGTCTCTCCGGCTCTCCAGGCATATGCCGCCACCACCACCAGTGCCCATCGCGGTGCGGTACGCGACCTCAAGCAGATTCAGCGGTAGCGCACGAGGCTGGAGCCCTCAAAAAAGTACAGCGGGTCAATAAACCCGCCGCAAGCATATTATTTTCCATTGATTGGTGCCGAAGAAGGGACTCGAACCCCCACACCCTTGCGAGTACATGGACCTGAACCATGCGCGTCTGCCAATTCCGCCACTTCGGCACGGGACTCAGCTCAGGCGGTTTGCGCCGAGCAGGCAGCAATTCTGAGTCTCGCAAATGCCGTACCTGGTGTCAAATGCCCGCAGGCTCCCACGCACGGATCGCCCGCCTCAACTTGCGGACGAAGACGGGCCCGCGCCCGTCCCCGCCCCTGAGCAATCCGTCCGGCTAGCTCACACCAGCTTGGCATCCAGCGTGATCTCTGTGTTGTTGGCGAAGAGCTTCGAGATCGGGCAACCGGCCTTGGCGTCGGCCGCCGCCTTGTCGAACACCTCCTTGGTTGCGCCGGGTACGCTGGCCGTTGTGGTAAGCGCGATCCTCGTAATCGCGAAGCCCGCGTCGGTTTTGGCCAGTGTAACGGCCGCTTGAGTTTCGATCTTTGCCGGCGTCAGGCCCGCGCCGCCCAGCTGCGCGCCCAGCGCCATTGAGAAGCAACTCGCGTGCGCCGCCGCGATCATCTCTTCGGGGGTGGTTCCGCTCGCCGCGCCCTCAAAGCGTGTAGCGAACGAATAGTTGGCGTTGTTGAGCACGCCCGTCGCAGTGGAGATCGTGCCCTTCCCTTCCTTCAGTGAGCCTGTCCAAACCGCACTTGCCTTGCTTGCCATACTCCCTCCTTGGGGGATTCAAAGAATTCTGTGATTGCATTGTTGGATTGCCGGGATCGCGTTCAATTCGTGCCATTCAAAGGGAAGACCATGCGGGGCCCGGCATGGAGTCATCGGGCGCCTGCCGGGAAGCAAATGAGCAGGCGGCCTCTCTTCCATACTAATCTGTCGGGCTTGCCGCCGCGTCGGCCGTGCGCGATAAATTCGCAATCATCAACCGTTCCCGATCCCCTGAAGCACTCCGAACCTCAGACCGCATTCTCGCCCGTCGGCGGCGCAATCGTATCGAGCGGCGCGGAAGGCAGCAGGCGCGTGCGCGTAAGCACCTTGCGCGTAAGGCCCGTCAGCGCCATCCCTGCGGCCTCGCGCAGCGGAACCCACCGTCGCTCGCCGCCCACCGCCGTCATCGCCTCCACGTCGTCCTCAAAAACGGTGCGGATGCGCACGTAGTAGTTCACCTGCATAATGGCGTGGCGCAGCGTCATGCGCAGCTCCTCGGCGGGAACAGCCGCATCGAGCAGCGCCGGCAGCTCCCACATTTCCGGCATCACCGTCAGTTGCGCGGGCCGCTGCTCCAGCAGCACTTCCCGCGTGCTGAAAATACGTGTATCGGAACCGCGTTTATTTACGCTGCTGCCATCGCCCCCAGCCTGCCCTGTTCGTACACAGAGAGCGTAGGCCACTGCGCGGCTCATCATCGGCGCCCGCCGCGGCGTCCCGTGCTCGCCGCGCGTCTTGCAGTCCGCAGCCAGCGGGCACTTGAGGCATTGCGGACTGCGCGGCGCGCAAACCGTGGCTCCCAGCTCCATCATCGCCTGGTTGAAATCCCCCGGCCGCGCCGGATCGAGAAGCCGCCCAGCCAGATCCTCAATCTTGCGCCGCAGTTGGGCGCCGCCGCCTTTGCGGCTGCCCGCCTCCCAACCCGCCAGCCGGCACAGCACCCGCTCTACGTTGCCGTCGACAACCGCTACCCGCTCGCCGTGAGTTATGCTGGCAATCGCCGCCGCCGTATACGCGCCGATCCCCGGCAACAGGCGCAACTCCTCCGCCCGCTCCGGCAGGTTGCCGCCAAGGTTCAACGCGACAAACTGCGCCGCCTTGTGCAGCATGCGCGCGCGCCGGTAGTAGCCCAGCCCGCTCCACAGCGCCAGCACCTCCTGCTCATCGGCGAGCGCCAGCGAAACCAGCGTAGGAAAGCGCTCCATAAACGCCCGGTACCGCTCCACCACAACCGCCACGCGCGTCTGCTGCAGCATGATCTCCGAAACCCAGATCGCGTAGGGATCGGCGCTCTGCCGCCACGGCAGGTCGCGGCGGTTGCGCGCATACCAATGCAGCAGCCTTCCGCGCAGCGCGGCGATCTTTGTAGTGTCCTCGGCGAATTTCGGCATGGGAAAAGATTACGGCATGAGGTCGGTCACTCGCGCGCCTGGCGCGGGACAGGCGGAAAAGGGGGGAAACCACAACCCCAACGCGCTCTCAACTCAGCACGAAAAAGGGTGCCCCATCCTTGGCGCGTTTCTGTTTTTGCGCCAAGGGTGGGATAGCACAAACCTCAACTCACCTCGTTGAACTCCCCACGAATCGTGCCTCACCCTTGCGGCATAGCCGGGTGCCCCACCTTCGCCGATTCGTGTTTTTGCGAATCGGTTAAGGTGGGAACGCACGAACCTACCCCAGCAGCTCTCCAACAATCCTCGGCGTCGCCCCGAGCGCCGCGTCGATCTGCGACTGATCCTTGCCGCCGGCCTCGGCAATCTCCGGCTTCCCGCCGCCCGATCCGCCCACAATCTTTGCCACCGCGCCCACCAGCTTGCCCGCCTGAATCCGCTTCACCAGCCCCGGCGTCACGCCCGCAATAATGGCCACTTTGCCCTCAGGCTGCGCCGATGCCAGCACCACCACGCCCTCGCCCAGCTTCTGCTTCAAATTGTCGACGAGGGTCCGCAACTGGCCCCGCTCCAGCGCGTCGGCGCGATGCGTCAGCACCTTTACGCCCTTTACTTCCTGCGCGCGGGCGACCGAATCATCCAGCGACCCGGCTGCCGACTTCATGCGCATCTCTTCCAACTCGCGCTTGAGGCGCTTCATCTCCTCTTCCTGCGCTGCAAACTTCGCCTTAAGCCCCTCTGAAAGATTGCCGGTCGAAGGCACATATTGGCCGGCCACCTGCGCCAGCTCAAAGTCGCGCCTGAAAGTATCGAGCGAGCCCATTCCGCTGATCGCCTCAATGCGTCTGACACCCGACGACACCGACTCCTCGCTGGTCAGCTTCAGCAGCCCAATCTCGCCCGTAGCCGCCGTATGCGTCCCGCCGCATAGCTCCGTCGAAAAACCATCCGAGAGCTTCACCACCCGCACCGTGTCGCCGTACTTCTCGCCGAAGAGCGCCATGGCGTGGTACTCATTCACCGCCACGTCGATGGGCACGTCTTCAAGCGTCTCCACGCGCGCGTTGGCCAGCACCTCGCGGTTCACGATGTCCTCAATCTCCTGCAACTCCTCATCGGCCACCTGCGCAAAGTGCGAAAAATCGAACCGCAGCCGGTCCGGATGCACCGCCGATCCCGCCTGCTTCACATGCGTGCCCAAAACCTCTCTGAGCGCCGCGTGCAACAGGTGCGTCCCCGTATGATTGCGCTTGATGGCGTCGCGCCGCTCTCCGTCCACCTCGGTCCGCACCTTGTCGCCGATCGCGAGATCCTGCTTCAGCACGGCCTTGTGCGCCCTCACGCCCTGCACCGGCAGCGTGCAGCCGGTAATCTCGGCTACAACCGAGTTCCCGTCAGGAGCCAGGAGAAATCCGGTGTCGCCTACCTGCCCACCCGAGTCGCCATAAAAGCTCGTGTGGTCGAGAACAACTTCGACCTCGTCGCCCGCCTTCGCCGCTGGCACGCCAACGCCCTCCTTCACAATGGCAAGCACTTCGCAGTTCGTCGAGACAAGCTGCCGGTATCCCTCGAAGACGGTCTTCGGCAGATCGCGAAACGCCGGGCTCGCCGTCTTCTGCGCTCCGCCCTTCCAACTCGCGCGCGCCCGCGCCTGCTCCTCGGCACGGGCGGCCTCGAAGCCTTCCATGTCGAAGGCGATGCCAGCGTCGCGCGCGGCATCGGTCATGAAGTCAAGCGGCAACCCGTATGTCTCGTAAAGATGAAAGGCCTTGTCGCCTGTAAATGTGCTTTGAAGCTCCTCGTCGAGGCGGCTCAGACCAATCTTCAGCACTCGGTCAAACTGCTTCTCTTCTGCTTCAACAACCTTAGCCACACGCGCCGCTGAATCTTTTAGTTCTGGATAAGCTCCCTGCATCAGATCCCGCACCGCGAAGACCATCTCAAACAAGAATGGCTTTTCCTGTCCCAACAGCCGCCCATGCCGAATCGCCCGCCGCATGATCTTTCGCAGCACGTACCCGCGCCCTTCGTTCGAAGGCAGCACGCCGTCCGAGATTAAAAACGTCGCCGCCCGCGCATGATCGGCAATGATGCGCAGGCTGGCGTTCTGAACTAGCTCCGCTGACTTCGCTAACCCCGCTAACTCCGCTGCCTTCGCGATCAACGGCGTAAACAAATCCGTCTCAAAGTTGCTTACCTTCCCCTGCAGCACCGCCGCCACGCGCTCCAACCCCATCCCCGTATCGACGCATGGTTTCGGTAGCGGCGCCAGCTTGTAGGTCGTCTCCTTCGTTGCCGCATCCGTCACCGCGGAACGATCGAACTGCATAAACACCAGGTTCCAGATCTCGACGTACCGCGCTTCGTCCTGCCCAAAAGGCTTATCCACTCCCGGCGTCTCGGCCGCTTCGATCCCCATGTCGTAGAAGATCTCCGAACACGGCCCGCACGGCCCCGTCTCGCCCATCTGCCAGAAGTTGTCTTTCAGGCCATATTCGAAGATGCGGTCCTTCGCGACTCCGGTCTCGATCCAGAACCGCTCCGCCTCGTCGTCGCGCGGCACATCGGTCGTCCCCTCGAAGATCGTCACGTACAGCCGGTCCTTGGGAATGCCCATCCACTCGGGACTGGTCACCAGCTCCCATGCAAACTCGATCGCCTCGCGCTTAAAGTAGTCGCCGAACGAGAAGTTGCCCAGCATCTCGAAGAACGTATGATGCCGCCTCGTGAAGCCCACATTTTCCAGGTCGTTGTGTTTGCCCCCGGCGCGCACGCACTTCTGCGAGGTGGTCGCTCGCTTGTAATCGCGCTTCTCCAAAGCCAGAAAAAGGTCTTTAAACTGGTTCATCCCGGCGTTGGTAAACAGCAGTGTAGGGTCGTTGGCAGGCACCAGCGAGGAAGAGTGCACCCTCCGGTGTCCCTTCGACTCAAAAAAGCGCAGAAAAAGCTCGCGTATCTCGTTTCCCGAGCGATATTGCATGGCATTCCTAGTGTACCGGGGCGGCGGGGGTGGGAGCAGTACACCGGATTAGGAATTGGCGTCGGAAGGGTTGATATTCTTAAGCGCCGTTTTCACCCCCGTGAGCCCTGGCAAGCGATCCTTCGAATTCGCTGGCCAGGACGTTGACCGTGACGGCCGAAACCGAATAGCCGCTGTTTAGATGATTCTCATGCTGGCGAAAATCCCGCCTCGGCGGGATCACACGTCGTCCCCTGGCAAACCGATGCCCACGGAATCGGGCCTGTCAGCGGCGTAGCACACGCCAAATATATCGATCACTCTGCGCCCGGCCACTGTGGTCCGGAATAAGGGAAATACTGGGGCCCTTGCGCAGCTCCCATATACTCCTGAACGTTGCTTTCCGTCGGGAACGGCCCCACGGTTCCGTTGCCATAATTCGTCACCCACACGTTCCCTGATTTATCGATGGCAATGCCGTAAGGTTGATATCCAGTAACGAAAGTGTGGATCGTGGCGCCGGAGGAATTCAGTTCCGTAACGCTGCTATTCGCCATGCTCGTTCCAATTCCCCGGTCATACCCATTCGCCACCCATACGTTTCCGCCGGAGTCTATGGCGACGATTTCAGGATAACTTCCCACAACGTAGGTGCCGATCGTGGCGCCGGACGGGCTCAGTTCCGTAATACTGCTGTCCCCCGCGGCCGTTCCCGGGTTTCCGTTGCCCTTATTCACTACCCATACATTTCCGCTGGGGTCGATGGCTATGCCTTCAGGATGACTTCCCGCAACGTAGGTGCCGATCGTGACACCGGAGGAGCTCATTTCCGTAACATTGCTGTCCGTCAGGCCCTGCCCCGCGGTTCCGCTGCCCTTATTCGCTACCCATACGTTTCCGCTGGAGTCTATGGCGATGCCTCCAGGAGAACTTCCTGCAACGTAGGTGCCGATAAGGGCGCCGGTGGAGCTCAGTACCGTAACGTTGCTGTCGCCCGGAGCCGTTCCCGGGGTTCCCGCAGTTCCTGAGATTGAGCCCCAATTCGTCACCCATACATTTCCGGACGCGTCGATGGCTATGCCTCCAGCAGGATAACTTCCCGCAACGTAAGTGCCGATAAGGGCGCCGGTGGAGCTCAGTTCCGTAACGTTGCTGTCACCTGGATCCAATCCCGCGGTTCCGTTGCCGTAATTCTCCACCCATACGTTTCCTTGTTTATCTATAGCGATGCCGATAGGGCCCGTTCCCGCAATGTAGGTTCCGATCACGGCGCCGGAAGGGCTCAGTTCCGTAACGTTGCTGTCACCCGCGGCCAATCCCGGGACCCCGTTGCCACCGTTCGCCACCCATATGTTTCCAGCGGAGTCGATGGCATTGTCGAAACAATAACTTCCCGCAACGTAGGTCTCGACGGAACTATTACTTACGCAACCCTCTAGTACCAATACGCTGCAGACAGCCAAAACAGATACGAGCCTCAAACCGGTTCTGCCAAAAAACGTCGGCCTCAATTGATTTCCCTTCTTCCCGTGTGGATTTCGAGTGAATCCCTCTTATCGGCACCGGCATCCTAAAAATCTAACTTCGATCTGCTCGCTGACCGATCGCAAATTCCGGCCTCTCTGTTCCCGAACTCCCGAACAGCCGGTAGCCATCGCCGGTCCTCCACGCCCGCCGGACAGGAGAGACCCACATCTACGGCAGGCCGAGTCATACAGGCTTGCCGGAAGGACACGTGCGCGGTGGCTTTTTCCTTGAGAAGGAATCCACTTGGCAAATGCGGCCCGCGCTACAGCAGTTGGAAAACCGAAGCGCGGTCTGCAACTCGCCGAACCGATGCGCCTCTTCCCCTTCCCTTTGATTTTCTTGAACTTTGATCCTCGCGATTGTTCCTCGAAATTTGCGGGTAATTTCCCTCTCCCGGCGCATACTGTTCCCATAAGCACGGGAATAGACCTC
>Ga0335085_10009797_pt1 | contig 14405 bp, 8 predicted proteins | sample Lox_Sample_45_FD_206712 | JGI IMG/M metagenome (GOLD analysis project Ga0335085, IMG submission 206712) | Soil microbial communities from Loxahatchee National Wildlife Refuge, Florida, United States - Lox_Sample_4.5 | ecosystem: Environmental > Terrestrial > Soil > Wetlands | place: USA: Florida...
CGCATCTCGACCGCGCGCGAGCGGCGCTCCTCCAGAGGAGCGTCATCGAGGTAGGCGTACGGATTGGCATTGAGAATCTCGTGCGAAAACTGCGAGGGCACCGGCGTATCGACCGCGAGACAGCGAATCGATCCGTCGCGAATGCCGGTCAGCACTTCGCGTAGGCCATCGATGTCCATCGCTTCTGTGAGGACATCCTTCATCACCTCCTGCACCAGCGGATGATCGGGAATCCGGATGTCGCCCTCGATGTTCTCGAAGCAAGCAGCAACGTCAGGAAAGACGGCAGCCAGCAAGTCGTCGCTCCTGATGCGCTGAATGTACGGTGGAACCTTTTTCCCGCCCTGAAAGCGAAGCAGCGCCAGCGCGCGGTTGGCGTCCCAGCGCCAGCGCGTGCCAAAGATTGGCGAAGCCAGTGCCGCCTGCTCGAGGATCTCCTGCAAGGTCTCGTTTTGCAGATAGTGAAAGACATCGCTCAGCGGAAAGCTATGTTGCTCGGCGAGCGCGATGTTCAGTCCGTTATCGGTTGCGGCCGCCTGTAACTCGAAGTTGAACGAGCGGCAGAAGCGCTTGCGCAGGGCCAGTCCCCAGGCCTTGTTGATGCGTCCGCCAAACGGAGCATGCAGGATGAGTTGCATGCCTCCGCCCTCATCGAAGAAACGTTCGGCGATGATGGTTTTCTGCGTCGGAACGTCCCCCAGCACGGCGCGGCCCATGATGATGTACTCCACCAACTGCTCCGCGCCGGAATCATCCAGCCCGCACTCGGTCTTCAGCCATGTGATCGCAACCTGCACTTCCGGGTTCGACTCCAGCCCGCGCAGGCGCTTGGGCGTCTCGGTAGGCTCGCTGCCGTCGATCTTCGTCGGAGGCGCGGGCAAGGGCGCGGTGTTCGGCAGCATCGCGCTGACGTGCTCGCGCAGATTGGCGACGTGTTGTGACAGCTCGGCGGTTCGCGCCGGAGCCTCGCCCAGCCAGAAGGGAATGGTCGGCGGCGCGCCGTGCGCGTCCTCAACCACCACGCGCCCAGTCTTCGACTCGACGCGCGTGATGCGCCAGGAAGTATTGCCCAACAGCATGATGTCGCCGGAGTTGCTTTCGACGGCAAAGTCTTCATCCACGGTTCCGACGGCGACTTCCTCCGGTTGTGCGACGACAGTGAACAGTGCGGTCTCCGGAATTGCACCTCCACTGGTGATGGCCGCAAGCCGCGATCCCCGGCGGGCGCGCAGCTTTCCGTTCACCATGTCACGATGCAGGTAGGCTCCATAACGGCCGCGGGAGGCAGCAATTCCTTGCGACAGCATCTGCAGAATGCGCTCGAACTCTTCTGTTGTTAGATCACGATAGGGATACGCTCGGCGAACGCACTCAAACAGCGCAGGCTCGTCCCAGTCTTCAGCGGCACACATGGCGACGATCTGCTGCGCCAGGATGTCGAGCGGCTTGTTGGGTATCGCAAGGCGGTCGAGATCGCCGTGCTTGATGGCGTAGACTCCGGCGGCGCACTCTACCAGGTCGTCGCGGGTGGTGGCGAAGAGGCGTCCTTTGGGAATAGCACCACGCCAGTGGCCTGCACGCCCGACACGCTGCAGCGCAACCGCGATCGCCCGCGGAGAATTGATCTGGCACACCAGGTCAACGTTGCCGATATCGATGCCAAGCTCCAGCGAGGCGGTGGCTACGAGTACGCGAATCTCGCCGTTCTTGAGCTTGCGCTCGGCCGCCAGACGCATCTTGCGTGCCAGGCTGCCATGGTGCGCAGCGACCAGGTCTTCGCCGATGCGCTCGCTCAGTCGCAATGCCACGCGCTCGGCCAGGCGCCTCGTGTTGACGAACACTAGCGTCGAGCGATGCTCGAGTGCCAGGGTCGCGATGCGGTCGTAAATCTCGCCCCACATTTCATTGCTGGCGATAGGACCGAGTTCCGAGGGCGGAACTTCAACGGCAATATCGAGCCTGCGACGATGGCCAATATTCACGACTGCAGGCGCGGGCCGGCCCGCCCCGGTGAGAAAGTGCGCCACCAACTCAATCGGCTTCTGCGTGGCCGACAATCCAATGCGCGTCGGCGCTCCTGCCAGCAGGTCAAGCCGCTCCAGCGAAAGAGAAAGGTGAGCGCCGCGCTTGTCGTCGGCGACAGCATGAATTTCATCGACGATTACGGTGTTCACGTCGCGCAGGATCGCGCGGCTCTTTTCGGCGGTCAGCAGAATGTAAAGCGACTCGGGAGTTGTGACCAGGATGTGCGGCGGCCGCTTCAACATGGCGCGCCGCTCATGCGCCAGCGTATCGCCGGTGCGCACGGCGCTGCGAATCTCGGGCATCAGAATTCCGCGCTCAGCCGCCAGCGCCAGGATTTCTCCGAGTGGCCCTTCGAGGTTCTTCTGGATGTCGTTGCCCAGCGCCTTGAGCGGCGAAACGTACAACACCTCGGTGCGATCGAGCAGCGTGCCCTCAATCGCCTGGCGCACCAGGCGGTCGATGCAGATCAGAAATGCCGAAAGCGTCTTGCCTGAACCGGTCGGCGCAGAGATCAGTGTCGTGCGGCCCGCCAGAATCTCCGGCCAGCCCTGCTCCTGGGGCTCGGTAGGAGAGCCGAACTTTTGGACGAACCACTCCGCCACCAGCGGGTGCGCCCACGCCAGCGAGACCGGAATTTCGACTGTGGGCATGTTGGAGATTCTAGCCTCTTTTTCGACTTTCGCCAATTGTTCGCTCGTAAAATCCACCACAGAAACACAGAGGCACTGAGAAAACGGGGTCAGAACGCTGTGTCTCTGTGCCTGTGTGGTTGGTTTTCACCTGGCTCGCGCACACCGCAGGGCTAAACGCCAGAGCCAACCGCGGAGGCCTATCAGCTAATTGCCAGTTGCCAGCTGCTAGTTGCTAAGATGACCTCATGTCCGAAGAACGAGCCCGCAAAATCAAGCTCATCATCTTTGATGTCGATGGCGTCATGACAGACGGCACCATCTTCTTATTTCCCGCGCCCGCCGGCGCGTCCAACTCGGAAACCCAGGAGCGCCGCGGCCAGTTCGCCGATAAAGGTGGCTTCGGCATTCACAGCTCCACCGTCATTGAAGCCAAGGGATTCAATGCGCACGACGGCACGGGTTTTTCTCTGATGCGGTTAGGCGGCATCAAAGCCGCGATCATCACCAAGCGCATTTCGGAAACCGTAGCCTTACGGGCGCGCGACCTGAAGATCGAACACGTCTACCAGGGACAGCAGGACAAGGCCGCGGCGTTTTACGAAATCCTCAGCAAGGAAGGTTTGCAGGCCGAAGAAGTCTGCTACGTCGGTGATGACATCATCGATTTGCCGGTGATGCGGCTCTGCGGGCTGGCGATCGCGGTGAAGAACTCGCGCGAAGAAGTTCTGCGCGAGTCTCATTACGTCACGCCGCACGAAGGTGGCAAAGGTGCGGTGCGCGATGCCATCGAATACATTCTGCGCGCGCAGGGAACGCTCGATCGCGTCATCGACGACTACATTTACTCGCGCAGCCATGATCCGGCGACACGCGTGCAGTAGCATTTTTGTGGGGAAAAAAGAACCCTCCGATACGCAGGGGCGAGTTGCACATCGGAGGGGTAGTCGTTTTTCACGACCATTCTCAGGGTTGTTACGAAACAAAACACACGCGCTCGCGCGAAGTTTCGTGCTTTACAAAAAAAGTGTGTTACCACAAACGTGCTGCGATCAGCATGCGGGTTCCAAAAAGAAATCACCAACTGAGCGGTTTCAAATCGGATGTGCTCGTGACCAGGAACCACATTTGGCACGGCGACGGAACTGGCTTTGTGTGATAAGTAGTAAATGCGATATAACTGGGGCACGCCCTCACAGTCCTTTGCTGATCTGGCGGCGGGGAGCGTGCCCTTCGGCTTTTTGTCCTTCTTTACCGTGGTGGCATGGGGTTGCCGGTGGATTTCCGGCAGCGTCACCGCCGCGTTGGGTTGGAGTTCAGGGTCCTGATGAAAAAACCTCTGGTCGCCTTCGGATTGTTGCTTATCTCGATAACGCTGCTGCCTCGAGTGCCCGCATCGGCAGCGACCGTGGCTCCACCCAAGAAGCCTCACAAGTCGAATCACGTTACGGATTCTCCGGCCACACAGAAAAAGATGGCGCGGTCGCGGCATAGTAGCCGCACTACCGCAGCAACCAACAAGTCCACGCATGGCACTACCGTGTCGACCGGCAAGAAAAGGGGCAAGAAGAAATATTACGAGCGCTTCACTGGCAATTCGTTTGCCAGTGATCAGATCGATGGCGACATTACCACCGGCGAGGATCCCATCGTACGTGCAGCGGCCATCGAAGCTCTCGGCAACATGAATGGCACGGTAGTGTCGATCGATCCCGATAGCGGCCGCGTGTTGGCCATGGTCAACCAGAAGCTCGCGCTTTCTGCTGGAGCTCAGCCCTGCTCCACGATCAAAGTTGCCGTGGCGCTGGCCGCGTTGAGCGAAAACGTCATTACCAAGGACACGGAGATCAAGCTCGGCAAGTACTACAGTATGGATCTCACGACGGCGCTGGCGCACTCGAATAACGCCTACTTCGCTGCGGTCGGGCAGAGGCTCGGCTTCGAGCGGGTCAGCCATTACGCGCATCAGTATGGATTGGGCGAGCTGGCCGGATGGCAGATTCCGGGTGAGCGCCTGGGCACATTCCCGGCTACCGAACTGGATGCGAAACTGGGAGGAGTAGGGAAGATGTGCTCCTTCGGCGAAAGCATCTCGATGACGCCGATGCAGCTGGGCGCCTTGATGGCGGCCATTGCGAATGGCGGTACGCTTTACTACCTGCAGCATCCCACGACAGTTGAAGAGATCGCCAATTTCACTCCCAAGGTCAAACGCAAACTGGACATCGAGTCGGTGATCCCTGAGATATCAGATGGCCTCTCCGGAGCCGTGGAATATGGCACGGCGCGCTATCTGCGTACCAGCTTCGTCGAGGAACCAATACTGGGCAAAACCGGTACTTGCTCGAAGAACGGAACCCGTTACGGCTGGTTCGCGTCCTACGCCAACACTGAGGTCGGACGGATCGTCACGGTGATCTTCCTGGAAGGCGGCCGCCCCACCTTCGGGCCTAAGGCCGCCGAATTGGCGGGGCACTTCTACCGTAACCTCTACGATCACGATTATTTTGCCGTGAAGACGTCCACCGTGCCCGTGCGCAGCTCAGGGACGAACACCGCCGGCGTCATGCACTGATCTGCCGGGCGACGAACCTCGCTGGAGGGAGAGATGCCCCTCACTTCGCCAAAGGCGAGGCATTCTGCGCCTGGAGCCGCGTGATCGCGTTCTGGTAGATCGTCCGGGAGGCCTCGTCTTTCGCAGCGGTGAGTTTTTCGTTCAGCCACTGCAGCGCGGCGGCGCGGGAGGCGTGGGGATAACCCGGCTCGGCGTCCGTGATGCGCCACTCGCCATTGACTTCGGCTACGGTGTAACGAATGTCTTCCACACGATTCGCAAAATCGGTCGAGTATCCCTCCGACAGATCGAATTTGCCGAGCAAGCGGTAGTGCACAACGACGATGTACTTGCCGTGCTCCGGGACGTCATCGGTATCCACATCAAAGCGCGACGTAATCATGAACAGCGAGTAATCGGGGTTTGAGGGCCAGGCCACCACGGGCTGCAGCTTCGGCCAGTCGGCCGGATTAAGTCGCGCCCCGGCGTAGTCCAGACGGCAGTATCGCGCCACCAATTCGCGCACCGTCGCCGGCTCCAACTTAGGATCGGAGTGGTTGAGCGGCATGCCGAACTGGGCCATCGCGACCGCGCCCAGGAAAAACCAGCACAGCGAGTGGGCAACCAACTTCAGCGAACGAAGCACGGCTACAACCTCAGACAGCTAATAGTAATTCCAGCAGGATCGTCCAATTGCGCCACAAAAAATTGTGAAGAAAAAAAACGCTCGGCGGTCAGCCGAGCGTTTTCCCCTCAGGAGCGCGCTCTCTAGGCGCGTCCGGTCTTTTGATCGCTGAATACCTGTCCGTCTTTGATGTGGATGATACGGTGGGCGTACTCGGCGATGTCATGTTCATGCGTGACCAGCACGATGGTGTTGCCTTGCTGGTGCAAGCGATCGAACAGCGCCATGATCTCCACGCCGGTTTGCGAGTCCAGGTTGCCCGTGGGCTCGTCCGCCAGGATGATGGACGGGTTGTTTACCAGGGCGCGAGCGATAGCAACCCTCTGCCGCTGGCCGCCCGACAGCTCGTTCGGCCTGTGATTCATGCGCGATTCCATGCCGACCGAGGTTAGTGCGCCCTTTGCCTTCTCGATGCGCTCCTGTGCCGGGACTCCGGCATAGATCAGCGGTAACTCTACGTTGTGCAATGAGGTTGCGCGCGCCAGCAGGTTGAACGTCTGGAAAACGAACCCGATTTCCTTGTTGCGGATTCGCGCCAGCTCGTCGTCATCCAGTTCGCTGACCAGTTGGCCGTTCAGCCAGTATTTACCCTGGCTCGGAGTGTCCAGGCACCCGATCAGGTTCATCAGGGTCGACTTTCCCGATCCGGACGGCCCCATGATGGCTACGTACTCGTTCCGCTGAATGCGCACGTTGACGCCGCGCAGCGCCTGTACCTGTTGTTCCGAACCCATGTCATAGGTCTTCCACAGGTCCTCCGTGCAGATAATGCACGATTCCGGAGGAGCGCTGGTCTGCAGTTCCGGCAGTGTTACCAGTTCGGTTGCCATCCTGTTTTTCTCCTCGATCGGCGGTTGCTCAGGGTCGGTCATCGCTGCGGGACTCTATGCCTTCCTGCCGGGCGTGCCGGCCGCCTGCGATCTTACGATTCTTCCTTCTTGACGGTAGTGGCGTTATCGATCTTTACGCTCGCACCGTTGCGCAGCGTTCGAAGGACTTTATAACTCCCGGTTACGATTTCGTCGCCTTCTTTGAGCCCGTTTGTGACCTCAATGTCCGTAGTTCCGCTAATGCCCGTGGTGACTGGTACGAAAACGGCTTCCTTTTTGTTCTTGAGCAGGAAAACACCGGTTAACTCTTCCTTGGGGTTACCCTTTGTCAGCGATGCCGCCAGCACTTCGGCTTCCTTGGACTTCTTCTCGGGCGCCAGTTCGCTGCGCTGCCGGACCGTCAGCGCCTGGATTGGAATGGCCAGCGAGTTGCCCCGCGACGCGGTCGTGATTTTGGCCGTGGTCGACAGCCCGGGCAGCAGGTTCGCCGGCGGATCCGTGATGGTTACCACCACTTTGAAGTCCTTGGCTTCCTGGCTGCTCGAAGTCGACTGCGCGGTTGAGACACCCGTCGACCGCAGGATGGCGTTGTTGCCGATTTCGGTAACGATGCCTTTGAATTTTCCCTTGGGAATCGCATCGATCGTGACTTCGGCCGGTTGTCCCAGCTTGACATTCACGATGTCGGTCTCATCGACCTTCACTTCGGCGGTGATCACCGACACGTCGGCAATCGTCATCAGGGTGCTGCCCGGTGCGTTTTGGATGCCAATGACCACCGTCTCGCCTTCGCGTACCGGCAGGTTGGTAATGATCCCGTCAAACGGCGCACGGTATTCGGTTTTGCTCAGCACATCGGCGGCATGGCGCAAGTTCGCGGCATTCTGCCCGATCCGGCGCTGGTAAGAGTTCATCTGGGCCTTCGCTTGTTCCAGCTTGGCTTTGGCCTGACCCAACTGTGCGCTGGCCGTGCCGTACGCCGCTGTCTTCGTGTCGTAATCGGCTTTGGCAATCAGCTGATCTTTGTACAGCGCCGACGCGCGATCGTAGTCAAGCTTGGCGCGTTCATATTCGGCTTCCGCCTGCTTCTGGTCGGCGGTGGCGGTATTGACGGCCGCCTGGGCGGCGACAAAATCGGTCTCGGAAGCCCTAAGCGCGGCATCATTCGCCGACACGTCGGCCTCCGGCTGCACATTCTCCAGAGTGGCCAGCATCTGGCCCGCTTTGACTCGGTCGCCTTCCTTCACATACAAGTGTGTGATCTTGCCGAAAGCGTTGGCGCCAATGTTGACGTACACCTTGGGTTTGATTTCGCCCGATGCGGTGACTACCGAGGTGAGGTCTTCGCGCGTGACCTTACCGGTCTGGACGGCTACCACACCCTTCTGGCTTTGCTGGATGGTGAACCCGACGATGGCCAGAAATACAACCACGGCTCCGACGATGAGTGCGATTTTCTTCCAGTTTTTCATCAATCCTCAGTTAGACGGAACTGACCCTGATCCGTACTCGAATCTGTAACTTAGTACGAGCTCAGACGGTGAAAGGTTCCTACGGAAGGCAGCGTTTGCGGCTGCCTTCGTCACCTGGCAGGTGACGAAGAGGCGCCTCGTCGGTGCTTTGTACTTAGACAGGATTCAGGGGCTCGCCCGAACGCTAAGATTATAGCCGTTTTGATCGCCGGAATCGATATGGTTCCGTGGAATTGACCGGTCAAGTTGGGCCCAATAACACTCATTTGCGGACATTTTGCACGGCGACTTTCCCCACCGATCAGGGTTCAAAATGTGCAGGTTCAGGGGCTTGAACGGTACCGGCGGGGGTGCCATGAAATCTTGCTTTAAGCGCTACAAACTCTTACAATTTAAAAGCCCTAAGTGTATTTCGAGGAGTTGTTGCGCGTACATGAAGTCCCGTTTTTCCCAACCGCTGTTTTCGCTGCTTTTCATCCTTCTGATGGCTGGTTTTTGTTCCGCGCAGGGCTCGGACTCGAGTGCATCCGGTACCGTCGCGCAGCCGGCCGCCGGCCCCGCTTCTGCCGCGACGGAAGCCACTTCCAGCAGCAAGCCCACGACTCCGGTGGTGCCGCCGGATAAGACCGCACAGGCTGGCGCATCGACCAGCTCCGGTACCGCTGCCCCTGCGGATACCCAGGGTGGCGATCCACTGAAGCGGCCGTTGTCGGAAAAACAGAAGAAGGCTAACGCCAAGGCCCTCAAGCAGGAATTGGGTTCGACCTACAAGAAATGGCTGAACGAAGACGTTCGGTGGATCATCACCCCCGAGGAGCTCTCGGCGTTCAAACAGCTCTCTAACGACGAAGAGCGCGACCAGTTCATCGAGCAATTCTGGCTGCGTCGCGACCCTACGCCCGATACAGAAGAGAACGAATTCAAGGAAGAGCATTATCGCCGTATCGCCTACGCGAACGAACATTTTGCTGCCGGCAAGCCGGGCTGGATGACCGACCGCGGGCGCATCTACATCGTGTTTGGCCCGGCGGACGAAATCGAGGCCCATCCCTCCGGCGGACAATACAACCGTCCTATCGAAGAGGGCGGCGGCGAGACTTCAACCTATCCGTTTGAAACGTGGCGGTATCGCTACATCGAGGGCTTGGGTTCCCACGGCCAGGAAGTCATGATCGAGTTCGTCGACACTTGTATGTGCGGCGACTACCACATGACGATCGATCCCAACGAAAAAGACGCCTTGCTGCACGTGCCCAATGCCGGACTCACGATGTACGAACAGATGGGCATCACCAGCAAAGCCGATCGCATTGCCGGCATGACCAACAGCACCCTTGGGCCGAATTCCGGCATGGACACCACCAAGCAGTTCGACAAGATCGAACAGTGGGCCTTGCTGAATCAGGCGCCCAAGGTCAAGTTCAAGGACCTGGAAGAAGTTGTCAGCCACAAGATCAACGTCAACCTGATGCCTTTTGACATCCGCACCGACTACGTCAAAGTTACCGGCGACACCGTTCTGGTGCCAGTGACCATTTCGGTCAAAAACAAAGACATCACCTTCGTCAGCAAAGACGGCATCCAACGCGGCACGGTGAATATTTTCGGCCGGGTGACTGGACTTACCGGAAAAGTTGCCCAGACTTTCGAAGACACGGTTCAGAAGGACGTGCCCAACGAGTTGCTCGAAAAGACCCAGGAGCAGGCCTCGCTCTACTGGAAGGCCATCCCGCTGCGACCCGGTCGCTATCGCTTCGATGTCGTGATTAAAGACGTCAACGGTGACCGCGTCGGCACCTGGAGCCACGGCGTCGTAGTCCCCGAGTTCAACGAGGACAAACTGGCGTCCTCTTCCATGATTCTTGCCGACCACATGGAGAAAGTGCCGGCCAAGAGCGTCGGCGCCGGCAACTTCGTCATCGGCCAGACCAAGTTCGCTTATCCTCACCTGGAGCCCGCCAACGGCAGCCCGGCGGCCTTCAAACGCGATCAGCGGATGAACCTTTGGATGCAGGTCTATAATTTGCAGGCCGACGACAAAACCAAGAAGCCTTCCGCTAAAATTGAGTACGAAATCGTGAACATGGCCAATAACCAGCCGGTTCTCCACTCTTCGGAATCTACCGACACGATGGGGAACGTCGGCGACCAGGTCACTTTGGAAAAGAGTTTGGCCTTGACTGGTTTTCAGCCTGGTATTTACAGGCTTACGGTGAAAGTGGACGACAACGTGTCCAAGCAGCAGATAGCGCCCTCCGTGCGCTTCGCTGTTGAATAACATTGCCGCACGGGGCGGCGAGTGCATGTTTCGGTTCGCCGTGTTAGTCCCGGAGATCCTTTGTTTGGGGGACGATGTATGACCCGAATATTGGGATGGTTGATCGTTGCTCTCTCGCTCTGCATCGCTGTAGAGGCAGGAGTAGCTCCGGGTTCGATCTCGGGCTCCGTTAAGGACTCATCGGGCATCGCGCAAATGGGTGCGGTGGTCGAGATGCTGGCCGTCGGTACCGGTCAGCAGTTCCTCACGTATACCGATGCGGATGGCCATTTCACCCTCGCCGGACTGATTCCCGGCAACTATGACATTCGCGTGAGCGCGCCGGCTTTCCTTCCGACCGTGCGCGAAGACGTCACTCTCGCCGCCGGCGCGACCCGGATTATCAACATCACGCTGAATACGCTCTTCGACGCCGCCAAACTAATGCCGCCTCGCAAGAATGTCAGCGACGGTGACGACCCCTGGAAGTGGACGATCCGCTCGACCGCCAATCGTCCTATTCTGCGTTTTGACGACGGTGTACCTGTGGTCGTTGAGGCCAGCCAGTCCGATCACGGACTGAAAGGTTCCCTGGCGTTCATGGCCGGCGAAGCCAATGAGGGCTACGGCGGAGCGTCCCAAGGCACATCCTTCACTCTGGAACAGTCCATATTCAGCACGCGGACTCTGGCGTTCAACGGAACGGTGGGTCCGGGCACCGGCTCGCCCGATGGTATTCTCCAGGCCACCTTCATCAGCGGCGCGGAGACCGGCTCGACCCACGAACTCGCCTTCGCCATGCGCCGCTTCTCGGGCCCCGATTTGCTGGTGCATCACGGATCGCTGCAGGCGTTGGCTTTGACGTCCGCCAATAGCTTCTCGATCGGCGATGCCATCGAGTTGCAGTACGGCGGCGAGCTGCAGACCATTCAGTTCATGGGGCGCGCCAATGCGTTTCGTCCCTATGGCGCGGTCGACTACCATCTCGGCGAGGACACCATCATCGAGTATCGCTACTCGACCAGTGAACCCACGACCGAAGGGGTCAAAGGATTCGATTCTGCGCCGGCCGACTTCACGGAGAGCGGCCCGCGCGTTACCTTGATGAACGGTGCTCCCGTGCTCGAGAACGCGCATCATCACGAAGTCTCGATCTCGGAACACCGGGGCAATAGCAATTTCCAACTCGCGTACTTCCGCGATCGCATCAAGGACCCGGTGCTGCTGGGGGTTGGTGACGTCGGAACCGACACCGGCGACATTCTTCCTGACGTTTATTCGGGCACGTTCAGCTACAACGGCGGTGCGCTCGACACCCAGGGCGTGCGCTTCGTCGCGCAACGCAAGCTGACATCCGACATTGCGGCCACGCTGGATTACGCTTACGGCGGTGTTATCGATCTCGAGCGCCCCGGCATTGGTTGGGACGCCATCCACAGCAATCTGCAGGAGAAATGGCGCCATTCTGCCGCCCTCAAGCTCAACGGCACCGTGCCGCGCTGGAAGACTGAGTGGATCATTTCCTACCGCTGGACCAGCGGTGGAGCGCTCACGCCCGTCGATCTCTTCAACGCCTCGGCCGGGCAAACCGATCCTTATTTCAACTTCTTCATCCGCCAGCCCTTCCCGCGCATGCACTTCATGCCCGGCCGCATGGAAGCCATCGTCGATCTGCGCAATCTGCTTGCCCAGGGATACATTCCTGTGGTCGGCCCCGATGGCTATGTTGTGTATCTGGTGCAATCCGCGCGCAGCGTGCGCGGTGGCGTTGCCTTCACGTTCTAGAGGAAGCTCTAATTCGGTCCGATTTTTGAAGAGGACTTTAGGCCGTCCTCAAGCGCCTGAAAATCATCGCGGCTTCAGCCGCCGAAGAAGCCGTTTTGCGACGGGTTTTGTGTCAGGGCACGACTTCACGGCCTGCGGAAAAAGTAGGCTTTGCGACTGATTCGTATCAGGGCATGACTTTAGTCATGCCGCAAGCGATTGAAAATACGTTGGGCTTTAGCCCCTGCGATCCCTTCCCGACGTCTGACCAGGTTTTTTCGGCAGCCTCTTCAGTCGTGCCGCTAAGCCCTTTACTTTTGACTCTCCGCGGACTTTAGTCCGCGCGGCCAGTGCGAAATCGCTTTTTCCGCAACCTCTTTAGCCTCTGAGAGACTCGTCCTTGCTTAATCAGAGTCTCTCAAGATCCGAACCCGAGAAGGTTGTCAACTGGCCAACCCCCTCGATACCTTCCTTGTGCCGCAATAGAAACCCCTCGGAATGTGACGCTCCGTTCATATACGCATCGACAAATCCCGCGCTACTGCATTCGGTCATATCGGCCCAGCGTCATCACTTGACAGCCGGATGCGACACCCCTATACTCACCGAACAATGATCCGTTACTCCCACACTTCTGGAACGTGCGTTTGCGTGTGTTGTTGCGCATTCGTGCGTTCTGACGCGGGAGGACGGCTGATCTAAGAGTTTCTTCTTAATATCCAGCACTACCTACCCACCGTCAGAGCGATCTGACGGTGGGTTTTTTATTGCTTATGACAAACACAATCACAGAGACCAAGGCACAGCGCGTCGAACGCCTCAAGCGCGAAAAGAACCCGTGGGAAGGATTGGACGAGATCCGTCGCTTTGCGCGAGACGGATTCGGCTCGATTCCACCCGAGTGGATCGGCACCTACTTTCGCTGGTGGGGCGTGTACACGCAAGGCGACGGCGCCGGCGTCACCGGCGGCAAGAACGGCGAAGGTAAGGCCATTGAGCGCTTCATGGTGCGGATACGCATCCCTAACGGGATCTTGCGCTCCGACCAATTGCGCACAATCGCCGGCCTGACTCGCCGATATGCCAACGGAATTGCTGACCTCACGGTTAGGCAAAATATTCAGCTTCACTGGGTCACCATCGAGGCGCTCCCCAGTCTGTTGGAAGAGCTTTGGAGCGTCGGACTCAACACCACCGGCGCGTGTGGCGACGTGGTCCGCAACGTAACCGGATGTCCTGTCGCCGGCATCGACCAGGGCGAACTTTGCGATGCCTCCCCGCTCGCGGTTGAAGTCTCGCGCCTGCTCGCAGGAAATGCAGGTTTCTACAACCTGCCGCGAAAGTTCAAGATCTCGATTACCGGCTGCCCGGTGTGGTGCCCATATCCCGAGATCAATGACATCGGCCTTACCGCGGCGACCCGTATCGTTGACGGCAGGTGGGAGGTTGGCTTCTCGCTGCGCGTCGCGGGCGGCCTCTCGACCGAACCATTTCTCGCTACCCGTCTGAATGCGTTTGTGCAGTGGAACCAGGTCGTGCCCGTAGTCCGAGGGATTGCTGAACTCTTCCGCGACTCGGACGTTCTCCGCGAGCACCGCGAACGTGCCCGCCTGAAATTTCTTTTCCTCCGCCACGGATGGACCGCCGATCAATTTCTTGCTGAACTCCAACGTCGCATCGGATTTCAGCTCGATCCGGCTGTTCCCGAGCAGCGGCCCTCCGACAACTATCGTGACCACGTCGGAATCCATCCGCAAAAACAATCCGGGCACTGCTGGGTCGGGGCCGCAGTCCTGCGCGGTCGAATCACCGCCGAGCAAATGCTCTCGGCCGCGGAACTCGCTGAGCGCTTCGCTTCCGGCGAGCTACGCACCACCAACATGCAGAACCTGTTGATCGTCAACGTCCCCTGGCTCAAGACCGGCGACCTGGCGAAGGAACTCGACGCAATTGGGCTGCGCGTCGGAGGATCGCCTTTCTTTCGCGGCACCGTGGCTTGCAGTGGCACTGAATTTTGCAAGCTGGCCATCACCGAGACCAAGAGCTTTTCACGCTGGCTGGTCGAAGAGCTTGAGGATCGCCTTCCCGGCTTCGACCAGGACCTGAAGCTTCATGTCACCGGCTGCCCGAATAGCTGTGGTCAACACTGGATCGCCGATATCGGCATCGAGGGCAAGAAGACCAAAGTC
>Ga0335085_10009798_pt1 | contig 14403 bp, 8 predicted proteins | sample Lox_Sample_45_FD_206712 | JGI IMG/M metagenome (GOLD analysis project Ga0335085, IMG submission 206712) | Soil microbial communities from Loxahatchee National Wildlife Refuge, Florida, United States - Lox_Sample_4.5 | ecosystem: Environmental > Terrestrial > Soil > Wetlands | place: USA: Florida...
CCCAGTCCCTCAACGGCGTGGCTGTGGTGAAGGTCTTCTTCCAGCCGAACTCCGATATCGATAAGGCCATCGCCCAGGTAACCGCCATTTCCCAGACCCAGCTCCGTCAACTGCCGCCCGGAACCACCCCGCCGCTGGTCATCACCTACACTGCTTCCAGCGTACCCATTCTGCAGCTGGCGCTTTCGGGTGAGAAGCTTTCCGAACAGCAGCTATTTGATTACGCAGCCAACTTTATCCGCGTTCGTCTCATCACCGTGCCCGGTTGCGCCATCCCCTGGCCGTATGGCGGCAAGCAGCGCCAGATTCAGGTGGATCTCAACACCACCGCCTTGCAGTCCAAGGGGCTGTCGCCAATGGACGTGGTCAATGCCATTAGCGCCCAGAACCTCATTTTGCCCAGTGGAACTTCCAAGATCGGCTCGCTGGAATATCAGGTGGAAATGAACGGCAGCCCGAAAAGAGTGGACGAACTGAATCGCTTGCCTATCAAGACGGTGGGAAACACGACGATCTATATCGGCGATGTCGCCCACGTGCGCGACGGCTTTCCGCCGCAGACCAACATTGTGCGGGTCAACGGGCAGCGCGCATCGTTGATGACGATTTTGAAAGCCGGCAATGCGTCCACCCTCAGCGTCATTTCCGGCGTGAAAGCCATGCTGCCGCAGATTCTCACCACGGTTCCCCCGGAGCTTCACGTGCAGCCGCTGGCTGACCAATCCCTTTTCGTACGCGCGTCGATTGATGGCGTGGTCAAAGAGGCGACCATCGCCGCCTGCCTCACCGCACTGATGATCCTGATCTTCCTCGGGAGCTGGCGCAGCACGCTCATCATTGCCACCTCCATTCCACTTTCAATTCTCACCTCGATCATCGTGCTCAGTGCGCTGGGCGAGACCATCAACATCATGACCTTGGGAGGGCTGGCCCTGGCGGTGGGCATCCTGGTGGACGACGCCACTGTGGAAATCGAAAACATTAACCGGAATGTTGCCATGGGCAAGGAGATTCAGCACGCCATTCTCGACGGTGCGCAACAGATTGCGATTCCGGCCTTCGTTTCGACGCTTTCCATCTGCATCGTCTTCGTGCCCATGTTCTTTCTCGCCGGGGTCGCGCGCTATCTGTTTGTTCCCCTGGCGGAGGCCGTCGTGTTCGCCATGCTGGCGTCGTATCTGTTGTCCCGCACGCTGGTGCCGACCATGGCCAAATATCTGCTTCGCGGGCATGAAGCTGAGGCCGGACATTTGCCCGGCTCCAGCCGGAACCCTCTGGTTCGCATCCAGGCTGGTTTCGAGGCCGCCTTCGAGCGCGTCCGCACCCGCTATCACGTCGGGCTCGAGACCTGCCTGCACCACCGGCGCGTTTTCCTCATCAGTTTTCTGGCGGCTTGTGTGGCGTCTCTTGTGTTCCTGATTCCCTGGCTGGGCGAAGACTTCTTCCCCTCTGTGGATTCGGGCCAGTTCAAATTGCACGTTCGTGCCCGAACCGGCACCCGCATCGAAGAAACCGCCCGCATTTGCGATCTAGTGGAACAGGCGATCCGGCAGCAGATTCCCCCCAAAGAAATCGTCAGTGTCATCGACAACATCGGGCTTCCCTACAGCGGCATCAACCTTTCTTATAGCAATTCCGCGCCGGTGGGCCCCGCCGACGCCGATATTCTCGTCAGCCTCACTCCGAATCACCGTCCCACTGCGGATTACATTCATGACCTGCGCCTGCAGCTTCCGCAGAAATTCCCCGGTGTGGAATTCTCGTTCCTCCCCGCCGATATCGTCAGTCAGATTCTGAATTTTGGTCTCCCCGCCCCGATCGACGTTCAGGTGGTTGGCTATAACCTGAACGCCAACCGGGGATTCGCCGACACGCTGATGCAGCGCATGCGGCAGATTCCCGGGGCTGTGGACCTGCACGTTCAGCAGCCCTTCAACGAGCCCTATCTCAACATCGATGTGGACCGTACCAAAGCCCAGCAGGTAGGCTTCACTCAACGCGACGTCGCCACCAACCTCCTGGTTTCGCTGAGCGGCAGTTTTCAGACCACGCCGGAATTCTGGCTCAATCCCCAGAGCGGCGTCAGTTACTCGATCGCCACGCAAACCCCGCAGTACCGCATCAATTCCTTGCAGGATCTGGAGAACATCCCGGTCACCGGCGCCAGCGGCCGGCATTCCGAAATTCTGGCAGATGTGGCTTCGATCCATCGCGGGGTTGGAATGGCCGCAGTTTCGCACTACAATATCCAGCCCCTCATCGACATTTACGGCTCGGTTCAGGGACGCGACCTGGGCGGCGTTTCCAGCGATCTGAACGAAGTTATCCGCGAGAGCCGGAAAGAGCTGCCTCGTGGTTCGCAGTTGATTGTCCGCGGCCAGATTCAGACCATGCGCTCTTCCTACACCGGCCTGCTGGGCGGTTTGGTGTTTTCGATTTTGCTGGTCTATTTGCTGATCGTGGTCAATTTCCAGTCGTGGCTTGATCCCTTTATCATCATTTCAGCGTTGCCCGCGGCGCTGGCCGGGATAGCCTGGTTTCTGTTCGTAACCCATACCAGCATCAGCGTGCCCGCATTGATCGGCTCCATCATGTGCATGGGGGTGGCCACGGCCAACAGCATTCTGGTGGTGAGCTTCGGCAAAGAGCAGATGGAGGAGGGCAAGGATGCTGTCGCCGCCGCGCTGCAGGCCGGGTTTACCCGCTTCCGCCCCGTGCTGATGACGGCTCTTGCCATGATCATCGGCATGGTGCCCATGGCGATGGGCTTGGGAGAAGGCGGCGAGCAGAACGCCCCGCTGGGCCGCGCCGTAATCGGGGGGCTGTTGTTTGCCACGGTAGCGACTCTCTTCTTTGTGCCGGTATTTTTCAGCGTGCTGCATGGATTGCGAACCCGGGAAAAGATAAAAGAGGTCCGCCACTAGGACAGGAGCTTGCCCATGAAGGTGGAAGAACCATACGCGACCGAGCGAAGCACGGCGGTTGTACCACCGGCCGTCCCGCCCTCCGGCCCGCGACGGCGCTGGTTATGGGCGCTGCTTGCCTTTGCCATCGTGGCCGCCATCATCGTGGCTGGAATCTTTCCCCGTATCCAGGCCCGGGCCACGCTTGCCCGGGACACCGCCGAAATGGCGATCACCACTGTCTCGGTTGTGCACGCGCAGCACTCCGCACCTTCGCAGGAAATCGTGCTGCCGGCCAATGTCCAGGCCTATATTGATTCTCCCATCTATGCGCGCACCAACGGCTATCTCAAACACTGGTATGCCGATATCGGCGCGCACGTGAAGGCCGGACAACTCCTGGCCGAAATTGAAACTCCGGAAGTCGATGAGCAGCTGCGGCAGGCTCTGGCCGATCTGGCCACCGCCCAGGCCAATCTTCATCTCGCCCAGATCACTTCGGATCGCTACGCGGGATTGCTCAAAACCGACTCCGTCTCCAAGCAGGAAGCGGACAATGCCGAAGGCGACTTCGCCGCCAAGAAAGCAACTGTGCAATCGGAAGAAGCCAACGTCAAGCGGCTGCAGCAGCTGCAATCGTTTGAAAAAATCTACGCCCCTTTCACCGGCGTGATTACGGCCCGCAATACCGACGTAGGGGCTTTGATCGATTCTGGCAGCAGCGGGGGAACCGGCACCGAATTGTTTCACATGGTTCAGCCTGACAGGCTGCGGGTTTATGTCAACGTGCCGGAGGCTTACTCACAGGCCGCCAAGCCGGGAATGACGGCCGACCTTACACTGTCGGAGTTTCCCGGCCGCAGATTCCAGGGAAAACTCGTCCGCACCTCGGAGGCCATCGATCCTTCCACCCGCACCCTTCTCGTAGAAATTGAAGTGAACAATCCGACCGAAGCCCTGCTGGCGGGCGCGTATGCCGAAGTGCATCTCAAGCTGCCCACACCGGCTTCCTCGTTGATCCTGCCGGTGAACGCGCTGATCTTCCGCTCCGAGGGCCTGCACGTCGCGGTCGTCGACAAAGACAATCGCGTAGCGATGAAGTCCATCACCCTGGGGCGGGATTTCGGCACCACCGCCGAAGTGGTCGCGGGCCTGAACGGAGACGAAGAGGTCATCGTTAATCCGCCCGACTCCATCGCTGCCGGCGAAAAGATCCGCGTTACGACACAACAGATCAAGGGACCCGAGTAGTGAGCCGACACCTGAAATTTTTCCATTGTGGACGGCGGCGCACCGCTGTTTTTCTATCCTGCGGGCTGCTGTTTTCCGCGGGTTGTGCGGTCGGCCCGCGCTACACCCGGCCCTCCACTCCCGTTCCTCCCGCATACAAGGAAACTCCCGAGAATTGGAAACTGGCACAGCCGGCCGACCAGGTGCTCCGCGGCAATTGGTGGGAAATCTACCAGGACCCGCAGCTGAATGCGCTGGAAGAGAAAATCGACGTCTCCAACCAGACCATGAAGGCGACGCAGGCGCAATTCGCCGAGGCTCGAGCTCTCGTTCGTCAATATCGTGCCGATTACTATCCCACGGTCAGCGCCGGAGTCTCCGCCTCGCGCAACCGCCTGTCGAAGAATCGGCCGCTGCTCGGTTCCACCACGAACTACACCGACCTCGTTCTCCCCGCAGATGTCTCCTACGAAGCCGACCTCTGGGGCCGGGTGCGGCATACAGTCGTAGCTACCCGCGCCGAGGCTCAAGCCAGCGCTGCCGACCTGCAGGCCGTGAGCCTCAGCCTGCACGCTGAGCTCGCCATGGATTATTTCCAGGCGCGCGCTCTGGATGCCGAAGAGGACTTGCTCAATTCCACAGTGAAGGCTTACCAGAAAGCGCTCGACCTTACCGAAGACCGCTACCATGGCGGGCTGGCCTCGCAAGTCGATGTAACTCAGGCGCAAACTCAGCTCGAAACCACCCGCGCCGAAACCCTTGACCTGCAAGTTGCGCGCGCCCAGTTCGAGCATGGGGTTGCCGTTCTGACCGGCGAGCCGGCCTCCACTTTCACCCTGCCGCCGGCCCCGCTGCACACCACCCCGCCGGTGATTCCGCCCGGAGTTCCTTCGCAGCTTCTCGAGCGCCGTCCGGATATCGCCGCCAACGAACGGCTTATCGCTGCCGCCAACGAACGGATCGGCATCGCCCGCAGCGCCTACTTTCCGTCGCTCCTGGTCAATGCCAGCGGCGGCTTCGAGGGCACCACGCTCGTTAACTGGCTTACTGGCCCCAGCGGTTTTGCCGCCGTGGGGATCGCCGCGGCGGAAACCGTGTTTGACGCAGGCCGCCGCCGCTCCATCTCAGACCAGGCACTCGCCGCCTATGATCAGTCCGTGGCCAACTACCGGCAGAACGTGCTGGTGGCCTTTCAGGAAGTGGAGGATAGTCTGGCCGCCCTGCGCATCCTCGCCCAGGAGGCCGAAACCCAGAATGCGGCGGTGACTGCCGCGGAGCACTCCTTGTCACTCTCCAATAATCGCTATCGTGGCGGTGTCGCCACCTATCTTGAAGTAATTACAGCACAGAGCGCGGCTTTGACCGACGAACGTACCGCGGTGCAGATCTCCGGCCGCCGCATGGTGGATAGCGTCCTTCTGATTAAGGCTTTGGGGGGCGGTTGGGGCACCACCAGCCTGCCGGTCGTCCAGAGTAAGCCATCCCCATCTTCTCCTACCGGCGAGTAGCCCGCGATCGCTGCCACTCCCGGCAGTTCTGACGGCCGCTCAATCCGCGATTCTGCCGAAATCTACACATTGACCCACAGGCTGGGGGCGGGTTACAGTTCGCCCATGGCCACTTCGGTGCCTGCGGGCGTGCAGCCCCAACCCCGGCGGAAGGAGAATGAGCGGCGTTCTCTGCCACGGTTCGCCGTGTCGCTTCCCGTTTGGTTGGGATCGCTCCGCAAAGGCGAGCCCACCGCCCTGACTCGCGACATCAGCGCCAGCGGCATCTTTTTCTACACGCGCTCGGCGCTCGCCCAGGACGCCGCAGTCGAATTCGTCACCACCCTGCACTCCGGCACCGCTGCCTTCCCCGAGCTGCAGGTCCGTTACACCGGCAGAGTTGTGCGGATTGAATCCTTGCCCGCCGGCATGCACGGCGTAGCCGTGCAGATCGCGTCCCACGAATTCCTGGTCTAGCGGATTTCCTTCGTGTGCCTTCGTGCCCTTCCTGGTAAAACGGTCCTTGCTACCGCAGCCCCAGGTAATTGCCGTACCCGATAATCACGGTTGACCCGACCAGCAGGGTCAGTGCCAGCGCCAGGCGGCGTCCCGCACGGCGTCCCGCGCCCTTCCACTCCTTCAGCGCAATGCCCCACAAGCTGCTGAAGATGATGATGCTGGCCATGTGCAGCGTCCAACTCGAAAACTTGTACCGGCCCATCTGGGTTTCGCCCATGGTGTAGAAGAAGAACTGGAAGTACCAGGTGGTGCCCGCCAGCGCCGAGAAGAAGTAATTCCCCAGCATGGGCGCCTTCCCCGCTTGCAACTCCGGCGCCGCAACCGCCACCGCGACTTCTTCGCCGGGAGCATCGGTCGCCGTCTCCAGGATGGATTCTTCGCTGCGTGCCGGAAACCGATCGCCATTGTGCGAACGGAAATACTGATACCAGGTCCGGTTGCGGATATTGAGAATCGCGCACCAGATGAAGTTGGTAGTGAATCCTCCCGCCAGCAGGACCACGAGCACCGGAAGCCCCTGCCACAGTCCCGGAGTTCCATGCTGTACGGTAATCGCCTTGATAGGATCTCCGGCCGCGAGGCCGTACGCAAAGCAGGCGCTCATCACCCCGGAAAATGTCGCCACTACCACGCCTTTCTTGAGATTGAACTCCTTGATGGCGACACGCTTCTTTTCCTCCGGCATCGCCCTTTCTTTCGAGACTCCGGCCGCGCCCGCAAAGGCAATACCGATGAGGCAGATCGCGATCCCGATCAGAATCACATCGCCGGAATGGGTGTCCCACACCTGGGTGACAAACTCGCCGCGGAAAATGGGGGGGATCAGCGTGCCGAATGCAGCCGTGTATCCCAGCACCATCGCCATGCCCAGCGACATGCCCAGATAGCGCATTGTCAGCCCGAAGGTCAGTCCGCCCAACCCCCACAGAACGCCGAAGGTGTAAGTCCAGAACAAACTGCTGGCAGGAGCCGAGCGAATCACGGCGGTAAGGTCATGGGTCAGAAACAGCGCCAACGCCCAGGGCGCGATGATCCAGCTGAAAAAACCGCCCACCAGCCAGTACGTCTCCCAGGCCCAGCGTTTGACGCCGCGAAAGGGCACGTAAAAACTGCCCGAAGCCAGACCGCCGAGCCAGTGGTACACCACGCCGATGGCCGGATTTGGAATCATGTCACTCCTTGAAGAAATTTGGCAGTATGGGCCTGATCCGTTCGATCAGCAGAGCCGCGCGCACTCCATGCCCAGCAGGGAGGCGAGTTTATTCAATTTGCCGCCGATATGTCCCACTCCAATCGCGCAATGGTGGGCCGGCCCCTGCGCATTCCAGTCCTGGATGAACTTCCTCGCCCCCATAGAAAAACGATACCGGCTGTTGGTATTGCCGATCTGCAGAATCGGCCCGGGCACCGATTCGCCCTCCGCGGTCAAGAGCTTCAACTTGCCGTCCACCGTCTGCACCACCGAGAGCAGGGTTACCGGACCGTGCCTCACCGACATTTCCACGGAAAGGCCACGTCCTACTTTGCCGTGATAGACCTTCAGCGGCCGGACCTTTGTCTTGCCTTCGGCAATCGCAAGGTGTCCCGGCCCGTCGTGACCCATCAAGACCACGTCGTCGTTGAAATCCACGGCATAATACTCGGTGAAGGATCCGCCGACGCCAAAGCAATCCATGATCTTCATGGCTTGTGCGTTCTTGATCTCGTATTCTCCCGCCACTGGAACGCCCCGTGCCGTGAGCAGGCTTGTCCCGAGGATGATCGAACTGATGGCATCCTCATTCTCGGCATTGCCCGTGCCCTGATAGTAGTAGGCCAGCGAGCCCAGCTGGTGATTTGCCACCAGCCGGTCGAGGGCAACCGAAGTCCGGGCAGCGCGCTCCAGTTCCTCGGGGGCGCAATCAGGCTGCACGTCAAACAGTTTGCGGAACTCCGCCACCTTCGTCCGGATCTCGCCCTCCCCGACTTCCCGCCGCAACGCCGCCAGTTCGTCCACCTCGAGCACTTCGATGTGCCCGCCGAAGTATGCGCATTGTTGCGTGAGGTCAGAATAGATATCCAGCATGCCCCCGTAATAATGTCCCATCACGCCGAGCCGGTTATGTTCCATCGCATAGGCCACGCGGGCAGCATCGATCCAGTCGCCTATTTCCTTCCAGGCGACCGGATCGTTCTCCAGCATGCCGGTCACCTGAAAGAACGGAATGCGGCAGCGGTGAAATATGTTGGCAATTTCCGGCACCGGGCATGCCTGGCAGAACGCCAGCCACTCGCCCGTCATCTTCGCGCGATCGCCCAGCCGGTTGAAGGATTCGTAGTCAATAGCTGCAGCCGGCGCCAGATTCAGCAGGATCACCGGCACCTTCGCGCGTCGCACCACCGGCAGCACCGTGGAAGAGAGCGCGTAGGTCGTGACATGAAGAAAAATCAGGTCAACATCCGCCTGTCGAAACGAATGCCCGGCGACGGTGGCTTTTTCCGGCGTGTCGATGAGCCCCAGGTTCACCACTTCTACGCCGGTTCTTCCCAGTGCGCGCGCGACTTGCTCGGTGTATCCTCGCAGCCGCGGTTCCAGCCCCGGAAACTGCGGCCAATACACCTCCAGCCCGATGCCGAACAGGCCCACCTTCAGTCCGGGATTTGCACTTCCCTTGCCCATGCCGGTGGCGTTGGCCGCCCAAGGTTCTCCCCGCTATTAGACCGCATCCGCCAGCGGAGCGCCCGACCCTAAAGGGGTGAACTCTAGTCGCCTCGGATTGCCGTTGTCAATAGCAACTTAATTTGCCTATTGAAAATAGTGGCTGAACTCGGCACAATGGCTCGGCGGCGTGGCGCTCGGACATTTCAAATGATCTGTCCCCCGCCCAAGACTCGGATCAATCAACCGCATTCCTTCTGCCGGAGGTCTTGCTCATGATTCGTAATGCTTCCCTGCGCTGGCGTGGATTTCTTGCCTTGGCTCTAATGGTCGCATCGTTTTCCCTGGCAGCCGACAAGCCCACTTCCATCAGTGTCGGTTGGGAGAAAATCATTTCTGTCTCCAAAACCACTCCGACCCTGCAAGTGGTGGTAAACCCGCCTTTGCGCAGCGCACCAGTGCTCGACAACGCGTATCAGGCCGTGCATGATCTGGGTGCGGACTACGTCCGCTATGTGCCCTGGCTGCCCTATCCCCGGCTCGGCGTCGCCGAACTTGAACCTCCGCAGGATGGCAAAACCTCCTGGGATTTTTCTGTCATTGATCCCATGACCATTGATTTCCTGAAGGCGACCAAAGGGTATTCTCCGATCCTGAACTTCAGCACCATCCCGCAATGGATGTACAAAACCGACAAGCCAGTTTCGTATCCAGCCGATCCTGATCAGGTTACGTGGAATTATGAGCAGGGCACCGAACTCCGTGACTCAAGCGGCAAGGAAGTGGCCGACTACTACGCCCGCCTGCTTTCCTGGTATACCCAGGGCGGATTCACTGATGAACTCGGCAAGCGGCACGAATCCGGTTATCACTATTCGGTCCCCTACTGGGAAGTGTTGAACGAACCAGAGATCGAGCATCACACGTCGCCGGAAACCTACACCGTGATTTACGATGCCGTGGTCGCGGCCATGAAGCGCGTCTCGCCACAAACCAAGTTCGTCGGTATGGCGCTAGCCTTTCCCTCCGGCCATCCCGACTTTTTCGAGTATTTTCTCAACCACAAGAATCACAAACCGGGGATTCCGCTGGATTTTATTTCCTATCACTTCTATGCGGTACCCACTCCCGATCAGAACGCCGATATTCAGCAGTACACTTTCTTCACCCAGGCCGACGGATTTCTCAACACGGTCCGCTATGTCGAATCGATCCGCAAACGTCTTTCCCCGGAAACCAGAACGACCATTGATGAAATCGGCAGCATTTCCGCCGACGATCTGGCTCAGTTCGCGCCCGGCCATGTCACTGCGTCCATTCCCAGTTCTTATTGGAACCTCTCCGGCGCCATGTACGCGTACATCTTTGGAGAATTGACCCGCCTGGGCGTGGATGTGGCCGGCGAGTCGCAACTGGTCGGCTATCCGACCCAATTCCCATCCGTTTCCATGGTGGACTGGAATACAGGCAAGCCCAACGCTCGCTTCTGGGTGCTGAAGTTGCTGCACGACAACTTCGGGCCCGGGGACAAACTGGTGGAGATCACATCGGAAAATCCGTTTGGTTCTTCCAATCCATACCTCTATTCATTGGCCGTGGTGACGCCCGAGGGCAAGCGCCGCGTCCTTTTGGTAAACAAGCGAGACCGTCTGTTGGCGGTCTCGATTCCGGGCGCGGCCGGCGGGCAGGAGGAATACGTGGATCAGACCACGGCCTTTCAGCCCCCAGCTTCGGTTAAGCTGGAAACGGATGCGGTCACGCTCAGCGGATTCTCCGTAGCGGCCGTCACTCTGCCCTAGCGAATCGCCTGATTCTGTGTCCCGGCAGCGGCCAACAATCATGCCGCTGCCGGGGCAATACATTCCAAGCCCGGAGATGCCTATGCCGCGAGCCGCTTTTCGCCTCCGCATCAAGCCCGATGCCATGGCCGCCTACGAGGAAGCTCACCGCCACGTCTGGCCGGAACTGCTAGCCAGGCTGAAGCAGGTCGGCATTTCGGATTACTCCGTCTTTCGACGCGGGCAGGACCTTTTCCTGGTCATGCGCGTGGAAAACTTTGACGCCGCCTGGGACGAACTGGCGAAAGATCCTGTGAACCTGCGCTGGCAGGAGGAGATGGGAAAGCTTTTCGAGCCGGTTCCGGGCCTGCAACCGGGCGAGCGGTTTGCCATGATGCAGGAAGTGTTCTACATGCAGTAGCAGGGCCGCGCCCGGTTTCTCGCTCGGGAAGTCACGCTGTTTCTCTCGCCGGTCTGGTCGGCATACAGCCGGGAGTAGACACGAAACTGCATTTTCGGCCCGGGGGCCACGAAAGCGCGGATCACGATCGGCTCGCCGAACATCCCTGGGATGGAAATGATTATTTGGGTTCCGCGTCCACCTGCTGTTGCGTGACTTCCGTGGGAGAAAACATCTGCTTGGCGGCCTCCTGCGCCGCCGATTTCCCGCTCTTTAGGCGCTGGAATTCCGAGAACGCCTTCTCCCGCTCCGCGGCATTGTTCAGCATGCGGTAGGCCTGCGCCAGCCGGTACCAGGACACTTCATTGTTCGGATTGAGCGCAATCGCCTTCTGCAACTGAGAGAGCGCCTCCTGCGGCTTCTGGCGCGAAAGCAGAACTGCTGCCAGGCCGATGTGCGCCTCTTCAAAGTCCGGATAGTACTTCAACGCCTGCTCGAAGAATTGTTGCGCTTCATCCAGATCTCCCGCTTTCCGGTCGATTTCTGCGATTTCGTAAGCGGCGTTGGCATTGCCCGGTTCCAGATTCAGTTCTTCCTTGAATTCTTGCAGCGCTGCTGACTTATCCTCACCCGAGCCCCTCTGGTGGAAGCGCGCGAGCAGCGTTCGTCCCAAACGATAGTGCACCCCCGGCCGCCGGGGATCGATCGCCAGGACAGCTTGGAACTCGCGGACGGCCAGATCGTTTGATCCCTGGCTCTCATAGGCCTCGCCCGCCGCCTGATGCCGCCAGACGGAGTTGGGCGCCACCTGGGCCAGTTTCTGCATGCTGAGAAAGGCATAGTTCCCAAAGATCTGCCCCGCGTGGTAGAGCACCTCAGGATCGTCGGGATACAGTTGGCTCAGCTCCAATGCCACGCCGGTCGCTTTGCCATCCTGCCGCAGCCCGGTATAGGCCCTCTCCAGCTGCAGGCCGCACATGCGCTTGATGGCGGGGTCGGTCGAATGGTGAAATCCCTTCTCCAATCCAGGCAAGGCTTCGCTATAGCGCCCAAGTTCTGACAGAGACATGGCGAGGAGTGTATCCAGCCTGGGCAGAGACGGCTTGAGCTTCAGCGCCTGGCGCAAGGATTGCACCGCCAGCTCAAACTTTCTTTCCTGGAAATAGATCAGGCCGAGGCGCGCGTGAACTTCGGCGATTCCCGGATCCAGCTGCCGCAGCTTCTCGTATGCCTGCTCCGCCTGGGCATACTGGCCCTGTGCCAGGGCCCGCTCGCCATGCTCGTAGTACTGCTCCTGCAGGCCGCCAGCCGATGTCTGGGCTAACAAGCACGTGCTCACCAGGCAGAACAGCGCCCGCCCGGCCATTTTCCTGGCAATCATGAACGCGAGTGTACGGCGAACATGAAAAACCCGCCAGACCGTATGTGGTCTGGCGGGTGAACGCGGGGCGCTGAAGGTCAAAAGGTGAACTTTCCACCCAGTTGGACCACGCGGCCGGGTGCAGCGCTCGTGATCTTCCCGAAGGTTGAACTGCCGAGCGTAGTGCCGGGATTGCTGTTGCCGCCGGTTCCGAAGCCGATCAGCCCTCCGGGTGGGACCGCCCATTGAGCGTGGTTAAAGGTATTAAACGTATCGACTCGAAGCTGGAAGCCGACTCGTTCTCCGAACCGGAACGACTTGGCCAGACCCATGTCCCAGTTGTTGACGCCGGGCCCGCGAAGGTAATTGCGCCTGGTGGTCCCGTACACGCCCGCCGGGGGATTAACAAAGCATGAGGTGTTGAACCACTCGTTGATGCTCTGGGTAAAACCCTTGCCCGGATCGCAAACCTGATCGGCACGTTGGAAAAAAGTGCCCAAAAGACTGCTCGTGTCGGTTGCTGAGATCGAATAGGGAAAGCCCTGCTGGAAGGTTGTAACCCCGCTAATCTGCCAGCCGCCCACCAGAGCGTCGGCCCATCGGTTCATTCCGCCCAGGTACCGCTTGCCCCGCCCGATGGGGAGTTGGTAGACGTAACTGGCCACGAACCGATGATCCACGTCGAAATCGGACGGCCCATAGTCCGCGTTGGGATCGTGATTGTTCATGAAACCCTGCCATCCGGTCCCAGTGGCGCCGATGGCGGCAGCCGCGGACTTGTCGTCCATGCTCTTGGCCCAGGTAAACAGGGCAGTCAGAGCCAAAGATGAGGTGCGCCGTTCCAGCTTGACATTGCCGGCGTTGTAGTTGGAATACCCGTGCCAGTCGCTGTTGATATAGATTCCCGGAAAGTGAGCATACGGCTTCCGGGCCGACTGCGGGCAGTTATGAGTGACATCCGCGGGATCCGCCTGACAGAACGGCAAGTCCGTGGCCGAGATGGGCAAGGACTGCGCAATGTTTCGCCGATCCAGCAGGTGAGTACCTTTGTTTCCGATGTAGTTCACTTCCAACGTAGTATTCCGGGTTAGTTCGCGTTGCACGGACAGGGTCCAGGATTGAACATAGGGGTTCAACGGGTTATCCGATTCGATCACTGCCAAGAACGTCAGGGACGCGGGGTCTACAGGTCCCAGCGCCGTGAAGCTCGGGAAGAGTTGGTCGGTTAGCTTGGGTGCGCTGTTATTGGAATTGGGCGACAGGCTTTGCCGAACCGCATAGGGATAGAGATCGCCCGAATCGTCAATTTCACGGCCCTCGGAAGAATCCCAGAAGATCCCATACCCTCCGCGGACAACCGTCTTTTCTCCGAAGGGCCGGTAGGCAAAGCCAATGCGGGGAGCAAACGGAGTCTTGGATCCCGGGTGCGGGACGTTCGAACCGCAATACTCGTACACTCCATTCCCCGCCGGAGCCACTCCGTTGGTGGAGAGAGTCTTATCCGCGTAGCACAGACCACCCTGCGGGTTCTTGTTGTCGAGCCAGAAGAAGTGGTTCGAGGCTTCATACGGCGCGGCGCGGTAGTCCCAACGAAGGCCGAAGTTCAGAGTCAGCCGGTCCGTTATTTTCCAGTCGTCCTGAATGTAGGGTGCGAAATAGTTAAAAACGTGATCCTGGGGATTTCCGGCTACGGCCGTATTGCTCAAGGGGGCCGGCATAAAGCCGGCGGCAGTCTGATAGTAGCCCAGAAGATAATCCGCTACGGCGTTGCCCGTGCCGCACAACCCGGTCGCGTTCGGACAGTTGGTGCCGTTGCTGAGAATCAGGTCGCTTCTGAAATTGTAATCGCCGAAAAAGTCGTTATCCAGATTGCGGATAAGATGCCAGCGGCGGTAGTCAGCCCCAATGGAAATCGTATGCCGCCCGCGGACCATGCTCAAAGAATCTGCGAACTCCCACATTGGCTGATTGCTGGCCGTATACGCGTTGATCGGTCCGCCAAACCCGCTGAATTGGGAGATCCCGACGTTCGGCCAACTTGCCTGGCCGCCGGCGAAGTTCGTGAAGGTTCCCGTGAGGGCAAGAGCA
>Ga0335085_10009799_pt1 | contig 14403 bp, 12 predicted proteins | sample Lox_Sample_45_FD_206712 | JGI IMG/M metagenome (GOLD analysis project Ga0335085, IMG submission 206712) | Soil microbial communities from Loxahatchee National Wildlife Refuge, Florida, United States - Lox_Sample_4.5 | ecosystem: Environmental > Terrestrial > Soil > Wetlands | place: USA...
GTCGCGCATGACGTAGAGCTGGAACCAGAAAGGCTTCTCCACCTCGCCGGCCACGTCCTCGATCGAGCAGATCGACATGGTGGAGAGCGTGTAGGGCACGCCAAAGCGCTGCGCGGCGCGAGCGGCAAGGATCTCGCCGTCGGCCCAGTTCAGGCCGGTGAGGCCGACCGGCGCGAGGCCGACCGGCATGGCGACGTCCTGGCCGAGCATGGCCGAGCGCGTCGTGCGGTGGTCGACGTCGACGCCGACGCGCTGGCGCAGCGTGAGCGACTCGAGGTCGGCGCGGTTGGCGCGCAGCGTGCTCTCGGCGTAGGAGCCGCGATCGACGTAGTCGAAGATCGCCCGCGCGACGCGCTTCCTCGACATCGCGCGCAGGTCTTCGATGCAGGTCACCACAGGCATTGCGACGCATTTTACAATGCGAAATCGATGCGGGACCCGCAAAAGAATCCGATTCAGGTCATCGAGCGCATGATGAAGCTGCTCGAGGTGCTCGCGCAGCATCCCGAGCCGCTCGGCCTGAAGCAGATCGCGCAGTACACCGGGCTGCACCCGTCGACCGCGCACCGCATCCTCTCCTCCATGTCGACCGACCGCCTGGTCGACCGCATCGAGCCGGGCAGCTACCGCCTCGGCATGCGCCTGCTCGAGCTGGGCAACCTGGTCAAGTCGCGCATCAGCGTGCGCGAGCTGGCGCTGCCGGTGATGCGCGAGCTGCACGCGCACACCGGGGAAACGGCCAACCTGTCGGTGCGCCATGACGACGAGATCGTCTACGTCGAGCGCACCTCGTCGGGCCGCTCGGCGATGCGCGTGGTGCACGTCATCGGCGCGCGCGCGCCGCTGCACGTCACCGCCGCCGGCAAGCTCTTCCTGCTCGAGGAAGGCTTCGCGCGGCTGCGCGACTACGCCAAGCGCACCGGACTTGCGTCGCACACCAGGAACACGCTCTCCAGCCTCAACCTCCTCGAGCGCGACCTCGAGCGCATCCAGCGCCAGGGCTGGGCGACCGACAACGAGGAGGCCGAGATCGGCGTGCGCTGCGTCGCCGCGGCGATCCGCGACGACGCCGGGCACCTCGTCGCGGCGCTGTCGCTCTCCACGCCGGCGGACCGCATGAAGCCGCAGTGGGGACCGCTGGTGAAGGAGACCGCCGACCGCATCTCGCACGCCATCGGCCACCAGCCGGCGGCCAAGATCGGCGCGCACTAGGCGGCCCGCAGGCCGAGGACCGCGAACCTTCCTTTCGCGTCGGTCCAGACGCGGGCGGTACCGAACCCGGCGCTCGCCGCGAGCTCACCGAACTGGTCGATCGCGTACTTGTACGAATTTTCCGTGTGGATAGTCTCGCCGCGCGCGAACGCGAAGCGATGCGCGCCGAGGTTCACTGCCTGGCGCTCGAGCGAGACGAGGTGCATCTCGATGCGGCCGGCCGAGGCGTTGTAGAACGCGTAGTGGCGCCAGCGGCGCAGGTCGAAGTCGGCGCCAAGCTCGCGGTTGATGCGCGCGAGCAAGTTGAGGTTGAAGGCCGCGGTCACGCCGCGCGCGTCGTTGTACGCCGCGTGCAGGACGGTGGCGTCCTTCTTCAGGTCGACGCCGACCAGCATCGCGCCGCGCGGCCCGACCTGCCCGCGCGTCATGCGCAGGAACGCGTGCGCCTCCTCCGGCGCGAGGTTGCCGATGGTGGAGCCGGGGAAGTAGACGACGCGCCGGCCGCTCAGCTTCGGCAGCTCGAGCGGCCGCGAAAAATCGCCCAGTACGGCCGTCACTCGCAGCCAGCCGAACGCGCGCCGCAGGCGCGCCGCGCCCGCCCGCAGGGCGTCGGCCGAGATGTCGATCGGCATGTAGAGCGACGGGCGCAGCGCGGCGATGAGCAGACGCGACTTGAGCCCCTCGCCGCTGCCGTATTCGAGGAGCGCGCCGCCGCGGCCGGCGAAGCGCGCCATCTCGCCGACGCGCCGCCGCGTGATGGCGAGCTCGGTCCGCGTCAGGTAGTACTCGGGGAGGCGGCAGATGCGCTCGAAGAGGCGGCTGCCGCGCGCGTCGTAGAAATACTTCGGCGGCAGCGATTTCTGCGGCCGCGACAGGCCGGCGACCACGTCCTGGTGAAACTCGGCGGAATCCAATCGGGCGCCCGCAAAGCGCCCTATGCTACATGCTGCGCGTGGCGACGGTCTGCTTCTCGAGGTACTTGCGGATGCGCTGCGCGTCGCCGATCCGGGACTGCTTGCCCCAGGAGTCGAGCAGCACGACGATCAGGTCCTTGGAGGCGAGGCGCACCTGCATGACGAGGCAGCGTCCCGCCTCGCTGATGTAGCCGGTCTTCGACAGGCCGATGTCCCAGTGCGAGTTGCGCACCAGGCCGTTGGTGTTGCGGAAGGCGATCTGGCGGTTGCGCACCTTCACGGTGGCGCGCTCGCGCGTCGAGTATTCGCGGATCAGCGGGTAGTCCTCGTGCGCCGTGCGCACCAGCTTGGCGAGGTCGCGCGCGCTCGAGACGTTGTAGGGCGAGAGCCCGGTCGGATCGTCGTAGTGCGTGTCGTTCATGCCGAGCTCGGCCGCCTTGGCGTTCATCGCCGCGACGAACGCGCTCATGCCGCCCGGGTAGGTGCGGCCGAGCGCCGCCGCGGCGCGGTTCTCGGAAGCCATCAGCGCGAGCAGCATCAGCTCGCCGCGCGTCAGAACCGCGCCGGTCTCGAGGCGCGAGCGCGAGCCCTTCTTCGAGTCGATGTCGCCGCGCTCGAGCACGATGCGCGTATCCAGGTCGAGCCCGCTGTCGATGATCACCATCGCGGTCATCAGCTTGGTGATCGAGGCGATCGGCGTCACCGCCTCGGAGTTCTTGTCGATCACGATCTCGCCGGTCGACGCGTCCTGCACCAGCGCGGAAGCCGAGCGCAGATAGACCGTCTTCTGCGGGCGCGCCTCGTCGGCTTGCGCAAAACCGATCGTGAGGGCGAGGACGAAGAACAGTGCGAAGACGGCGACGATGCCTTCGAGAGGGTGCAGTTTGCGTTGCATTTGCGGTGAATCTTCCCTGAGCCGGACGGTTTCTTTATGCGTATGGACCATGCCCTCATCGGAGCATGGAGGGTGGCAGTTTAAACTACGGTCAGAAAAAAAGGGAAGCAAATCAGGACGTAGTGACCTTTTCCTCGAAACCTCCGAAAGTCATTTTCGTCGGGTAGCGGCGACGCCCGTGAGCCGTTTTGACTACGCCGCGCTCACCTTCTCGAGCGTCTGCTTGGCTTCCGCTTCCTGCTGCTGCAGCGCCCACATGCGCGCGTATTCGCCTTTGGCATCAAGAAGTTGCCTGTGGGAGCCGCGCTCGATGATGCGGCCGCGGCCGAGGACCAGGATCTGGTCGGCGTCCATGACGGTGGAGAGGCGGTGCGCGATGACGAGCGTCGTGCGGCCCTCGGCGATCCGCGAGAGCTCGGCCTGGATCGCCTTCTCCGCCCGGGAGTCGAGCGCGGAGGTGGCCTCGTCGAAGATGAGGATGCGCGGATTCTTCAGCAGCGCCCGTGCGATCGCCACGCGCTGCTTCTCGCCGCCCGAGAGCTTGAGGCCGCGCTCGCCGACCATCGTCTCGTATTTCGCCGGCAGGGTTTCGATGAAGTCGTGGATGTGCGCCGCGCGCGCCGCTTCGAACACTTCGGCGTCGCTCGCCTCGGGGCGGCCGTAGCGGATGTTGTAGAGGATGGTGTCGTTAAAGAGCACCGTGTCCTGCGGCACGATGCCGATCGCGCCGCGCAGGCTCGCCTGTCTTACGTCCTGGATGGAGACGCCGTTCACCTTCACGTCTCCGGAAGAAACATCGTAGAAGCGGTACAGCAGGCGCGCGAGCGTCGACTTGCCCGAGCCCGAGTGCCCGACCACCGCGACGCGACGGCCGGCAGCGATGTCGAAAGTGACGTCGAACAGAATCTGTCGCGCCGCCTCGTAGCTGAAGTTCACGTTCTGGAATGAAACGCTCAAGCGCCCGGAGGGCAACGGCACGGCCCCCGCCTTGTCCTCCACCTCGCGATGCTCGCCGAGCAGCCGGAACATGCGGTCGAGGTCGAGCAGCGCCTGCTTGATCTCGCGGTAGACCATGCCGAGGAAGTTGAGCGGGATGTAGAGCTGGATCAGCAGGCCGTTCACCAGCACCAGGTCGCCGAGCGTGAAGTTCTTCAGCGTGACGCCCTCGGCGGTGAGCAGCATCAGCGCGGTCACCGCGGCGGCGATGATGAAGCTCTGCCCGATGTTGAGCAGGCCGAGCGAGGCTTCGTTCTTCACCGCCGCCGCCTCGTACTTCTTCAGGTTCTCGTCGTAGCGCCGCGCCTCGAACTCCTCGTTGCCGAAGTACTTCACCGTCTCGTAGTTGAGCAGGCTGTCGATGGCGCGCGTGTTGGCGCGCGAGTCGAGCTCGTTCGCGCGGCGCCGGATCTCCATGCGCCACTCGGTGATCGCGACGGTGAAGGCGATGTACACCGCCACCGCGCCGAAGGTGACGGCGGCGAAGCGCCAGTCGAACTTGGCGAGCAGCACCGCGGCGACCAGGGCGAACTCGAGGATCACCGGCCCGATGGAGAAAATCAGGTAACTGAGCAGGGTCGAGATCCCCCGCGTGCCGCGCTCGATGTCGCGCGTCATGCCGCCGGTCTGGCGGTCGAGATGGAAGCGCAGCGACAGGCTGTGCAGGTGGCGGAAGACGCCGAGCGCGACGCGCCGGATCGCGCGCTGCGTCACCGGCACGAACACCACGTCGCGCAACTCGGCGAACAGCGTCGCCGAGAAGCGCAGCAGCCCGTAGATCGCGAGCAGCGCCACCGGCACGGCGACGACCTGCAGCAGCGGATCGAGGCCGTCGACGACCTGCTTCATGACCAGCGGCACGCCGACGTTGGCCAGCTTCGCCGCGATCAGGCAGGCGAGCGCGACGGCGACGCGCCACTTGTACTCCCAGAGGTACGGCAGGAGCATGGCCACGGTGCGCCATTCGCCGCCCCCCAGCTTCTGCGTCGGCGCTGCGCTGTGAGCCATGGCCGATTATCGCCGCTTGACCCCCTCCCCCTCGCTGGCTACAATTCAAACGTTCGTTTGAACGTCTCCAGCCTGCAGGAAGGTCCCATGTCGCTCCGCGCCGTAAAGCCGCAGCACGAAACCCGCACCCGCATTCTCGACGCCGCCGAGGAGCTGTTCATGCAGCACGGCTTCGGCGGCACCTCCATGCGCATGCTCACCGCGCGCGCCGGCGTCAACCTCGCCGCCGTCAACTACCACTTCGGCTCCAAGGACGCGCTCATCGAAGCGGTGTTCCATCGCCGCCTCGACGCGATCAACGCCGCGCGCATCGCCGCGCTCGACGCGATCGAGGCCGCCGGCGGCACGCCCACCGCCGACGAGGTGATCCGCGCCTTCGTCGGCCCGACGCTGCGCATGCTCGAGGACGCGAAGGGCGGCGGGCGCAACTTCACCCGCCTGCTCGGCCGCACCTACACCGAGCCGGCGAAGCCGATCCGCGCGCTGATCGGCCAGATGTACGCGCCGCTCATGCAGCGCTACAAGAGCGCGCTCGAGCGCGCTCTGCCGCACATGCCGCGCGAGGAGCTGATCTGGCGCATGCACTTCATGTTCGGCACCCTCGCCTACACGCTCGCCGCGACCGACACCGTGCAGCTCATCGCCGGCTCGAAGCCCGAGGACCGCTACGACGCGCGCCTGCTGGAAGACCGCCTGAGCGCGTTCCTCGCCTCCGGGCTGAACGCGCCGCTCGGCGCCTCGATCAAGAAGGCCGCCTGAACAGCGGCCGCAAGGGAGAACGCCCATGCTCGTGCTCGAATTCCTCCTCGCCGCCCTCGCGCTGTTCTTCTTCTGCGCGTTCTTCCGCCTGCCGATCCTCTGGTGGACCCTGCTCTACGCGCCGCTCGTCGCCTACACCGGCAGCTTCGCGCTGATCGGCGTGTTCGCCGTCGCGGCGCTGATCCTGAATATTTCCCCCCTGAGAAGAGTCGTCTTCACCAACCGCGTGCTGGCGATCTACCGCCGCATCCTTCCCGACATGTCGAGCACCGAGAAGGAAGCGATCGACGCGGGCACGGTGTGGTGGGACGCGGATCTTTTCTCCGGCCGGCCGGACTGGGACAAGCTGCTCGCGGTGCCGGCGCCGCGCCTCTCGCAGGAGGAGCAGGCGTTCCTCGACGGCCCGGTGGAGGAGCTCTGCACGCTGCTGAACGACTGGGAGATCACGCACGAGCGCCAGGACCTGCCGCCGCACCTCTGGCAGTTCATCAAGGACCAGGGCTTCCTCGGCATGATCATCCCGAAGCGCTACGGCGGGCTGGAATTCAGCGCGCTCGCGCACTCGGCGGTGGTGATGAAGCTCTCCACGCGCTCGGGCGCCGCCGCGATCTCGGTGATGGTGCCGAACTCGCTCGGGCCGGCCGAGCTGCTGCTGCACTACGGCACCGAAGAGCAGAAGAACCATTACCTGCCGCGCCTCGCCAAGGGCCTCGAGATCCCCTGCTTCGCGCTGACCAGCCCCGAGGCGGGCTCGGACGCGGCCGCGATTCCGGACTTCGGCATCGTGTGCAAGGGCCTGTGGCACGGCAAGGAAGTGCTCGGCATGCGCGTCACCTGGGACAAGCGCTACATCACGCTCGGCCCGATCGCGACGCTGCTCGGGCTCGCCTTCCGCCTCTACGACCCGGAAAAGCTGCTCGGCGAAAAGACCGACCTCGGCATCACCTGCGCGCTCGTGCCGACCAGCACGCCGGGCGTGAACATCGGCCGGCGCCATTTCCCGCTCAACGCCGTGTTCCAGAACGGCCCGAACTCCGGCAAGGACGTCTTCATGCCGCTCGACTGGATCATCGGCGGGCCGGACTACGCGGGCAAGGGCTGGATGATGCTGATGGGCTGCCTCGCCGCCGGACGCGCGATCTCGCTGCCGACTTCCTCGACCGGCGGCGTGAAGGCGCTGACGCGCTTCACCGGCGCTTACGCGCGCGTGCGCGCGCAGTTCAAGACGCCGATCGGCAAGCTGGAAGGCGTCGAGGAAGCGCTCGGCCGCATCGCGGCGAACTGCTACGTGATGGACGCGACGCGCGTGATGACCGCCGGCGCGGTCGACCTGGGCGAGAAGCCGGCGGTGCTCTCGGCGATCGCCAAGTACCACATGACCGAGCGCGCGCGCGACGCGGTGAACGACGCGATGGACATCGCCGGCGGCAAGGGCATCTGCCTCGGGCCCAACAACTGGGTCGGCCGCGGCTACCAGATGACGCCGATCGCGATCACGGTGGAAGGCGCGAACATCCTGACGCGCACGCTGATCATCTTCGGCCAGGGCGCGATCCGCTGCCATCCCTACGTGCTGCGCGAGATGCGCGCGGCGAAGGAGATGCACGGCGACGAGGCGGCGCGCGAGTTCGACGACGCGTTCACCTCGCACATCGGCCACGTCATCTCGAACGGCGTGCGCACGCTCGTGCACGGCATCACCAGCTCGCGCCTCGCGCACACGCCGCGCAACTGCGCCGAAGAGACGCGCCATTACTACCGCTTCACCTCGCGCCTGTCGGCCGCGTTCGCCTTCCTCGCCGACATGTCGATGATGGCGATGGGCGGCGCGCTCAAGCGCAAGGAGAAGATCTCCGGGCGCCTCGGCGACGTGCTGTCGATGCTCTACCTCATCTCGGCGACGCTGAAGCGCTACGAGGACCAGGGGCGCATCAAGGAGGACCTGCCGCTGATCCGCTGGGCGGTGCGCGACATGACCTACCACGCGCAGCAGGCCATCGACCAGATCCTCTCCAACTTCCCGATCAAGTCGCTCGCCACCTTCCTGCGCTGGACCATCTTCCCGCTCGGCATGTCGTTCCGCCCGCCGCTCGACGCGCGCAACCGCGACTGCGCGCAGCTCGTGCTCGCGCCGGGCGCGGCGCGCGACCGCCTCACCGCCGGCATGTTCGTGTCGAAGAACGAGGCGGACGCGACCGGCATGCTCGAAGCGGCGTTCGTCGCCACCATCGCCTGCGAGCCGATCGACGAGAAGATCAGGAAGGGCGTGAAGAAGGGCAAGATCGCCGCGCGCCCCGGCGTTGAACTCGGTTTGATTGCAAGAGAAAACAACCTGATCACCCAGGAAGAGCTCGTGCAATGGCAGCGCAAGGAAGCGCTGCGCAAGGGCGTGATCAAGGTCGACGACTTCCCGCAGGACTTCGGCCGCGCGGAGGCGATGGCGAAGGAAGCCAAGCCGACGACGATGGTGAGAGCCGCATGAACCCCGTCTACGTCGTCGACGGCGCGCGCACGCCGTTTCTCAAGTCGAAGAACCGCCCCGGGCCGTTCGCCGCCGCCGATCTCGCCACGCAGGCCGGGCGCGCGCTGCTCATGCGGCAGAAGTTCGAGCCGGAGCAGCTCGACGAGGTGATCCTCGGCTGCGCCGCGCCCTCGGTCGACGAGGTGAACATCGGCCGCGTCGCGGCGCTGCGCATGGGCTGCGGGCAGAAGGTGCCGGGCTGGACGGTGATGCGCAACTGCGCCTCCGGCATGCAGGCGCTCGACTCGGGCATCGCCAACATCCTCGCCGGCCGCTCGAGCCTGGTCCTCGCCGGCGGCGTCGACGCGCTCTCGCGCGCGCCGCTTCTGTACGGCGACAAGATGGTGCTGTGGTTCTCCGACCTGGCCGCAACCAGGACCACGGGTCAGAGGATCGCGCAGTTCGCAAGACTGCCGCTCGGCGCGCTGCTCGCCCCGGTGATCGGCATCATGAAGGGGCTCACCGACCCGATGGTCGGCCTGCTCATGGGCCAGACCGCGGAGAACCTTGCGCACCGCTTCGGCATCACGCGCTCGCAGATGGACGAGTTCTCGGTGAAGAGCCACCTCAAGGTCGCCAAGGCGCAGGCCGCCGGCACGCTCGCGCCGGGCGGCGGCGAAGTCGAGGCGCTCTACGACGCGAAGGGCAAGACCTACACGCTCGACGACGGCGTGCGCGCCGACGCCTCGCTCGAGAACCTGAAGAAGCTGAAGCCGTTCTTCGACCGCAAGTACGGCAACGTCACTCCCGGCAACAGCTCGCAGATCACCGACGGCGCGGCCTGGCTGATCCTCGCTTCCGAAGAGGAAGTGAAGAAGAGGAATCTGCAACCCATCGGTCGCGTTCTCGATTCGCAGTGGGCGGGGCTCGACCCGGCGCAGATGGGCCTCGGCCCGGTGCACGCCGCGACGCCGATCCTCAAGCGCCACAACCTCGGCCTGAACGACCTCGACTACTGGGAGATCAACGAGGCCTTCGCCGCGCAGGTGCTCGGCTGTCTCGCCGCCTGGAAGGACGAGAAATACTGCAAGGAGCAGCTCGGACTTGATTCTGCGGCGGGTTCTTTGGATGAAGACAAGTTGAACGTCGACGGCGGCGCGATCGCGCTTGGCCATCCGGTCGGCGCGTCGGGCGCGCGCATCGTCCTGCACCTGCTGAAGACGCTGAAGCGAACCGGGAAAAAGAAAGGCATGGCTTCGATCTGCATCGGCGGCGGCCTCGGCGGCGCGATGCTCGTCGAAGCGCTCTGAAGGGGGAACGAGGGGAGACCATGGAGCGAGCGGACGCGCAGGTCCTGGCGAAGCATTGGCGCTGGGAGAAGGATCGCGAGGGCCTCGCCTGGCTCACCTTCGACAAGCAGGGCGAGTCGGCCAACACGTTCTCGAAGCAGGCGCTGCACGAGCTGTCCGCCTCGCTGCGCGACATCTTCCGCGAGAATCCGCGCGGCCTCGTCATCCGCTCGGCGAAGGACGGCTTCATCGCCGGCGCCGACGTCGAGGAGTTCACGCGCTTCCAGTCGAGCGCCGAGGCGATGGCGTTCGTCAAGCTCGGCTGGGACACCTTCCAGCAGCTGCGCGAGCTGCCGTTCCCGACCACCGCGATGGTGAACGGCTTCTGCATGGGCGGCGGGGTCGAGCTCGCGCTCGCCTGCCGCTACCGCGTCGCGCTCGAGGACAAGGCGCGCTTCGCGCTGCCCGAGGTGATGCTCGGCATCATGCCGGCCTGGCACGGCGTGCAGTGGCTGCCGAAGCTGGTCGGCCCGGCGGCGGCGTTCGACCTGCTGCTCACCGGCAAGTCGGTCGACGCGCGCCGCGCGAAGCGCATCGGCCTCGTCGACCAGGCCGTGCCGCTGCGCATCCTCGAGAACACCGCGCGCATGCTGACGCTCGAAGCGCCGGCGCGGCGCAGGCTCCCCGCGCTGCAGCGCTTCTTCCTCTCGCCGCTCGGCCGGCCGCTGGTCGTGTCGCAGGCGAGGAAGCAGGTGGCGAAGAAGGCGCGCCGCGAGCACTATCCGGCGCCCTACGCGATCCTCGAGCTGTGGAAGCGCTACGACGGCGACCCGTTCGTCGCCGCCGACGATCCGCACTGCTCGGTCGGCGCGCTGTTCTCGCACCCGACGACGAAGAACCTGATCCGCATCTTCTTCCTGCAGGACCGCCTGAAGAGCGAGGGCAAGGGCGGCGAATCCTTCAAACCTCGCCACGTGCATGTCGTGGGCGCTGGTGTCATGGGCGGCGACATCGCCGCGGTCTGCGCGCTGCGCGGCCTGTCGGTGACGCTGCAGGACACCGCGCCCGAGCGCATCGCGCCGGCGGTGAAGCGCGCGGCGCAGCTCTTCAAGCGCCGCCTGCGCGACGCGCGGCGCGAGCGCGACGCGCTCGACCGCCTGATCCCCGACGTCACCGGCGACGGCGCGCGCCACGCCGACGTGATCATCGAGGCGATCTTCGAGAACCTGGAAGCGAAGAGAACCTTGTTCTCCAGACTGGAAAGCATTTCCAAGCCCGACGCCGTGCTGGCGAGCAACACCTCGAGCCTGAAGCTCGCCGACATCGCCACGGCGCTGAAGGACCCGTCGCGGCTCGTCGGCATCCACTTCTTCAACCCGGTGCCGCTTCTCCAGCTGGTGGAAGTCGTGAAAGGCGATCGTACTCAGGATGCAATGGTGAAAAAGGCGGCGGCGTTCGTGCGCTTCATCGACAAGCTGCCGCTGCCGGTGAAGGACGCGCCCGGCTTCCTCGTCAACCGCGTGCTCGGGCCCTACCTGCAGAACGCCTTCCGGATGATCGAGGAAGGCGTGAAGCCCGAGACGATCGACGCGGCGATGGAGGCGTTCGGCATGCCGATGGGCCCGGCCGAGCTCGCCGACACCGTCGGCCTCGACATCTGCCTCGCCGCGGGCAAGTCGCTCGCCAAGGCGGCCAACGCCGAGGTGCCGCAGTTCCTCGCGCACAAGGTTTCGCTCGGGCAGCTCGGAAAGAAATCCGGCCAGGGCATCTACCAGTGGGTGAACGACAAGCCGCACAAGGGCGCGCCCGATGCGTTCGACCAGCAGCTGGTCGACGCGCTGATCGAGCCCTACCTGCAGGAAGCGCAGGCCGCGGTGAAGGAAGGCATCGTCGCCGACGCCGACCTCGCCGACGCGGGCCTGATCTTCGGTACCGGATTTGCGCCTTTCCGAGGGGGGCCGCTGCACTACTCGCATGGAAAGCCTGCCTAAGGAAAAACAACCGGCGCTGCGCGTCATGCCGATGCCGGCGGACGCGAACCAGAACGGCGACATTTTCGGCGGCTGGATCATGGCGCAGGTCGACATCGCCGGCGGCACGCTCGCCGGGCGCATCGCGCGCGGCCGCATCGCCACCGTCGCGGTGAAGGAGTTCGTCTTCAAGCAGCCGGTGCTGATCGGCGACCTGCTCTCCTTCTACGTCGACCTGGTGCGCATCGGCACCACCTCGGTGACGGTCAGGGTCGAGGTGTTCGCCGAGCGCGGCCCGGCCGACCTGCAGGTGGTGAAGGTGACCGACGCGACGCTCACCTATGTCGCCATCGACACCCGCGGCCGCCCGCGGCCGGTGCCCCGCGGCCGCCCACGGCCGCCGCGCAACTCCTAGCTTGCTGCTCGACGCTTCCACGCTCGCCGTCGTGGCGGTGATCGCGGCGGGCGCCGCGGTGATCAGCGGCGTCGGCGGCTTCGGCACCGGCGTGATCCTCGCCGCCACGCTCGTGCCGCTGATCGGCATCAAGCAGGTGATCCCGGTGCTCGCGGTCGCCGGCGCGGTGATCAACGCCGGGCGCTTCTGGTTCTACCGCGCGAGCCTCGACCGGCGCACGCTCGGGCTGGTGGTCGCCGTGTCGCTGCCGTTCCTCGTCCTCGGCACCTGGATCTATGCGGTGCTCGACGTGCGCATCCTCGGCACGCTTCTCGGCGCGATCGTCATCGGCTCGGTGCCGCTGCGCAGGCTCCTGCAACGAAGAAATATCCTGATCACGGCGAAAGGCCTGGCCATCGGTTCGAGCGTGTTCGGGCTCGCCACCGGCATCGCCACCGGCACCGGCGTGATCATGGTGACGCTGCTGCTCGGCGCCGGCATGAGCGGAACGGCGGTGCTCGCGACCGACGCGCTCATCAGCATCGTCCTCGACATCGCCAAGGCGGCGCTCTTCCACCGCTTCGCGCTGCTCGACTCGCAGGCCTTCTTCACCGGCCTGGTGGTCGGCGCCGCCACCATCCCGGGCAGCGCGCTCGCCGCCTGGCTGGTGACGCGCATGCACGCGCACCTGCACGTGCTGTTCATGGAAGGGCTGATCCTGATCGGCGGCGCGTCGATGATCGTCAACTCGTGGAGATGACCTCCAGGGAGATCGGCCTCGCGGCGGCCGACGGGTATGCGCTCGGCGCCACGCTCTACGGCGCGCCGTCGAAGCGCGCCGTGCTGGTGATGGCGGCGAGCGGCGTGCCGCAGACCTATTACGCCAGGTTCGCCCTGCACCTCGTCGCGCACGGCTTCCAGGTCCTCACCTTCGATTACCGCGGCATCGGCCGCTCGCGCTCGATCAGCGTGCGCAAGCTGCCGGCGCGCATGCGCGACTGGGCGCTGCTCGACGGCGCCGCGGCGCTCGCCGCGCTCGACCACGCGGAGAAGGTGATCGTCGTCGGCCACAGCTTCGGCGGCCAGTCGCTCGGCCTGCTGCAGCGCGACGGGCGCATCGGCGCCGCGCTGCTCGTCGGCTCGCAAAGCGCGTACTGGCGCAACTACCCGCTGCGCGGCCGCCTGTGGGTCTGGCCGTCGGCGCATTTCCTCCTGCCGGGCATCACGCGCGTGTTCGGCTACTTCCCGGGCTCGCGCCTGGGCTTCGGCGAGGATTTGCCGCCGGGCGTGGCGATCGAGTGGGCGCGCTGGTGCCGCCATCCGACCTACCTCGTCGGCGACCTGCGCGCCGAGGACGCCTACGCGCGCTTCAGCGCGCCGGTCCGCGCCTACGCGCTGACCGACGACGCCTTCGCGCCGCCCAGCGCCGTGCGGGCGCTGCTCGATCTCCTGCCGGCGGCGAAATCCGAGCTGCGCCGCGTCACCCCGGCCGAGGTCGGCGCGAAGAGCATCGGCCACTTCGGCTTCTTCCGCGAGCGATTTCGCGATACGTTGTGGCGCGAGGCTTGCGAGTGGCTGACCCGGCACTAGGAGCGTAGACGCATGACCCCCCTGAAGGGCAAGACTGCAGTCATCACCGGCGCGGCGAGCGGCCTCGGCCGCGCGATGGCGCTCGCGTTCGCCGGCGAAGGCATGAACCTCTGTCTGGCGGACCTCGACCAGCAAGGGGTGGAAGAAACGCTGCGCCTGGTCGGGGACAAGAACGTGAAAGCATCTTCGGCGCATGTCGACGTGTCGAAGGGCGAAGAAGTCGAGGCCTTCGCCTCGCGGCTGCAGGAAGTCCACCTCGTCTGCAACAACGCCGGCGTCGCGCTCGGCGGCGCGGCGTGGGAGAACTCGGTCGACGACTGGCGCTGGATCCTCGGCGTGAACCTGTGGGGCGTGATCCACGGCGTGCGCGTCTTCGCGCCGCGCCTGATCGCGCAGGGCGAGGGCCACATCGTCAATACCGCGTCGGTGGCCGGCCTCATCTCGCCCGCCGGCTCGGCCGCGTACAACGTCACCAAGCACGCGGTGGTGACGCTCTCCGAGACGCTGCACCACGACCTGCGCGAGCACCGCTCGGCGGTCGGCGTCTCGGTGCTCTGCCCCGCCTACGTGCCGACCGGCATCGCGCAATCCGAGCGCAACCGGCCGGCGGGGTTCCGCAAGGGCGAGCGCTCGGCGCAGAGCCGCGCGCGCGAGGCGATGGTCGCGCAGGCGGTCGCCAAGGGAAAGCTCACCGCCGACGACGTCGCGCGCGCGGTGGTCGCGGCGGTGAAGGAGAACCGCTTCTACGTCCTCACGCACCCGCGCATCAAGGGCGCGATCCAGGCGCGCATGGAAGACATCCTGCACGATCGCGCGCCGCGCAACCCGCTCGCGCTGTGATGCACAAGCCGGTCCCGACTCTCGTCCTGCTGCACGGGCTGTCGAGCAACGCGACGCGCTGGTGGAACTTCATGG
>Ga0335085_10009800_pt1 | contig 14402 bp, 12 predicted proteins | sample Lox_Sample_45_FD_206712 | JGI IMG/M metagenome (GOLD analysis project Ga0335085, IMG submission 206712) | Soil microbial communities from Loxahatchee National Wildlife Refuge, Florida, United States - Lox_Sample_4.5 | ecosystem: Environmental > Terrestrial > Soil > Wetlands | place: USA...
CGCAGGGCGCTCTTGCGCAACCCCGTACTCCCGGTGGCCCTGCTCCGGCGCCTCCTGGGGAACCGGCGGCTGATCGAGCAGCACAAGCTGATCGTCTCGCGCGACGTCCCGGAGCAGACCCGGCGGGGCGCCCGCGAGGTGCTGCGGACCCGCTTCGCTACCGCCGAGGCGGAGGAGCGGGTGGAGGCAATCGTCAAGACGGAGGGGCGCTGCCTGGCCTCCCTGGCGGGCCTGCCCATCGATGGAAAGACCACCGCGCTGCTCTGCGGCCGCCCCTACAGCTCCACCCTGCTGGTGCAGAACATCTCCCGCTGGGCGGCGGCTCCCCCGGCCCTCATCGCCCATCTCCTCAAGCAGGAAATCGTCCGCCGGGCGCCTTCGCTCCGTCTGATGTTGCAGCGGCATCCGAACGCCCCGTCCGAGCCCAGGAGATAGAGATGACGGGGGTCACTTCCCCCGCCCGGCACGCGTGCTAGACTCCGCAAGTTGGGGCGGGGGGCTCCATGCGGCTGCTGGCGAAATTCAGCTTGATCTTCGCAGCGGTGTTCGGGCTGGGCCTGACGGCCGCGGCCTGGCTGTTCCGCGACTCCCTGCAGCAGAGCGCGCGCGAGCAGGTGCTCTACCACGCGCAGATCATGATGGAGACGGCGCTGGCCATGCGGAACTACACCACCGAGCAGATCCGCCCGGTGGTCAACGACCTCTCCGCGCCCTACAAGCCGAAGTCCGACGACGTCTTCAGCAAGCTCTGCGCGCGCGACATGGCGGCCAAGCACGTCTTCCGCCCCCAGACCGTTCCCGCCTTCGCCGCCACCGAGATCTTCAACTACCTGCGCAAGAAGTACCCCGACTACTTCTACAAGGAGGCCTCCCTCAACCCCACCAACCCCCGCAACCGGGTGGTGGATTGGGAGGAGGACGTGATCAAGGTCTTCCGCAACAAGCCCGAGCTGGCCATCCTCGACGGCGAGCGGGACACGCCGTTGGGCCGCTCCCTCTTCCTCGCCCGGCCCATGCGCGCCTCCAAGTCCTGCCTGGAATGCCATTCCACCCCCGGCGAGGCCCCGCAGGACATGGTGCAGCTCTACGGGCCCGCCAACGGATTCGGCTGGAAGGAGAACGAGATCATCGCCGCCCAGATCGTTTCCGTGCCCGTGGCCCTGCCGGTGAGCATGGCGAACCGCTCCTTCCGCCGCCTCCTCTTCTCCCTGGTGGCCGTCGGGCTGGTGACGCTCGTGGTGCTCGACCTGCTCCTCTACGCCACCGTGGTCCGCCCCGTCAGCCGCTTCGCCGCCCGCGCCGACGAGATCAGCAAGGGCAACATGGACGTGCCCGAGCTGCCGGTGAAGGGCCGCGACGAGGTTTCCATCCTCGCCGCTTCCTTCAACCGCATGCACCGCAGCCTGGCCGCTGCGATGAAGATCCTCGAGCGGCAGAAATGAGCCACGGCACCACCGGAGCGTCTGGATCGGGGACGGTGAGCATCCCCCTCCCTCCTTCCGTGCGCCCCGGCGCCCTCTCCCAGGTGCTGCAGGAGCTGAACTCCCAGCCGGAGGCGGACTCCACCGTCGCCTGGCCGCTGGCGCTGGCCCCGGGGGCGGTGATCGGCCGCTTCCAGCTCTTGCGGGAGATCGGCAAGGGCGGCTTCGGCGTGGTCTACGAGGCGAAGGACAGCGAGCTGGGCCGCTTCGTCGCCTTCAAGGCGGTGCGCCCCGGCCCCAGGCACGAGATCCGGGCCGAGCGGCTGATCCGCGAGGCGGAGACGGCCGCCCGGCTCTCGCACCCCAACATCGTCACCCTCTTCGACGTGGGCCGGGCCTCCGAAGGCCCGTATCTGGTGATGGAGCTGTTGCGCGGCTGCACGCTCTCCCAGAAGCTGCGCCAGGAGCAGCCGGCGCTGCGCGACGCGCTGCGCATCGCGGTGGAGGTGGCCCAGGGCCTTTCCCACGCGCACGTGCACGGGGTGATCCACCGCGATCTCACGCCGGGCAACGTCTTCCTCTGCGACGACGGACAGGTGAAGCTGCTCGACCTGGGCCTGGCGCACGCCTTCGGCCACCGCAAGATCGACGGCGGCACCCCCACGTACATGGCGCCGGAGCAGCAGCGGGGGGCGCCCGAGGACGAGCGCACCGACGTCTTCGCCCTGGGGGTGATGCTCTTCCAGATGCTCACCGGCGAGGTGCCGTTCGTCGCCGGCGGACCGGCGGAGCCCGCCACCGCGCCGCTGCTGGACGTGCCGGAGATGCCCGCCCTGGCCGATCTGGTGGCGCAGATGCTCTCCATCGATCCGGTGAGGCGGCCCCGCGACGCCGGCGAGGCGCTGGGCTCCCTGGCGGAATTGCTGCACGAGCTGGACCGGGCGCATCCCGCCGCCCCCCGTCCCAAGGCTCCCTCGGCGCGGCGGGCGGTGAAGAGGTCCTCGGGCGAGCGGGCCGAGCGCACCTGGGTGTGCAGCGTGGTGACGGTGGAGATCCTCCGCTACTTCGAGCAGTCGGTGGAGCTGCAGGCCCAGTGGAAGCAGCGCTTCAACGGCTATCTCGCCCGCTCCACCGAGCAGGTAGGGGAAGCCGACCGGGTGATCCTCGACTCCGGCGGCGGGGTGGCGATCTGCTTCCTCGGCGATCCGGACGGGGCCATGTCCTGCGCGCTGGGGCTGCTCCGGTCGCTGGTGCGGGAGGAGCCGCAGAATCCCGACCCCATGAAGGTGCGCATCGGCATCCACCTGGGGGCGGTCAAGCTGGTGAAGGACATCAACGGCAACCTCAACGCCCTGGGCGACGGGCTGCACGTGGCCCAGCAGATGATGGGGTTCGCGGGGGAGAACCAGATCCTCACTTCCCGCTCCTTCCACGACGTGGCGAGCTGCCTCTCCGACGGCTACCGGCCGCTCTTCACCCTCGCCGGCAACCGGCGCGACGAGCAGATGCGCGAGCACGCGGTCTACGAGCTGCGCCTGCCCAGGCCGATCAGCGGCGAATCGCACGAGGCCCGCACCGCCGACGTGATCGAGACCGGGCCCGCGCGCTCGCAGCCGCTCGACCCCGCGACCGGGGCTGCCATCGAGAAGCGCGCGGCGGGGATCCTCGGCCCCATCGCCCACCACCTGGTGCGCACCATCGGGTCGCGCGCCAGCACCGTGCGCGAGCTGGGAGAGGCGCTGGCGGCGTTCATGCCGGTGAGCGGCGACCGCGACGCCTTCCTCAAGTCCTGCAGCGGGGAGACCGGGGCGGCGCCGATCTCCGGGCCGACCATCTCCGGGCCCACCACGGCGCTCGCTCCCGACGTGCTGGAGCGGGCCGGGCGGCAGCTCGCGGAGTACCTGGGGCCGATGGCGAAGATCCTGGTCGCGCGCACCTCGGCCCGGGCCCGGTCGGAGGAGGAGCTTTACGACCTGCTGGCCGCCGAGATCGAGTCGGCGAAGGACCGCGCGGCCTTCCGGCGGAAAGGTCCCTCGGCGCACCAGCTGCGGTGAGGCTATCGCGCGGCCAGCCGGAGCAGGGTGTAGGAGAACCCGACGGACCAGGTGAGCAGCACGGCCACGGGGAACAGCCACTCGCGCAGGATCGAGGTCTTCACGGGTCTGGCCTCCTCTCGGAAACGAGGGAGAGAGCAGGTGGCGTGCCAGAGTGAAGTGGCTGGAATCGCTGGAGAACGGGACTCGGGCGGAGGGTGGCGCCGCGTGGCGCTACCTTGAGGGGAGCGTCAACGGCCACGTCGCCGTCGCCGTGCCGTCGCCGTCCACGTCAACGACCACGTACGACCACGTCGACGTCAACGTCGACGACTTCTAGGGCACGAATGAGCCCGGATCAATTTCGAACCGCCGCAGCCAGCGCTGAACCTGGGTGCGGGCCTTGCCCATGGCGCGCGCTACCGCGGTGACGTTTCCGCCGTTTTCGCGCAAGAGCTGGAGCAGGTCTTCGCGCAGCCGCCGGTCCTTCTCCGTCAAGGGCTCCGTGGGGCCGCTCTGCTTGCGCGTCGGCGGACGACCGGGCGAGCAGCGCACGCTGTCCCGCACGTGCTCCTGCTCCACCCGGCCGCCGCGGGCGAGGAGAAGGGCGCTGGCCAGGCACTTCTCCAGCTCGCGGACGTTGAGAGGCCAGTCGTGCAGGAGCAGGGTGCGGGCGGCGTCGGCGGAGAAGCACACGTCGCGGGCCAGCTCGCCGGCGATCTTCTCGATCAGCGCCGAGGCGATGAGGGCGAAGTCCTCGCGGCGCTCGCGCAAGGGCGGGAGCACCACCGAGGCGCCGTCCAGGCGGGCGAGCAGGTCGGGGCGGAACTTCTCCTCGTCGGCCAGCGCGGCCAGGTCGCGGTGGGTGGCCGCCACCACTCTCAGATCAACCTTCACCGGGCGGGTGGCGCCCACCGGCAGGACCTCGTTCTCCTGCAGCACCCGGAGCAGGGTGGCCTGGGCCGCCAGGGGCAGATCCCCGATCTCGTCGAGCAGCAAGGTGCCGTGCTCGCTGGTCCGCACCAGGCCCGGGCGGTCCTCCAGAGCGCCGGAGAAGGCGCCCTTGCGGTACCCGAACAGCTCCGACTCCACCAGGTTGGGAGCGATGGCCCCGCAATTCACCGGGACGAAAGGCCCGGGCCGCTCGGACAGCTCATGGATGGCGGAGGCGATCAGCTCCTTGCCCGTCCCGGTCTCGCCCCGCACCAGCACCGGAACGCGCGAGCGGGCGAAGGTGGCCACCCGCTGCAGCGCCAGGGCGAAGGCCGGGGAGAGCGTGGCCATCCCTTTGGCCAGGGGCTTCAGCTCGCGCCCGTCGAGGAAAGGAGGGTCGGCGCGGGGCAGGGCCTCGCGGAAGACGAAGAAGCTGTGCCCCAGCTCCACCAGGGCGTCGTCGGTGAGCGGGGTGGTGGTCACCCGCTGCCCGTCCACGAAGGTGCCGTTCTTCGAGCCCGCGTCCTCCACCGCCCAGCGCCCCAGCACCTTGTGCAGCCGGGCGTGGGTGCCCGACATGCGCGGGTCCGGGATGGTGATCTTCAGCAGGGTGGCGCCGCTCTCCTGCTCGCGTTCCGCCTGCAGCGAGGAGCCCCGGCCGAGCACCACCCGGTCCACCCCCGCCAGCGAGAACCGCGCCCCCTTCTCCAGGGGCCGGTCGCAGAGCAGGGCGAGGAAGAGGTAGGGCTGCGCCGCCGCCGGAGGCGCCCGCCGTTCGTGCGTCTGGGTGACCGTGCGGGTCTCGTCCATCGGCCGGCGATTCTAGGCTAGCCGGCCCCCCGGTTGCACGCGGCGCGTTGACATCGGATCGCGCCAAGGCGTATGCCGCCACCAGCTTTGCCCTGGGGGGAGGCGGACAGGGCAAGGAAACCCATCTCGCACCCGCTGCTCCCCTCGCCGCACCGAACCGTCGCGCGCCCTCGCGCGGAAGGGGGCAAACCCCGTGAAGCGGATCACCGTCATCCTGTCCGTTCTGCTGGCCGCGGCGCCGGCCCTGGCCAACAACAAGACCGTGCGCCTTCCCATCACCCGCGTCGACACGGTGCCGGTGCCCTGCGCCGACGAGCCCTTGGGCACCTGCCACAACCGCTGGCATCCCGACATCCCGCCGGCCGCCTCGGCCGACCCCGGCGACCTGGTCGTCTTCGAGACCCGCGACGCCTTCGACAACCCCTTCAACCGCCGCTCCACGCCGGCCACGGTGGCCGCCGCCAACCTCAACCTCATCCACCCCCTCACCGGCCCCCTGCACGTGCGGGGCGCCCGCCGGGGCGACGTGCTGGCGGTGACCATGGTCGACGTCCAGCCCGGGCCCGACCGCTTCGGGTACACCGTGGCCGTCCCCGGCTTCGGCTTCCTCCGCGACGTCTTCACCGACCCGGCCATCGCGCACTGGGAGCTGGGGAGCAAGAACGGTGGAGTCGCCCGCTTCGCCACCTCCAGGGATCTGCCCGGCGTGCGCCTGCCCTTGCACGGCTTCGCCGGCACCATCGGGGTGGAGCTGGGGCTGCCGGAGATCGAGACCGCCTTCGCCCGCGAGGAGGAATTGCGGGCCAAGCAGGGCTTCGTCCTCCCTCCCGAGCCCACCGACGCGGTGCCCGCGCAGCTCTGCGGCCCCACGGGGAGGGCGAAGGATCGCTGCCTGCGCACCATCCCGCCCCGGGAGAACGGCGGCAACACCGACGTGAAGCAGATGGTCAAGGGCACCACGCTGCTCTTCCCCTGCTTCATCGACGGCTGCGGCCTCTCGGTGGGCGACGTGCACTGGGCGCAGGGCGACGGCGAGGTGTCGGGGACGGCCATCGAGATGAACGCCATCGTCACCGTCAAGGTGGAGGTGCGCAGGCACCTGGCGGCCAGCATCGGCAACTGGCCGCTCCTCGAGAGCAACCGCTCCGGCGTGCTCAAGGAGTTGGAGCCCGACGACTTCATCGCCACCATGGGAATCCCGGTGAAGCCCGCCGGGGTGGTGATGGCGCCCGAGCTGTGGATCGACGTGAACTCCAACCACCTCTTGCGGCCCCTGCGGAACGAGTCGGAGGACGTGACGCTGGCGGCGCGCGACGCCCTCTTGAAGATGATCGCCCTGCTCACCGGACCGGTCTCGCCGGCGCCCAAGCCGCTCACCGCCGAGCAGGCCTACCTGCTCTGCAGCGTGGCCTGCGACCTGAAGATCAGCAACCTGGTGGACGTGCCCAACTATGTCGTCTCGGACTTCCTGCAGCTCGACGTGTTCCAGCATGATGGAGAGAATGACGACTAGCGCGCTCCTGCCCCTGGGGATGGCCGGGATCTTCCTCCTCGGCCACTCCCCCTACGCGCAGTGGTACGCGTACCGGGCCAAGCATCTCGTCGTCGTCACCGACGAGGAGCGTCCGGATGCCTTCGCGGTCGCCGCCGCCGTGGCGAAGGCGGTGGCGAGCCGCTGGCCGGAGAGCAAGGCCGTGGCGGCGGTGGCGAAGACCCCCGCGGAGGTGGTGAAGCTCCTGCGCAGCGGGCAGCTTCAGGTGGGGCTGCTCCCGCCCGCCGCCGCCCGCGACGCCTGCGCGGGGAAGGGCCCCTACGCCTCTGGCGGCAAGGTCGCCCTGCGCGCCATCGCGGTGGTGAAGGGCGATCTGCTCGTCGTCCTCGAGAGCTTCGCGCGCGACAAGGCGCGGACCCTGGCCGAGGCGGCGGCGGGAGCGGCCGGGAGCGATCCGGGCGCCGTGAAGGATCCGCCCATTCCGCTACACCCGGGCGCGCTCGACTACTACGGCGGCAAGCGGAGCTGAGCCGGGGCGTTCTGCCGGCACTTGCAAATGCTAGCGTCATCGAAGCGCCCCCCTGAGGGCCCCTTTGACAGTGTTTTGCGAAATGGACGATACGTTCACAGCCCGACAGTCCGCACCGAGAGGGGACCCCACATGATCTCGACACGCAGCGGTTTCTGGATCGCAGCGCTGGTCTTGTCGTCATCGACAGTGTCCCGGGCCCAGAGCCAGCAGACGGCGCCGCCGTCGGGACAGACCGCGGCGCCGGCGACTCCCGCGCAAGACGCTGCGCCGGCGGCTCCCGAATCGGCGGTGCCGACCAGCGCGCCGCAGCGGCAGAACCTGTCGGAGGAACTGGTCGTCACCGGGTCCCGCCTCAGGCGCAAGGACCTGACCACGCCGGCTCCCGTCACCGTGGTCACCCGCCAGCAGTTCGAGACCAGCGGCAAGATGACCATCGGCGACTACCTGCAGACCATGCCCGAGAACGGCAACGCCGCCAACTTCCAGCTCAACACCGGCGGCATCAACTACGGGGCGGACGGCACCACGCAGATCAACCTGCGCAGCCTGGGCGCCCGGCGCACGCTGGTCCTGATCAACGGGCGGCGGGTGGTGCCCAGCGGCCTGGGCGCCTCCTCGGCGGTGGACCTGAACACCATCCCCACCGAGGCGGTCGATCGCATCGAGATCCTCAAGGACGGCGGCTCCGCGGTCTACGGATCGGATGCCATCGCGGGCGTGGTGAACATCATCACCCGCAAGAACTACAGCGGGACGGACCTGGGCGCACAGTACGGCGTCTCGGGGCACGGCGACGCGCAGACCTTCGACGCGCACGTCACCACCGGGACCAGCAACGACACGGCGGGCGCCATGTTCTCCGTGCGCTACATGAACCAGGGAGACTCCTGGCTGCGCGACCGCACCTGGTCGCAGCAGGCCCTCGACTTCGACTACACGGGGTCCCAGTGCGATCCGGGAGTGCTCCGCTGCCCGGTGCCGAGCGGCAGCAGCCGCGTGCCCGAAGGCGCGCTGACCATCCCCGGGGACGCCAACGGCAAGCCGATCTGCAACGGGAACGCGCTCTGCCTGGCGATGGTCGGCGGTCCGAACGGCACCACCTGGTCGCCCACCAAGCGCTGGATCCGCGATCCGAACGGCCCGTTCTGCGGCGCCAACCCCGCGGGGCAGATGGAGTGCTTCCGCGTCTTCAACACCCCCGCCCCGGCGAACAACAACTCCGGCAACGACTTCTACAACTTCGCCGCCCAGAACTACCTCACCATTCCTTCCACCACCGTCCAGGGCTACTCCTCGGGCGAGGCGAAGTTCTCCGCGGCGCGCGGCTACTACGAGCTCTCGTACACGCAGCGCAGCGTGAAGCAGAACGCGGCTCCCATGCCGCTCAACCCCGGCGACTACGCCAACATCGTCTACTCCAAGGACAGCATCTACAACCCGCTCGGCACCAATCTCGACTTCCTCGGCCGCCGCCTGGTCGAGTTCGGCAACCGCACCTACTCGGAGGACCTGGCCACTTTCCGGGTAGTGACCGGGCTCGACGGCACGCTGCCCGAGGCCGCCGGGCCGCTGCAGGGGTGGTTCTGGGACGCGGCCCTGAATTACGGGCGCACCTCGGGAACGTTCACCACCGGCGGCTCGTTCCGCAACTCGCGCGTCGCCAGCGCGGTGGGGGCGAGCGGGGTGAACAGCCTGGGACAGCCGGTGTGCCTGACACAGGCGGGGGCGGATCCGAACGATCCCGCCAACGTCATCGCCGGCTGCACGCCGCTCAACCTGCTCGGCGGGCCCGGGAGCATCGCCCAGAGCCAGCAGGACTACCTGGGGTTCACCGGCACCTCGCGCGCCTTCGACGAGTTGCTCACCGCCGGCCTCTCCGCGGGCGGCGACCTGTTCAAGCTGGCGGCGGACCGGCCCGCCTCGCTCGCCCTGGGCTACGAGTACCGCCGGCAGCTGGGCTCGCAGATCGCCGATCCCATCGCCGCGACGGGCGACTCCGCCGACTTCAACTTCACGTCCACCAGCGGCGGGATGTACTCCAACGAGGCGTTCGCCGAGCTCTCCCTGCCCATCTTCGCCAACCTGCCGGGCGTGGAGGCGCTGGAGGCGAGCGCCGCGGCTCGCTACGTGAACTACAACACCTTCGGAGGAAACTTCACCTACAAGCTGGGCGCGCGCTATTCGCCCATTCGCGACCTCACCGTCCGCGGCACGTACTCGACGGCCTTCCGCGCCCCCAGCATTTCCGAGCTCTACCTGGGGAACAAGGAAACCGATCCCGCCGCCACCGACCCGTGCGCCAACTTCGCCACGGCGTCGGCGACGGTGGTGCAGAATTGCCAGACCAAGGGAGGAGTGACGGGTGCCGGCTCGGGCGACGGCGGCCTGCAGGAGCTGACGCGGACCGGCGGGACCGCGACGCTGCAGCCCGAGACCGCGAAGACGTTCACCGCGGGCCTGGTCATCCAGCCGCAGGCGATCCGCAACCTGTCGTTCACCATCGACTACTTCAACATCACCATCGACGACGCCATCGGCCTCACCGGCACCGCCAACATCCTCAACGGCTGCTACGTGAACGGGGTGGACGACTACTGCGCCCTGGTGGTCCGCAACGACGTCGGCAAGATCCAGTACGTCAACGACTTCTACGCGAACGTCGGGCGGATCCGGACGGCCGGCGTCGACTTCTCGGTCCGGTATGCGCTGCCGACCCAGGCCGGCCGCTTCGCCTTCGGCTTCGACGGCAGCTACCTCGCCTTCTACGACAGTACCATCAAGCTGCAGGGCGGGCCCGTGACCGTCCACGGCGCGGACACCTATGACGCCGGAAGCTACGGCGCGCTTCCCAGGTTCAAGGCCACCTCCGGCCTGGACTGGAGCATGGCCGGCGCGACGCTCGGCCTGCTCGGGCACTACGTGGCCAGCTTCGACGAGTGCGCGAACCCCTACGACAACACCACCGCGCAAGGCGGAATCTGCGAGCTGGGCAATACCAGCGCCGCAGGACCGCTCCGGCGCAGGGTGAGCTCGTACTTCCAGCTCGATCTGCACGCCGGCTACACGCTGACCAGCACCATCGGCAAGACCGGCTTCTTCGTGGGGATCAACAACCTGCTGGACACCTCGCCCCCGTACATCTACAGCGCGGCCCTCGCCAATTCGGATCCCGCCACGTACGACTACGTCGGCCGCTACGTCTACGGGCGGGTGCAGCACAGCTTCTGAAGCGGCGCGTCATCAATGCGGGCACGGGCGGGCGGACCGGGGGGGGCTTGACCCCGGTACCCGCGCCGCTATACGCCCACTCCCGAAGGCGCCCGACGAACGGCTGATCCTGCAACGGGGGGAACGGAGGAGCGCGGGCTGCGCCGCCCGCGCTCCTGCTTCGTCATCCCTTCGACTCCGCGGAAGAGATGCGCTCGAGGGCGGCGCGGATCCGGGCCGGGATGGGCGTGGGCTTGCGGGTGGCCCGGCTGACGAAGACGTGCACGAACCAGCCCTGGGCGCAGAGCACCTCGCCGTGGAAGATGCCGATGGCGTAGCGCACGCTGCTGTTGCCCAGCTTCTCCACCCGCAGGCCGGCGTGCAGCGTGTCGGGGAAGGCGACCGAGTGCTGGTAGGCGCAGTGCGATTCCACGCAGACGCCGATGGCCGCTCCCCGGTCGATGTCCAGCCCGCCCTCCTCGATGAGGAAGCGGTTGATGACGGTGTCGAAGTACGCGTAGTAGACGACGTTGTTGACGTGCCCGTAGAGATCGTTGTCATTCCAGCGCGTCTGGATCTCCAGCAGGTGCGGGAAGTCGTCCCGGTTCACCAGTACCTCAGCGCCCCGCGGAACAATCCGGCCAGCTCCGCCTCGCCCACTTGCCTTGGGGCGTTGCCCAGAAGGCGCTGCTGCACGATCGCGCCCTTGGTCAGCTCGGAAACGTCTCCCTCGGCGTAGCCCACCCCGGACAGGCCGTTGGGGATCCGCGTCCTCTGCATCAGCTTCTCCAGCGCCTTCGCCACCACCTCGCCAGCGTCCTCCGGCGCGGCTCCGCGCATCTCGGCGCCCAGGCAAGCGGCCCCTTCCAGGTGCCGGTCGGGGCAGGCGGAAGCGGTGAAGCGGAAGACGCTGGGCGCGTTCACCACCACCGAGACGCCGTGCGGGACCATCGGCTCGTGCTGGGGATATCCCGGCATGCGGAACTCGCGCACCAGCCCCGCCACCGAGTAGGCCATCCCGTGAGGCAGATGGACGCCGGCGTTCCCGAAGGCGATGCCGGCGAGCGTGGCCGCCCAGGAGAGCTGCTCGCGCGCTTCCAGGTCGCCGTCCACCGCGTCGACCAGGTGACGCCCGGTGAGGCGCAAGGCCTCGCGGCTGCCGGAATCGCTCCAGGGATTGGCTCCCTGGCTCATCGGCCGGGCGGAGAAGGGCGCCGGCTTGGGCCGGGCGGTGTAAGGGCGCGCGGTGTACGACTCCAGGGCGTGGCAGAGCACGTCGAAGCCGCTGGCGGCCACCACCTCGGGCGGCAGCGTCCGGGTGCAGACCGGATCCACCACCGCCATCGTCGGGCGCAGCCGGGCGGAGGCGATCCCCGTCTTCGCGCGCAAGGCGAGCACGTCGCAGATGGCGATGCCGGTGGTCTCGCTCCCCGTGCCGCAGGTGGTGGGGCAGGCGAGGTGCGGAGGCAGCGGGCCCGGCACCGGCGCGCCCGCGCCCACCGGCTTGTTCACGTAGGTGAGGAAGTCTGCCGGGTGCGTGGCGTAGAGCGCCGCCGCCTTGCAGGTGTCCATCACCGATCCGCCGCCCACCGAGACGTACCCGTCGAACCGGCCCTCGCGGGCGAAGCGCGCCGCCTCCAGGAAGGAAGCGTCGGTGGGCTCCACCTTCACCCCGGCGTAGAGCGCGCAGTCGACGCCCGCCTCCTTCAGCGAGCGGCGCACCTTCTCCACGTGCTCCGTCGCGCGCAGTTGCGGGTCGGTGAAGAGCGCCACCCGGCGGCTCCCCAGCGCCCGCACGTGATCGCCCACCTCGGCCAGCGCGCCCCGCCCGAAGACGATGCGCGAGGCGTCCATGGAGAACGCCGTCTCGTTCGGCTCCTGGGGAGCGTAGTAGTGCCAGCAGCTCATTTTCCCGCTCCGCAGTCGTAGGCCTTGGCGGAGACCTCGATCGCGTCCGGGCCGAAGGACTCCTTGTCGTAGTAGTAGTCCGTCGCCCCGCTCTCGGCGCACTTCGCCCGCGCCTCGGTCCGCGCCTGGGCCAGGCCCTTGTCGCCGGGCTGGGACGAGTATCCCTTGAAGCGGCCCAGCTCCTTGCAGTCCTTCATCGCCTCCTCGCCGCTCGCCTGGCGCAAGGCAGCCAGCTTTTCCGGCGCCACCTTGGGGACCCGCTCCAGGCAGGCGAAGAGGAGAAGGAAGAGGATCGCGCCCCGCCGCATGCGGGACCTCTTCTATCACCGGGGGTCCTGCCGCGCTGCGTCGGGAGAGAAAGCCCGAGCGATCGCGGCCCGATCGGGCGTTCGGCGAGGCTGCAATTTTCCCAACGGCGGCGCAACCGCACGTGGGCGAGTACCGCCCTGTCTTCCCCCGGGGTTGTGACGGAGATCACGGGCGCTTGACCCATGTTCAGGTTCCGGCTTACACGTGCCCCATCTTGAGCCGGCACCGCTCAACCGCCGCTCCCTCCCACCTGGAGAACTGCCTTGCCCGCGCTCTCCACCGCCGGCTCCCCGAGGGGATCCGTGGCGCGGGGACCCTCTACCTCTGGCTGAGGCGAGGACGCACCGCGCTGCGGGTGTCCCGCAAGCTGCGCGCGGCCGGCCTGGACCACGAGATCGTGGATGCCTGCGCGCGCATCCGCCTGGGCGAGGGCGAGGTGCAACTCTGCACCGAGGACCTCTGCTCCGCGCTGAGCGAGGCGGAGGCGCACGACACCCGCGCGCTCTTCGTCCCCGGCGAGGGCGCTCCCCAGCTTCCCGACTTCGGGCGCATGACCACCCTGCACGCGCTGGACGTGCTGGCCCGCTCCGGCTGGCTGCTCGACCAGCTGGCCGAGGGCCGCTTCGTCAGCTGGTTCCACCCCATCGTGCACGCGGAGGACACGGGCCGCGTCTTCGCCCACGAGGCGCTCCTGCGCGGGGTGGAGCGCGACGGCACCATCATCGCCGCCGAGCCCATCCTCACCCTGGCGCGCGAGGCGGGGCTGCTCTCCGAGGTGGACTCCGCCGCCTGCCGCAGCGCCATCCGCGAGGCGGCGCGCCACGGGCCGCAGATGTGCGTGTTCATCAACTTCTCCCCCGCGGCCATCCGCGATCCCGAGGCCAGCCTCAGCTCCACTCTCGAGGCCATCGAGGAGGCTTCCATCCCCCGCGACCGGCTGGTCTTCGAGGTCACCGAGGCCGATCGCTACGAGGACACCCTTCGCCTGCAGCAGGTGCTCAACGCCTACCGGCGGGCCGGTTTCCGCGTCGCCCTCGACGACCTGGGCGCGGGCTGGTCCACCCTCAACCTCGTCCACCGGCTGCTGCCCGATTTCATCAAGCTGGACCGCGAGCTGATCCGCGACGTGCAGGACCAGCCGGCGAAGGCGCTGATCGCCGCCAAGCTCCTGGAGATCGGCCGGGGCATGGGCATCGGCACCATCGTCGAGGGCATCGAGAACCAGGCCGAGCTCAGCTGGGTGCGCGATCACGGGGCCGACTTCGTCCAGGGCTTTCTGGTCGGCGAGCCCGCGCCGGCGCTGCGGAGCTGATCATGCACCCCCGCCTCCGCCGCCAGCTGGCTGGCCTCGGGTCCCCCCTGCCGCCACAGTTCCGTCAACTGCTCTCGGCGGTGGACGCCACCTACCGCGAGGCCGACGTGGAGCGGACCGAACTGGAGGAGTCGGTGGCCTCGCTCACCGCGCTCCTGCACCGCGGGCAGACCCGCACGGCCAGGGCCCGGGCCCGCAAGCACGAGCGGGCCGGCAAGTCGGCCAAGGCACGCAAGCGGCTGCAGCGCCTCCTGGAGAAGAGCCGGGTGGCGGTGTTCGATCTGACGGCGGATCTGGCGGTGCGCAGCGCCAATCCCGCCGCCGCCCGCCTCTGCGGCGGCGACGCGGCGGAGATGCCGGGGAAGCCGATCTTCGAGGTGCTGCGGCCCCTGGGCGCGGAGGACCTCCTCTCCAAGTGGAGCGAGCCGCTGCGCCGCGGGGAGCC
>Ga0335085_10009802_pt1 | contig 14400 bp, 15 predicted proteins | sample Lox_Sample_45_FD_206712 | JGI IMG/M metagenome (GOLD analysis project Ga0335085, IMG submission 206712) | Soil microbial communities from Loxahatchee National Wildlife Refuge, Florida, United States - Lox_Sample_4.5 | ecosystem: Environmental > Terrestrial > Soil > Wetlands | place: USA...
ACTTCCTCCGCGCACACTGAAGGCGGCGGGCGAGGAGCCGGTGCTAGACCGTGACCTACCTGCCCACTGGATGAGCGGTGTGGGGTGACGCCCCGCGGAACGGCTTCTCTCACTGGGGCAGAAGGCCGCCCTCCAGGCTGGCGAGGTTTCGACACCCGATCTGCGCCATGACGAGATCGATCTCTTCACGCAAGATCTCGATGGCCTTCCTGACACCCCTGGGCCCGCCCGCCGCGAGACCGTACAGCGGCGCCCGCCCCACGAACACGAAGCGCGCGCCCAAAGCCAACGCCTTCAGCACGTCGGCGCCGCGGCGCACGCCGCTGTCGAGCATCAAAACCAGCCGTTCGCCGACGGCCTCGCGAATTGCCGGGAACGCCTCGATCGATGCGGGCGCGGCGTCGAGCTGTCGGCCGCCGTGATTCGAGACAATGACACCGTCGACGCCCGCCTGTGCCGCCCGCCGCGCGTCGTCGGGATGAAGGATCCCCTTGACCACCAGTTTCCCCGGCCAGAGGCGGCGATACGTTTCGAGATCCTGCCAGGTCTGGACCGCGGGGAACTGCGAGCTCAAGAACGCTGCGACGTCGAGCGTGCGCGCCTCCGGGCCCGCGTAGGGGACCCAGCTGTCGAAGCGCGGAATGCCGTGGCGCGCGATGGCGGCCAGCCACGCGGGGTGCCGGAGCATGTCGATCAGCGTCCGGGGGCTTGGCCTGGGCGATGCGCCGAAACCGTTGCGAATGTCACGCTCGCGCTTCGGCCGGACCGGCACATCGACGGTCACGACGATTGTTTCGAGCCCGGACTCGCGGGCCCGGCGGATCATGTCATGCGTGATACCGGGATCGCGCGCGGCATAGAGCTGGCACCAGGTATGCACCGGCGCGATCCTGGCGATTGCCTCGATGGACGCGTTGCTGGCGCCCGAAAGCACGAACGGGATGTTCGCCGCGGCCGCCGCTTCCGCCAGCGCCTCGTCACCGCCGCGGCGGATGAAACTGGCAAGTCCCATCGGCGCGATGCCGAAGGGGCTGGCGTATGTGCGCCCGAACAGCGTTGCCGACTGGTCCCGCGTTGAGACGTCGACCAGATACCGCGGAACGAGGCGGTACCGTTCGAATGCCTGCCGGTTGCGGGTCAGGCACGCTTCGTCCTCCACTCCGCCTTCACCGTAGTCGAAGGCGATGCGCGGCAGCCGCCGCCTGGCCATGCGTCTCAGGTCCTCGATGTTGACTGCCCGATCCACTCTCATGGCTTCCTCCTTTGGTACAACTCGATCCACACCTCGAGAAAGCGCGAGTCTTGCGGGGGCGGCTGGGGGGCGAACGCTACTCCAGCAACCGTTCGCTCGCCGGACACGACATCTTCGTCAACGTCGCCGGCGGCGTGCGGCTTGACGAGCCGGCGACCGACTTGGGCGCGATCGTCGTGGTGGCGTCCAGCCTTCTCGGCCGCGCCGTCGATCCGCGCACGCTCATCGTCGGCGAGGTTGGCCTGGCCGGTGAGGTGCGCGCCATCGGGCAGACGGAGACGCGCGTCCGCGAGGCCGCCAAGCTCGGGTTCCACCGCTGCATCGTCCCCGAGTCCTCGCGCCGCCAGCTCCCCGCGATCCCGGGCGTCGAGGAGCCGCTCCTGGACGAACACGGACAAATCGTTCGCGTCGGCTTCGCACGCATGGCGATTCTGCAGTGCTGCGGCCGAAGACGTTCGCCGTGCCGCGTTACCAGATCGTCTCGATGAATCGCAGCGAGCGCATGAGTCGGTCTTTGCTGACCAGGGGCACACCATGGTGAAGGGCCGTAGCCACGATGAAGCGGTCCGCCGGGTCAGCATGCATCTTCAGCTCGTCCGCCTGGACGGCGATCTCGGCGGTGAGCGCAAGCGCTTCTACACGTGGAACGGTCTGGACCGCCTGCGTCCACACGCTCACCGGGATGCCCAGGTCGAGCTTCCTTTTGCGCACCAGTAGCGCGACCTCCCAGAAGACGATGGCCGGGATCCCGAGCCGGTCCTCGGCGGCCAGGCGCATCTGGGCGGCGCGACCAAGCCGCCGCGGCTCGCCTGCCCACCAGACGGCGACGTGCGTGTCGAGGATGAGCAACGATCAGCTCCTTCCTTCAAGATCCCAGCCCGCTTCCGCCGTGAGCGGTCGCAGGAACTCGCGCTCGCTCACGAGCATCCTGGACTTCCCCCGCAGCCTGGCGAGGATTTCTTCTTCGCGTTCGCGCGCTTGCTGCACCGGGACGAGCCGGGCAACCGGCTTGCCCCGCTTTGTGATCACCACTTCCCGATGGGTCTCCGCCACCTCATCGAGGATCCGTAGACACCCTTGCTTGAACGCGCCCGCCGGGATCGACCTTGTGGCCATGGACACAGCCTATAGACACTTCAGCATTGCCGCGCAAGGCTGGGCCAACTCTCGGCTTCACGGCAACCGTTCGATCGGGTTCGACTGGACCTCGGGCGGCGTGGCGGCGATGCGAGGCAAGCACGTGGCCAGCGTCAGCGGCAAGCGCCGCGGGGTGGAGAGCGGGCCGGCCCCGGCTTTGACGCGAAAGCGATAGGCATCGGCGGCTCGCTCGATCACCCAGCAGTCCTCGTCGAGCGCGAGCGTGTCGTCCGCTGGCTCGATCTCGACCGGCTGCGACCCCAGGCGGGCGTGACGGCCGATACGCAGCGGCAGCTCGGTCACGGAGTAGAGCTGCACCAGCGCGCCGTCGAGGAGGGCATAACGATCGAAGTCCGTGCGCGCGAAGACGCGGGCGTTGCCGGCGGAGAGATTCTCATCGACACGCGAGGTCTGCGGCTCCCAGAAGCGCGGCGGTCCGATGTCGAGGTGGAGGAAGTTCTCCTGCTGGTAGAGTCCGACGCCGCCGGTCTTGAGCGTCCGGAGCATCCGCCACAGCCGGCGCGAGTCGAGCCCGACGAAACGGATGTCGGCGGCGCCGCCCTCGGTGTGCAGCGACGCCTTCGCCGCCCGCGCCCCGTTGCTGCGCAGATCGTCATTGAACTCCGGGCTGCGGTACCCCGATATCAGGATCATCTTCGTGGGCCGGAAGCGGTCCTGAACGAAGTCGATCAGCTCGATGAGCCGGAGCGAGACGTCGCCCACCGGCGCATCCTGACGAGCGCGGAAGAAGCGGCGAACCGCCGCCACGGCTTCGGGATCATAGCTCCCGTCTGGGCGGCGATACCGGACGGCGAGGCGCTCCTCGAAGTGGCCGTGCGAAATGTCGAGATAACCGTCGCCGGAGAAGTAGAAGCGGGACGAGGTGTGCCGGTCAGCCAGTGCGCCGGTGCGCCAGTGCGGCAGCGGGGCGGCACTCACCCCGGCAAGCAGCGCCGCGGCACCACAGATCATGATGGGGCGCATCGACGGTCCCCTGAATGGCTGCGTACGCTCCGTCAGAACGCAACGATGCGCCACAAGAGACTGAGGGCGCCGCAGAGGAGGAACTGAGCGTCGACGATGAGCTCGCCAATCGGCCCCTTGGGCAGTAGCCGGTGACCGTACAGCCAGCAGACGGCGCAGATGTACGCGACGACGGGAAACAGAAACGGTGCCAGCGCCGGGCCCGAGTGGGCGAACGAAAGCCCCAGCAGCACCAGCGTGAGCAAGACGACGAACCCGATGACGACCGTTCGCGTCCGCCGCTTCCCGACCACCTTGAAGGTCGTTTCCATGCCCATGATCTTGTCGCCCTGGACGTCGCGCACGCCGAGCACGGCGGAGCGGGTGAAGACCAGCACGAACGCGAAGATCACCACCAGCATGCCGCGGACGATGTCGGCGTGCAGCATCAACACCGGCAGCGCCGCCGTAACCAGCGTCCACCCGAGCGCGATCGAGAAATCGCGCGACGCCGGCAGGTCCTTGATGCGCCTGACGCCGCCAAGCCGGCGCGCCCAGGCCAGCGGGATGATCTTCACGCTGTAGAGGATACCGAGCGCTCCCGAGATCAGAACGATGATGAACGGCAGGGGACCGACCCACGCCGATACGGCCAGCACCATGCCGAGCGCCATGACACCGATCAGCGTCATCGCCCGCTGGAAGCGCTCGAAGGTCGACGGCGAAAGCGTCCCCCACCCGCTGTGGTGGGAACGCTCCAGGTAGCGGTTGACTGCATGCATCGCCAGGACGAAGAACCCCGCGACGGCGATCAACGGCAGCCCTTCGGGCGGCGTCACGAGCGGATCGATCAACTTGACGCACGCAAACGTCAGCGACGCCGCCCCGGCGGCGACGTAGAAATTACTGGCGACGATCAACGTCGCCAGGTTGCGCAGGAACGTCGCCATCGCGCTGCGCCGTTCCGGACTGTAGGAACGAATCTTGTCGACCACGCGGTTGATCATCCACTCCGGCGTCGAAGCGCCTGCGGTCACGGCGACCGCGTCACACTCGGCAAACAGGCTGCGATCGAGCTCGCGGTCGGTTTCGATGTGGATCACCCGCGCGCCTTCCTCCTGCGCGAGCTTGACCAGGCGGACGGTGTTGGCGCTATGACGCCCACCGACGACGACCATGACGTCGGCCTTGTGCGCCAGCTCGACCGTCTCGGTCTGGTGGTCGCGGGTCGGTTCGCAGACGGTGTTCAGGGCCCGCACCTCCACCGCCTTGGGGCGCAAGCGAGCGACGACGCGGTCGAAGGTAGCGTCATGCTGGGTCGTCTGGGCGACGACGCACACACGCTCGAAGTCCGGCAGCGCGTCCACCTCCGTCTCATCCGCGACCACGTAGCCGCGGTCGTTCGTATAGCCGCGCAAGCCGATGACCTCGGCGTGATCGGCATCACCGACGATCACGGTGTCGTATCCCTTGGCGACATACGTGGCGAGTGTCTTCTGCACGCGGCGGACGAGCGGACAGGTGGCGTCGAACACCTCCGAGGTGCGCGCGCGGAGCCCGTCGATCACTTCGGGACGGACACCGTGCGCACGGACCAATACCGTGCCGTCGTGGACCTCCTCGAGGCGATCCACAGCGTGAATGTTCTGCGCCCGCAGCTCTTCGAGCACCTGGGCGTTGTGGATCAGGGGACCGAACGTCTGCACGGCACCGTCGGTACGCTTCGCCAGGTCAACGGCCTGATCCAGCGCACGGCGCACCCCCCAGCAGAAGCCAGCGGTTTCGGCGACGAAGACCTTCATCTCGAGATCCGCACCGCAGATGTACTCCGAGCGGTAACGACGGGCAAGGCGAGGAGACAGGAGACAGAATCCAGGAGACAGAATTCAGGAGTCAGTAGGCCCCCCGATTACCTTCTTCAGGGGCGGGGTGGGGGATTCTGTCTTCTGTCTCCTGTCTCCTGTCTTCTGTCTCCTGGATTCTGACTCCCGTCTTCTTCCTCCTGACTCCTCCTCGTATCCCGGACATTCACGCACCGGGAGCCGCGGGTAGCGTGCATAGGCGGGATCTTCCTCCGCCCGGCCGCACAGAAGGAACGTCGACCCGCGGCGGTTCTCGATGCGCCGCGCGTGTTGACAGCTGAGGCAGAGACCGGGATCGGTCATACCGGCTCTTCGGCGGTGGCCGCCTCGCGCTGCCGCTCGACGGCCACGGCGGCGACAAAATCGCCGACGGCGGTGGCCACTCGCTCCTTTTCCACGTCGACACTGGCGACGTGGAAGCTCTTCTCCAGAACGACGGTGTCGCGCAAGTTGGGAAGCGCGCTCCGGAGGAGCGCGAGATTCTCGAACGGCGTCGTGTGGTCATGGAGCGCGTGAATGGCAAGTACCGGCTGGGTAACGCCGCCGAGCATCATGCGGACCTCGCGCTGAAGCGCGGTGAGCTCGAAGATGCTGTGCAGCGGCATGCGGTCGTAGCCGGGATGAATGCGCCGCGCATCGGGATCGGCAATGTCGCTGCCGTGCTTGCGAACGTAGAGGCGGGTGCCGGGAAGAAAGCGGGCGAGCGCCGCCAATCGCGCCGGCCACGGGTTGGCAAGGACCAGCGCGGTGGACAAGACCGCCGCCGCCCCGACGAGCTCCGGATGAAAACGGGCCAGCCGCAGGACGAGCAAGCTCCCGAGCGACTGACCGACGGCGACGACCGTTTGGCTGCGAGCAGCGAGCGCTCGAAGGCCCTCTTCCACCGCCGCGTACCAATCGGTCCAACGCCGCGCCGCGAGATCACTCACCTCCGTGGCGTGTCCCGCGAGCCGCACCCCCAGGACGCCGTAGCCGCGCGCATTCAGGCGTTCGCCCAGGAAGCGCATCTCGTAGGGCGTGCCCGTGAAGCCGTGGACCAACAGGCACCCGACGTCGCCTCCCGGCCAGCAGAAGGGCTCAGTCGGGGTCGCGGTTCGGCTCCCCGCGGTCATCGGAGGGCAGCGAGCGAGAGATCAGCCTCAGCCCGCGGCGGCGTAGCCCTGACCCATTTCGATCTGGGCTTTTGCTCTGAGATGACTCAGAAACTGCTGCATCACCAGCATCTCGAGCCGGCGGCGCGCCTGCTCCATCAACGTCGCCTTCTGTTTGTCGAAGTCGGCCGGGTCGGCCGGCAGCCGTTCCTTCAGAACCGCGACGACCCAGTCGCCGTTCGCCTCGTATACATCGGGTGCCAACGGAGCGTCGCTGGTGAGCTCAAAAGCGGCTGCCTTCAGCGCTGGAGCGTTGCCAATGCCCGCGACGTACCCACCCGCGCGAATGATCGGCCCGGTCTCGTCGACCGTCAGGTGTTCGCTCTGCGCCGCGCCATCGAGATCGGGCTGCGTTTCGAGCCGCTTATGGAGCGCCTCCGCACGGTCCTTCGCTGCCGCGGTCGCCTTCTGCTGGCGCACGGCCGCCTCGACCCTGTTACGCACCGCCGCGAGATCAGGGATCGTGCTGTCGATGCGGTCGGTAACCCGAAAGACGGCATACCCGTCCGGGGTGGTCAGCAGCTCACCGGTCTCGCCGGGCTCGGTGGCAAAGATCTCGCCCATGACGTCGGGGCTGCTACCGAGCGCCGCGAGCCCTTCCTGGCGCGAGAAGGGGGGAGACGACTCGACCGCCACACCCTCCGCGGTCGCCACCGCGTCGATCGATTCGCCGTCCAGTAGGCGATCGTGGGCCGCTTCGGCATGCTTCATCGCCATCTCACGCCCTCGTTGTTGGCGGATCGCAGCGATCACAGCATCACGCACGGCGTCGAGAGGCTGGGGTTCCTGACTGTCTGCCTGGCGAAACTGGCCCGTGTGCGTGTCGTAGTAAGCTTGAATCTCGTCGTCGGTCGGCTGGATGTCGGCCGTGTAGCGGTCGGGAGTGAACCGCAGGTACTGGACCCGCACCCGGGGCGGTTCCCGATAGCTCTCCCGATCTTCGTTGTACTGGCGCTCGATCTCCTCGTCCGACACCGTCACGGACTCGCGCAGGTCCGCCGCGCGCACCTTGATGAATCGCAGGTTGACGCGCTGGTTGTCGTAGAGGAAGCGGTCCTTGACCTCGACCTCGGTCACCTGCGCCCCGCTGCGAACGATCTCTTCGACCTTCGTCATCAGCAGCTCCAGCCGCTGAGCGTCCTCGAAATCGGCCGGCTTGAAGCCGTTGGCCCGCAGCGTGCCGAGGTACTGGTCACGATTGAAGCGCCCGTCGACCTGAAAGGCCGGGATCGCCGTGATCGACTCGCGCAACTCGTCGTCGCCGGTCATCAGGCCGAGGCGCTCCGCCTCTTGTACCAAGAGACGCTTGGTAATGAGCTGGTCCAACACCTGCTTGCGGACGAAGTCCTGCGGCAGCGCCGACTGGTTCTGATCCTGCAAGGTCCGCAGGGCGTGGCGATACTCGCGGTCGAATTCCTTCGCCGAGATGACCTCGTCGTTCACCCGGGCGATCATCGCGTCGCCGCCAACCACGCCGCCGACGCCCCAGAAGATGAACACGATGACGATGGCGGCGAAGGTCGCTTTCACCCAGTTCGAGTTGGCGTTCTTGCGCAGTTTGCCGAGCACCGATGGAATCCTCCGGGAACTTGGAATTGTTAGTCGAGCCTCGGCGGAAAAGCAACGCGGCGGCGAAACTGCCTTGCCCTGCTGGCGGAATTCTGGTACGCACCGCGCGAAGGGCTACGGTGGCGGTGGCCGACATAGGCACCTCAGGGATGGAGGGGAATGGTCCTCGACTTCTTGCTCGGCATGTTCTCGAACGATTTGGCGATCGATTTGGGAACGGCCAACACACTCATCTACGTAAAGGGCGAGGGCATCGTCTGTAACGAACCCTCCGTCGTCGCGGTGCAACGCGACGCACGCGGCGGCCGCCGCGTGCTAGCGGTCGGGACGGAGGCGAAGAAGATGCTCGGGCGAACCCCGGGGTCGATCGTTGCCATCCGTCCGCTCAAGGATGGCGTGATCGCCGACTTCGAGATCACCGAGGCGATGCTGCGCTACTTCATCCAGAAGATCCACAACCGCAAGACCCTGGTGCGCCCGCGCATCATCATCTGCGTCCCCTTCGGCATCACGGAGGTGGAAAAGCGCGCGGTGCGGGAATCGGCCGAGTCCGCCGGCGCGCGCGAGGTCTACCTGGTCGAGGAACCGATGGCCGCGGCCATTGGTGCCGGCCTGCCGGTGACCGAAGCGACCGGGAACATGATCGTCGACATCGGCGGCGGCACGACCGAGGTCGCCGTCATCTCGCTCAAGGGGATCGTTTTTTCCAAGTCCGTGCGCGTCGGCGGCGACAAGATGGACGAAGCGATCGTCCAGTACATCAAGCGCAAGTACAATCTCCTGGTGGGTGAGCGGACCGCCGAGCTCATCAAGATCACCATCGGCTCGGCGTATCCGGGCAACGAGATCCAGACCATGGAGATCAAGGGGCGCGATCTCGTCGCCGGCGTGCCGAAGACGATCGAGGTATCGGACGAGGAGATTCGCGACTCGCTGCTCGAGCCGATCAGCCAGATCGTGGACGCCGTGCGCATCGCCCTCGAGCGAACGCCTCCGGAGCTGGCCTCCGACATCGTCGAGAAGGGGATCGTGCTGGCCGGCGGGGGTGCGCTGCTGCGGAATCTCGATGTGCTGTTGCGGGAGGAGACCGGGCTGCCGATCACGCTGGCGGAAGATCCGCTCACGGCGGTCGTCATGGGCGCCGGCAAGGTCCTCGACGAGCTGGCGCTGCTCAAGGACGTGACGATGCAGTGAGCCGGCGCGCCGTCCGGCCAGCTCCAGAGCCCTTCACGGCGGGACGTCGCGGAACATGCTGGGGTTCGTGCGGAGAAACAGGATCCTCCTGACCTCCGGCGCCCTACTGTGCTTCTCTCTCTTCCTCCTCTCGGCCAGCGCCCGCGCACCGGCGCGGCGTGATCCGGTGGCGCGATTCATTCTCGATGCCCTGCGGCCCCTGCAGGTCCAGCTCACCAGCGTGCGCCTCGGTGTGCGTGATGCGTGGGAGGGCTATGTGGACCTGATCGGGACGAAGCGCGAGAACGCGCGCCTGCGGGAGCGCATCGCCGAGCTCGACCAGCAGGTCATCGGCCTCGCCGAAATCGAAAAGACGAACGAACGGCTCGCCGAGTTGCTCGAGTTCCGTTCCGTCCTGGACGGCAAAGTCGTCACGGCCCGGGTCATCGCTCGCGACCCGCTGCCCTGGTTCCGCACCTTCACGGTCGACCGCGGGGAGCGCGACGGCGTCCGCCGCGGCATGGCCGTGCTGTCGCCGCAAGGCGTCGTCGGCCAGATCGCCGAGGTGAGTCACTCGGCCGCGCGCGTATTGCTGCTGACCGATCGGAACAGTGGCATCGACGCGGTGATCCAGCGGAGCCGGGCGCGCGGGATCGTCCAGGGTGCCCTGCAGGAGGGCTGCTCCATGGAGTACCTCCGGCCCGGGGAGGACGTCGTCGTTGGCGATCGCGTGATGACGTCCGGGCTCGACGGCATCTTTCCCAAGGGTATCGTCGTCGGCGAGGTGCAAAGCCTGCTGTTTCGCCACCGCGGGCTGTTGCGGGCGGCGATCGTGCAACCGAGCACGCCCCTCGACCGGATCGAAGAGGTGTTGATCGTTGACGCCACGGCGCAGCTCAAGGAATCCGCGCCCTGATGCGCACGTTCGCCGTCCTGGTCGTCGCCATCGCCGTCGCGGTCGTCCTGCAGACCACTATCCTGCAGGCCCTTCCCTACGTCACCGTGGTCCCTGACGTCCTCCTCGTCCTGTGCGTCTATCTCGGCCTCTACCACCACTCGGTGGGCGGGGCGGTGGGGGCATTCATCCTGGGCTACCTGGAGGACAGCGTTTCCGGCAGCGCGGCGGGCCTGAACGCCTTCGCCATGAGCCTGATCTTCCTCTTAATCTACTTGACGTCCCGGCGGCTTTGGGTAGAGAACGTGGTCTCGCAGGTGGTGGTGGTGTTCCTGGCTGCTCTGGTCAAGGCTGCGGCGGTGACCTCCCTTCTGGCGGTCTTCGCTTCGTTCCAACGGGGGTGGAGCCTCGTGCTCGGCTCGCTCGTCTTGCAAGGGCTGCTCACCGCCGCCGTTGCTCCCCTGATCTTCGCGCTGCTGCGACGAACGCGGCGGTCGCCCGAGGCATACGGCGGGTAAGTTGCATGTTCGGCCGGCATGAAATTTCCCCCACGCTCCGCCGGCGCCTGAACATCGGCCTCGCCACCGGCCTCGTCGTCGTCGGCGTTCTTCTGGCGCAGCTCTGGAACCTGCAAGTGCTGCGCGGCCCCGAGCTGCGGACGATGTCCGAGAACAACCGCATCCGTTTGCGGCGTGTGCAGGCCACACGCGGGCGGATTGTAGATCGGTATGGTCGCGTCCTGGTTGAAAGCCGCGCCTCCTTCGATGCCGTGCTGGTACCGGAAGACACTCACGACCTGCCGTCGACGGTGGAGAACCTCGCCCAGTTCCTGCAGCAGGGCGCGGCCGAGACGCAGGCGATCCTCGACCAAGCCGCCGAGCGCCCGCCCTTCCAGGAAGTTCCGGTCAGACGCGACCTCAACTGGGACCAGGTGGTCGCCCTCGAGACGCACCAGATCGACTTGCCAGGGGTGAGTATCCGGGTGACACCCAGCCGCAGCTATCCGCACGGTCCGCTGCTCTCCCACCTGCTCGGCTATCTCGGCGAGATCAACAAGGAGGAGCTGGCGCGCGCGCCGCGTTACCGCCCCGGAGATTTCGTCGGCAAATCGGGTCTCGAGAAGAGCTGGGAATCGGCGTTGCGCGGCGTCAATGGCGGGCAGCAGATCGAGGTCGACGCGTTCGGTCGCGAGCTGCGCGTTCTGCAAGAGGTCGAGGCGACCCCGGGCAACACCCTGGTGCTGTCCGTCGATCTCGATCTTCAGCGGGCTGCCGAGCAGGCGCTCGGCGCGCGTTCCGGGGCGGTGGTCGCGCTCGATCCGCGCAACGGGGAAGTCCTCGCTATGGTGAGCTATCCGCCCTTCGATCCGAACCTCTTTGCCAGGGGCATCATGCCGGCTGAATGGCGCGGCCTGGTCGAGGACGCCGAGCATCCGCTCAACAACCGCGCGCTACAGGGTCAGTACCCGCCGGGCTCAACCTTCAAGATCGTGGTGGCCGCGGCGGCGCTGGAAGAGGGCATCATCAATCCCTTCACACGCATCGGCTGCCATGGAGGAATCCCGTTCGGCAACCACTACTTCCGCTGCTGGCGCAAGGAAGGTCACGGCTCGCTGAACGTGCACGAGGCGCTGGTGCAATCCTGTGACGTATTCTTCTACCAGGTCGGTCAGCGCGTCGGTATCGACACCATCGCCGAGTATGCGCGCGCTTTCGGGCTCGGGGCACCCACCGGGATCTCGCTCGAGAACGAGATGACGGGAACGATCCCGGATTCGGACTGGAAACACCGCCGCTTCGGAGAAAAGTGGTACGCTGGCGAGACCCTATCCTGCGCGGTGGGCCAAGGGTACGTGACTGCGACGCCGCTCCAGATGGCGCAGCTCATCGCCACGGCGGCGACCGGCGTCCGCTACCGCCCGCACCTCGTCCGTCAGGTCGAGGCGCCCACGGGCGAGGTGATCGAACAGGTCCAACCCGAAGAGGTCGCGCGTTTGCCGCTGCGGCGGACGACGCTCGAGCAATTGCACTCCGCGCTGGAGGAAGTCGTGATGACCGACCGAGGCACCGGCAAGCGCGCCCGCCTGCCGGGCGTCACCATCGCCGGCAAGACGGGTACGGCGCAGGTCGTCAAGCTCGGCAACGTGCGCTTGAAGGCGCATCAGCTCCAGCGGCAGGAACGCGATCACGCCTGGTTCATCAGTTACGCCCCGGCGGAGGACCCGACCATAGCCGTCGCCGCGCTGGTGGAGCACGCGGATGGCGGCGGCGGCGCGATCGCCGCTCCGCTCGTCCACGACGTGCTCCAAGAATATTTCCGCCTGCAAGAGGAGCGGGAGCCGAGAAAGTATGCTCAACATTGACCGCCGGCTGATCACCCACTTCGAATGGCCACTGCTGATCCTGGTGTTCCTGATCATGACCTGTGGTTTGCTCACGATCCTGAGCGCCACGTATGTCGCCGGTCGCGCCGTGAGCCCGTATGTCATTCGCCAGGCAGCCTGGTTCGGGATCGGCCTGATCTTCATGCTCGCCGTCCTCACCATCGACTACCGCTTGCTCGATCGCTACGGCGATCTCGCCTATCTCGGCGCCCTGGCGCTGCTCCTGCTCGTGCCCCTGATTGGGACCACCGGAGGCGGTGCGCGCCGCTGGATCGGTTTCGGACCCGTGGCGCTGCAGCCGTCGGAGTTCATGAAGATCGGGCTCGTCATCGCCCTCGCCCGGCGGTTGCATCGGCGGGCGAGTGAATCTCGCCTCCTGCTCCGCCACCTCATCGGGCCGGCCCTGCTGATGGTCATACCCGCGTACCTCGTCCTGGCGCAGCCGGATCTCGGCACGGCGATCGTGCTGGGTCTCGGCGGTCTGACGATCCTGCTCTTGGCAGGCATGCCGGTGCGGCTGGTGCTCATCGGTGTCGTGGTCGTCGCGGCCGCGGTGCCCTATGCATGGGAGCACCTCAAACCGTACCAGCGGCAGCGGATCACCAGCTACCTGAATCCGCAGGCGGACCCCCTCGGCGCCGGATATCACGCCAACCAATCGCAGATCGCCATCGGTTCGGGCATGGTCGCGGGGAAGGGCTACCTGCACGGCACGCAGAACCAGCTCAACTTTCTCCCCGAGCAACATACCGATTTCATCTTTTCGGTGTACGCGGAGGAGTGGGGATTCGTGGGGACGGCCACGCTGCTCCTCCTCTATACGGCGCTGATCACCCGCGGCGCGCTGATCGCGATCCGCGCGCGCGACAATCTGGGCGGGCTCATCGCGGCCGGGCTGACCGGCGCCGTGTTCTGGCAAGTGGCAGTCAACATCGGGATGACCTCTGGTGTCCTGCCCGTCGTCGGCATCACCCTGCCGTTCCTCAGCTACGGCGGCTCGTCGGTACTGGCATTGATGATCAGCATCGGGCTGATCATGAACATCAGCATGCGCCGCTACACGTTCTGACGCGGCTGCCGGGCTCGGGCGCATCCCGTCCGCCACGTTCGTTCCCCGCTTCGGTCGGAGACTCGAGGTGACGCGCGATGTGCAGAAACATCAAGACGCTATTCAACTTCGAACCGCCGGTTACGGACGAAGAGATCCACGCCGCGTCGCTACAGTTCATTAGAAAGATCAGCGGCTTCAATAGGCCGTCGAAGGCAAACGAAACCGCATTCTTCTCCGCGGTCGAGGACGTCGCGAGAATCTCGGCCCACCTTCTCGCCTCGCTCGAATCGAGCGCGGCCCCGAAGAATCGGCTGGAAGAGGCCGCCAAGGCCAAGGCCCGCGCGGTGCAGAGGTTCGGTAGGTGAGCGCGTACTTTCGGCGGGCTCCGAGCCGGTTCGAACGCGGCCCCCTACGCCTGTGACGGCGCGGCGCCTGCTCCGGCACCCGCCGTGGCGAGCCGCAGCGGGGATGTGAGAGGCAGCCGAGATCGTTCGGCGGCGCCGCGTGACCTCGGCCGCTACGGCTACACGACGCGATCGATGACCCTGATGATGTGCGCCTTTGCGGCCGCGCCCACGATCTGGTCGGCGACCTGACCGCCCTTGAACAGGATCAGGTTGGGGATGCCACGCACTCCATAGGTAGATGGCGTCTCGACATTGTCGTCGACGTTCATCTTGACCACTTTGAGGCGCCCTTGGTACTCGTCCGCAATTTCCTCGACCACTGGAGCAATTGCGCGGCACGGACCGCACCACGGGGCCCAGAAGTCGATCAGCACCGGCACCGTCGAACGCAGGACCTCTTGGTCGAACGACGCGTCAGTGATCTCACTCACATTGGTCACGGAATTCTCCTTTCGGACCGGCCACACTGGGTCCCGGTCGGATTGCGCACGATAACCACGAGGTGCTGGGCTTGCAAGGCACTCGGAGCCTTGCGGGGGGATCGAACGGCCCGGGCC
>Ga0335085_10009803_pt1 | contig 14400 bp, 17 predicted proteins | sample Lox_Sample_45_FD_206712 | JGI IMG/M metagenome (GOLD analysis project Ga0335085, IMG submission 206712) | Soil microbial communities from Loxahatchee National Wildlife Refuge, Florida, United States - Lox_Sample_4.5 | ecosystem: Environmental > Terrestrial > Soil > Wetlands | place: USA...
CCACGCAAGAAGCCAGCCTCTCGTTTCAACTCATGGTCGAAGTGCGCAACAAACTGCTCGATTCGTATCAGGAACTGATGAGGATGCAGATCTAATTTATGGGACAGGGCCTCTCTCAACTCGGACGTCAACTCGCCGCCATCTGGAAACAGCTCGGCGCAAACCAACGCGTCAGCGTCGTGCTCGCCGCTCTCGTCGTCATCGGCGGCCTCATCGGACTCTCCGTCTGGTCAAGCCGCGCCGATTTCTCCTTGCTCTACGGCAAACTCGATGACGGCGAAGCCGCCAAGGTCATCGCCGCTCTCGACGACGCCAAAGTCCCGCACCGCGTCGGCGCGGGCGGCTCGATCTACGTGCCCAGCGACAAAGTTCACCTGATGCGCATGCAACTGGCCGGCAAAGGCATTCCCAAAGGCGATGGCGTCGGCTTCGAGATTTTCGACAAACCAAACTTCGGCATCTCCGATTTTGTCCAGCGCGCCAACTACGTCCGCGCCGTGCAGGGCGAACTGGCGCGCACCATTGCCCAGCTTGACGAGGTGGAGGCCGCCCGCGTGATGATCGTGCTGCCGGAAAACCGGCTGCTCGCCGACAGCCAGAAGCGGACAACCGCTTCGGTCTTCGTGCGCCTGCGCGGCAACGCCGAACTGTCGGCCTCCGCCGTCAATTCCATCCGCTTCCTCGTTGCGAACTCCGTCGAGGGCCTGCAACCCAATTCGGTCACCGTCGTGGATAACCGCGGCAGCGTTCTGTCCGGCAACGAAGACGAGGACAGCGTCGCCGGCCTCACCGCCGGTCAACTCGGCGGCCAGCGCGCCGTCGAACAGTATCTGTCGCAGAAAGCGCAGGGCATGCTCGAAAAGGTTCTCGGGCCCGGCCAGGCCGTCGTGCGCGTCGCCGTCGAGATCAACACCGAGACCATCAACCGCACCGAGGAAAAATTCGATCCCGATGGCCAGGTCGCCCGCACAACGACCAGTACCGAGGAGAATAACAACACGACGACCTCAAACAGTGGCGGCGCAGTTGGCGTTGCCGCCAACGCGACCACCCAGAGCAACACTACCGCCGCGGCTGCCACCGCGACCACCACCAACACCAAGCGCAAGACCGTCAACAATCAATATGAGATCAACAAATCCGTCAGCAACATTCTGCAATCGCCCGGCGGCTTGAAGCGTGTCACCGCCGCTGTCCTTGTCGCCTCTCGTTACGAGGGCATTGGCGCGGATCGCAAAGTTGTGCCGCGCACAGCCGAGGAATTGGAGAAACTGCGCAAGGTTGTGCAGAGCGCGCTCGGCCTGCAACCCAACGAAGCCACGCGCAAAGACGAAATCACGCTGGAAGAAACGCCGTTCGCCGATGCGTTCCCGACTGACGTCGCGCAACAGATTCAGAAGCAGCAGACCACCACGCTTTGGATCGACATTGCGAAGAACGCCGGCTACGTCCTGCTCGCGCTCGGTATCGTGTTCATCTTCCTTCGGATGATGAAGAAGGCGTCAGCCGAAACCGCTGCGCTTGCGCCCGCCGAAACCAGCAGCAACGGCCGCGGCGACGAAGGGATCGTCACTGTCGAGGTGCTCAACCGGCTCATCCGCGAAAACCCGACCAACATGAACCAGGCGGTCCGCGGTTGGTTACAGCGTAGCGGCGCGCAGAACTAGCCCGCCATGAGCGCCGCCACTCTCGATCCATCTTTGACGGCCGCGTCCGATCCCAGCAAATTGACGCGCGTCCAAAAACTCGCCGCGTTGCTTGTCGTGCTCGGCCCGGACAGCGCGGCGGAGATTTTACGTGGCCTCGACCAACAAGAGGTGACCGCCATTACGGCCGCGATGACCTCGTTGCCCGCGATTGACCAACGGCTGCAGCGCGAAGTGCTGCGGGAATTTTCCGGCGTGGCCGTGACTGCCAGCACCGCGTTGCGGGGCGGAATCGATTTCGCGCAGAGCACACTGGAAAAGGCGCTCGGTCCATCGCAAGCGCGGCAGGTCATCGGCCGCGTCGCGCCGACGCAGGCCGCGAGTTCACCGATGCACGAAGTCGTTGAGAAGGACGCCCGCCAAATCGCTAACGCATTGAAGACCGAACAGCCGCAAACCATCAGTTTCGTCGACCACAGGAAAGCGACGGAAGTGTTGAATCTGTTCAGTGACGACCTGCGCAGCCAGGTCATCGAACGCCTCGCCACGCTCAGCCCGACGCCGACCGCCGTCGTCGAGACGCTCGCGCAGTTGCTCCTCAAACGGATCGGCACGACCAGCACGGTCGCTTTCAATCAGACCGGCGGCGTTCATCCTGCCGCCAACGTGCTCAAGGCGATGAACAAAGACGCCAGCCGCGCCCTGCTCGAGGCCATCGAACAACGCGATCCAGAATTGAGCAAGGCCATCCGCAACAAAATGTTCACGTTCGAAGACGTCGCGAAACTCGCTGTCGCGGACCTCCAGAAGATTCTGCGCGAAGTGGACGCGCGCGCGCTGGCCACCGCGCTCAGGACCGCCAGCGACACCGTCAAGACCAAGATGCTGTCCGGTCTGTCCAAACGCGCCGCGGAAGCCATCGAGGAAGAAATGAGTTTCCTCGGCAAGGTCAAAGCCAAGGACGTCGAGATGGCGCAACTCGGCATCGTCGAGCTCGTCCGCCGCCTCGAAGCCGAAGGCCAGATTGAAATCCCCGAACAAGGCACTGCCTGATATGCCACTCTCCGTCCAACTTCCCAAGCCGCCTCGCGATGTGCGCCTCGCGACCAACAGCGAACGCGCCGCTTACGAACGGGGTCTGCGTGACGGCGAAGCGACGCTGCGCGAACAACTTCTCACCCAGCGTAACGAATTCCTCGAACTCCAGCGCGGAGTCCTCGACTCGCTGCGCCAAGCCGTACCGCAGGTCGTGCACGACTCCGAAAGCGCGCTCATCGCACTCGCACTCGAAGCCGCGCAAAGGCTCGTCGCGGGAATGCCGGTCAGCGCCGAAATGGTCCAGTCTGTCGTGCGCGAATCGCTCGCGCAGGTTGAAGACACCACCGAGATCACCGTGTCGCTGCATCCCGAAGATCTCGCCTTGCTGCAACCGGCTGCCGAAAACAAGATGCACTTCCAAGCGTCGCCCGAAGTCACCCGCGGCGGTTGTCTGGTGCAGACCCGCTTCGGCGTCATCGACGCCCGCCGCGAAACGAAGCTTGAACTTTTGAAAGGCTCGCTGACCACGTGAACCAACTCGCCACGATCGTGGAACGCGCCCGTGCCGCCCGCGTCGTCGAATCGCGCGGACGCGTCGCGCAGGTCATCGGGCTGGTCATTGAATCGCAAGGACCAATGGCGGCCCTTGGCGAAGTCGTGCGCATCGAGTCCGGCCGCCGTGACGGCACGACGCTGGCGGAGGTCGTGGGATTTCGCAATCATCATTTGTTGTTGATGCCGCTCGGCGAAACGCATGGCATCCACGTCGGCAGCGAAGTCGTCGGCACGGGCGCGCCATTGCGCGTGCCGGTCAGCGACGCGCTGATGGGACGCGTGATCGACGGACTCGGTCATCCGCTCGACGGCCGTGGAACGATTTCCGCGCCGCAGTCCGTCAGCGTCAAGAATCTGCCGCCACATCCGCTCAAGCGCCAGCGCATCCGTCAACAATTTCAGACCGGCATCAAAGCCATCGACACGTTCACGCCGTGCGGACGCGGCCAACGTCTCGGCATCTTCTCCGGCAGCGGCGTGGGCAAATCCACGTTGCTCGGCATGATTGCCAGTCGCGCGGAAGCCGACGTCAATGTCATCGCGCTCATCGGCGAACGCGGCCGCGAAGTGCGCGAGTTTCTTGAAAAAGACCTTGACGATGCCGGTCGGCGCAAATCAGTGGTCATCGTCGCCACGTCCAACGAGCCGGCGCTAGCACGTGTGAAGGGCGCGTTTCTGGCGATGGCCGTCGCTGAACACTTTCGCGATGAAGGACGAAATGTATTGCTGATGATGGACTCGGTCACGCGGTTCGCGATGGCACAACGCGAGATCGGGCTGGCGGTCGGCGAACCTCCGGCGACACGCGGGTACACGCCGAGCGTGTTTTCGCTGTTGCCGCAGTTGATGGAGCGCGCGGGGATGGGCGAGCGCGGCTCGATCACCGGGTTGTTCACCGTACTCGTCGAAGCCGACGACATGAACGATCCGATCGCCGATGCATCGCGGTCGATTCTGGACGGTCACATCGTGCTGACGCGCGAGTTGGCGACGCAGAACCATTATCCGGCGATCGATGTGTTGGACAGCGTGAGCCGGTTGCAGCGCGATTTGCTGACCTCCGAGCAGCTTGAATTGGCGGCTCGCGCGAGAGAGCACATGGCGATCTATCGGCGCAACCAGGATCTCATCACCATCGGCGCATACCCGGCGGGCAGCAACGCGGCGATTGACGAAGCTATCCGCGTCCACGACCCGTTGCGGAATTTTCTCCGTCAGTCGGTCAACGAAGGCCGAACCATCGGCGAAAGCTGGCGGGCGCTCGAAGAGGCTCTCAGCGCCAAGGAGAAACCGAGATGAAACCATTCCGATTCACCTTGGAAGCCGTGCGGACAGTGCGCAAGCGGCAGGAACAGGAGGCGATGGAAGTTTACGCCACCGCCGTGGCGGCGCGACAGAAGGCGCTTGACGCTCTGCACGAAGCCGAGCGCGAGTGCGAACTCGCGTGGGCCATGAGTCGCGAGCGGATGGCGAACGGCGCGCCGGCGGGTCATTTGACTCAGGTCGGGGATTACTGTCATCTCGCGGAGGAATTCAAGAAGTGTTGTGCCGAAATGGTGGCGGAAGCGCAGCGCAAGACCGACTTGGCGCTGGAGAAATTGCTTGCGGCCCGTCAGGCGCGGGAAGCGGTGGACAAGTTTCGGCAGCGGCAGCGTGACCGGTATAAACGCGAATTGGCTCGCGAGGAACAGAAGGTTCTCGATGAGATCGGGCAGCAGCGCGCGCCGGTCGCGTTGGGGCGCGCCGAGAGCAGGGGAGGGGCACGATGAAATTTCTACGCTCGAGTTGGATGTGTGGCATCATCGGCGTGGTCGCGTACGCGGGGACGACCATCGCGCTGTGGCATTCGCCAAAGGTGCCGGCGGTGGTACGCGTTGCGAAGGCGGCGATGAACGAAGCGGCGAAGCCGTCGTGGGAGTTTCACAGCGCCGAAGTGGATCAGTTGATCGCTGATTTGCACGCACAACAGGTGACGCTGAATGAGCGCGAGCGTCAACTCAATGAGTTGGCGGCGCGCGTGCGGGCCGAACGCCAGGAAATCACCCTCGTGGCCACCAACGTGGCGCAGATGCAGGCCGAGTTTGATCGCACCGTCGTGCGCGTGCGCGAGGAGGAGGTCGCCAACCTCAAGCGCCTGGCCAAAATGTACGCCGCGATGTCGCCTGACGGCGCAGTCGTAATCCTCAAGGAGATGAAGGACGACGAGATTGTGAAGATTTTTGCCTTCATGAAAGACACCGAGACCGCGCCGATCCTGGAGTTGCTCGGCAGGCAAGGCGCGGCTGAAGCGAAGCGTGCCGCGCAGATTTCCGAGCGCTTGAAAGTGTGTCTGTCGCGCAACCCAGTGGAGAAGAAACCGTCATGACGGCTGCCACCGTTCCGCCTGCCTTGACGAGTTCTGCTGCGCGCGAAACCGCGCCAGCCGACGAGTCAATCGCGCCGTTGATCGAAAAGGACGGCGATAAAAGCGATTGCGCATCCTTTGCCAAGCTCATCGGGCAGACCTCTGGCCACGAAGGCGAAGACAAGTCGCCGCCGTCACCGCCGCAGGGCGACGCCAATAAGGGCAAAGATAGCGACGACAAGTCGAAAGCCTCCGCACTCGTGGCTGCACAAGTTGCCGTGCCGCTTGTCGCGCAAGTGACGCCATTGGTGGTTTTGGCGACGGCGAACGCCGCGGCGCCGACTTCGCCTGGAGTTCCTCCGCAACCGGATACCAGCGCACGAACGACAGAAGCGTCTGGGAGCACTCCAGTCGACGAGACGAAAAACGTGCTTGTTCTGCCGGACGTGCCTGCGACAAAGGCGATCAACCAGCCGGAGCTTCCCGGTCAACCAGTTCGATCAGAGCAGACGCAGGGCGCCGTTTCGCCACCGAGGGTACCGGAGACAACGCGGTCGACCGACGACCAGCCCCCCGACCAACCCGTGGCAGCAGGCGCTGGCACGAGCAGTGCAATAGTGATGGCGCACATGAAGATGTTGGAAAAAGAGGAAACAAGTTCCCGAAGCGCAGAGAAAAATCTGCCGCTTGGGAATTCTCTTCCTGCCGCCACACCGCGCGGAACAGCCCCAAGTGTGAAATCTAGTGCTGGGCCGACCGAAGGACGCAAATCAAACGATCTGGAATCGCCTCTATCCGTCCCCGCGGCTCTGAGCCAGGACAGGACGTTGCCCGACGCGGGCGTCGGTCGCGCTGAAACGGCGCGCCCGCCACAGGTTGAGAAGGTCTTCGCGGAGGTTGCGGAGCGTGTCGTGTCATTTAAGCGTGTTGGTGCTGATTCGGCGGAAGTGAGTTTGCGCCCCGACCGCGGTACAGAGATCACGCTGCAAATGAGCGTGCGCAACGGACAGGTGCAGGTGGTCGCGCGGTTGGAGCGGGGTAATTTCGATTCGCTCAACGCGCGCTGGGGCGATTTGCAGCAGACGTTGTCACAACAAGGCGTGCGCGTCAGTAATCTGCAGCACACGACATTGAACACGCGCACCGGCCAGCAAGACATCGGCGGACAACCTCAACGCCGATTTGGTCGCGAGCCGGAGGGTCTCGACGAGTTGCCGCCGGGAGGCACGATGACCGAGCCATTGAGCAAACAAAGCCCTCGAACCGCCGCGCGCAACCGGCGTGGTTGGGAGATGTGGGCGTAAAGGAGCGTTATGCAAGTTTCTTCCATTAACACTGCCACGACCACTACGGATCAAACCGATCAATCGAGCGAGAGCCAACTGCCGGTCCAAACCCTCAATCAAGATGATTTTCTGAAATTGATCGTCACGCAACTGGCCAATCAGGACCCGATGGACCCCGAAAAGGACACGGACTTCATCGCGCAGATGGCCAACTTCAGTTCGTTGGAGCAAGCCAAGCAGATGTCGTCGGACATCGCTGCAATGCGAAGCGAGCAGCAGCTGTTGCAGGCCAACGACCTGATCGGTCGGGTCGTGGACGTGCAGACACCAGATGGCGTCGTGGACGGCGGTACGGTCACCGGCGTGCAAGTGGAAGCAGGCGTACCGAACATCATTGTCGATGGTCAGGCGTACACGCTGGATGAGGTGTTCAGCGTCGCCCCGGCCGCGGCGAACACAACCACACAAGGAGCACAACCATGATTCGTTCACTCACCTCAGCCGTGAGCGGCATTCAGCAGTTCCAGGAAGAAATCGACGTTATCGGCAACAACATTGCCAACGTCAACACGGTCGCGTTTAAGGCCGCCCGCACGGACCTGGCCGATTCGTTCAGCCAGACGCTTGCCAGCTCCAACCTCGGCGGCGACGAGTCGGCACAAGTTGGTCTTGGCGTGATCACCGCCGGTATCACCAACGAGTACACGCAAGGTGCGATCAACCGCACCGGCGTGGAAACCGACCTCGCGGTCTCCGGCGATGGCTTCTTTCTCGTCAAGGACCCAGTCAGTGGTGAGACGTTTGTGACCCGCGCCGGCGATTTCCGTTTGGACAGCAGCAATTACCTGGTAACCGGTAACGGCTTGCGGGTTCAGGGCTACAACGATCTCGGCTTGTCCACAATCGGCGACATCCAAATCGACGCCGCCCAGCGACCGGCCAGCGCCGATCCGGCGGCGACCATGGTGTCGTTCTCCATTGACGATCTGGGGCAAATCGACGTGCGACTCTCAGACGGCTCGGAATACGTCCGCGGCCAGGTCCTGATGCAGAACTTTACCAACCCGCAGGGCTTGGTCAAGGAAGGCAACAATCTGTACTCGGGCATCGCAGCTGCCGGACCGCTCGGCGGGGCGACCAGCCCGACGCCAGCTGCGGCGGGTACCAACGGCCTTGGCCGCATCCAGAGCGGCGCGCTGGAGTTGTCCAACGTGGATCTCTCTAACGAGTTCGCGAATCTGATCCTGGCGCAGCGTGCATTCCAAGCCAACGCCCGCATCATCACCACCAGCGACGAAATGCTGCAGGAATTGGTGAACCTGAAGCGCTAACCGTCGACGGGAAATGATTCCATGGCCACCGAAACCGCAGAGACCGCAGTCACCACGCCAGAAGCAACCGGCGTCCAGACCGACGAGACACCGTCCGAGAATGCGGATACACCATCATCGGGCGGCGGGTTGAAGGCTTGGCTGCCGTTGCTTGTGACGGCCATCACCATGCCGGTGCTCGCTTACGTGACGACGGTGTTCGTGCTTCTGCCCAAGATGCAGAAAGCCGTTACGGCGGTGACCGCCGGGCCGCCTTCGGAAGAAGTCGCGGCTCAAGGCGAATCCACGCCGGCCGCGTCAGCAACAAAACCCGAGGCCAAGCCGAAGGATAAGGAAAAGGGCAAGGAAGCCGAACCGGCCGTCAGCCCTGCCTTGAAGGAGAAGGGCGTCAAAGTGGCTGCCAACGGCAAGACCATGGTGCCGCTGAACAAGATTCTCGTGAACGTCGCCGGCTCGATGGGGTCGCGCTATTTGCTGACCAGCGTCACGCTGGCCAGCAACCATGAAGGCTTCGCGGACCTGGTGACCGGCAGTGAAGCGCAGCTGCTCGACCTTGCGGCAGGTGTTCTCGGCAGCAAAACCCTCACTGACCTCGAAAAACCCGACGCCCGCAACATTGCCCGCACCGAGTTGCTCACCGTGTTCAACAACGCGCTGGGCGCGGGCACGGTGCAAGAGGTTTACTTCACCGAATTTGCCGTCCAATGATGAGCAATGCCAGCGACCCAGGAAATAACTCAGCCAGAGACCGCTGCGTCCGCGCCCGAAGTCAGCGCGCCCGCCGCGTCGCGCACTTTTCGTCAAAGTGGGCTGCTGGCTGAGAGCGCGCTGCGAAAGTTGCGCTCGCAACAGGAGGAGTTCGCTCGCGTGTTCGGTTCGCGGGTGTCGCTCTACCTGCGAACGGACTTCTCGGTCGCCGTTGCTGGTGTGCAGACGGTGAGCTTTCAGAAGTTCGTTGAGCGCATCGCCACCCCGGCGCATCTGACGCTGCTGAAGATCGAGCCGCTGCGCGGCATTGGGCTGCTGGAAATTCCGCCCCAACTCGGCCTGCGTATCGTCGACCGGCAACTGGGCGGCACCGGCAATATCCCGAACGCTGATCGCGCGCTGACCGAGATCGAAACGGCGTTACTCGACCAGGTGTCCGAGATTCTTCTCACCGAATGGTGCACGCAGTGGCGCGAGCAACAAGAGCTGAAGGCGGTGCTGCTGGGACATGAGTTTGAAGTCCGATTCCTCAATGCCATCGCCCGCGAGACCGTGATGCTGGAGTTGGCGTTTGAAGCGGCGATGGGTCAGCACAAAGAGCGCTTGCGCCTCGGTCTGCCGCACGCCAGCTTCGAAACGTTGATTCAGCGTCTCACAGACGGCGGCGGCACACAAGAGGTCGGGCCCGCATTGGCCGGGCCGGCGCTGGCGCGATGGAATCCGCGATTTGACGAAGTACCCGTGGCGCTTCGCGCGGTTTGCGATGGCCTTCGGCTGACGGCCCGGCAGTTGGCCACGCTGAAAGTTGGTGACTCGCTGCCAGTCGAGGCGCAGCGGTTCAATGCGGTGACGATCCACGTCGGCACGGCAGCTAAGTTCGTTGGCACGCTCGGCACCAGCGAAGGACATTGGGCCGTTGCGGTAACAGAGAAATTGGAGGCTTGATCTAATGAGCGCAACCACCACCGAAACTCTCCCGAACCTCGACGTACTGCTCGATGTCGGCGTCACTGTGACGGTCGAACTCGGCGGCTGCCAAATGCCGATGCGCGATGTGCTCAATCTCGCACCCGGCTCGGTCGTGCAACTCGACAAGGCCGCCGATGCCCCCGTGGACCTCTACGTCAACGGCAAGTTCTTCGGCCGTGGGGAAGTCATAGTCGTTGAGGGACGCATCGGAATCAAGATCACCGAAATCGCCGGTCAGAAAGTTTGAGGCGGCTGTGAATCTTCCCATTGTTATCGCTGCGGAAGCGATCAGCAGCGCGCCGGCGCTGCCGGATGTGGGAGTCTCGGCGTTGCGCGTGATCGGGGCTTTGCTGCTCGTGTTGGCGTTGTTTTTCGGCGGGGTGTGGCTGTTCAAGAATTCACAGCGCATGTACGGTGGCAGCGGTCGTGGCAGTAAGTTGAGCGTGCTGGAGGCCAAGTCGCTTGGCAATCGGCAGGCATTGTACGTCGTTGGGTACGGTCGGCAGCGGATTCTACTGGGTGCGTCACCATCGGGAGTCACGCTGGTGAGTCAATTACCCGAGGCAACAACGGATGAGGAAGCTGTCCCTAGCACGCCGAACTTCGCGCAGGCGCTGCAAAGCGTCTTGAATCGCAGGTCATGATTCGGCGCGCTTCCATGTTTACTCTCGTGTTCACGCTTTTGGTCGTCGGCGCAAGCGCGGCGCACGCGCAAACGAACTCGGTTGGGCTAGTGCCGTTCAAGGTAAATTTCGGTGTCGAAGGGAGCCAACAGCCCAAGGACGTGGATATCGGCATCAAGATTCTGTTCGCAATCACATTGTTGACGGTCGCGCCATCACTGTTGCTGTTGATGACATGCTTCACACGGATCGTGATTGTGTTGTCGTTCGTGCGCACGGCGTTGTCGTTGCAGGGCACCCCCGCCAATCAGATCATCATCGGCCTGTCGCTGTTCATGACGTTTTTCATCATGGCACCAACTTGGGAGAAAATTAACCACGATGCGCTGCAGCCGTACAGCGCCAGCCAGATCACCGGCGAGACCGCGCTGGAGAAAGCGTCGGCGCACATCCGCACATTTCTGCTGCGGCAGGCGCGCGCCAAGGACGTGGAGTTGTTCGTGGAACTGGCGAAGCTGCCGCCGACGCCCCCCGAGCAATTGCCGTTGCGGGTGGTGATCCCCGGTTTCATCGTCAGCGAACTGCGCACGGCGTTTCAGATGGGTTTTCTTTTGTTCGTGCCGTTCATCCTGATCGATCTGGTTGTGGCGACGGTGCTGATGAGCATGGGCATGATGATGATGCCACCGATGACGATCTCGTTGCCGCTGAAACTGTTGTTGTTTGTGCTGGTGGATGGTTGGTCGCTGGTGGTGCGGTCGTTGATCCAGAGCTTCGTAACGTAGGCATATATAATGGATGCAGGATTCGCAGCCGAATTATTGAAGATGATGGTTTTCCAAGCCGTCGCGCTGACAGCGCCGCTGTTGCTGGTCGCGATGCTCATCGGCTTGGGTGTGAGCCTGTTTCAGGCGGTGACCTCGATTCACGAGCAGACTCTCACGTTCGTGCCGAAGGCGTTGGGTGTCATTGGGATGTTACTGTTGCTGTTGCCATGGATGTTGCGCACGACCATCGAGTTCTCCGCGGCGGTCATTCAAAAGTTGCCGCAAATGGCACATTGAGAGGCGCTCCATGCTGCCCTTCGATCCCGTCCTATGGATGCTGGTGTTTGCGCGGGTCAGCGCGTTTCTGGCGATCTTCCCAGTATTTTCTTCGACGCAATTTCCCGTTCAGCTCCGCATCGCGCTCGGGGCACTGCTCGCATACTTCACGGCAGCCATGTTGCCGTCGACGAGCGAGCCGGTCGGCGGATTCTGGGGACTGGTTGGCGCGCTGGCGATGGAGATCGGCGTCGGGTTGTTGCTGGGGTTTGTCGGGCGCATGCTGTTTTACGCGCTTGATGCGGCCGGCAGCGTCATGGCCACTGAAATGGGCTTGATGCTCGCCGCCGACTTTAATCCGTTTAGCGGCGTGCGCACGGACGCGCCGGGTGTCATTCTGAATTTTCTGGCGATCACATTGTTCATGGCGTTGGACCTGCACCACTGGTTTCTCATCGGTTTGCAACGCACGTATGAATTGCTGCCCATCGGCGCGGCGCATCTGCACGGAGCGTTGCTGACTGATGTAGTCGGACGTACGACCGGGATTTTTCTGGCGGCGATTCAGATCGCGGCGCCGGTGATGGCGGTGTCGTTCATCATCTCGCTGGTGTTCTCGGTGCTCGGGCGCGCCGTGCCGCAGATGAACGTGTTCACCGAGAGCTTCGCGTTCCGCTCGCTGGCCGGTTTGATCGTGTTCGGGTTGACGCTCAACCTAATGGCGCAACACATCAGCAATTACCTGCGCCGGCTGCCCGAAGACGTCCTACGGGTGGCGCAATTACTGGCCGTGAGGTAACCCATGGCCATCTTCGATCGTGCCCAGGAGAAAAGCGAGCAAGCCACGCCGCGTCGGTTGGAAGAAGCGCTGAAGCGCGGACAGTTCGCGCGCAGTTCCGAAGTGCAGACCGTGTTTGTGCTGATGGCGGGCTTGCTGGCGATGACATTGTTCGGGCGGGAGATGTGGCAGACGTTGGGCATCGTGGCCGCCCGGTCGCTGGGGCACTTGCATGAAGTTCCGCTCTCGGAGGCGCACATTCAGAGCTACGCGCTCGGCGGAGTGTGGTTGCTGGCGAAATGCGTCGGGCCAGTCGTGCTGGCAGCCGTCATCGCTGCGTTGTTGGCGGGTGCAATCCAAAGCCGGTTCAACACCGCGTCCGAAGCGCTCACGCCGCGTTGGGAACGGCTCAACCCCGTTGAGGGATTTCAGCGCATTTTCTCGATGCGTTCGGCTGCGCCGACGGCGATCGCTTTCGTGAAGTTTGTGGTGGTGATCGCGCTGATGTATTCGGTCGTCAAGGAAGTGCTCGCCGACCCGATTTTCTACACGTCGGTCAACGCGGCAAGGATTGCCAGTTTCCTGGCAGAATCTTCCGCCAAAATCATCCTGCGTGTTGGCATAGCCATGATCTTTGTCGCCATTGCCGACTACACCTACCAGTTTTGGCAGACCAACCGCGATCTGATGATGACACGCGACGAGCTGAAGGAAGAGCTCAAAAACACTGAAGGCAATCCGCACATGAAAGCACGGATGCGTCGTCGCCGCACGGCCATCACGGTGCGCAAACAGCTTCTCGAAGTGCCTAAGGCCGATGTCATTGTGACCAACCCGACGCACTTTGCCGTCGCGTTGCGCTATGACCGCAAGACCATGCGCGCGCCCAAAATTGTAGCCAAAGGCGCGCGTCAGAACGCGCTGCGCATCCGCGAAATCGCCGCGCAACACGGCGTGCCCATCGTGGAGAACAAACCGTTGGCACGGCTCATGTATCGCTATGGTCGGGTTGGGGCGGAAATCCCCACGCAATTGTACCAGGCCGTCGCTGAAGTGCTCGCGTGGGTGTATCGCACCAACCGCTACCGCTATTACGCGGAACAATTGGAGGCAAAGACCTAAACGATGCCGCCGTCGAATTCGAAACTCGGCCGCTTCTTCCGATACGGCGACCTGTGGTTGGTCGTCGGGCTGCTCGGCACGGTCGTGTTGTTGATCCTGCCGATCCCGACGTTCCTGCTCGATACGTTGCTGGCGATCAGCATCGCGCTGTCGCTGTTGACGATGCTGGTGATTTTGTATCTGCGTGAGCCATCGGACTTCACGGGCTTCCCGGCGTTGCTGCTGTTCATCACGCTGTACCGGCTCGCGCTCAACGTCGCCTCGACGCGCCTGATTCTGCTCGACGGTTACGCCGGCCACATCATCGAAGCGTTCGGCAATTTCGTCGTGCGCGGCAACTACGTTGTCGGTCTCGTCGTGTTTTTGATTTTGGTGCTGATCAATTTCATCGTCATCACCAAGGGCGCGGGCCGCATCGCGGAAGTGGCAGCGCGATTCACGCTGGACGCGTTGCCGGGCAAACAGATGGCAATCGACGCCGAGTTGAACGCCGGCCTCATCAAGGAAGACGAAGCGCGCAACCGCCGCCGGCAACTCGAACAAGAATCCGATTTCTACGGCGCGATGGACGGCGCGAGCAAGTTCGTTCGCGGCGACGCCATCGCGGCGATCCTCATCACGTTCATCAACATCCTCGGCGGGTTCGCCGTGGGCATCATGCAGAAGGGGATGAGCGTCGGCGAGGCGCTGCAACGCTTCACGCTGTTGTCCATCGGCGACGGACTCGTGTCGCAGATTCCCGCGCTGATCACCTCGACGGCGGCGGGTATTCTCATCACGCGCGCGGCGTCGCGCAGCAGTCTCGGCCAGGACCTCACGCGGCAATTGTTCTTCTTCCCGCGCGCGGTCGGGATGCTGGCGGGGATGCTGATGTTTCTGGCCATTGTGCCGGGATTGCCGACGATGCCGTTCCTGACGTTGGCGTGCGTCATGGGCGGGCTGGCGTACGGGCTGAAG
>Ga0335085_10009804_pt1 | contig 14398 bp, 13 predicted proteins | sample Lox_Sample_45_FD_206712 | JGI IMG/M metagenome (GOLD analysis project Ga0335085, IMG submission 206712) | Soil microbial communities from Loxahatchee National Wildlife Refuge, Florida, United States - Lox_Sample_4.5 | ecosystem: Environmental > Terrestrial > Soil > Wetlands | place: USA...
GAACGGCGTTTTGCTATGGAATCTCAAAAAAATGGCACGACGATCGACGTGGTCGTCGTGCCACAATGACACTCACCGGATAAGTGTTTTCCACAGCCCCAGAGTTCTAATCGATCAAGTGGGAAGGCCAAAGCCGAAAGGCGGTAACACGGCTTGAAGGGCGCATCACTTTCCCATCAGTTTTCATCTAAGCTTGATGTAGCCCACAATTCTGAACGTCCACGTAGTTTGCCCGTCAGGTAATGCACTAAGGAGTGCTATGAGCACGGTTGAATCTCACCCCGCCACTGTTGCTTCCCCGTCCCAGTCCCCGCTTTCACCAGACGAGCTACGCAAAATGAACGCGTATTGGCGCGCCGCCAACTACCTTTCGGTCGGGCAAATCTATCTCTACAAAAATCCTCTTCTCCGCGAACCTCTGAAGCTGGAACACATCAAGCCGCGCCTGCTGGGCCACTGGGGCACCACGCCGGGATTGAACTTCATCTATGCTCACTTCAACCGCATCATCAAGAAATATGACCTGAACGCAATCTACATCTGTGGCCCGGGGCATGGCGGGCCGGGGATGGTGGCGAATACTTATCTCGAGGGAACGTACTCCGAGCTGTACCCGAATATCCCACAGAATGAAGAAGGGATGCACCGGCTGTTTCGGCAATTCTCCTTCCCCGGCGGAATCCCCAGCCACGCCGCGCCGGAGACGCCGGGCTCCATTCACGAAGGCGGGGAACTTGGCTATTCGCTCTCACACGCTTGTGGCGCAGCCTTTGACAATCCTGACCTGCTCGTGTGCTGCGTGGTGGGCGACGGAGAGTCCGAGACCGGTCCCCTCGCGACCAGTTGGCATGTCAACAAATTCCTGAACCCGGCGCGCGATGGCGCGGTGCTGCCCATTTTGCATTTGAATGGTTATAAGATCGCCAATCCCACGATACTTGGACGCCTCGACGACAACGAACTGACCCAGCTTTTCAGCGGATATGGCTGGAAGCCCTATTTCGTCGAAGGCAACGAACCCGAAGCCGTACATCAGTTAATGGCCGCGACTCTCGACACCATTGTCGAAGAAATCCACTCCATTCAGGAGGACGCGCGTCAGAGTGGACAGCCTGCTCTTCCCGCATGGCCGATGGTAATCATGCGTACCCCGAAAGGTTGGACCGGCCCCAAGATGGTGGACGGCAAACAAGTCGAGGGCACATGGCGCGCCCATCAGGTACCGGTCGCGGACCTTGCGAAGAAACCGGAGCACATCAAGATTCTCGAAGGGTGGATGAAGAGTTACCGCCCCGAAGAATTGTTCGATGAAAATGGCAGGCTTATTCCGGAACTGGCAGAACTGGCCCCGAAAGGCAACCGCCGCATGGGAGCGAACCCTCACGCCAATGGCGGCCTGCTGCTGCGCGATCTGGTTATGCCCGACTTTCGCGAGTATGCGTTCGATGTCAAAAAACCTGGCACACAATTCGGCGAGGCTACCCGAATCCTGGGCGGGTTCTTGCGCGACGTTATGAAGCTCAACCTGGACTCGAAAAACTTCCGCGTCGTTGGGCCAGACGAGACCGCGTCGAATCGTTTGGACGACCTCTACGAAACTACCGACAAGGAATGGATGGAAAAGTTACTCCCCGTGGACGAGCATTTAGGCCGCGATGGCCGCGTGCTGGAGATGCTCAGCGAGCACATGTGCCAGGGCTGGCTCGAAGGCTATCTGCTGACCGGTCGCCACGGGCTGTTCTCCTGCTACGAGGCTTTCATTCACATCATTGATTCCATGTTCAACCAGCACGCCAAATGGCTGAAGGTCACCCGCACCATTCCGTGGCGCCGCCCGATCGCCTCCCTTAACTATCTTTTGACCTCCCACGTCTGGCGGCAGGATCACAACGGCTTTAGCCATCAGGACCCCGGCTTTATCGATCACGTGGTGAACAAGAAGGCCGATGTGGTGCGCGTTTACCTGCCTCCCGACGCGAACTGCCTGCTCTCGGTCGCCGACCATTGCCTGCGCAGCCGTCATTACGTAAACGTTATCGTGGCAGGAAAACAACCTGCACTGCAGTATCTCGACATGAACGCGGCCATCGAGCATTGCACCAACGGGATTGGCATCTGGGACTGGGCCAGTACGGATACCGCCTCGGATCCTGAGGTCGTCATGGCCTGTGCCGGCGATATCCCCACTCTCGAAACCCTGGCCGCGGTGGACCTTCTCCGCCGGCATTTTCCCGATATCAAAGTCCGCGTGGTCAACGTTGTGGACCTCATGACCATTCAGCCCTCAAGCGAGCATCCCCACGGTCTTTCCGACAATGACTTCGATTCTTTGTTCACTCGCGACAAACCCATCATCTTTGCATATCACGGCTATCCCTGGCTGATCCACCGCCTCACCTACCGCCGTCACAACCATGGTGATCTGCACGTACGCGGTTACAAGGAAGAAGGAACTACGACCACTCCTTTCGACATGACCGTGATGAATGATCTTGATCGTTACCACTTGGCCGGAGACGTCGTGGATCGTGTGCCACGCCTGCAGCGCGTGGGGGGGCATTTCAAGCAATTCCTGCGCAACCAGCTCGTCGCCCACAAGCAATACGTACACCAGTATGGCGAGGACATGCCGGAAATCCGCAACTGGACCTGGCCGTACTAGAACATGAAAATCCTGGTGCTCAACTCCGGATCGAGCAGCCAAAAAAGTGCCCTGTTTGAATTAGGGGACTCTCTGCCGCAAAATCCCCCGACTCCTCTTTGGGAAGCCAATATTGAGTGGGGCGCCAATTCTGCCAGCCTTCGGGTGCGCACTTCACGCGGTGCTACCGAGCAGAAAACCACTGCGAAAGATCGTCAGGCGGCGGTCGAGTGCATGCTCCAGGCCCTGTGGAGTGGCGGTGCGCAGGTGATCGCAAATCGCTCCGAGATTGCCGTCGTTGGCCACCGCGTCGTGCATGGCGGTCACAAACTTGAAGAAGCGGCTGTCGTGACCCCAGAGGTGAAGAAGGTGATCGCCAGCATGGCGGTTTTTGCCCCCTTGCACAACCGCGCGGAACTGGAAGGGATCGAAATCATCGAGCGGCTAGTCGGCAAAGTCCGCCAGGTGGCCGTCTTCGACACGGGATTTCACCACACTTTGCCTCTCCCGGCAGCTCTTTATCCCGGCCCCTATGAGTGGTTGCAGCAGGGCATTCGGCGCTATGGCTTTCACGGGATCAATCATGAGTACTGTGCCCACCGCGCCGCGCAATTACTCGGACGCGATCTAAATACGCTGAAAATCGTGAGCTGTCATCTGGGCAACGGCTGCTCATTGGCCGCAATCGAAGGCGGAAAGAGTGTGGACACCACCATGGGCTTTACTCCCCTCGACGGTCTGATGATGGGCACGCGTTCCGGTTCGGTGGACCCCGGAATCCTGACTTACCTCATGCGGCAGGGTTCAGTCACGGGAAAGGACCTGGACGATATCCTCAACCAGAAATCCGGGCTCCTGGGCGTTTCAGGAATTTCCGGAGACATGCGAGAAATCCTGGCTGCCATTCGGGAAGGCAACGATAGAGCCAAGCTGGCGTTTGAGACTTATGTTCACCGCCTGCAGTCCGGAATCGGAGCAATGGCGGCGGTTCTCGGAGGGCTCGACGTGCTCGTCTTCACCGCCGGCGTCGGCGAACATTCGCCGGAAGTGCGTGCAGCCACCTGCAATACCCTGGGCTTCCTCGGCGTAAGTCTCGATCCCGAGAGAAACGGAAAATCCCCGGCGGATGAAGAAATCTCCACCCCAGGATCGGACGTGAAGGTGCTCATCATTCGCGCCCAGGAAGACTGGGCAATTGCGCAGGCCTGCTGGAAGATTGCGCGCGGCAAAGCCGGAACCGGATAGCTGCATCCGGAGTCGTGCCGCTTTACTGCTCTCCCATGGCTGCCGCCAAAGTGGTCTTCCGCTCGCCCCTCGGCAATTGAGGCGTATCCTCCAGCGCTTCCTCGTCGTCATCCATGCCTATAAGGCTTCCCTGCTCGAAAAACTGACTGCACCAGCGATGCACGTCATCGAGAGACACTCGTCGCCTCATACGGCGCATGCGGCGCTGTACCTCGGCCGGACTCATGTGAAATGCCTCGTAAATGGCAGACGCGACCTTTTCCGTATCGTAGGGATTCACCAGTAGCGCCCCGGTTCGCAACTGGCTGGCTGCACCGGCAAACTCGCTGAGAACCAGCACTCCCTTCTCGTCCACTCTAGAGGCGCAGAACTCCTTGGCCACCAGGTTCATGCCATCCTTGAGCGGGGTAATCAGCGCGATGTCGGCGGCGCAATAGTAGGCCACCAACTCCTCTCGCGATAAGTGTCGGTGCTGATAGTGCACGGGGACCCAGCTGGTCCGGCCAAAATGGCCATTGATCTCGGTGACCAGACGTTCCACTTGCATCTTCAGTTCCTGGTATTTGGGAATGTCTTCCCGGCTGGGCACGACGATCTGGATAAGGCTGATATTCCGGTGTAACCCTGGATATCGGGTGAGCAGGTTGCGGAAGGCCTTCAGCCGCTCCGGAATGCCTTTGGTGTAGTCCAACCGGTCCACCCCCAGAACAATCCGGCAGTTTTTCAGATTCTTGCGAACTTGCTCCCTCTGCTGCACCACTTCCGGCTTGGTAGCAAGACCGGCAAACTCGTTGAAGTCAATGCCAATCGGGAATGCTCCCACGACGGCCCGGTCACTGTTCTGCCCAACCGAAAGGTGAAATCCCGAGCGGCGTATTTTCATTGCCGGCAGAAAGCGCCGGACGCAACCTATGAAGTTCCTGCGGTCACGGATAGTCTGGAAGCCCACCGTCCCGAAGCTCAATAGCGATTCCAGAATTTCCAACCTCCACGGGAGCTTTTCAAACACATCGGCCGGAGGAAACGGAATGTGGTGAAAGTACATGAGCCGCTTGCGCCCAATGCGCCCGCTGAGCAATTTGCCCTGCAGCATGAGATGGTAGTCGTGAATCCAAACGAGGTCTCCGGGCTTGGCTTCCGAACAGACTACGTCCGCAAAGCGGGCATTCACCTTTAGGTAGCGTTGCCAGTAGGCCGGCTCGAAATTGCACCGTGATTGCAGATCGTGAAACAGCGGCCAAAGAATCTCGTTGCAGAATCCGCAGTAAAAATCCTGATGTTCCTCTTTGGATAAGAACAAGGGCACCATGCGGCAGCTGTCCAGGGCAATGTCGGTCCGCAAACGGCGTTCGATTGCCGGGTCACGGTCGGTTCCCGCCCAGCCAATCCAGCAGCCTTCCCGCTGACGCACCACAGAACGCAACGCCGTGACCAGACCTCCAGAGCTTATTTCCACCCCACCCCCGTTACTTGGCTTCTGCACGGTGAGTGGCAACCGGTTGGATACGATAAGAAGTCGGCTCATAGTGCACCTCCACAGGTCGTGAGCCATTCCCCAAGGAACTGCAGTAGTTCCTCGGGAGGCTTGATCCATAATTGAGCGGATGTTTCGCGGAACTCCGGACGCACCAGTACCGATAAATCCTGCGGCCGCAGTGCGCGAAATGCATCTTCATCTGTTTGGTCATCCCCCAGATAAGCGATCACACTATCCTGCCCCACTTCTTCGAGCACCTTGCGGACCGCATTTCCTTTGTTATGGTCCGAATAGCGCAATTCCAGCCCGCCATCGAATTCCGCAAGGCGAAGGCCGGCCTTCTCGGCAATCGGCCGCCACGCCCGCAGCGCCAGATCGCGAGCAGCTTCCGTTTTGGCAGACGGCAAACCCCGCCAATGCAACGCCACCGCCGCTGGCTTGTTTTCGATGCGATCCTGCAGGTCCCGGTTGGGGATCGCGCTGCGCGCCGCGGTCATGGCTCGAAGCTCCTTTTCGTTCACTTCCGCCATTTCGTAGTTGCCGCTCGGCCAAAGTCTCTCCATCCCATGGCTTCCCCAAATCTCCGGTGTCGGATACAGGTGCAGCAGGGAGCGCAAATCCCATGCCGCGCGACCGGTAATCATGACGATTCGGGTGTTGGTCTCGGCCAGAATCCGCTGCAGAAGTTCTTCCGCTCCCGGGTAAGGCACAGCTTCGTCCCGTTGGGGAGTAAAAGGAGCGATAGTGCCGTCGTAATCGAGGAGGAGTACCCGCTGCTCTGCCTCGGCAAGACGAATGAAAAGCTGTTGAGCAGCCTCCGCAATATTTAATGTATTCATTCCGCCTCCTGGTGGCGCGCGTTCAAGAAAGGTCTGAAAGCGCGACCGGAGACGGTCGCGCGCCTTCACACTTGAGAGAAGCGGCGAACTAACAGAGACGAGAGCAGAGCAGGTCAATCAGATTCGATTCGGCGGGCAGCGCAGCGTCCGCATGGGACCGGCCGCGCCAACCGTACTTCCGAACCCGGAAAGACAAACGAGAGCTGACAAACGAATGAGAAACAACGAAGATAGCGAGCATCAAGAGCGCAGCTGCCCGCGGAGCCCGCAACGCGGTCGGCTCCAGATTCACCGACGGGGCAAAGCACACCGCTGCCAAAGCCGCGAGAAGCAAGATAGTAAACAGGATTCGGCTTTTTCTTGACATCGGTAACATCAATATTATCATTTACTTACCTAAAAATCAAAGAAAAAATCCTGGCCTCGTTTGCAGAACCTGGCTATTTCGGTTATTTTCGGCCCCGATCATGCCAACGATCGTTACAGATTTCCCTATCTCCCGGGCCCTCCTGGAAAAACTGCAAGCCAACCAAGCTCAAAGTGCCCGCTCGCTTGATCGTGCAACAGGTCCAACTCGCCCACGAGATCACTTCGCCATCGGCCCATCCCACCATGATCGGCAATGATTTAGTAGCCGGCGGCGTAGTCCGGCCGGAAGGCGCTCCCGAGTTTGCCCAGGCCGCCGGCTGAAACGTTGTCCAGAATGCAGGATAAAGTCCGGTCCATCCTGGAACCGCTGCTTAGCCCCACCGGAGTTACCGGACTCACCGTCAATAGCCTCGGCGTCGAAACTGGCGGGAAGCTGCGCGTGAATGTCTCCGGTCAGGAAGAAACCATGACCGACGATCAGGGTTGGAAGGTCGCTTCCGCAGCCCTGGGAAAAGAACTGAAGGCCGGCGTTCAAATTACTGCCACGCTGGAGATGGCGGACGCTCCCACCTACGATATTCGCTTCGGTAAGAATTCTTCCCAGGCCAGCGCCTTGAGCTGAGAAAAATGGCTCGCTTCCTGAACCCCTGGAAGGATCGGGCCAACGTTCGCAGCACCTTGCTCACTCCTTCGCAGGGCCAACCGGAATTGATCGCCCGGCGTATCTCGTTTCTACGTCCCCGATTTCAGGTAGAGAGTATCAAACCCGCCGACGAAGCCGCAGCCCTTAACGAAAATGTGATCCGTTTGAAGCTGGTGCAGGTTGTCGACGTGGACGGAAGCGCAACCACGCTCCAGAAAACCGCCGAGAGCGAGTAGCGAACGGCCATCCTTAGCCGGCGCAAATCTTAGTCCGCCAGGGTAAGCACAATCACCCGGTCCACTACCTCTTCCCCGAGTGGTGGAAGCTTCAGAATCAGACCATCGGCATTCTGCGTGAAAGACACCGGCGTCCCTTCAATCAGCCACTTTGCCGACTCGACTTTGCCCGAGATCGGCGGCAACGCGAGCAAAGGCGCTCCCCAGTCCAGTACGTGAACGTAAATCCGATTCCCCTTTTGCGTGGTGACTCCCCAATCGCCCGGTGGAATGGGGCCACCACGAGTCCCGTAAATCGAATCCCCATACTTGGAAATCCACTCGCCCACCGCATGCAGACGCGTGACGAATTCCTGTTGAATTTCGCCGTTGGGCATGGGACCGATATTCAGCAGCAGATTCGAATTGTTGCCCGCGGCCCGCACCAGTCTCCGCTCCAGCTCGGCGGGGCTTTTGTAATGGCTGTCGCCGATGTTGAATCCCCAGGAATCGTTCAACGTATCCGAGCTCTCGAGGGGCAATTGACTGCTAATGTACTCGGTATTGAATCCCGCAGTATTTTGTCCCGGCAGATCGCGCTCGAAAGTTTGCACATCTTCACCAGGCTTCGGTTTCTCATGATGATTCGGAATAATCAGCGCGGCCGGCTGCAGTTGATGAATCAGGGCATAGGTTTTCGCGAGATGCCAGTCGGCATCCGGCTTATCCCACATGCCATCGAACCAGATGCCGCCAATCGGCCCGTAGTTGGTGAGCAGTTCGCGCAGCTGCCCGTCCATGTAATTGTCAAGATACGCATTGAAGTCGCCATGGTCCGGGCGGCCGTTGTTCCAGTCTGTCCTGCCGCGAGGGTAGTAGTCGGGATTATGCCAATCCAGTTGTGAGTAATAGAAGAACAGCTTGATCCCCTGCCGGTGACATTCGTCTGCCAGCATTTTCAGCGGGTCTTTTCCGTACGGAGTGCGCTGCACGATATTCCAATCCGACACCTTCGAATCGAACATGGCAAAGCCGTCGTGATGGCGGGAGGTGATGGTGATGTATTTCATGCCCGCCGACTTAGCCAGCGCCACCCAGGTCTTGGCATCGAACTTCTCCGGATCGAAAAACGACGGCAGCTTGTTATATTCGTCCAGCGTGAGTTTGCGCTCGTGAAACACCCACTCGCCGGCGCCCAGCACGCTGTACACGCCCCAGTGGATGAACATGCCGAACTTGGCATCCTGAAATTCGCGGCGGGCCTGCAGGTTCGCGGGAGAGGGCTGATAGCCGGTTTGTGCAACCGCGCTATTGAGAAATAAAAAGCTGGCGGCGAAGACAAGAGCCGAGGCATACTTTGCCGCAGAACTGCGTCGTGTGCCGATCATTTTTTCGCTCCCCGCGTAGTCTAGCTGTGGGGAATGGCGCTCGCAAGCGTTCGCGCCCCCGTTCGGCAATCGCTGCTTCCTGTCTGCCCATGGGGAAAGCGGCTTCCTTGTTTGTTGCGGCGCCTTCCGCTTTGGCCCGGCGCGCTGGCGTAAGTTGACGCTTCCCGCCACTCCCGCCTCTGCTAGCATCCCGGTCATAGTTGCCTTGCTGCGGGTGGTGTTTCATGGAAGGACCGGTCAGGGAACGGTGGAGAGTACTCTGCGAACGGGTTGCCGAGGAGAAGGAGCCTGGAAGGTTCATCGCGCTCGTCGCGGAGATCAACCGTCTGTTGGATGAGCAGCAGGACCGCTTGCTGGAAATGGGTGACACCCCGTCGGCCCGCTGCGTCTAGGCTTCCGCCCGCCCCACTTGCTTTCTTCGTTCCATTTTCCCGGAGTATGCATACGAATCGGTACGTATGTATGCGGAACTACAGTCAAAGAAGGGCAGAAGGAACGCTAGGACAAGGTTTCGTCCGGATCGCCAGCTGGTGAAATTTTCAGCGCAGCGAAGAAGACGGCTTGAAAACTGGCGGAAGCGAGTAGGAGTCGAACCTACCGTCGCCCTCTTGCGAGAACGACCACCGGTTTTGAGGACCGGGGCGATCACCGGACCGCATGCACTTCCGCACTGCACAAGGCTAGCTGCCCTGGCCCGCTCCCGTCAACATCGCCGGCCATTACTTCAGTCATTGGCGCTGCCGGCCCCGCGCTATTCGGGCTGCGGCACAATCCGGATGTAGGGTTTCGGCGATTTCCATCCGCCGGGATAAAGCTTCGCCGCCTCTTCATTCGAAATCGCTCCGCCCAGAATCACATCTTCGCCGCGCTTCCAATTAACCGGCGTCGAAACGCGATGCTTGGCCGTGAGCTGGATCGAATCCAGCGCGCGCAGGATCTCGTCGAAGTTGCGCCCCGTGCTCATGGGATAGCTGAGCATCAATTTAATTTTCTTGTCCGGCCCCACGATGAACACCGTGCGCACCGTGGCATTGTCGTTGGGAGTGCGGCCTTCGGAACTGTTGCCGCTTTCTGCCGGCAGCATGTCATAGAGCTTCGCAATCTTCAGTTCCGGATCGCCGATCATCGGGTAGGTCACTTTGTGCCCCTGCGTTTCTTCGATGTCTGCGGCCCACTTGCTGTGGCTGGTTACCGGGTCCACGCTGAGTCCTATGATCTTGGTGTTGCGCTTGGCAAACTCCGGCTGCAGGCCGGCCATATAGCCAAGTTCGGTGGTGCAGACGGGGGTGAAATCCTTCGGGTGGGAAAACAGCACGGCCCAGCCGCTGCCGATCCAGTCATGAAAGTTGATCGTTCCCTGAGTGGTTTCGGCCGTGAAGTTCGGAGCGACATCGTTGATGCGTAAGGACACGGTTCATCTCCTGATTGGCTTGGATTTTTTCTTGATCGATTGAACGGCGCCGGCGGGATGAAAATCTCTGGGCTAACCACACACCGGCGCCCATCTACAACAACACAGGCAGCCGGGAATACGGTCACAATGCACGAATGCTAGAATACGCGGCGCGCTGGGGCGCAGTCAATCTTGCGCGGTCTGTCTCGGCGATATACGAAGTTTCAGGACAGGAGAACTGGAATGGCCCGATTGATCGTGCTCTATAAGACGCCCAAGGATGCAGCCGCTTTTGACCGGCATTACGCCGCCACCCATATTCCGCTCGCCAAAAAGATTCCCGGTCTTCGAAAGTACGAAATCAGCCAGGGCCCGGTCGCGAGCCCCGCCGGAGCGTCTGGAGTTCACCTGGTGGCAACGCTGCACTTCGACGACATGGCCGCAATCCAAAAGGCATTTGCCAGCCCCGAAGGCCAAGCCGCCGCAGCCGACGTGCAGAACCACCTCGGCTCCGCCGACATGCTGATCTTTGATAACCGCGAAGTCTGACCCGGCGAGCATCCCGCTCCTTGGAACGCCAACGCGCGCTGAAACTCGCAAATATTTGGCTGCCGCTTCGCATCAGGGTCGCGGCTTCAGCCCCACCAGGCCCCAATTCGCGCCGAGGAGGCGCGACTGCGGTCGGACTGGCCACGGTTGCGCGGTAACTTAGGAGTCAAGATTGTCCTCACCGGTACGGCTGAAAGGCATACGCTGATCCGGAGATCTAAGCTACTTCCCCACGTAGCTCACGCGCCAGATGGAATTCGACCCATCGTCGCTCACCAGCAGCGAGCCGTCGGGCGCGACGGCCACCCCCACCGGCCTTCCCCACACATGCCCATTGTCGATGACGAATCCGGTGAGAAAATCCTCGTACTCGCCGCTGGCATGGCCGGTCTGGTGCAAGGGAACGCGGATTACTTCGTATCCCGCGCGCACGCCTTTGTTCCATGAACCGTGTTCGGCGGCAAAAATGTCTCCGCGATATTCGACGGGAAACTGTTTGCCCTCATAAAAAGTCAGCTCCAGCGAAGCGTTGTGCGGCTGCAGCAGCACATCGGGTGTAATCACTTTGCTCCTAAGTTCGGGATGCGTGCCTTCCAGCCGCGGATCCTGATGCCCGCCCATGTACCACCATGGCCATCCGTAGAATCCGCCGTCCTGCACATGCGTAATGTAATCGGGAACCAGGTAGTCGCCGAGCGCGTCCCGTTCGTTCACCGAACACCACAAGTCACCTGTCTTGGGCTGGATCGCCAACCCGCCGCCGGCGTTGCGAATTCCGTAGGCATAAATCCGCATATCCGAACCGCCGGGATTGAATTCCAGAATATCCGCGCGATCTTTTTCCGCCGGGTGAGTATCCGGATCGTCCACATTCGAGTGCGATCCCACCCCCACGAACATATGCTTGCCATCCGGAGAGAACACCAGATCGCGTGTCCAGTGCCCGCCACCCGCAGGAACGTCAGCGATGTGCTGCGCCGCGCCCCGCGCTTTCATATCCCCGTTTTGATAAGGAAAACGCAAGACCGCATCCGTGTCGCCGATATAAACCCACTGCGGGTTGGGACCGGGCGGATAAAAGGCAATGCCGTACGGCATCTTCAATCCGGTTGCGAAAACCTGCGTCTGCTCCGGTGCGCCGGCGCTCGAAATTCCGCGAAGCACCTTAATGTCCCCGGCTTCGCTCTCCGCCACGAAAAGATCGCCGTTGGGCGCGGTGAGAATCAGGCGCGGCCCGTTGAGGCCGCCGGCATAGAGCCCCACCTTGAAGCCAGCCGGCGCTTGCGGCCACGCGTTTGCCGGGCGCGGCGCCAACTGTGGTCCATTGCCCGCCGACTTGGTGGCAAACGGCGCCGGCAAATCCTGCAGCGTAATGTGGCGGAACTTCCCCGGCTTTTCATAGCGGAAATCGGTAAACGGCGCGGGTGGCGGTGGCCCGGCGCTGGCATCGGCGACCGCGGCCTCTTCGGCGGCTGCGCTTTCGCTGCCGCTTCCTGCACTCGGCAGCGATTTGACGTAGCTCACCAGTTCCCAGCGGTTCCGCGCCGGCAACTGCTGCCAGGACGGCATGCCATTGTTCACATCACCCTTGGTGATGAACCAGAAAACTTCGCCATCGCTCGCCGACTGCGCGGCTCCATGCGCCAGCGGAGGAATGTTGCCCGTGCCTCGCCCACTCGGGCCATGGCAGGAGCTGCAGTTTGCCGCATAGAGCTTCGCCCCAGCAGCTATGGCTGTCTTTTTCTCCGCGTATGGATTCTTTTCGCTCTTGGCGGAGGCGGGCGCATCGTGAAACGCCTGGTCGGCGCCTTTCAGAGGAGACACGGTGAGTACACCAGCGATGGCCAGCAGGCTGATCCCGGCGCAGGCAATCTTTCTTTTCAAAACGGTCCTCCCAAAGCTGCAGATTCGTGGCGGGTTCGTACCCGCTCTTAGATGATTTTTGTACGATGCGCGGCGCAATTTTGCTGAGATTTTCAAATCCTGCCGGCCCCGCTCCCAGGGTATGGCGATACAATACTCCACCATGGCTGGCTCGCGCCGCTTCCGCTTCGTGCAACTCGACGTGTTTGCGTCCCGGCCCTTCGCGGGAAATCCTCTGGCGGTCTTTCTCGACGGTCGCGGCCTTTCGGATGACGAGATGCAAAATCTCGCCCGCGAAATGAATTTGTCCGAAACTACTTTCATTCTGCCGCGCGACCCGGCCATTGAGCGTGAGCGCGGCACCCGGGTGCGCATCTTCACCGTTCAGGAGGAACTTCCCTTCGCCGGCCATCCTACGTTGGGAACAGCGTTCGCTCTGCGTGGCTCAACCGCAGCGCCGGAGATCGTGCTCGACCTGAACGCGGGAAGAATTCCGGTCCGTTTCGAAAAAAGTTCCGGCGAGCCCGCCTTTGGCGAGATGACACAGCTTGATCCCAAGTTTGGCCCACAGCACGACCGCGAGGCAGTTGCGCGTGCTGCCGGACTGCCCGAAAGTGATCTGGATCCATCCCTCCCCATCGAAACCGTTTCCACCGGCGTTCCGTTCACCATCGTTCCGTTGCGCGGATTGGAAGCCATGGCCCGCTTGCACGTGGATCTGGCAGGCTCCGCCGAATATCTGGACCGCACCGGCGGCAAGTTTTTTTATTTCGTCTCGCGGGAGACCTCCGATCCCGCTGCGCGCCTGCACGCTCGCATGATGTTCTACAACGGCGAGGATCCCGCCACCGGCTCGGCCGCGGGTTGCGCGGCTGCCTGGATGGTGGCGCATGCCGTCGCCAACGCGGACGAGCGCGCGCTCATCGAGCAAGGTGTCGAAATGCGGCGCCCCAGCCAGATTTTTGTGCGCGCCTCGCGCCAGGATAATCGAGTGGTAAACGTGCGCGTGGGAGGAAATGCTGTGGAGATTCTCCGCGGAGAAGTTTCTTTGTGAAAGAGATCGGCGCTAGTTGGTAGAAAAAACGCACATCCCACACTCACAGGAAATTTTCAATAGCGCCGATTTGCCATTGGCTTCCACGGCACTTTACATTGCGCGCAGACGCCGTTACGATGCAAGTCGCTCTCAAAACCAAAAATTGTTTTCGGATCACCCCCCGGCTGCCCGGTGCTATGGCCCGTGCGCCTTTCGGAAACGGAATGAAACCCAAAAGAACGATTCTGTGCGTTGACGATAATGAACAATCGCTTTCCATTCGCAAGGTGCTGCTCGAAACTCGCGGCTACCGCGTAGCCGCCTTCACCGGCGGCGAAGAAGCCCTGGAATACTTTAAAAACGGTGGCGTGGATCTGGTGGTCAGCAACCTGGCTGCTCCCCCCACGGAGGGCGGGGCTTTCATCAATCGCGTCAAGGAGCTTTCCCCGGAGACCCCTGCGATTCTCCTGTCCAGCAAGTCTCGCGGCTTTGACGGAACCATGCGGGCCGACGTCTTCCTGGCCAAAGGCATGGATGCCCCTGCCGACCTGCTGGAACGCATTCGTCTCTTGCTGGTGCGCAAAAGAGGTCCAAAACGGGCCACGGTGCGTTCTCAACCCGCTTCTCCTCAAGTCGGCGCGGCCTAACCCCGGCTGAAGGCTGCAGGCTTCGTGTAAGATCGAAGCGTGCCTGCCTTCATCGAAGCCGTGGATGTGCACAAGACCTACCGGGTGGGTAAG
>Ga0335085_10009805_pt1 | contig 14396 bp, 12 predicted proteins | sample Lox_Sample_45_FD_206712 | JGI IMG/M metagenome (GOLD analysis project Ga0335085, IMG submission 206712) | Soil microbial communities from Loxahatchee National Wildlife Refuge, Florida, United States - Lox_Sample_4.5 | ecosystem: Environmental > Terrestrial > Soil > Wetlands | place: USA...
TGTTCGGCTCCGGATAGTTGTTGTGCATGTCGCTGTTCGACATGTTGGAGCCGTACATGAACATCGAATGATCGAGCAGGCTGCCGTCGCCGTCCTTTGTCTCCGCCATCTTTTTGACGAACGCCGCGAACTGCTCGACGTGCCAGGTCTGGATTTTGACCAGCTTGTTGAGGCGCTCGATGTCATTGGCGTGGTGCGAGACGGGATGGAACGCATCGGGCACGCCGATGTGGTTGTAAGTGCGGTTGGTGCCTTCGGCGACCATGATGTAGGTCGATACGCGGGTGAGATCGGCCTGGAACGCAAGAGCTAGCAGGTCGAACATCATGTTCACCTGTTTGGGGAAGTCTTCGAGCTCGCCCACGGGAGCGTCGGGAATTTTCAGCGAGCCGAGACTCTTTGCGGCCGCCATCTGCATGCGGCGCTCGATTTCGCGCACGCTGTCGAGATATCCGTCAAGCACAACGCGGTCGCCGGGGCCGAGCTGACGCTCGAGCTCTTTAGTGCGATCGAGGCTCAGGTCGAGAATGCTGTTGGTCTGTTTGCTGATGGAGGTGCGTTCCTGCGGCGTATCGCCTTCGCCGAAGAGATTGAGAAACACTTTGCGGGGGTTGTACTCCATTGGCAGCGGCGATTCAGGGTCGCGGAATGAGAGCGTCGTGTACGCACCGCCACCGCCTGCCGCCACCTGGTTCGTGGTTTCAGACGCCAACTCGAGCGAAGGCAGGGGCGTGTCCTGACTGATGACTCTCGCGAGAACCTGATCGAGCGTGGTCGCCATGTGAGCGCGGGGGCCGCCGGTGTCGGGCTTGGTCGCGCTCAGCCAGGTACCGGGATTCAGCGTGTGGACGGAACCGGCGCTGGCGGCGTTTTCGAGATTGCTGAAAGAGGAGACGTATTTTTTGTACGGCTCGAGCGAGGCGAGGATGGGGCTGAGCTTGAAGTCGGCGCCTGAGCCGCTGGACGTCCACTTGTCCATGGCGGGACCGTGGGAGGTGTTGTACATGATGGCGCCGTGCGGAAGGTAGAAGAAGGCGGCGCGGAGCTTCGGAGCCGCAGCCGTTTGAGCCAGGGCGGTGGACGCGGGGATCATGGCATCGAGCAGCGGCAGCGCCAGACTGACGCCGGCGCCCTTCAGGACGGTTCTGCGGGACAAATGCTTTTTGGTGATGAACATGATTTCTCCTTGCTACTTTGCTGCTACCTGCACTGTGCGGGACGGGACTGCGACCGCTGTTTTCGTGCCTGCCGGCTCGGCGGGTTTGACCGCGTCGGCCGGAGCCTGCCGGCGGAACGAATCGGAATTCACGATGCCCAGAATAATCGACGAGAGCCTGTAATTGTCTTTCGCCGCGTTGCGCACAATGGCGCGGATCTGCGGTTCGTCGTAATATTCGAGCGAACGATTGACGGCGTAGGTCATCAGCTTTTCGGTGAACGCGTCGACGAACGCAACCGGGCGAGCGGCCAGCTGGGCGCGCAGCTCAACCGGACCATTGATCGGAACGCCGCTCGGCAGCACGGTGCCGGCGTCGATCGCGGCATTGTTCGCCTGGCGGTCGGTGTTGCGCCACTCGCCGATGGCGTCGAAATTTTCCAGAGCGAGGCCGGTGGGATCGATGACGCCATGGCACTGGCGGCAGGTCGCCTGCGTGCGATGCTCTTCGAGGCGCGCGCGCACAGTCTTCGGCGCTTCGCCGGATTTCTGCGCCAGGTTCTGGTTGACGTTGGGCGGCGGCGGATTGGGCGGCGTACCGATGATTTTGTCGAGAACGAATGCGCCGCGCAGCACGGGCGAAGTGCGGTCGCCATAGGAAGTGCGCATCAGCACGGCGGCCTTGCCGAGCAGCCCGAAGCGCTCTTTATCGGTAAGCGTGACTTCACGGAACTGCGAGCCGATGACGCCGGGGATGCCATAGTGACGCGCAAGGCGATCGTTGAGAAATGTCTGATTGGAGGTGAGCAGCTCGACCACGCTGCGGTTTTCGAGCAGAATGCTGCTGATGAATTCCTGCGCTTCGCGCATGAAATCCTGGCGGAACTCTTCGTTGAAGCCGGGGAAGATGGCCGGGTCGGGCTTCACTAAGTCGAGCCCGTCGAGCGTCAGCCACTTCATGGCGAAGCTGGTGACGAGGCTGGAGGCTTTGGGATCGGCGAGCATGCGCTTCACCTGCGCTTCCATGCCGCCGGGTCTGGAAAGTCCGCCGGCTGCGGCGACTTTCAGGAGTTCATCGTCCGGGCCGGTGTTCCAGAGGAAGAACGAAAGGCGGGAAGCGATTTCGAGGTCGGTGAGATTAAAGGCGGCTTCGGGAGTTGCGCCTTTCGGACCGCGAATGGCGCGAAAGAGAAAATCGGGGCTGGCAAGAACGGCCGCGACGACCTGTTCGACACCTTCGTCGAATGTGCCGCCATTCTGGCGACCGGCTTCGTAGAAGGGCATGAGGCGCGCGAGATCTTCGGCAGTGACAGGGCGGCGGTAGGCGCGTCGCGCCAGAGTTTCAGCGATCTGCTTCGCACAGGCGGGTTCGCCCATCGGCCTGGCGGAAGGTTTTTTGGGATCGCAGACGAAGATGAGATCGCGGCTGGCGGTTTCGGAAATGCCGGTGGGGTTGAAGGGCCCGGTGATTTCGATGCCGTCGCAGAGGAGCGCCATACGCCCGGCGTTGGCGTCATATCCGCAGCCGGAGAAACCGCCGAAGCGAACGCCATTGCCGATGTTCTCGTCAGACTCGATGTGGGAGCGATCGATGAATCCGACGACGACATCGCGCACGCCGGCCTTTACGTCGACCGGAATTTTAGCGAAGCGCTCCATGATGGCGGCGCGTCCGTCGGCGCCGCGGCGCTCGGCCTCGGCGAGGTCAGCGGGACCGCCGATGTTGCGTTTCATCACGACCTTATCGTCGACCATGATGACCATGGTGGTTTCGTTCTCCATCTGGCCGGTGTAGAGGCCGACGGAGAGGTCATTGATATTGACGCGGTACAGGCCGTCGGCGGGGAAATTGTGGCGGAATCGCACGGCGCCGCGAAGGCCCGGAGGCGTCGGCAGCTTCGAGGCCTGGCTCGCGCTGATCAGATACTTCGTGTTCTGAAGGCGCGGATTGGGGCTGCCGATGGCGAGTCTGGCGACCTGGCGCGCGGCGGTAATGTACTGGCTGAGAAACGCCGGCGAGACGCTGAGGGCGGCGGCGATGTTGTCGAAGCCGTCGACGCGAATGTCCTGCGGCAGGAGATCCGGTTTGATATCGACGCCGGTCAGGGCTTTTACTGATGCGACGTATTCGGTACGATTGAGGCGCTCGATCGGCACGTGCCCGGCGCGAGGGCCTTTCGGATGGGAGTCGATGGAAGTCTCAAGCCAGGAGACGAGCGAATCGATGTCTTTCTGAGGCGGCTGCGGGGCGCCGGGCGGAGGCATGAGATGGCCGCGGAGCTTGCGCATGACTTTTTCCCAGACAGCGGCGTCGTCGGGAGTAGCGGCGAGATCGAGCTTGTCGAAGGCGATGCCGCCGGTTTTGAGCTTTGCGTTGTGGCAGGTGACGCAATAGGTGTCGAGCATCGAGCGGTACTGGTCGGTGGTGCCTGCGACCGTGGCGGCCGGGAGGGCAGACGAGGCGGCTACCGCCAGAACGCTTATATAGAGGAAACGCCGCATAGTGAGGGACCCCTTCGTTTTATCACAAACCTCGGCTGTGCATGTAGATGAACAGTACGCGCGCGCCCGGCTTCTGATGAAGGCGTGCCGGGAAGAGGCGCGGTTACCCAGGCGGAGCTGCGGGATCGCAGCTCGACGAGTGTTTTGAATCAGTTGCCGGGTTCGGTTCGTTTGGAAATGTTTCGGTTTGTTCAGGGCGCGTTCCCCATGCGGGCGACACCGCCGGCAGGAATCGCATGAAATTGTGAGACTCGGCGAGTAGCCCGTGGCGGAGAGCATTGAGAGAAGAACGGATCTTGCCTTCGGGCGTGACCGGGCCGGTGGAGTGGGCCGCGTTGGCGGCTGAATTCCGCTTGCCTGCGGGCGTTCGGGGACCGCGGGATTTGGCGCCATTCAGGCGCGAAGCTTGACGCTGCAGTTCGGATCTCATTGCGACTACAGTATGCGCTGCGCGTGGGGGCGAAATCGGGGGAGTGGCGGGTAAACCCTTGAAAAGGCCGATGAAATAAAGTGAATTTGGTGGAAAAAAACGGGCTGAGCGAGCCCGGCTGCCCGCGATGCTACAATGTAGCTAGTAAGCTACACATCTACAATGGCGCTCAATATCCGCAACGCTGAGGCCGAGAAACTGGCGGCTGAACTCGCCCGGCGGACGGGTGAAAGTAAAACAGAAGCCGTCACGAAAGCTCTCCGCGATCGCCTGGTTCGGGTGCGGCGAGAACGCACAAAGCGGCGATTGGCCGACGAATTGGAGGAAATCGCCGAGCACTGTGCGAATTTGCCGGTGCTGGACCGCAGGCCTGCCGAAGAAATCCTGGGATACGACGAAAACGGACTCCCGCACTGATGGTGATCGATACCTCCGTTATTCTGGCGGTTCTCCAGGGCGAAGCTGATCGTCGAAATTGCCTCGAAGCGATGGAGGATGCCGATTCACTGAAGATGTCCGTAGCAAGTTTCGTCGAGAGCTCGATCGTTATTGAGTCGCGTTATGGAGCCGATGGACTGCGCGATCTTGATCTGCTCATCGCGCGGGCTGGTATTGAGCTTGTGCCGGTCGACGAAGATCAAGCGAGGATTGCACGCTCTGCATTCTTGAGATTTGGAAAAGGCCGCCACCGCGCGGGGCTCAACTACGGCGATTGCTTTTCGTATGCGGCTGCAATCAGCCTGGGAGAGCCTCTTCTCGCCCAGGGCGATGATTTCATCCATACGGACGTGTCAGTGCACAGGATGGGCGCGGGTTAATAGGGCGAGTTGCGAGCGGGTTGGCGCCCGTGCTTCGCTGCGTCGCGCAGGAAAACTTCCTGCCCCACATCACCGGCGGGAATGGTCGACGGCGGCGCGGATGTAGCGGCGGAGGAATGGCCGGTCGAGATCGAGCGCGGTTCTGAATTTTATGTGGCGCATGGCTTTGCCTGTGCCTTCGAGGATACGGTTCGGATCCGGGAGTGACGCGCCGCGGCAAAATCCCAGGTTGACATGCTTTGTGGCTGCCGCGATATAAAGCGCCATTTGGCTGATTTTCGGGTCCGGACCGAAACCATACCAGACGGCGGAGGCGTGGTTCGCGTAATATTTTTCGACTGCGTCGGGCGCTTCGTCGAGGAGGATTTCGCGAAGACCGAGGGCGAGATCGGCGACCGGGCGGTCGAAAGCAGAGAGAAAGGCGTAGGGAGCCGGAAGCGGCGAGCGAGGCATGATTGTTTACGTTAGTGCTGAATCCGGCGGCAAACGAACGCGACCTGCGTCGCGTGTCCATTACGCCCTAAGGGGCGGGCATGAGGAAGCGCTGGCCGTCGGGGGCGACATCCCAAAACAAGACGCCGGAGGGTGCTTTGAAGAGCGGCTTTGGCGTTCCGTGGCCGAAGGTCTTTCCCGCGGTGACATCCATCGCGACCACCATGCCTTCGCCGTTCATGTAGAAGATTTCTTTGCCGTCGCCGCGCCAGAGCGGATAGCGGCCGCCGTCGTTCGTGACGACTACGGGGCCGCCGATCGTGCCGGTGGAGCTGTCGAAGGGCCGCGCGGAAACTTCGGTTTTGCCGGATTCATTCGAACTGTAGAGAATCCAGCGGCCGTCGGGTGAGAAACGTCCGGTGATGCTGCTGAACTGGTTATCGACGATCGGTATTGCTGTGCGGTCTGAAGGGCCGTTTATGGCGAGCAGGCGGAGATGCGTGGGCTGGCCAATGCTGTAGTAGACGAGATATTTTCCATCGGGCGACCAGCTGTTCGGACCTTTGCCTTCGCCGGATTTGTAGAGGAGTTCCTCGGCGCCGCTGCCATCGGCGGATTTCTGATAGAGGTCGAATGTGCCGCCGCGATTGGAAGTGAAGATGATGCGGGTGCCGTCGGGCGACCATATGGGGAAGGCGTCCCAGGCGGCGGCGGTTGTCACGCGCGTGGCAGCACCCGCGGAATCGAAAACCCAGATGTTGCGGGTCTGCGTGCCTGGCTCGCTGCGTTCCGCGGCCACATGTTTGCCATCGCGCGATACCTGAAGCGTTCGATAGGCGCCTGTCTCACCGATGGTGCCGACGCGGTTGCCCTGCCGGTCGAACCAGGTGAGACGGCCCTGCACTGCGCCGCGCGCCGGACCTTCGCGGCCCGCGGGCGGGGCCTGTGCCGCAGCAAGGCTGACGATGAGTACGAATAACAGAACGGCTCGGGTCATGGCTCAACATTATACGCACGCCGTTGACTGAGCCGCGAAGGCAGACGGCGGGAAGTGCGTCTCCGGTAAGCTGGCCGAATGGAGATAAAAAGAATCGGCACACAGGCATCCGGGAAACCTCCGGGTGACTGGTTCACGGGCACGGTGCGGATCGATCCGCTGTTTCAGGCGCCGGAGCCGGCCCGCGTGCAGGGCGCGAGCGTTACATTTGAGCCCGGCGCGAGGACGGCGTGGCATACGCATCCGCTGGGACAGACGCTTTTCGTGACGGCGGGTTGCGGGTGGGCGCAAAAGGACGGCGGACCGGTGGAGGAGATTCGGCCGGGCGATGTGGTCTGGTTCGCGCCCCGCGAAAAGCATTGGCATGGCGCGACGGCGACGACGGCGATGACACATATCGCGATTCAGGAGAAGCTGGACGGAAAGGTGGTCGATTGGATGGAGAAGGTGAGCGAGGAGCAGTACCGCGGTAACAGCTAGCGGGCGCGACGGACGACGCGGCCGGGTTTCGCGCCGGTGTGCTCGCCGTCGCGGAGGACTTCAACGCCGTTGACCCAGACTGCGGAAACGCCGGTGGCGTATTGGCGGGGGCTTTCGAAAGTTGCGTGGTCCTGAATGGTGGCGGGATCGAAGACGGCGACGTCGGCGAAATAGCCGGGCTTGAGCAGACCGCGGCGGGCGATGCCGACGTTGGTCGCCGGAAGCGAAGTCATTTTACGGACGGCCTCTTCGACGGTCAGCAGTTTGTCGTCGCGCACGTATTTCGCGTAGACGCGGGCGAAGTTGCCGTAGGCGCGGGGATGGGCGCTCGATTTGAGAAAGACGCCGTCGATACCGCGGGTGTCTTCGTCGGAAGCAAAGCTGACCCAGGGGAGCACGATCTGGCGCTTCAGGTTTTCTTCACTCATCAGGAAGTAGATGGTGGAGACGCGCGAGTCGTCTTCGACGACGAGGTCCATCGCGGTGTCCTCCGGTGAAGTGCGGCGCATGCGCGCAACGTCGCCGAGAGTTTTGCCGGTGAGCGGCTTGAGCTTTTCATTCTTGAAGCCGACGAGAAGGATTTTGTCGGGCGAGCCCGGGGCGAGGAAGAAGTTGTCCCATTTGGTTTTTGGATCGTCCATTTCCTTCCTGACGCGGGCGCGGATGGCGGGGTCTTCGAGACGCTTACGCCAGGCCTCGAGACCGCCTTCCTGAACCCAGGGCGGCATGGCGGCGTCGAGGCCAGTGGCGCCGGCGGTGTAGGTGTACATGTCGGCGGTGATGTGCAGGCCGGCGGCGCGCGCGTCTTCGATCTTTTTGATGACGTCGGGTTCGTGCGGCCAGTTCTTTTCGCCGGAAACTTTGAGGTGGTAGATTTCGGCGGGGATTTGGGCGCGACGGGCGATGGTGAGCAACTCGTCGATGGCGTCCATTTCGTGATTGCCTTCGTCGCGGATGTGGGAGATGGAGATGCCGTGATATTTGGCCGCGACTTCGGCGAGCGCGATGAGCTCGTCGGTCTTCGCATAGTTGCCGGGCTGATAGATGAGGGCTGATGCGACGCCGAGAGCGCCATCCTGCATAGCCTGCGCGGTGAGTTGCCGCATCCGGTCGAGCTCGGAGGGCGTGGGGGCGCGATTGGCGCGGCCGAGAACGTAGACGCGGGGCGTGGCTGCGCCGATGAATGATGCGATGTTGGGCGAGATGCCGCGTTTGGCCAGAGTGTCGAGGCCTTCGGCGAGCGTGTGCCAGGGGGCAGGGTAGTGGATGTCGAGTTCCTGCTTCTCGTAATCGGCGCGCATGGCGTCGTTCATCGGCCCCATCGATTCGCCTTCGCCGAAGATTTCGAGGGTGACGCCCTGGCGGATGTCGCTCTGCGAGCGGCCATCGGCGAAAAGGCCCCACTCGCTCGACATCATGTTGATGAAACCCGGCGCAATGACCTGGCCGTGGACGTCGCGGTCAGTTTTGCCGCGGGCATCGGAGACATCGCCGACTTTTGCGATGGTGTCGCCGTTGATAGCGACGCCGCCGGGGACGCAGGGAGAGCCGCTGCCGTCGCAGATGCGGCCGTTGCGGAGGACGACATCGTATTGCGGCGCGCGTGCGCAGGAGCTGAGCAGCAGAGCGGCGAGCAGCGGGAAGAGGGGCTTCAACTTTCAGGGTACCGCCAACAAAGAAGTTGAAAAAGGGGACAGACAACGGGACAGACAACGGCTTCACTTCGGCCGGGAAGCGGCATATAATCGGCGGCCATGTGGGTGAGAAGCGTAGTCGTGACGATTCTTTTGGCGATGCCGCTGGGGGCGCAGTGGAAAAATCTGCCTGCGAATAAGAGCAGCCTCAGCGGGCCGGTTCCGAAAAGCGCGGATGGGCATCCGGATCTGTCGGGAATCTGGGAGCCGAATGCGAACAAATATGTCCGTGATATCGCGGCGGATCTGAAACCGGATGCGGTGCCGTTTCAGCCGTGGGCAAAGGCGCTTTACGATTCGCGCACCGACGGGTCGCATGAGAGAGAAGATCCGGATGCGAATTGCCTGCCGCAGGGTGTGCCGAAGATCGATGGCGCGCCGGCGCCGTGGAAGATCGTCCAGTCGAAGGGTTTCATTGTGATTGTGTACGAGGCGTTCAATCTGTGGCGGCAGGTTTTTATGGACGGCCGGCAGATGGAGCAGGATGCGAATCCGACGTGGATGGGTTACTCGACGGGCCGGTGGGACGGCGACACGCTGGTGGTGGATACGCGCGGATTCAACGGCAAACAGTGGCTGGATCAGCTGGGGAAGCCTGCGACGGAAGCGCTGCATGTGACCGAGCGGTTCCATCGGAAGGATTTCGGGCACATGGACCTGACGATTACTATCGACGATCCGAAGGCGTATACGAAGCCGTGGACGGTGGTGGAGGAAGTGCATCTGCTGCCGAACACGGAGTTGATCGAGTTCATCTGCAACGAGAACAATCGGGACCTGGGGCATCTGCCGGGGAATTGAAGACGGCCACAGGGCTGAAGCATTGTGCGATAGACTTTGCTGGTGCAATCGGAGAAACCGAGTTCCCTGTTTGCGTGGTATGTCGTCATTGTACTGACGGCGTGCTACACGCTTTCCTTTATTGACCGGCAGATTCTGAGCCTGCTCGTCGGTCCTATTAAGAAGGACCTCGCGCTCAGCGACACCGGCATCGGGCTGCTGCAGGGGCTGGCGTTCTCATTGTTCTACACATTTCTGGGATTGCCGCTCGGGCGCATCGCGGACACAAAGAACCGGCGGAATCTCATGGGCGTCTCGGTGCTGCTCTGGAGCTTCTTCACCGGAATGTGCAGTCTGGCGCGAAGCTTCTGGTCGCTCGTGCTGACGCGCGTCGGCGTGGGCTTTGGAGAAGCGGGGCTGTCGCCGGCGGCGTATTCGATGTTCTCCGACATGTTTTCAAAGGACCGCCTCGGTGTGGTGATGAGCACCTATTACATGGGCGTGTTTCTGGGGCAGAGCCTGGCGCTGCTGGTGGGCGGGACGACGGTGCAGGCAGTTTCGCACATGCAGTCGATCACGGTGCCGGTGCTGGGCACGATGGCGCCCTGGCGACTTACGTTCCTGATCGCGGCCGGGCCTGGGATTCCATTTGCGCTGCTGGTGTTCACGCTGCGCGAGCCGATACGGCGCGGGTTGCTCGCGACCGGCGGCGGAGGAACGCGGCTAAGCGGGCGCGAGACGCTGGCGCAGGTGGGCAAGCGCTGGGGATCGGTGATCGGCATCAACGTCGGCATGATCTGCCAGGCGATCTGCAATTACGGATTCATGGCATGGGCGCCGACGTACTTCAGTCGGATTCATCACTGGATGCCGGCGCAGACCGGGCGCGCGCTGGGCATCATCATCGCCACATTCGGCTGCGCGGGCATGATCGTGGGCGGACGCATCAGCGACGTGCGAATGAAGAAAGGTATTTATGATGCGCCGGTGCGCATTGGTGTGCCGTCGGCAATCGGAACGGCGATCTTCTTTCCGCTGGCATTTTTTGTGCACGATCCGGCATGGTCGATTGCGCTGATTTGTCCGGCGCTGTTCTTTCTCGCGCTGCCAATGGGCACGACGGCGGCGGCGCTGCAGTTGATTTTTCCGAACCAGGTGCGCGCGCAGGTTTCGGCATTCTATCTGTTCTGCCTGAACCTGGGCGGGCTGAGTCTGGGGCCGCTGATGCCGGGTGTGCTGAACGATTACGTATTCCACAACGAAATGGCGATCGGGACATCGCTCGCAATCACGATCGGTGCGGGGGCGCTCCTGATGCTGGTGGCTTTTTCGTTTACGCAGCGGCCGTACCGGGATGATTACCGGATGCTGCATCCGATGGAAGCGGAACAGGCAGCGAAGGCGGCGTGACGCCACTGGATGCAGAGTTTCCGCTGACCATCGCGGCCAGCCGGGGCGAAGGCGAGGTCAGCGGTTTTACGCTCGACCAGCAGCGCGTTTGGGAGTCTCTTTCCGTCTGACGCCCCGCCTACGCGGTCGTCTTCATTTCTTTGGCGGGCAGAAAACGCCGAACACCGAAATCGTAAGCGGCTGCGCCGATGACGCCACCGACCAGAGGACCTACAATCGGAACCCAGAAGACAGCCGGACCGTCCGTCAGACCGTTATTTTTAAAGCCTGCCACGACGGTGAAGAGGCGCGGACCGAAATCGCGCGCCGGGTTAATCGCATAGCCGTGCATCGCGCCAAATGACATTCCGATGCCGACAACGATGGTCCCGATGAGAATCGGCGTCAGATTTGCCTGCGGCGGCTGGTTACGGTTGTCGATGATGGCGAAAATCAGGAACAGCAGCATTGCGGTTCCGATCGTCTGATCGAGCAGGCCGGCCGACATCATTTCAGGGAAAGCGGGGAAAGTGGTAAACACGCCGGCCGTGTGAGTGAGACCGGGATCGACAACGTGGAACTGCGGGCGGTAGTTCCAGTAAACAACCGCTGCCGCGCAAAACGCCCCCGCGGTCTGGACGAACATGTAGGGAATCACTTTGCGCCACGGAAATCCGCGGAACATGGCAACGGCAAGCGTGACCGCTGGATTCAGGTGCGCGCCGGAAATTCTGCCGGCGACATAGCATCCCATGGTGACGCCGATGCCGAAAGCGAAATTGATGTTGGTGAAGCCACCGTTGACGATCTCGCCGGGAATGTTGTGTCCGAAGAGCACAACCATGGCAACCACGCCGTTGCCAAACAACATCAGGATCAGTGTTCCGAAAAACTCCGCTGCCAGCTCCGCAAACATTCGGTCTAGGCAACCTTCCGGAGTTTGGTGACGCGGCCGATTTCGACCCACTCAACCACGAAGATGTTGGCGTTGTGATCGAAGATCGCGCCGTGCGGCTGGACAAACTGGCCCGGCACAAAGGTGCTGCGGTCTTCCGTGGTGCGCGGCGGATTGGGCACGGTGGGCTCGCCGAGATGGAGGATGATCTTGTTGTCTTTGTCGAGAAGGGTCACGCGCGCCTGGAGATCGGGCACCACGATGGTGTCTTTGTAAGTGTGGAAATGGCAGGGCGATTTCGTGCCCGCGATAACGTCGATCGGTTTATCGTCCAGCGTGTAGCGCACGATGCGGCTGTTGCCGCGATCGGCCACCAGCAGGATCGGGTTGCTGCGATCGCGCAGATCGACCATGTTGCCGTGCGGGTTGTTCATGTTTTCGATGGGCACATCGCGGGGAACGCCGGCCTGACCGGGAGGAGGAGGATTGGCCGGTCCGCGTCCACGTCCGCCACCGCCCGGGCCACCGGGTCCGCCGGCAGTAATCTGAGCGGGAGGCCCGCCTGCGCCGGGCGCGCCTTCACCGCGTCCGCGTCCGCCACCGGGACCGCCGGGTCCGCCGGGTCCGCGACCGCCGCCAGCGCCACGGCCAGCTGCGGCGATAGGAGCCGGACCGCCGAAGACGTTCTTGAGTTTCGGATAGGCAGTGGGGCTGTCGACGGTGTAGTGGAACATGTAATAGGAACCGTAGCCGTCGCCAACCCAGAAGTCACCGTTGGGAGCGATGGCAAAGTTGGTGGGACGGTAGTTGAGGCCTGCCGCGCCACCAGGACCGGTTGAGCCAGGGCCCTTCTGATAGATGGGCGAGTCCTGCGGATAACCCATCGTCCAGATTTCTTCACCTTTCAGCGTGCGTTTGGTGATGATGCCGTGCTTCTCATCGCAAAAGTAAAGGTACTCCGTCTTGCCTTCCTTGCTGAGGTGCATGCCATGCGCGCCGCCGTGGAACATGGTGCCGAAAGAACGTACGAACCTGCCCTTTTCGTCGAAGACGACGACGCTGTCGAGGCTGGGGCTGTCCTTGTGGACGGTGTGGTGGATATAAATGTGGCCCTGAGCGTCCTCGCAGACGCTGTGTGTGTTGCCGTATCTGATGTTCGACGGCAGCTCGCCCCAGTCGTGGATGCACTCGTATTTGTGGTCGCCCTCGCCGAGGATCGGGTATTTCTTTCCGGTCTTATCATCGGCCTTGATAAACGGGGCTACCGCGCCAACCGCGCCTGCCACGAGAAAACTGCGTCGAGTCGTATCCATGTGAAGAAAGCTCCTTACTGAAATGCTGCCGGGCGATACGTGAAATCGGGGCACTGCAATTGTATCGAACCGGCTATCCTTGCGCAGGGCGATTCTGAGATGCCAGAGGTTACCAGGATTTGGGCAATTGGAGGTAAGACCGCTCGAGTTTTTCGATGGACGGGCAGCCGAGCAGGATCAGCGTTCGCTCGATGTCCGCCTTGAGGATGGAGATGGCGCGGGCCACGCCGGCCTGTCCGGCAGCGGCCAGTCCGTAGCCGTAGGCGCGGCCTGTGAGTACTGCTTTGGCGCCGAGGCAGATGGCCTTGACGATGTCCGCGCCGCGGCGGATGCCACCATCCACCAGCACTTCAGCCTGGCCGTTCACGGCATCGAGAACTTCCGGCAAAGCGCGCGCGGTGGGAAGCGAAGTGTCGAGCTGACGGCCTCCATGGTTGGAAACGATGAGGCCGTGGACACCGGCGTCAACGGCGCGCCGGGCATCATCGCCTGTAGTCACGCCTTTCACCAGAATGTGGCCCGGCCAGACGTCGCGAATCCATTTGAGATCGGCCCAGGTGACTACGGAGCCGCGCAGAGACTGCTGGACATCAATCGCCGCCAGGGGCCCTTCGCCGGGAATCATCACGTTGGGGTAGTGGGTAGCGGCATAACGGTCACCCAGAAAACCCGCAGTCCAGCGGGGACGCACAATCACCTGCGAGGTGTAGGGCAGCATGGCGAAGAGGCTTTTGCCCATCAGCTGCGGCGCGCCGTTGCGATAATCGCGTTCGCGCATGCCGGGGCCGTTGGTATCGATGGTCAGTGCGAGCGCCGTGAATTTGTTCTTCCAGGCGCGGGCGAAAGAGGCCTCTGCGACGGCGCGGCCGCCGGCGAGATAGACCTGATACCAGAGCGGCGTTTTCGCGGCTGCGGAGAGCTCCTCGAATGAGGAGCCAGAGAAAGTGGAAAGCGTGTAAGGGATGCCTGCGTCCGCGGCGGCTTTGGCTGCGCCGATTTCGCCTTCGGGATGGAACATGCGGCTGGAGCCGAGTGGCGCCAGAATCATCGGCAGCGCGATATTCGAGCCGAGCACAGTGGTGCGCGTGTCGGGATTCGGCGTGGCAACGGCGTTGCGCGGGCGGAAGTAAATCTCGTCCCAGGCGCGGCGGTTATCGCGCAGCGTGACTTCGCCGTCAGCGCCGCCATCGATGTAATCGAAAACAGCGCGCGGGACGCGGCGTTGCGCAAGCAGGCGGAGATCTTCGATGTTGACTGCGCGGCGGAGATTCAAATCGTTCGAAGGTAACACACACGAATAAACAAAAAAGGCAGACGGCGAGAAGCGACCGTCTGCCCCAACGAGCCCTGAATGGATCGAATCTAGTGGACCGAGTGGTGCGGATCGATGACGAACTTCGTCGATGCGCCTTTGTCGAAGTCCTTGTAGCCCTGCGGACCCTGGTCGAGCGTAATCACCTTGACGTTGACGCACTTACCGACGTCGATCTTGTCATGCAGGATCGCCATC
>Ga0335085_10009806_pt1 | contig 14395 bp, 11 predicted proteins | sample Lox_Sample_45_FD_206712 | JGI IMG/M metagenome (GOLD analysis project Ga0335085, IMG submission 206712) | Soil microbial communities from Loxahatchee National Wildlife Refuge, Florida, United States - Lox_Sample_4.5 | ecosystem: Environmental > Terrestrial > Soil > Wetlands | place: USA...
GCCGGTGGCGGGCGATTATCATGGCTGGAAAGTTTACGAATTGCCGCCAAACGGGCAGGGTGTAGCCGCCATCGAAATGCTCAACATCCTCTCGCTGTTTCCGCTTTCGGGGTATACGCCGCGCGGGGTGGAGGAACTGCACACCCAGATCGAAGCGCAGAAGTTGGCGTACCAGGATCTGCATCGCTACGTGGCCGACATGCGCTTCAGCAAGGTGCCGGTGGAGGGGATGATTTCGATGAAGTACGCGCGCGAGCGGGCCAAGCTGATCGACGCGCACCAGGCGCGCTGCGACGTGATGCCGGGCGAGCCGGGCAAGATCCACGGCGACACGATTTACCTTTCGGTGGTGGATCGCGACGGCAACATCGTCTCGCTGATTCAGAGCCTCTATATGCACTTCGGATCGGGCGTGGTGGTGGACGATTACGGTTTCGCGCTGCAGAATCGCGGCGGGCTGTTCGAGTTGGACCCGGCGCATCCCAACGCGCTGGCACCTCGCAAGCGGCCGTTCCACACAATCATTCCGGCGTTCATGGAGAAGGGCGACGTGCACATCGGGTTCGGCATCATGGGCGGGCTGAACCAGGCGCAGGCACACGCGCAGTTCGTCTCGAACGTGGTGGATCACGGGATGAGCATTCAGCTTGCGCTGGAGGCGCCGCGCTTCAGCAAGAAGACGTTCGGCGGCTGCGACGTGCTGATCGAAAGCCGCATCCCGGTGGAGATCCGGCGGACGCTCGAAGGGATGGGGCACCAGTTCAAACTACAGGGCGATTTTTCGAGCGAAATGGGGGGCGGCCAGGTGGTGGTGCATAACTCAACAACAGGTGTAAATTTCGGCGCCTCGGACCCGCGCAAAGACGGTGCCGCTGTGCCGGAGCCGCCGAAGTACTGGTAGCCGACGACCCGTATTCACCGCGGGGCCGCGGAGACGCGGAAGCCGCAGAAAAAACAAGGCAGGGAAGTTTCTCCGCGCTTACAGAGCCCCCCCGCACTGTGTTATTCTGGTTGCCAATCTGCGACATCCGATCCACGCCAAATCTCCAAAAGCAGGAGGAGTATGAGTCCAAAAGAAGTCCTGGAATTTGCTAAGAATAACGACGCTAAGCAGCTCGATCTGCGGTTCACCGATATCCCGAGCCTGCAGCACCACGTCTCGTATCCCATCAACGAGCTGGACGAGAGCAGCTTTGAAGACGGATTCGGCATGGACGGATCGAGCATCCGCGGTTGGGCGGCGATCCACGAAAGCGACATGCTGTTGATCCCGGACCCCGAGACGGCGTTCATGGATCCGTTCGCCGAAGTTCCCACGCTGGTGATGTTCGGCGACATCAAGGACCCGATCACCAAGCAGCGCTACGAGCGCGACCCGCGCTGGATCGCCAAGAAGGCCGAGTTACACCTGGCCAACACCGGGATCGCCGACACGGCGTTCTTCGGCGCGGAGGCCGAGTTCTTCATTTTCGATAACATCAGCTTCGACCAGAATCAGCACGAAGGCTTTTATTTTATCGATGCCGAAGAAGGCCGCTGGAACTCCAGCCGCCGCGATCATAACCTGGGCTACCGCCCGCGCTACAAGGAAGGTTACTTCCCGGTGCCGCCCACGGATCATTACCAGGATCTGCGCAGTGAGATGGTGCAGACCATGATCAAGGTGGGGCTGAACATCGAATGCCATCACCACGAAGTGGCCACCGGCGGCCAGTGCGAGATCGACCAGCGCTTCGACAAGCTGGTGAAGAGCGCCGACAACATGATGCTCTACAAGTACGTGATCCGCAACGTGGCCAATCGCAAGGGCAAGACCGTCACCTTCATGCCCAAGCCGATTTTCGCGGATAACGGTAGCGGCATGCACACGCACCAGAGCCTGTGGAAGGGCGGCAAGCCGTTGTTCGCGGGGGATTGCTATGCCGGCCTCAGCCAGTTGGGCCTGCACTACATCGGCGGGTTGCTGAAGCATGCGCGCGCGTTGAGCGCCATCATCGCGCCGACCACCAACAGTTACAAGCGCCTGGTGCCGGGTTATGAAGCGCCGGTGAACCTGGCTTACTCGCGCCGCAATCGTTCGGCCGCCTGCCGCATCCCGATGTACTCGGCCAGCCCGAAGGCCAAGCGTGTGGAGTTCCGCCCGCCCGATCCGTCCGCCAATCCGTACCTGGCGTTTGCCGCGATGCTGATGGCCGGTCTCGATGGCGTGCTCAACAAGCTCGATCCGGGTCAGCCGCTCGACAAAGACATCTACGATCTTTCGCCTGAAGAGATGAAGAGCGTACCTTCGATGCCGGGTTCGCTGGATGAAGCGCTGAACTGCCTGGAAGACGACCACGCCTTCCTGATGCGCGGCGATGTCTTCACCGAAGAGCTGATCGAGACGTTCATCGATTACAAGCGCAAGAACGAAGCCGAGGCGGTCCGTCTGCGGCCGCATCCGTACGAGTTCGCGCTGTATTACGACATCTAAGAAGAAGCAGCCGATGTGGCGCCAGCACTCTTGCTTGCCGCGCCGAAACTCAATCTCGGCGCTTGGTGTAGGGGAGCGGGAATCCGACCTTCGGGCGGCCTCTCGCGCCAGGAACCACGCCAAAAAGAGCGCCGGCGCGGCACGCTGAGAGCGCCACATCGTTCGCGGCTTAGAAAATATCCAGCAGGTGGCCCATCTTCTCCTGCTTAGTACGCAAATACGCTTGGCGTGTATCGACCACGTCGGCCAGGCAGGGCACCCGTTCCACCACCTTGACACCCGCCGATTCCACCGCCTCCACCTTCTCGGGATTATTCGACAGCAGGCGGACCTCCGATAAGTGGAAGTAGCGCAGGATAGCGCCCGGCAGCAGATAGCTGCGCAAGTCGGAATCGAAGCCCAGCCGTTCGTTGGCTTCCACCGTATCGGCGCCCTGATCCTGCAATTCGTAGGCGCGAAGCTTGTTCAGCAGGCCGATGCCGCGTCCTTCCTGGTGCTCGTAAATCAGCAATCCGCGGCCTTCGCGGGCGATGTTTTCGAGCGCGATATCGAGTTGCGCGCGGCAATCACAGCGGAGGCTGTGAAACACGTCGCCGGTGAGGCATTGCGAGTGGATGCGCACCAGCGGAGGCGGTCCGGCGGTGAGGTCGCCCATCTTCAGCACCACTGCTTCTTCGATTCGGCCCGCGCCCGCACCGCGGAACCCATAGATGCGAAAGAGGCCGAATTCGGTGGGAAACGACGCCTCCGCCACTTTTTCGAGCTTCAGCAGTGGGGAACTGTTCATTGCTTGTTAGTAAGGACCTTAGTGCTTCCATTATAATGGCTTCCGGCGTCCCATGCTGCAAACTCAAGTGCCTCCGCTACCGCAGCCCGGAATGCTCGAGCTGTATTACGTGCCGCTGCTGGTGCGCCTGGCGGTGGTGGCGGCGATCGCCAGCGTGCTGGCGCGATCCGGCCAATTCAAGCGCGCCCTGCTGCGCGAATCGCGCACGCTGAACCAGCGACTCGAATTAGCGGTGTGGCTGTCGGTGGTGTTCGGCGCGTCAGTGGCGGTCAGCATGTTGCCGGTGTATCGCGCGCTGGGGGTCGATCTCGGCCTGGAAGGCGCGCTGCTGGCCGGTCTGCTCGGCGGCTACGTCAGCGGGTTGCTCTCCGGGATCCTCATCTCCATCCCGGCGGTGATCGGCGGGCAGCATCTCAGCATGGTGCTGCTGGCGGGCGTGGGCGTGCTGGGCGGATTGCTGCGCGATTGGGCGCCCGACCCGGAGGAGATCTGGCGCTTCTCGCCGCTGCCCGATCTCAACATTTACCGCTTCTTCACCGAGAAACGCAATTACCGCCGCGCCGCCTTTCATCTGCTGACGCTGGCCGGCATTTTGTGCGCCGAGTTTTTACGACAGACCATCGGCGATCTGTCGTCCGCCGAAAACTCACCCTTCCGGCTGACGCCGCGGATCGCCTCGAATCCGCATCCCGGCTTCATCTCTTACGCGGCGCTGTACCTGGCCACGCTGCTTGCGGTGGCCATTCCGCTGAAGATCTGGAACAACACGCGCAACGAAAGAAAACTCGAAGAGCAGGAGCGTCTGCTGGCGGAAGCCCGCCTGGCCGCGCTGACCAGCCAGATCAATCCGCACTTCCTGTTCAACACGCTGAATTCGGTGTCGTCGCTCATCCGTACCGATCCCGACCAGGCGCGCCTGATGGTGGTGCGCCTCTCGAAAGTTCTGCGCCGCCTGTTGCGCAAGCACGAGAATTTCACCCCGCTGCGTGAAGAGCTCAGCTTCATCGAAGACTATCTTTCGATTGAGGTGGTGCGTTTCGGCGATAAGCTGCGCTTTGAGAAGGACGCCGCCGCCGACACGCTGGACATGCTGGTGCCCAGCATGATGCTGCAGCCGCTGGTGGAAAACTCCATCAAGCACGGCATCAGCCGCAAAGTGGAAGGCGGCGCCATCCGCATCCGCACCCACCGCACCGATTCGCGCCTCCACCTGCTGGTGGAAGACGACGGCGTGGGCATTCCCGAGGACAAACTGGCCACCCTGCTGGACCGCGGAATCGGTGTGACGAACGTGAATGAGCGCCTCAAGGTGCTATTTGGCAACGACTATCGGATGTGGGTGGAAAGCCAGCCCGGGCAAGGCACGCGCATCCAAATCGAGATGCCGGAACTACACACGCAGCTGGCCGCGGTATCCTGATCTTTCCATGCTCAATGAACCCTCAAGCGAGCTGACCGCCGACGCGCCTCGCCGTCCCTGGGACCTGGCGGCGGGGGCGGAGTGCGCCCTGTTCCTGGCGCAGTCCGTGCGATCTCTGCCCGTGACCGCCTCGATCCTTCCGAGTTCCCCGTACTTAGCCGCGGCGCTGTTGCGGCCGATCGATTTCTCCCGGCCCCTGGTGATCGTGGAGCTCGGAGTCGGCACCGGCGCCATCACGCGGCAGATCCTGCGGCGCTCCTGCGCGCGCACGGTGGTGTATGGCGTCGATCTCAATCCGCATTTCGTCTCGCACGTGCGCCGCAGCATTCGCGACGCGCGCTTCTTCCCGATTCTGGGCAAGGCCGAATGCCTGGATGCCCTGCTGGCGGAGCGCGGGGTACGCCACGCGGACGCGATTGTTTCGTCGCTGGGGCTCACCAGCATGGCGCCGGAGTTGCGCTCGAAGATCCTGCGGCAAGCGGCTGGACACTTGGGTTCCGGCGGATTGCTGACGCAATATCAATATTTCCACGCCGGCGCCAACTCGCGCCTGCTGAGCACGCTGGGTTTCTCGCCGTTCGCCGAGCGCGAATTTCTGCGGCGCTATTTCCGCGAGGTATCTTCCGAACGCGTGCTGTGGAACGTGCCGCCCGCGACGGTATTCACCTGCCGGCTGTGAGGCGGTCACGGGCGACGGCTGCATCCGCTCTGTCGAAAGTCCGCTCCAAGTGGTTGGTTCCACAGGAGCGACCCGAACTCTCGCGGGGACGTCTCTGGCGGAAAACTGAGGCAAGTAGAGCGTCGGCAGGAGCGCCGGCGCGGCAAGCTGGAGAGCTTGCACCACGTCCGTGGCCGCGGACTTTCATGTCCTTTGGCGGCCCGCCTAAAGCGCGGCCAGAAGCTTAGCTATCAGCGCCGCGCGATCGGCGATGCGGTTCACCAGGATGCTCTCGTTAGCCGCGTGCGCTCCCTCGCCTACGCCGCCGAGCCCGTCGAGCGTCGGCACACCCATAGCGGCGGTGAAGTTGCCGTCCGATCCGCCGCCAGTGAGCGACTCCTCGACCTTCACGCCGAGTTCGCTTGCCAACCTCTCAGCCGTACGAAACAGCCGCACGATGCCGGGGGAACGTTCCATCGGCGGACGGTTCAGCCCGCCCGAGACAGCGATCCGGCAACGCGCATCGAAGGGCTTCAGGCGGCGGAATTTCTTCTCCAGCGCGGCCGCATCCTTCAGCCGCAAAATGCGGATATCCACCACCGCCTGGGCTTCCGCGGCCACCACGTTCGAGCGCGTCCCGCCCGCGATGACGCCGGGGTTCACGGTGATGCCGCGCGCCAGGTTGGTGAAGCCGGCGATCCGCTCGACCTGGCGCGCGAGTTCCAGCACGGCGCTGGCACCCGCTTGGAAATCCACGCCGGCGTGAGACGCCTGGCCGGTGACCCGCACGGTGAAATCGCCGACGCCCTTGCGCGCGGTCTTGAGCTTGCCTTCGAGCCCGGTGCCCGGCTCCAGCACCAGCACGGCCTTGCTGTGCGCGGCGTTCTTCTCCGTCAGCGCGCGCGAGGACTGGCTGCCCACTTCCTCATCCGAGTTCAACTGCAGCAGCACCTTCGAACGCACCGGGATGTCCAACTCGCGCAGCGCCTGTGCCGCGAACAGGAAGAATGCAATGCCCGATTTCATATCGAGCACACCGGGTCCCCAGAGGCGGCCGCGCTCTTGGCGAAAGGGCATGCCGCGCAGCGTGCCCATCGGCCAAACCGTATCGGAGTGGCCCAGGGCCAGCACCTGGCCGATTTTGGCGCGGCCCGGCAACTTCATCTCGCACACCAGGTGCTTGCCGAATCGCCCGCCGGGGAAGGTCTTGACGCGCGCGATCGGCGCCGCCTGCTGCGCCACCAACTCCACAAACCGGTTCACCGCGGCCGGGTTGTCGCTGGGCGATTCGCATTCCACCATCCGGCGGATAGCGTCGATGAGCGCGACACGGCGGGCGCGCATGTAAGTGAGGATCGGGTCCACGCTGTTCTCGTCTACCCATACTAGCTGGATTTGGCGTGGAACCTTCGCGCAGGTCGCGGCCCAGCACGATGAAAGCACCCGTCCCGAAGAGTGGGGACGCGGCAGACGGAGAGTCTGGGCCACACGTCGCGCCGTGTGACAAAACGGACTGGCTGCGCGGAGGCTGCGGGCCAGTTCTGCGAATAGCGTGCTCCATTACACGATTGCCAGATGCGAAATTCGGCGCGTTTTGATGCAATCAAAGCTTGGGGCTGTTACGACGCCGGTTGCCGATCGGAGCGGAAACGCAGCAGGAGGGCGGGGTTCATTTCCGGGTCTGGGCGCCCATGCGCCAGGCGGTGCGAGTGGTCCTGGAATCCGGGCCGGGTGCGCCCATGGTGTTCCTGCTGGAGCGTGAGCCGGAAGGAGAAGGCTACTTCTCGGGACTCTGCGCGCCAGCCGGCGCCGGCACGATCTACCGTTTTGAACTGGATTCGGACCCGCTTCGCTATCCCGATCCGGCGTCGCGCTTTCAACCCGACGGTCCACACGGGCCGTCCCAGGTAGTCGATCCGGCGGCTTTCGAATGGACCGACCAGGCCTGGGGCGGCGCGGGGCGCGACGGCCAGATCATTTACGAGATGCACATCGGCACGTTCTCGAAGGAAGGCACCTGGCGGGGCGCGCAGCAGGAACTCGCCGAACTGGCCTCGGCCGGCATCACCATGATCGAGGTGATGCCCATCGGCGATTTTCCCGGCCGCTTCGGCTGGGGTTACGACGGTGTGGACTTCTTCGCGCCCACCTGGCTCTACGGCGAACCGGACGAGATGCGCGGCTTCGTCAACGAAGCGCACGCGCAGGGCATCGCCGTGATTCTCGACGTGGTCTACAATCACCTGGGTCCCGACGGCAATTATCTGCCGGTTTTCTCGCCCTGGTATTTCAGCGAGAAGCACAAGACGGATTGGGGCGACGCGATCCGTTACGATGGCGAACACGCGCAGCCGGTGCGCGAGTTCGTACTGACCAATGTGCGCTACTGGATCGAGGAGTTTCACCTGGATGGATTGCGGCTCGACGCCACGCAGGACATTCATGACGATTCGCCGCGCCACATCATCACCGATATCGGCAGCACGGCGCGCGCCGCGGCGGGAGCAAGCCGCAGCGTCGTCCTGATCGCCGAAAACGAGCAGCAGCGCACCGTCCTGGTACGGCCCGAAGAGTCCGGCGGATACGGCATGGACGCGCTCTGGAACGACGATTTTCATCACAGCGCGCTGGTTGCCCTCACCGGGCGCAACGAGGCTTATTACAGCGACTATCTGGGCAGCCCGCAGGAGTTTGTCTCCGCGGCTAAGTACGGTTACTTATACCAGGGGCAGTGGTATAAGTGGCAGGGTAAGCGGCGCGGCGCGGCGACTTACGGCTTACCGCCATCGGTATTCATCAACTTCATCCAAAACCACGACCAGGTCGCCAATACGGCTCGGGGCGAACGGCCCAACCGGCTTGCGGCTCCGGGCAAGTACCGCGCCATGACCGGGCTGTTGATGCTGCTGCCGGGCACTCCGCTGCTGTTTCAAGGGCAGGAGTACGGCGCCACCACGCCGTTTCTTTACTTCTGCGACCACAAGGCCGAAATCGGCAAGAAGGTACGGGAAGGCCGCGCCGCCTTTCTCGCCCAGTTCCGCAGCCTTTCGCTTCCCGAAATGCAGCCCGTCTTTGCCGATCCCGGAAATCCGCACACCTTTGAAATGTCCAAACTGGATTTTTCGCAGCGCGAAAAGTACGCCGGGACCTACCAGCTTCACAAGGACCTCATCGCGCTGCGCCGCAACGACCCGGTGTTTGCCCATCCGCGTCCGCGCGGCGTGGATGGCGCGGTGCTGCTTTCTTCGGCCTTCGTCCTGCGTTATTTCTCCGAATCGCACGGCGACCGCCTGGTGTTGGTCAACTTAGGCACCGACTTATACCTAAGTCCTTCCCCGGAACCTTTGCTGGCGCCGGTGGAAGGTAAGTCGTGGCGAGTCATCTGGTCGAGCGAAGATCCTAAGTACGGCGGGCTCGGAACCTTTCCGCCGGATGCCGAGGATAACTGGCGGATTCCGGGAAACGCAGCCGTGGTTCTCAGTTCGGAGGAAGACCATGGTTGAGATTTCACCCGACCCGCGGCGCGTCCTGACCAGCTTTGTCAGCGGGGAAGGCGGCATCGATCCGCACCTGACGCAGGAGTGGCTGCTGACCAATGGCATGGGCGGCTACGCGTCCGGAACCGTGCTGGGTCCCATTACGCGGCGGTACCATGGCCTGCTGATCGCGGCACTGCCGAACCCTTTCGCGCGCTACATGATGCTGCACGGCCTCAGCGAACGGTTCCGCATGACGGGCAAACCGGTGCTATTCGCCGGTCCGCGCGATATCGCGGGTTCCGGCGCCGAATCAATGCTCAGGCCGGTCGAGTTCCGCCTGGAGTGCGGCCTTCCCGTGTGGGTCTATCAAATCTGGGAAAGTAAGTTCGAAAGACGGATCCTGATTCCTTATAAGCAGAATACGGTTCACATCGAGTATCGTTACCTGGAAGGCTCCGGGTCCGTTCGTCTCGGCCTGCGCCCCGGATTGCACATGCGCGGTCACGGCGACGAGGTGGATCGGAACGTGTGCGATCAGTACGAGTTGCACGCCAGTAAGAATCACCTGGAAGTCTCTTGCCAGAAGGATTTGCCGCTACTGCGCCTCAGCACGAAGCCGCACACCGTATTCAGTTACGACACTAAGACCGTCCCGATCGATTACTTATTCGAGGCTCATCGCGGTTACCCGTCGCACGGCAACTTATGGAGCCCGGGTTACTTCCGGACTGACCTGGAACCCGGACAGTCGATCGTCCTGACCGCTTCCACCGAGCCATGGGAGATCATCGAAGCGATTTCGTACGAGGAGGCTTACTCGTCCGAACTGAGCCGCTGCCGCGCCTTGCTCCAGAGGGCGGAAGCCGATGCCAAGGGCATTTTGCCGGAGTTGACGCTGGCCGCGGATCAGTTCCTGGTGACTCCGGTGGGACGCCGTGAAGAGGCCGCCCGCGCCCACGCCGGCGGGGACGAACCGCTCACCGTGGTGGCCGGCTATCACTGGTTCACCGACTGGGGCCGCGACACCATGATCAGCCTGGAAGGCCTCACGCTGAGTACCGGCCGGCCGCAGGAAGCCAGTTGGATCCTACGCACCTTCGCGCACTACGTCCGCGACGGCTTGATCCCCAACTTATTCCCGGAAGGGGGCCAGGAAGGCCTGTATCATACCGCCGACGCGAGCCTGTGGTTCTTTCATGCGCTAGCGCGCTATCTGGAAGCCACCAATGACCGGCTGACGCTGAGCGCCATCCTTCCCAAACTGCGCGAGATAGCCGACGCGCACATAGCCGGCACGCGCTTCGGAATCCATGTCGATCCCGCGGACGGCTTGCTGGCGCAGGGCGCGCAAGGTTACCAACTTACCTGGATGGATGCCAAGGTAGATGATTGGGTAGTGACTCCGCGGCGCGGCAAGGCGGTGGAAATCAATGCTCTGTGGTATAACGCTCTTTGTCACTTGGCTAAGTGGGAGGAGCAGGAAGACAACGGAGCCAGGGCGGCGTGTTATCGCGGGTATGCCAAAAGGGCGCGCCAGTCGTTCAACGAGAAGTTCTGGAATCCGCAGCGCGGCTATCTCTTCGACGTGGTGGATGGCGAAAGCGGTGGCGCCAAGCCGGGCGACGATCCTTCCTGCAGGCCCAACCAGGTGTTCGCCATATCGCTGGAGCACCCGGTCCTGGACGAACGGCACTGGCCCGCGGTGATCGATGCGGTGACGAGATTCCTGCTGACGCCCGTGGGTCTCCGGTCGCTCGCGCCGTTCGAGCCGGAATTCAAACAGCGCTACGATGGCGACCTGCGCTCGCGCGACGCCGCCTACCATCAGGGATCGGTGTGGGCATGGCTGATCGGCCCGTATGTGGATGCGCTGGCCAAGGTGCACCCGGAGCAGTGCAGCCTCGACCTTTTGAAAGGCTTCGACGCGCATCTGAACGAAGCCTGCGTGGGATCGATCAGCGAAATTTTCGATGCCAAGGAACCGCACACGCCGCGAGGCTGCATCGCCCAGGCGTGGAGCGTGGCCGAAGTGCTGCGGAGTTACGTGAAGCTTCTGGGCATCGAAACTGCGGCGCGCCGAAGCATAGAGGCTGAAGAGGCGCACGCAGAGAAAAGCTAAGTGGCGGCCGGGCGCGTCCGTTTTTGCCCCCGCGACGTGCGATAATAATCCGTTCCATGCTGGATATCAACGACATCCGCGCGATCCTGCCGCATCGATATCCATTTCTCCTGGTGGACCGCATCGTGGAGATGGGGACGGAGCATGTTGTCGGCATCAAAAACGTCACTTCCAACGAGCCGTTCTTCGCCGGTCACTTCCCCGATTTTCCGGTGATGCCGGGCGTGCTGATCATCGAGGCCATGGCGCAGACCGCGGGGGTGTTGGTGCTGAAGACCATCGCCGACCGCGGCAACAAGTTGGTGCTGCTGGTGGCGATCGAAAATGCTCGCTTCCGCCGTCCGGTGGTGCCGGGCGATTGCCTGCGCATGGAAATGAAAGTCATCAAGCGCAAGGCCAGCGTAGCGAAAATGGCCGGCGTGGCCACGGTCGACGGACAGGTGGTGGCCGAGGCCGAAGTCATGTGCAAGCTCGCCGATAAGGAAGAAAAGCAGGCCGGCGTTCCCGACGCCGTTCCGGTCCCCGCCTCGACTTAGATGCCGATTCATCCGACCGCCATCGTGGACCCGCTGGCGCGGATCGCGGAGAGCGCCGAAATCGGTCCTTATGCGATCGTCGGCGCGGAAGTGGAGATCGGCCCGCGCACGCGCCTGATGGCTCACAACTATCTGGAAGGCCCCACCTGGATCGGGGAGGACAACCTCTTCTTCCCGTTCAGCAGCGTGGGCGTTGCGTCGCAGGATTTGAAGTACAAGGGCGAGCGCGCCGAAACCCGCATCGGCCACCGCAACCGGATCCGCGAATTTGTCACCATCCACCGCGGCACGCAGGGCGGCGGACTGGTGACGCGCATCGGCAGCGACAATTTGCTGATGACTTATTCGCACGTGGCGCACGATGTGCAGATCGGCGACCACGTCATCCTCGGCAACAGCGTGGGCCTCGCGGGGCACGTCATCATCGAAGACTGGGCCGACCTCAGCCCGTACACCGGCGTCCACCAGTTCTGCCGCATCGGACGACACGCCTTCATCGGACCATACAGCGTGATCAAGCAGGACATTCTGCCGTTCTCGCTGACCAGCACCAAGCCGGAGGTGGAAGTCTTCGGCGCGAACAGCATCGGGTTGGCGCGCCGCGGATTCGAAAAGCCGGTGATCGAATCGCTGCAGACCGCCTTTCGCCTGCTCACCCGATCGCAGCTCAACACCTCGCAGGCCGTCGAGCGCATCCGCGCGGAAGTGCCGCCGTGCGCCGAGATCGACGAACTAATCGGCTTCATCCACTCGTCCGAGCGGGGGGTGGTGAAATAGATGCGCTACGGGCTGATCGCCGGAAACGGACGCTTCCCGTTGCTGGCGCTGGAAAGCGCCACCCGGCTTGGGCATCAGGTGACGGTGCTGGCGATTGAAGAAGAGGCCTCGCGTGAAGTGGAGGCGCGCGCGGAACGTTGCTACTGGCTGTCGCTCGGAGATCTCGGCCGCCTCATCGACATCCTCAAGCAGGAAGGCATCACCGAAGTGGTGATGTGCGGGCAGGTGAAACACGGCAAGATTTTCTCGAATATCCGCCCCGACTGGCGGTTATTGAAGCTGCTGACCATGTTGCCTTCCAAAAACACCGACGGCTTGATCGGAGGCGTGGTGAGGATTCTGGAGGACGAAGGCATCCACCTGCGCGACTCGACCACGTTTCTGAAGCCGATGCTGGCGAGTCCCGGCCCGATGACGCGCCGCAAACCGGGCAAGGAGGAGCAGACCGATATCGACTACGGCCGCCGCGTAGCCAATGCGCTCTCGGGGTTCGATGTCGGGCAGAGCGTGGCGATCTGCGAGCGCGCCTGCGTGGCGCTGGAAGCGATGGAAGGCACCGACGCGATGTTGCGCCGCGCTGCTGGCCTGGTCTCGGGCCGCCGCCTGACGCTGGTGAAAGCCGCGCGCCGCCGCGAGCATCTGCTGTTCGATGTGCCGGTAGTCGGCCTCGAAACCATCCCGGTGATGCGCGAAACCGGCACAACGGCGCTGGCCATCGAAGCCGGCCGCACGCTGATGCTCGATCGCGAGCGCATGATCGAAGCGGCGAATGAAGCGGACATTGCGATCGTGGGGTTGACGTGAGAGGATCTGACCGATTCACCGTGGAGGCAGGGAGACGCGCAGAAATCACGGGGAGAAACCAAATTTTCCTTTGCACGTCTTACTCCGCTTCTCCGCGCCTCGGCGGTGAGAACGGCGCCGCCATAACCGCACATGTCTAAGCCTCGCATCGCCGTGGTGGGCGCGGGAGCCTTCGGGCGAAACCATTGCCGCGTGATTCACGAATCGCCGCGGGCCGATCTGGTGGCGGTGGTGGATAGCGATGCCGCGCGCGCCGCTGAATCCGCGTCGCAACACCACGCGCTGGCGCTGACCCGTGCCGCCGACCTGATCGGAGTGGCCGAGGCAGCCATCGTGGCGGTGCCGACGGTGGCGCACGAAGAGGTCGCCTGCCTGCTGCTCGAAGGCGGCCTGGATGTGCTGGTGGAGAAGCCCATTGCGCCCGATGCCGCCGCGGCGACCCGGATGATTGAAACGGCCGCGCGTTGCGGACGGCTGCTGCAGGTCGGGCACCTCGAGCGGTTTAACCCCGCGGTCACGGAACTCGAACGCCGCGCTACGCTGCCGCTGTTTTTCGAAATTCACCGCATGAATCTGTTCAGCCCGCGCAGCCTGGATGTGGACGTGGTGCTCGACCTGATGATCCACGACGTGGATGTAGTGGTAGCCCTTACGGGCTATACGCCGCAGGAAATCCGCGCGGCGGGGGTCTCGATTCTTTCCGAGAGAGTGGATATTGCCAACGTGCGGCTGCTATTCCCCAACGGCTGCGTGGCCAACCTCACCGCCAGCCGGGTTTCCACGGAGCGCGTCCGCAAGTTGCGCCTCTTCCAACCGCAACAATATCTATCGCTTGACTATACCCGCCAGGACCTGGCGATCTTCTCGGTAAGGCAGGGGCAGATCGGTTTCGAGCAAGCTCCGGTGGAAAAGTCCGAGCCGCTGGTACGCCAGTTCAACGCCTTCCTGGAAGCCCTGGAAACACGTACAATCGCGAAATGCGACGGCCATTCCGCGCGTCAAACATTAGAGGTTGCTCTGGCGATTCTTGATAAGATTAAGGAGCACTCGGATCTCGTTTCGCGGACCCTGGTTGGATGGAAACCGTAGCATCTCCGGCGGACGCCGACTTACAGCTCTTAACGCAGTGGGGCGACCCGATCGAGCGCAAACGCACGCGGCAGGCGGCGGTGCTTTCCGTCGCGGCGCATGTGGCGTTAATCGTCATTCTGATTTTGCTTCCGCCGGAGATCGTAGAGCGCCATCCCGAGCCGGAGCCCGAGCAGCGTATTACTCCTTTGGTCGCGCCGCCGGAGATACTGACTCAGCGCGCGCCGAACAAAGGCACAGTGACGAAAGAATT
>Ga0335085_10009807_pt1 | contig 14394 bp, 17 predicted proteins | sample Lox_Sample_45_FD_206712 | JGI IMG/M metagenome (GOLD analysis project Ga0335085, IMG submission 206712) | Soil microbial communities from Loxahatchee National Wildlife Refuge, Florida, United States - Lox_Sample_4.5 | ecosystem: Environmental > Terrestrial > Soil > Wetlands | place: USA...
GGGTGGCGCATGCTTCACCGCGCTCACCAGCGACGAGACCTTCGCCGCGACGTACCTGGACCGGCTCCTCGACGATGCGCAGGCCGCGGGGATGGACCTGGTGACGTGGATCTCCGACCGCGATCTCCTCATCGAGCCGCTGATGACGGACTGCGGCTGCCAGCAGACCGCCGAGTGGTGCGCGGTCCGGGACCTCTTTCGCGGGCCCCCTCCCACGGGCCCCGTCGACACCCAGCTGGAGGGCGAGCTGCGGATGAAGGTCTTCGGCGCGATGGGGCTCCGCACCTACGACGGGACGAAGAAGCAGCCGGTGTACGACCGGTGGGACCAGGCACGGAAGCTCCCGGTGGGCGCACGATGAGGTCGGCAGGTGATGTCCGCGCCACAGGGTGAAGTCTGCCGACTGGAGGGCGAGCCCCGGCGATGCTAGGTCGTGCCGGATCCCAGCCGGAGCACGATCGACGATGAAGGTCCTGGTCGCGGACGAGCTGTCGCCGGAAGGTCTCGAGACGCTGCGCAGCGCGCCCGAGCTCACCGTGGACGTGAAGCTCGGCCTCGCGCCCGCGGCGCTCAAGGCCATCCTCGGGCAGTACGAGGTGCTCGCCGTCCGGAGCGCCACCAAGGTCACCGCCGACGTGCTGGAGAATCCCGGCCGCCTGAAGGTCATCGGTCGCGCCGGCGTGGGTGTCGACAACATCGACGTCGCCGCGGCGACCCGGAAGGGCGTCGTGGTGATGAACACGCCTGGCGGGAACTCGGTCGCGGTGGCCGAGCTCACCCTCGCGCTCATGCTCGCCCTTCTCAGGCACCTGGTCCCGGCGATCTCCGCCACCAAGGCGGGGCGATGGGAGAAGAAGCGGTTCGCCGGCGGACACGAGCTGTTCCGCAAGACGGTGGGATTGCTCGGAATCGGGAGCATCGGGCAGCTCGTTGCTCAGCGCTGCATCGCGTTCGGTGCGACGGTCATCGCCTACGACCCGCACCCGGTGGAGGCCTCGCGCCGGTTCGGAGCCCAGATCGTTCCCCTGGGCGAGCTCTTCCGGCGCGCGGACATCGTCTCCCTCCACCTCCCGCTGGCCGACGGCACGCGGAATCTGGTGGGGCGGTCCGAGCTGAAGGCGATGCGGAAGGGCGGCTACCTCGTCAACTGCGCCCGGGGAGGCATCGTCGACGAGGCCGCGCTCGCCGAGGCCCTTCGCGACGGGACGCTCGCCGGGGCTGCGATGGACGTCTTCGCCAGCGAGCCCGCGTCGCCGGACCATCCGCTCCTGTCGCTCGACAACTTCCTCTGCACCCCCCACCTCGGGGCCTCGACCGAGGAGGGGCAGCTCGCCTGCGCGAGTCAGCTGGCCGAGCAGCTGGTGGAGTACGCGCGGACCGGCCACGTCCGGCACGCGATCAACGCTCCGGGACTCTGAGCCGCCAGGGTTCCCTTCCCGACAGTGCGTTCCTAGCTTCGCGGGCACCATGGCTCGCAGCTACAGCTTCGAACCCGAGACCGTCGGCCCCGACACCGACCGGGACTCCGCCCGCCGCGACAAGCAGGAGCTGACCGCCCGGCCGGCCTCCCAGGGCGAGACCGACATCCACTACGGCAAGCGGTTCGCCGAGACCGAGGCGATCCTCAGGGCCCGCGCCGAGGAACGCGCCGCGGCCGAGGAGACGCAGAAGGAGGCCACCGAGGCCCCCGACATGCACCTCGGGTCGACCGAGGAGCAGGTCACCGTCAGCCCGGGCCCACCCTCGTCCGGCGCCGTTGCCAGCGAGGTCGGGATGCCCGGGATGTCACGGGACGCGGGCGGCGGCGGTCAGAAGCGCCGCCAGCGCCGTTCCGAGAAGCGGTCCACGCGCCGCCAGGACGGCCCCCCGCTCGGGGCCATGCCGGGAGAGGAGCTGCCGCCCGCCGCCGAGCAGGTGCTGGCCGAGACCCCGGCCGAGCTCCTCGGCGCCTTCCGCGACCAGGTCTCGCGCGCGCTGCGCGGGGTGGGGGAGGCCGCTCGCCAGCTGCGGTCCGCCGGCGGCGAGGTCGCCGGCCTTCCGCTGGAGGCGCTCCGGCTCGTCATCCGGGTGGGCCGCTCGTGGCTCGGACGCTCGCCCCGCCGTGCATGATGGGTGTAGCGTTTTGCACGTGAGCAGCGGACGCACGGGCAACACGCCGGAGCACCGGCCCGGCACCGCCGAGCTCCTCGTGCAGCTCGCCGGGGAGCTCGGAAACCTCGTGTCGCAGCACGTCGCGCTGGCCAAGCTCGAGCTCCGCGAGACCGCGCGCCGCACCGGCATCGGCGTCGGGCAGATCGCCGCCTGCGCGCCCCTGGTGCTGGTCGGTTACGCCTTCCTCAACGCCGCGCTGGCCCTCTGGCTGGCGCGGTGGCTCTCGCTTCCCGGGGGAGTCGCGCTGGTGGGCCTGCTCAACGTCGCCGGCGGGGTGCTGGGCATCCTCCTTGCCGTGCGGTCCTTCCGACGTCCGGTGCTGGACGACTCGGCCCACGAGCTCGAGCGGACGGTCCAGGTGCTCGCCCCGGCCCCGACCGTGAACCGCAATGGCCATGCGGCCCTGGAGCGCCGCCCGTGACGATCTCCCGTTCCGCACCCAAGAGCGAGGCAGAGCTCCGCGAGGAGATCGAGCGGACGCGGACTCAGGTGGTGGACACCGCGCAGGCCCTGAGACGCCAGCTGCACGACATCTGGGACGTTCGCCACTGGGTCGCGCGCCGCCCAGGCCTCACTCTGGGGATCGCCTTTGCCGCAGGGTTGTGGCTGGGCATCCGGCGGCGCTGACGCACTTGCCGAGCAACGCACACTGGAGACACGAACGATGGCCACCACCGACACGCTGTCCGACACGGCCCGCGACGTTCAGAACCGCGTGGGTCCCCAGCTCGAGGAAGCACGGCGCGAGCTGGATTCGCTGAACCAGCGGGTGAGCGGCTTCATCAAGGAGCGGCCCATCGCCTCGCTCGCCATCGCGCTGGCCGCCGGCTTCGTCATCGGGCGGATCGCCTCTCGCTGAAGCAGCCCAAAGGAGACATCACCTCATGGCCAGCTCCCCGCAGAATCCTCACTCCGGCAACGGCCATCACCAGCAGGAGGGCTTTGCCGGCCGGGTCGGCCACCTCAACGACAGCGCGCACCAGCTCCTCGACGAGGCCCGAAGCACCTTCGAGGACCTGGGCCAGGCCATCGACCTCCGCGGGCGGGTGAATCGCCACCCCTACGCGATGGTGGCCGCGGCCGTGGGGGTCGGTTACGTGCTCGGAGGTGGGCTCTTCAGCTCCCTCACCTTCCGCTTGCTGGGGATGGGGGTGCGGGTGGCCGCCGTCCCGCTGGTGAAGCAGCAGCTGCTCGGCCTGGCCGAAGCCGCCGTGTCCGGATTCGCCGACGCAGACGACGTCGGCTCGCCGTCCTGAGAGGAGAACCCCCGATGCTCAGCCTCAAGGATCTCAAGAAGCTGGATCGCGACGACCTGCTCGACCTGGTGGGCCTGCAGCGCTCGGGCTCCAACGACTGGGTGGCTCCGGCGCTGACCGCGCTCGGCGTGGGCCTCCTCGTCGGCGTGGGTGTGGGCCTGCTGCTGGCTCCCAAGCCCGGCGCGGAGCTGCGCAACGACCTGCGCGACAAGCTTCGGGCCGCGCAGGACTCCCTTCCCGACACGCTGAAGGGCGCGACGGCAAGCACGGGGTCCCCGTCCCGCTCCATCCCCTAGGGAAGGGGAAACCGACATTCGGCTTGTCCGGTCCCGGGGGGTGACGGCAACATGTCGTCCCCCTGTCACCGCGACTTCCGTCCGCCGGGCGCCGCTTCCTGCGCGTGCTCGGCTTCAGCCTCTTCCAGGCCGCCGTGCTCGGCAGCGCGGTCGGAGCCATCGTCAGCGCCCGGGTCCCGCCCACCCCTGGCTTCCGTGACGAGGAGGCTCCGCGGCGCTTCCGGCTTCGCACCTTCATCGGCGCCCCCATCGACGCCCTGGAGCGCGCGCTCCTCGACTGGCGCCTCCACGAGCTGGGGCGGCAGAACGAGCCGGCGAAAGACGTGGTCCTGGTCGGGGTGGACGACGAGACGCTCGCCAACGCCCGCGAGGACGCTCATCCCGATGTGAGCGTGTGGCCCTGGCCGCGGGCGCTCCTCGGCGGCCTGGTGGGTCAGCTGGGCCGGGAGGGCGCCTCACCGGTCCTGCTCGACTGGGCGCTCGACAGCGGCAGCCCGCGGCTCGGGGGCGAGGTTCCGGACGACGAGCAGTTCCGCCGGGCGCTCGACGCGACTGCCGGAACGGTCCTCGGCTTCTCGGTGTCGGCCGCGCCGCCGCCAGCGGTGGTGCGCCCGCTCCGGCCGTCCCTGGTGCTGGTGGGCACCGAGGAGAGCGACGGACCGGCGGTGACCGAGCTGCTCCGGCGCGTGCTCGCGAGCCACGCTCCGGCCTTCGCGGTCCCCGAGGGCGCGCGGGTGCGGATCTGGGCCGGGGTGAGCACGGAGGACGAGGGCCGGCAGCTCGCGCGGCGCCTGGGCGTCGCCGGCACGCCGCAGCTCCGGGACTACGGGGCGGCGGACCGGGCCTTCCAGGTCACGCCCGAGGACCTCCTGGTCCGCGTCGCCGAGGTGGGCGTCGACGGCGTCGACGTGAACGGGCTTCCGCTGGCGCGCTCCCTCGACGTGCCGGCCTCGGTGCTCGTGGGGGCGCGCAGCCGCTATGGCCACACGGCGCTGGCGGTGGATCCGGACGGGAAGGTCCGCGGCATCCAGCATCTCGTTCGTTGGGTCTCGCCGCAGGGGCGGGTGCACGTGCTGCCTTCCCTGGCGCTGGCTGGAGCCCTGGCTCGCGCCGGGAGCCGGCAGGTCGTGTGGAGCGACGGAAGGCTCCTCGTCGTGGGCAGCAAGGGCATCCCCGCGGACCGGACGGGCTATGCGCTCCTGCGCTGGGATGCGGCCGAGGCCGGGCGCGACGGACGGGGCTCGCTCGAGCGCGCCATCTCCGCCTGGCGCTTCCTCCAGAACTTCTACGACGCGCAGGAGGGAGTCCCGGCCCACGCGCGCAACGACGTGCAGCACCGCGCCGTGGTGCTCGCCGAGACGTTCCGGGCATCGGGGAGCTGGCCGGCGACGCCGCTCGGGGACGGCGTGTCACACGCGGCGGTGGTGGGTCAGGCCCTGGAGAACTGGATCGACGGGCAGGGCATCCGCCGGGCGCCGGTGCGCAGTGACGTCCTCGCCACCTTCGCGCTCGCGTTCGCCGGAGGGTTCCTCGCGCTCGGGTTCAGCGGGCTGTTCCGGTCTGCCATCGGTGCGCTGCTCTACGTGCTCCTCGCGGTGGCAGGCGTGGTGATGTGGCTGTTCTGGGTCCGGCGCCTGATGCTGGTGGACGGGGTGTGGCTGGCCGCAGGTGGGCCGCTGGTGGCGTTCGGGCTGGCCTGGCTCATCACCGGCCGCTACGCGCTTCGTACCGAGCGGCAGATGCGCGACTTCGTCTACGGCGCGCTCGGGCGGTACGTGAGCCCGGACATCGCGGACCAGGTGTTCCGGAACGTCGCCCTGATGCGGCCCCAGCGCCGCGAGGTGACGCTCTGCTACGCGGATCTGGAAGGCTTCCGGCGCCTTCACCAGTCGCTTCCGCCCGAGGTGCTGGTCGATCTCCTGAACGCCTACTTCGGCGAGCTCACACATCTGGTGCGGCAGACGGGCGGACACGTGGAGTACGTGGGCGATGCGCTCATCGCCTTCTGGGGCGCCCCGGTGCGGCTCGACCGGCACGGGCAGGTGGCTTGCCGGACGGCGCTCGCCATCCGCGCGGAGCTGGATCGGCTGCGCCCCGAGTGGCAGCGGCGCTTCGGGGTCGAGGTGCACGCGAAGATGGCCCTCCACTCCGGCGAGGTGGTGGCCGGGGACATGGGCAGCGCGCTGAAGTCGAACTACACCGTCCTGGGCGATCCGGTGGCCATCGCCGAGAGGCTGGAGCGCGCCAATCGCCTCTACGGGACCGACCTCCTCGTCTCGGGGGAGGCGCAGCGCCGCGCGGGCGAGGAGTTCGTCTTCCGGGAGCTGGACGTGGTGACGCTCGCCGGTGGACCGCAGACGCTGTTCCAGCTGGTGTGCCGGCGCGGCGAGGTCCCCGCGGCGCTGGTCCCGGTGCTCCAGGGCTGGCCGGAGGCGCTCGCGAGGGTGCGCCGCCGGGACTTCGCCGGAGCGCTGGCGTTCTTCGAGCAGCATGCGGTCCTGGACCCGGTCTCGGCGCGCTGGGCGGAGCGAGTTCGTGGCTACCAGGCGTCACCCCCGCCTGCGGACTGGGACGGCCGGGGCGATCTGCGCCGCCCGGGCTGACTACGGCTGCCCGGGGCCGGCCGCGCCGCCGGATCCTCCGCGCGCCGGCTCGAGCACGATGTCCACCGCGCCGTTGGTCGCGAACTCGGGGGAGTTCGGCAGCGGCCGGGTCGGCGTGGCGGTCGGTGGATCGGTGACGATCTGCTGGGCGGTCACGCCCTCGCCGACGAGGTAGTCGCGGACGCGCTCGGCGCGCTTCCCCGAGAGGCTGAGCGCGGCCTTCCGCGAGCCGCGCGTCGGCGGCTGGGCGGTGACCCGTGCCGAGCGGTCGGCGGACTTGAGGAAGTCGGCGACCCGGCTGAGCTGGTCGCGGCCGGCGGGGAGGAGCTCTGCGCGTCCCTGCTGGAACAGCGCGCCGCCCGGGAGTGTGATGACCGTGCCCTCGGGGAGGTCGCGGATCTCCGTCTGCGCCGCCAGCGTGGACCGGTTCTGCGTGAGGCGTGCCTCCATCGCATCCCGGGCGGCCTTCTCCTTCTCGATCTCGGCCTGGGCGAGCACCAGCTTCTGCTTCGCCTCGTCCAGCAGCCGCTGCTTCGTGACGCTGACCGCCTGGAGCGTCCGGTCGCGCTCGGCGGCGAGCTCGTGCGTCCGGCCGAGCGCCTCGGCGGACTGGATCTTGAGGATCGCCACGGTGGCCCGGTCGTCGACGACCTTCGGGTCCCCGGTCTCCAGTCCCTTCTCGGCGAGGTCGAGGAACTTCTTGGCCGTCGCGAGGTCGGCGGGGCTCGAGTCGGCGGCCGGTCCCTGCTGGGCCTTCTCGTAGGTGGCGCGAGCCTCCTCGAGGCGATCGGTGGTCTTGAGGTGGGCGCAGCCGGCCGAGAGGGCGGCGGCGACGAGGAGCACCCGGGTCCCGGCCCTCATTGCGCCACTCCTGACTGGGCGGGCGGAGTCTCTGCGCCCTCGGTGCCATTCCGGAGCGCGTCCAGGCGGGTGTGGGCCTGCTCCGCCTCGTTGCGAGCCATCTGCTCGCGGGCGAGGGCGTTGGCGAGCTCGGCCTGGGCCCGGGCGATGTCGAGCTTGCGCGCCGCGCCGTCCGGGTCGTCCTTGTTCGTCTCCTTGGCGGCCGCGAGCGTGTCGCGCGCCTCCTGGAGGTGGAGCCTGGCCTGCGGGGCGCGCTCGGCGCCTATCTCCTGGGCTGCCCGGACCTCGGACTCGGCCTGGGCGAGGCGTTCCGCCGGGAGCGGCGGTGCGCTGGCACAGGCGCAGCCGAGCGAGAGCAGCGCTCCTGCTGTCCAACGACGCATCGAATTTTCCTCCCCCGACGGTTCGCAAGGTGTTCACGGAGGGTCCGATGGGCAACGGCACGGCATGACGCTTGCGCCGTGCACGCGGGGTCTGCCGGTGCGGTGCGCCTGGGCCCCGGGGACTAGTCCTCGCGGGGGCCGCGGAGCGCCTCGACGGGGCGGTCGTGGCCCACGTGCTCGTCCAGGACGATGCGAATGCCCTCGGGGGTCATCTGGCCGTAGTGGACCTCGTCCTCCCAGCCCATGAGCTGGAAGTCCTCCTGGCGAAAGGGGTCCGCGGGGCGGGTCCGGTTCTCGCGGATGACGACGTTGGCGCCGAGGTGGCACAGGCCATAGCAACCGCCCCGGGCGAGCGTGCAACGGCCGACCAGGTTCAGCTCTCTCACCGCGTCCTTCGCGGCGGCGGCCACGCGGTCGGACCCGTTCCGGCGGCAGTCCGGGCCCTTGCAGATGGAGACGCGGTAGGTGGCCACGAGCAGACGAGTCTTACGGCTCCGGCGCGGTGGGCGGAAGGGAGGCACGCCCGGCCGATTGCTCCTCCTGTGCGAGGCGGCGGTCCTCCCGGCGCACGAAGGGCCAGTAGACGGCGATGGCGATCCCGAGGGTGGCGAGCTCGAGGACGACGGCGCGTGGATCGCCGCCGGTGGTCAGCCAGGCGCCGACGGGGGCAGGAAGCGTCCAGAGGGTCTCGAGGTAGGGCGGATGGACCCATCCGAGGCGGAAGGCCGTCCAGGCCACCACGGCCGAGAGGAGCGGGGCGAGGACGAAGGGCGGGGCAAGTCGCGGGTTGAGGACGATGGGGACGCCGAAGAGGAGCGGCTCGTTGATGTTGCAGAGGGCGGGGATGATGCCGGCGCGTCCGACGGCGCGGAGCTGCGCCGAGCGGCAACGGAGGAGGAGGAGGCCGAGGGCGAGCGCCGCGCCCGAGCCGCCCTGCCAGACGAACCACAGGAAGAAATGGAGCGGCGCGACGTGGGGCGGCGGGGTGTGGGCGGCGACGGCCTCCATGTTCGCGACGAGCATCGATTCCCAGACCGGGCGGAGCGCCGAGGTGAGCGCGGCGGGGTGGACGCCGAGGAGCCAGAGCACGCTGTCGACCAGGACCAGGGCGATGACGCCGCCGAAGGAGTCCGCGGCGTGGACCAGCGGGGAGACGGCGCGCTCGAGCAGCGTGATGAGATCGAGACCGAGGACGTGGACGACGAGGAAGACGCCGCCGAGGACGAGGGCCGCGGGGAGGAGGGCGACGAAGCTGCGAACGACGACCTCGGGAGGGCCGCCGGGGAGCCGGAGGGTCCAGCGCCTCTCCACGAGGATGCGGGTGAGCTCGACGCTGGCGATGGCGAGGAGGAGGCCGGCGAAGATGCCGCCCGCCCCGAGGCGCGCAAGGACGAGAGAGGCCGGCTGCGCGGCGGCTCCCGGCTGGAGGGCGGCGACGACGTACGCGGCGGCGGCGATGAGGCCCGCGCTGGGGGCGTCGAGCCGGTACGTCCGGGCGAGCGCCTGGGCGGCGCCGAAGGTGACCCACAGCGCGATGCAGCCGCCGAGCGCGCGGTAGGGGAGGAGGAGCGTCGCGGCGTACGGGGCGACGAGCCGCTGGAGGGCGGGCCACGGCGGCTGGGCGACGAGGAGGAACAGCGAGCCGACGAGGACGAGCGGGAGGGCGCCGACGACGCCGTCGCGGACGGCCATGAGGTGGCGCTGGCGGGCGAGCCGCTCGGCGGCGCGGGCGAGGGACGCACGGCGGGAGGCGGGCGCGGCGCTGGACGGGGCGGCGGTCAGGGGCGAGATCGTCCCCCGGGGCGGACGGCTGGGCAAGCAACCGGGCTCGAACTACGGTGGCCTCGGAGTGGCCTCGACGACTCGCGCGTGGCTCCGTCATGCCCTCGTCCTCGTGGTGCTCGCGAGCGCCGACGCGGTCGCCTGCAGCTGCATGGACACCCACGGCGCGTGGCCGACGGGGCGGAAGGGAGTGCCGCGGACGGTGCATCCGCTCGTCCTGGATGCACGACCCGGCGCTCGCTACGCGCTGCTCGACATCGGGGCATCTCCGGAGCAGCCGGATGCGCTCACTCCGGTCCTGCTGCCGCTCGACGCTGCCGAACGCTGGGATCGCGATGGCTCGCTGCCGCGCTGGCCGGAGCCGCGGACGGTTGTCCCTGCGCGTCTCAAGCATCTCCGGAACCAGGTGCCGCGGATCTTCGAGTTGATCCCGGACAAGCCTCTGGCCGCGCGACATCGCTTCATGCTCGTCGTCGATCCACAGCCGAAAGGGGTGCTGGCCGTCTTCGAGACCGGCGAGGGAACGACGGACGAGTCCGAGCCGTTGGAACGCCTCGATCTGGAGCAGTACATCCCACCTCCGGCTTCGATGACCTCCTGCCCGGCTGGGTGGAACGTCATCCTTCGGGAGGTCCCACGTCGGGCGGGACCGAGACTGCTGGAAGTGCTCCCGGCGGCGCCCCTTTCCAGCGACGTCCCCGTGACTCTGCTGATGTCGTTTGATGGCCGTATCTCCGCTGGGATGACGGCCTGCTCGCCCTGGGGTCTGGCCTTCAAACAGACCCGCCTCCGGTTTCGTGTCCGGGAGCGGCGGCTGGACGGCAGCGTCGGCCGCCCTGTCCATCTGGCGCTCGACGTCCCGAAGGAAGCCGTCGAGCAGCCCCTTCCAAAGGCCCGGTCGTGGCCTTTCTAGGCGGCGAAGCGACGGAGGGTTCGAAGGTGCCAAGTTCCGCCGACGACGTCGAAGCCGTCCGACGGCGTCGAAGGTGCCAGACACCTTCGATGAGCGGGCGGACGAGCAGGCGGCCTTCGCGGCGCCATCAGTGGCGGGGATGGCGCAGAGTCTGCGCGGGGGTGGAAGGTGCCAGACACCTTAAAAACACTCGAGATTCCGGTCGCTTGCCGTCTGTCTGCTGGCCAGGGGCGGTGCCGAACCTACAATAGACTCTGCGAATCAGTCTCAATATAAAGGGGGACATGAGGAACCTCGCGCAGCTTCCGCCCGGCGCCCGCGCGCGCATCGACGGCTTCGGGTCGGAGCTTCGCCCGGAGGTCGGGCGGCGTCTGCGCGAGCTCGGGTTCGTGGACGGCAACGTCGTGCGGTGCGTTCGCCGCGCGCCGTTCGGCGGCCCTCGCGTCTACGCGGTGTCAGGTGCTGCCTTCGCGCTCGAGATGCACGTCGCGGCCCATGTGCTGCTCGGCCCGGCGGACGGCGATGACGGCGCACGCGGCTGAGCGCGCCGACGTCCTTCTCGTTGGCAACCCCAACTCCGGAAAGAGCCTGCTGTTCAGCCGGCTCACCGGCATTGCCCAGAAGGTCGCCAACTATCCTGGCGTGACAACCGAGGTCCGCTCCGGCCACGCCGGCGGCCTCGTCATCCACGACTACCCTGGCATCTACTCGCTCGAACCCCTCACCCTCGACGAGCGCGTCGCCATCGAGCGTCTGGACAGGGCCCTCGCCGAGCCGGGCACCAAGGCCATCGTCTGCGTCCTCGACGCCACCCGCCTCGAGCGGAGCCTCTACCTCCTGCTCGAGCTGCTCCCCCGTGCCCGCGCCGTCCACGTCCCGTGCATCGCCGCGGTGAACGTCATCGACGAGCTGGTCGGGCCGAGCGCCCGCCTCGATCTCCCCGGTCTGAGCACGGCGCTCGGCTGTCACGTCATCGGAATCTCGGCCAAGACCGGACAGGGGCTCGACGAGCTCCGGAGCACGCTTCACCATCTGGACCGCGAGCCGCCCTGGGACGAGCGCTGCGCCGTCCCCGCGTCGATCGAGGAGAAGAAGAGCACCGCGAAGCGACTCACCCGCGCCTACGGTCCCAGGGACGACGTCCTCCTCAGGTCGCAGGAGCGTCTCGACCGGCTCTTCCTCTCCACGTCGCTCGGCCTGCCCGTCTTCTTCGTGGTGATGGCCATCCTCTTCCAGGCGATCTTCACCTGGGCCACTCCGCTCATGAATCTGGTGCGGGACGGCGTGGCCTGGACGGGCGGCGTCGTCGGCGGGCTCCTCCCGGCCGGGTTCGTCCGCGACTTCCTCCGCGACGGGGTGTTCGCCGGCCTGGGTGCGTTCCTGACCTTCGTTCCGCAGATCTTCGTCCTCTTCCTGGTCATCGGAGCGCTCGAGGACTCCGGCTACCTCGCCCGTGCCGCGGTCATGCTGCATCGCCCGCTGGGCTGGTTCGGGCTGTCGGGTCGCAGCTTCCTGCCGCTCCTGTCCGGACACGCCTGCGCCATCCCCGCGATGATGGCCGCCCGGACCATCGAGTCGCCGCGCCGCCGGCTCATCACGGTGATGGTCATTCCCTTCACCTCGTGCTCGGCGCGGGTGCCCATCTACGCGCTGCTCATCGGGGGATTCGTCCCGGCGGTGAGCCTCGTCCCGGGCCTGGTCGGGCTCCAGGGCGTGGTCTTCACCGGCGTCTACGTCTTCGGCGTCTTCAACGCGCTGCTGGCCGCCGCGGTGCTCGACCGGGTCACCCGGAAGCGAATGGGCGGAGGGCGGCTGGCGGATGCCCCCTTCGTCGTCGAGCTGCCGCCGTACCGCGTCCCGAGCGTCAAGCCGATCCTCGTCGCCGCCGCGTCGCGCTCCTTCAGCTTCGTGCGCCGCGCAGCCCCGGTCATCTTCTGCGTGGTCGTGGCGGTCTGGTTCCTCGGCTACTTCCCGAAGGGGACTGGTCACCTCGACCAGTCCTGGCTCGCGGCGCTCGGTCGCTGGCTGGAGCCCGTGTTCCGCCCGATGGGCGCGGACTGGAAGTCGGGCGTGGGCATCGTGAGCTCCTTCGTCGCCCGCGAGGTCTTCGTCGGGACGATGGGAACGCTCAACGGCCTCGAGGACGCGGGCACGCATCTCGGCGCGCTCTCGACCCAGCTGCAGCTCGGCGGGATGGGGCTCGCGGCGGCGCTCGCGCTGCTGTTCTTCTACGCGACCTCGCTCCAGTGCGCGTCGACGCTCGCGGTGATGCGCAAGGAGACCGGAAGCTCGCGGGCCCCGGTATTCGCATTCGTCTCGATGACGACCTTCGCGTATGTTGGTGCGGTGCTGACCTTCCATCTCGCGCGGGCGCTCGGGGCGACGTGAGCGCGCTCCTCTCGCGCTGGCGCGAGATCCTCGTCGGCGTGGTGCTCGGTGCCGGGGGCTTCGCCGTCGGCCAGCTGCTGCTCCCCGCGTCGTGGCGTCTCTGGTTCGAGGCCGCGCTGGTCGCCTGGATCGGCGCGATCTACATCGGGTTCGGCCTCGTCTCCGGAACGCGGTCCGCGGCCATCGAGGTGACCGGGGGCGTGGTGATGCTGTTCTTCGGGGTCATCGGAGGAGCGTCGACGCCCTGGCTCCTCCCCCTGGCCCTGCTGCTCCACGCGGGCTGGGATGCCGCGCACCACGACGGACGCATCAGCAAGGGTGTACCGCGCTGGTACCCGTCCTTCTGCGCGGCGGCCGATGTCGTCCTTGCCGGGCTGTACGGGGCCGTGCACCGAGTGCCCTGACTGCGTCGCAGGGAGGAGACCGTTAATCCCCCCGAGCCATGCCGAGCCCCGTGCCGCCGTTCTCCGTCCTCGACCTCGCGCCGATCTGCGAGGGCGGCGATGCCGCGCAGACGCTCCGGAACTCGGTGGAGCTGGCCCGTCATGCGGAACGCCTCGGCTATCTCCGCTACTGGCTCGCCGAGCACCACAACATCCCCGGCATCGCCAGCTCGGCGACCTCGCTGGTCATCGGGCACGTGGCCGCCGGGACGTCCACCATCCGCGTGGGCGCGGGCGGCATCATGCTCCCCAACCACGCGCCGCTGGTCATCGCCGAGCAATTCGGCACGCTGGCGACGCTCTTCCCCGGCCGCATCGACCTCGGCCTCGGCCGCGCGCCGGGAACGGACCCGCGAACGGCGTACGCGCTCCGCCGGAACCTGACGGGCGACTCGGACCAGTTCCCGCAGGACGTGGTCGAGCTGCTGACCTACCTCGGCCAGCCGCGTCCGGGGCAGCGGGTGCACGCCGTGCCCGGCGAGGGCACGGAGGTCCCGGTCTGGATCCTCGGCTCGAGCCTCTTCGGCGCATCGCTCGCGGCCGCGCTGGGGCTGCCCTTCGCGTTCGCGTCGCACTTCGCGCCGGCGCAGCTGATGGAGGCGCTCGCGGTCTACCGCAGCAAGTTCGAGCCCTCGCAGTGGCTGTCCACGCCCCGGGTGATGGTCGGCTCGACGATCGTGGTGGCGCCCACGGACGCCGAGGCGCGCTTCCACTTCTCCTCGCTCCAGCAGGCATTTCTGAATCTCCGCAGCAACCGGGCCGGACGGCTTCCGCGGCCTCGCGAGGGGTTCGAGGAGAGCCTCGCCCCCGTCGAGCGGGAGCTGCTCGGCGAGGCGCTCTCCTGCGCATTCGTCGGCGCTCCGGAGACGGTCCGCCGGGGCGTGGAGGAGTTCCTCGCCCGCACCCAGGCCGACGAGCTCATCGTCTCGGGGCAGATCCACGACCACGCCGCCCGGCTGCGGAGCTACGCGCTGCTGGCCGAGGTGCGGGACCGGCTCGCCTCGGGCGCGGGAGCCGTCGCGCGCGAGTGAGCGAGGAAAGCTCCGAGCCCTCGTTGCTACCCCGGCAAGGAACTCAGCCAGCGGGCGACGCTCAGCCAGGCAGCCGTACCCGAGACGACGAGGCGGAGCGGCTGGGAGATCACCAGTCCCAGCCCGGCCCAGAGCGTCGCCGGATGGAGCCGTCGGAGGCTGAGGACGTCCCAGGCAATGACCGGGACGAGAAACAGATCGGTGATCCCGAAGAAGGCCGGCGGGCCGGAGCGAAAGATGAACGGCAAGCGCGCGAGCGCAGCGGCGATGAGGCCGATTGATCCGAT
>Ga0335085_10009809_pt1 | contig 14390 bp, 11 predicted proteins | sample Lox_Sample_45_FD_206712 | JGI IMG/M metagenome (GOLD analysis project Ga0335085, IMG submission 206712) | Soil microbial communities from Loxahatchee National Wildlife Refuge, Florida, United States - Lox_Sample_4.5 | ecosystem: Environmental > Terrestrial > Soil > Wetlands | place: USA...
GGAACAAGATCCCCTGCAGCACCGGCAAAAACAGTCCTGCGATTCCCAGGAGAATAAAGGCCCATCCCACAGCCAGCACCAGTGCCTTCTTCACTCCTGACGTCATGTCCATGCCAGAATAAGATGCTTGGCCGTTCTGCGGAAGTGACCGAAGACACGCTGTAAACCATCTACGGCTGTCGTCTGGAACCGTATTTTCTCCATATAACCAAAAGGCTGACAATTGCGGCGGCGACGATTACCAGATCGAACAGCCGGATAGTCCGTACCAGGATCTCCCAGTGTTTTCCGAACAGGTATCCAATGGATGCGATCGCGGTGACCCAAACTACCGCTCCGAGAAAATTGAACACTGCAAATGCTTTCCAGGGCATGCGCAGCACCCCCGCCAGCGGCCCCGCAAAGATGCGCATCCCGAAAATAAAGCGAGCAAAGAAAATTGTGACTGGCCCAAAACGAGCCATGAGGTGTTCGCTCCGTTCGAGCGAATTCCGTGGAATTCGGAAGAGGTTCCGATAGCGCTCCAACAGGGGCCGTCCACCACGAAAGCCGATGGCGTACCCCAGGTTATCTCCCAGAGTCGCCGCACATGTGGCGACCGCGATGATCCACACCAAATGCAACCGTTGCTCCGAATAAGCAAGGAAGGCAGCGAGCAGGAGTGTAGTCTCTCCTGGAACCGGGATACCCGCGTTCTCGCACAGCAGCGCGAGTGCTACAGCCCAATAGCCATAGTCGACGATGAAAGACCGCAAGAACTCGATCGTGGAGTGGCCCATGTTGAGCCGAGATTGGATGCTACCAGACTCCAGGCGCCGGCACCGCGCAAAATCGGATCCGGCGCAGGTTGTCACCGGACGGCTAGGCTGAAGCAATGAATTGGATCAACGTCTTGTTGAATTCGTCCCGGCTCTCTTCATAGGGCAGATGCCCCACGCCCTCGAACAGCACGACTCGACAGTCACGGAACTGGCGTCGCAACGGTTCGGAAGATCGAAATGACACCATCCTGTCCCGCGTTCCCCACAATAACAGGGTTGGGTAATCCCGGATCTTGGGCAGAGCCTCCTTAAGGGCTGCAAGATCGGCTGTCCAAGTCTTCACAATACGCAGTCCGTGACGATACACGTGATTTTCGCGCACCGGCAACCGGTATCCTTCCAGGGAGTCTGGCGGGATTTTCGATCCATCGCCAAACATGCGTCGTAGCCATAAGTAGTCGAGAAAGCGCCATCGGCCGATCGTATGGCGGAACAGGAAAGAACCCCAAGGGCTCCCGAGCAAAGGCGCAAGCCATTTCCCGTGACGAGACCACGGATTGACCGGAGCAACCAACACCAGACGCCTCAAACGCGGATGTTGCCGCTCGGCATCAATCGCCGCCGCCATCATGGCGACCGCGCCGCCGTGGGAGGTTCCGAGCAGATCGAAAGAATCGATGCCGAGGGCGTCCAGGAACTGCGTCAGGCGCTCCGCGGTTGCCCGCATGGAGCAATCCATCGTGGTGCTGCTGGGTGAAAAACCAGCTCCCAGATTGTCAATGGCATACACCGTGGCATGCGGCGCCAGAACCGGGATCGTGAATCTCCAGGAGAAAGAGTAACCAAGGAGACCGTGCAAAAGAATAAGCGCTCGCCCTGAACCGGTCTTCAGGTAACGCATGCGCCCGTCGGCAAGCTCAAGCCAATGCTTTTCGCCTGCTGATTGAACCGGGAGTGATTCGATGCGGCGCTCGTGGTCGAGATTTTGTGGTTCCAGGGGCAACCAAACTCTCGCGCTCAGAGTCTATGTAAGTGATATCGCCTCTGTCGCTTCTTGGGGGAACCGAGTCTTCGGTTCCCCGTTTCTTTGTGTTCACAACGGCAAGGCTGAGAGACAAGACTTCGGAACGCTGTCGATATTGTTCTCCAACATACCTTTGGGCTCATCTGCTCAGACGACGGCGAATAGCCTCAAGACTCATCTCGGCCCTTTGCCAGTCCTCTGGGATTCTCGGGATCCAGGCCGGCCGCGGTCATGATGGCTCGGCCAAGTTCCTCGGCAGAGACGGTCAAGCCTTGGCTCCCGTCCGCGGGCCCATCCCCCTGAGAACTGGTGCGAGCGATAAAGCGATAGCCCTTGCCTACTACGGTCTGCAGGTATTGCGGCTGTCCGGCATCGTCTTCAAGCGCCATGCGGATTTTGCGGATCGCAGTATTGATTCCCTGCTCGATGTCGACGAATACTTCCTTGCCCCACAGTCCATCGGCAATCTGCTCGCGGGTCACTAGTTGTCCCTGCTTCTCAATCAGGAACATAAGCAGTTGCAGGGGCAGCCCCTCCAGTTTTACCGGACGGCCTCCTCGGCACAGTTGATAGCGCGCAAAATCCAATTGGAAGTCGTCAAAGCAGATTCTTTTTTCTGGCACGAACTCACCTCATCCCGCGGGGAAATCTGAAGGAAAAATTCTGTTCTGCTTCCGGCTGCGTGTCAAGCCAACCCCGGTCAAATTCTTCAGATCAATTCATATCGCTTCAGACGGGCTCCATGGACGTATTTCGTTATTAGGAGCAAGATCAGCTCACTTGTGAAGGACAGGGGAAGGTTCTTCACTCAGTTTCAAAGTGCTTGCCTTTTACTAACCAGTTGGGCGAGACGGCGATGGAAGGACGGGGTTTCGGGGGAAATTCCCAGTCCTTCCATTTCCAAAACTAAGTTATGGGGGCATTCCTGATCCAGTCCAGCATCTTCACAAATCGCCTCATCGAAAATTCCCAGCCCGCCAAATAGCTTCTTCTAAATCCCTTCCAGACCATCAGGGTCGCCCCCTTTTACAAAACGCCACCAAGAATCGGGCTACTCCTGTCCGGTACGGCAATCCAAAAATACGGAAATATTCCTTCCAAAAACCATATTCATTCGATGCTGACCTTTATATAATTTTGTAAGTATCTCTTGCAAAGTGACTTATTTGCACAACCAAATGCGTCTCGTGGCAGCGAAGTTGCACAACCATGGGCGGCGTCAAGCCTCTGGCTCGGCCACGCCGCCGCACCAGTTCATGAATCGAGAACTACAGGCTCGTTTTACTGCCATCGTGCTGGGGCTGCTCACAGTGGCGGCCGTGGTTTTCTCTGTCTACAACTATCGTGTCGAGCATCAATTCTCGGTTCCCTACGATGGCGCATGGTGGATCGAACATAAGGGGCACCTGACCGCCGATCGGCTCGATCCGAAGGGCCCGGCAGCCTTGGCGGGCATACGGGACGGCGACATCGTGGTGAGTGTCAATGGACGTCCAGTTACAACGTCCGCCAGTCTTACGCGCCAACTGTACTATTCCGGCGTCTGGTCGAAAGCGACCTATTCGCTTCTCCGCGGCTCGGTTCCACTCGATGTAGAGGTCGTGCTCGCTCCCGCCGAGCAGTCGATGAAGGACTGGCTGCGAGTGATTGCGCTGATCTATCTCGGGATCGGCCTCTACGTGTTATTGCGTCGTTGGACGGCCGTGGGCTCGACGCACTTCTATATTTTCTGCCTTGTTTCGTTCGTCTTTTATGCCTTCCATTACACGGGCAAGTTCAATGAGTTTGACTGGATCGTTTACTGGTCGAATGAAGTCGCCTGGCTGCTTCAACCGGCGCTTTTCCTGCATTTCGTGTTGACCTTCCCGGAACGTAGAACGTTTGTCAGCAAGCATCCGTGGTCCCTGCCTGTTCTGTATTTGCCAGGGCTGTGTCTGCTGGGAGTTCACATTCTGGCATTGGAGCGGCTCAAGGCTTCCGAACGCCTGCGATGGAATCTTGATCGCCTGCACTGGGCCTATGCGACTCTGCTTTTTGTGGCAGCGGCATCGGTACTGTGGAGCAGTTATCGGCGCGCGAGCACTCCGATTCTGCGGCAGCAACTGAAATGGGTAACGCGCGGAACGATTCTGGCGATCACGCCTTTCACCTTGCTCTACGTGTTGCCCTATCTCGCCGGCGTTCCGGATGTAAAAGTCTCGGTGCTCTCGCTCGGTCTTCTGCCGCTCACTTTCGGCTATGCCATCTTCCGCTATCGCCTGATGGATGTGGACTTGATTTTCAAGCGCGGGATGGCCTATACGCTGGCAGCAGCGGCGATCGTCGGGGCCTACTTCGCGGCCGTGGCCGGTATTGCAGAAACGGTCCACACTCGCGTCCCGAGTTCGGGACCCTATGGGCTGATGTTAGCCATTGTGGTCACAGCGCTGCTGTTTGACCCGGTTCGCAAATGGATTCAGGACAAGCTGGATCAGTTCTTCTATCGCACCCGCTACGACTACCGCCGCACTTTGATCGAGTTTGGCCGCGAAGTCAGCTCGGAAACCGATCTCGACAAAATGCTCTCGTCGGTTGTCGACCGCCTGGCACGCACACTGCTGGTCGACCGCATCGCGATCTTCCTGGCGGACAACGAAGCGTCCCATTTCGAACTCGCCAAGTCGTTTGGCGTGGCGCACGTGACCGGACTTGACCTCTCATTCCTGGCGAAGCCGCGAGAAGAAGATGCCGCCGGGCATATATTCTTCGAAAACACGCACCAGGTCCCGCGCGAGACATTGACGGCGCAGGAAGCGATCCGGCGCCTTGATCTGAACTATTACATTCCTTGCCATGTACAGAAGAAGACGATTGCCTTCCTCGGGCTGGGCAAAACGATGGAAGGCGATTTTCTCTCCAGTGAGGACGTGGAGTTGCTGGAAACGCTGGCGGGCTACATCGGTATCGCGATCCAGAACGGCCGTCTCTACGCCTCTCTGGAGCAAAAGATCACGCAGTACGAGCGCCTCAAGGACTTCAACGAGAACATTGTCGAATCGATCAACGTGGGCGTGCTCGCGGTCGATTTACAGGATCGGGTCGAATCCTGGAACTCGCAGATGGAAGTGATGTACGCATTGCCACGGTGGCAGGCGGTCGGCCGTTCCGTGAGTGAAGTATTTCCGCTGGAGTTTGTGGAGGAGTTCCACCGCGTCCGGCAGAATCCTGGCATTCACAATCTCTACAAGTTCCGTCTGGGGACACCCGCGGGGGAGTTCCGAGTGGTCAACGTCGCGATCGCTCCCTTGGTCACGCGAAAGTTCAGCGTGATTGGGCGCCTCGTGATTGTGGATGACATCACGGAACGCGTGGACCTCGAAGCCCAGCTATCGCAGGCCGACAAATTGTCTTCCATCGGATTGCTGGCGGCTGGCGTCGCGCACGAAGTGAATACTCCGTTGGCGGTCATCTCTTCCTACACGCAGATGCTGGCCAAGCAACTGCAGTCCGATCCGCAGAAGGCGGCGCTGCTCGACAAGATTACGAAGCAGTCGTTCCGCGCTTCCGAAATCGTTAACAATCTGCTGAACTTCTCGCGCACTACCGGCACCGAGTTCTCCGAAGTCAGTCTGAACAAGGTGATCCACGACACGCTTGTCCTGCTCGAACACCAGTTCAAAGTGGCGCACGTCGAAGTGAAGCCGGAACTTTATGCAGACCTGCCGACCATCCAGGGAAACGCTGGACGTCTACAGCAGATTTTTCTCAATTTGTTCTTGAACGCCAAGGATGCGATGCCCGAGGGCGGAACGCTGCGCGTGGCTACTCAGAATGGTGAGTTCGTCACCGTACAGGTTTCCGATACCGGCATGGGCATCGCCCAGGAACATATTCAGCGCATTTACGATCCATTCTTCACCACTAAGACATCCCCACAAGAGGGACAGAACCGTGGTACAGGTCTTGGACTTTCCGTCACCTACGGCATCATCCAGGAGCATGCCGGAAAGATCCGCGTGGATAGCCATCCAGGGGAAGGGACAACATTCACTCTGGATTTTCCCATGAGTAGAAAGGCAGTCCATGTCTGAAGCTGCAGCAGTCATAGCCAATCAAAATGCGCCCGATACCACTCCCGAAAGCGCTGGTAGTGTGTTGATCGTCGACGATGAAGCGGAAATCCGCGAGTCGTTGGAGACCCTGCTTCAACTGGAGAATTTCACCACTGGAAGCGCCGCGACCGGCCGTGACGGTCTGGCAATGTTAGGTCAACGCTCGTTCGACATTGTCTTGCTTGATCTTGCTTTGCCCGATAAGAACGGCATGGACGTACTTGCCGAGATTCGCCAGATGAATCCACAGCAAGCCGTCATCATGATCACGGCGTACGGCACGGTCGAGAATGCGGTTCGCGCCATGCAGTTTGGAGCGGGCAACTTCATCCAGAAGCCCTGGGACAACGAGAAACTGCTGGCGGACGTGCGCGCCGCCGTGGCTCGCGCACGCGCAGAGGAAGAAAACGTCCAACTCAAGCGCGCGCTCAAGCAGCGCTACAACTTCGAAAATATCGTAGGCAAGAGCGATCCCATGCTGAAGATTTTCGACCTTGTGGCACAGGTGGCGCCCAGTCGCTCGACTGTCCTTCTGCAAGGCGAAAGCGGAACCGGCAAGGAACTGATCGCCAAGGCGATTCATCTAAACTCTCCAAGACGCGACCGCTCGTTCGTCCCCGTGAACGCCGGGTCGATGCCGCCCGATCTGCTCGAATCCACCCTCTTCGGACACGTAAAAGGCGCCTTCACCAGCGCCATCATGTCGAAGAAAGGGCTTTTCGAGATTGCGGACCGCGGCACGCTTTTCCTCGACGAAATCGGCACCATGAGTCTGGACACGCAAAGCAAGATTTTGCGAGTGTTGCAGGACCGCAAGTTTATGCATTTGGGCGGAGTGCAGGAGATTCAGGTGGATGTGCGCATCATTGCCGCCACCAACGTCGACCTGCGTCAGATGGTCCGCGAAGGCCATTTCCGCGAAGATCTGTTCTATCGCCTGAATGTAATCACGCTCGACCTGCCTGCGCTGCGACAGCGTCGCGAAGACATTCCATTGCTCGTAAACCACTTTCTTAAGAAGTATTCCGACGAGAACGAGTTGCCATTGCGCCGGATTACGACCGAAGCGCTGCGGCCTCTCGTTGGCTACTCCTGGCCCGGCAATGTGCGCGAACTTGAAAACGTCATCGAACGCGCCGTCGTTCTGTCCGCTGACACTGAGATTGGGATCGACCTCCTTCCCGATCACGTCGTCGGTCGCGGTACGCCGGTTCCCACGATGGAGCCTGACCCCTCGGCTTCGCTGTTCGAGATCATGGAAGACTGCGAGCGGCGGATCATCATCGACATGCTGGAAAAGTGCAACTGGAATCAGACCGAAGCGGCAGAGCGGTTCCACGTCCCGCTCTCCACGCTGAATCAGAAGATCAAGCGACTGAGCATCGAAATCCGAAAGAAGAACCACACCCACCGCGAGGGCAACGGTGCGCCGGTGCCCGGCGTTGAAGCGCCGCGATTCTGATTTCGAGGAAGCGCCAATCGTCTGCGCCCTGCTGAACGGATGATTCGTATCAGGGCATCGCTTCAGCGATGCCGCATGCCGCGTTTCTTCAGGACTTGTTAGGGGCTAACATCGGCTGTCGGTATTTTCCCGCAACCAACGACTCCAGGCTGCGCTCATCGTCCTCGCTTCCGTTTCCCGTCTGCTATAGTCTCTTGTCACGTACCATGGCACTCGAAATCGAACTGATCTCGCCCTTTGAAATCGCGAAAGACCTCGTTCGAGCGGTGCAGGAATATGCACTGCTGGCGACGCAATCTGTTGCCAATCTCTTCCGCCGCCCCCTGTACATGGGGGACATGCTGCAACAAGCCGATCTGGTCGGGGTCGGATCTCTACCCATCGTTGTCCTGACCGGGCTCTCGATTGGGGCTTTGCTCGCCTTGAACTCGGCCAGCACTCTGCAGCGCTTTGGCGGAATCACCCTGATTGGCCAACTGGTCTCGATCGGGATGGTGACCGAACTCGGCCCTTTGATCACCGGTCTCATGGTTGCCGGACGCAACGCCTCCGGCATGGCCAGTGAACTCGGATCGATGATTGTGACCGAACAGATCGATGCCATGCGCGCGTTGGGCACCGATCCGAGCAAAAAACTGGTTACACCGCGGGTGTGGGCCACGGTGTTCATGCTTTTCTTTCTGACGATCATTTCCGATCTGCTTGGGCTGACCGGTGGCTTCCTGGTCGCACGTTTTCTGTTCGGGCTCGATTCGAACCAATATTGGACCACCGCCTGGCAGATCCTGGTGTTTCGTGACGTTTTCATGGGTCTGACCAAGCCAGTGCTCTTTGGCTTCATCATCGCCACGGTAGGTTGTTACTATGGCATGTCGACGCGTGGCGGCACGCAAGGTGTGGGCCGGTCCACGACCCAGGCGGTGGTGGCTTCTTCGGTTTTGATCCTGGTCACCGATTTCTTCGCCACCAAGCTCATCTTCGCGTTATTCGGAGTGAGGTAAGATGGCGGCCCCGACTCTGCCCATCGAAGATCAGCAAACGACGCGAGGAGATGGGTCCGCCGATGCCGTCGTCTTCGAGAACGTTTCCCTTGCGTTCGAGGACAATGTGGTGCTCGATGGTGTTTCCTTTCGTTTGCCGCGGGGCGAGACCAAGGCTTTGTTTGGCGTGGCGGGATCGGGCAAGAGCACGATTCTCAAGATGACTCTTGGGCTCTTACCGCCCGACAGCGGCCGCATTTTTGCCCTCGGCGAAGAAGTCACGCAGATGACAGAGCAGGAACTTTTCGGCGTCCGCCGTCGCGTCGGCATTGTCTTTCAGGAAAGCGCATTGTTTGATTCGTTGAACGTTCGCGATAACGTCGCTTTCCGCCTGATGGAAGAACATCTCTCGGATCAGGAAATCGACCAACGAGTCAGCGAGTCCTTGCGCTTCGTTGAACTCGAACACACGATGAACATGCTGCCCTCCGAGCTTTCCGGGGGCATGCGGCGGCGGGTTGCGATTGCGCGCGCAATCATTACCCAGCCGGAAGTCCTGCTATATGATTCGCCCACCGGAGGCCTCGACCCGGTCACTTCGAACACCATTGTCGAGCTGATCATGAAACAGCGCGATGTGTACAAGACTAGCGCTCTCATGGTGACCCACCGCCTGCAGGACGCTTTCACCATGGCGACACATCAATTCGACAAAAGCACCAGCCAGATGATCGCCCTGCCCAAAGGCCAGCGGGCAGACGTGCCCATGAGCTTCCTGCTGCTCCGCGACGGCAAGGTGATTTTTGACGGCGACGCGCGAGAACTCGCCGCTTCCCGCGATCCCTACATTCGGGAATATATCTCGTAGATTTCAGAAAACGTCACCGACGCCGCGCTACTTCTGCGCGCCGGTGGCGGACTGATTCGCCTGAATGAAGCTCTCCACGTTGTTCTTGTCGACGAGCGCTGAACCGGTGTCGACGAACGCCGGTACCGGCGCGAAACTATCTTTGGACCAGTCGGCGGAGAGCGTAGCCAGCTTGTGATGATAGAGATCGTCCAGCATGCGCAGTCCCACGTAGGTCATGGTGTACGGCTTTTGCGAAATGGTGGCAGCGATCACACCCTTGCGGACCCAATCGAGGGTGTCGGGATCGGTGTCCATGGCAATCACGACTTTGTCAGTCACTTTGTTCTCGCTGAGAACGTTTGCGACTTCCTTCCCTGCCAGCGCCTCCAGGCACACAAACGCGTCGACCTTGTTCTTCTCTTTGCCTAGAATCTCGTTGGTAGTGTCAAAGGCAACTCGCGGATCGCCGGCAATATCCACCACCCGGACGATCTTGATCTGCGGTGAATTCTCCAGCGCATCGCGGTAGCCGCGTAAGCGCTCTGCCAGATTCGCTTGCCCCGGCATAGTGAACACCACGACGTTTCCTTTGCCTTTGAGTTCGGTAGCCAGTCGCTGGCCGCCGGTTACCCCTGCCTGGTAGTTATTGGTTCCGATGAAGTAAAGGCGTTTGCTGTCGGGGGCGTCAGAATCCACGGTGATCACCGGAACCCCGGCTGCGACCGCGCTGGCAATGCTGTCTTTCAGCAGTTTCGCATCGGCCGCCGAAACGAGAATGCCGGTTGGCTTCTTGGTCAGCGCTTTGTCAAAGGCAGCTTTCTCGGCTGCGGGATCATACTCGTCGGGCCCGACAAAATCGGCCTTGACTTTGAGTTGATTCGCGGCCTGGGAGAAGCCTGCCCCCGCCGCTCTCCAATACGGCACATGGACATTCGCTGAAACCAGAACGTAGAACTCGTCCGCAGAATGTTCGGAACCACAGCTGAGGAACAACATGGAGAACAAGAAAAGAAAAGCGATGACCTGGAACCTGCGTGAGTAGGACACGGGATCCTCCTTTGGAGCCGCGGGTTTGCTGAGACTCTCTAAGAGAACGAACAGGATTGTAGACCCGATCAACGCAGAAAGGAAAGGGGCGGGGGCAAGGCTAAGGCTGGAAGTCCGATTGCAGAGGCAAGACCCCATGGAGAGACAGGCTCTCGCTCGTCCCAGCTTGGACGCTTATGCGCCCGGCCCTTTGTCCTTCTTGCGGCTCTTGCCAGGAAGGCCAACCGGGTTCTCGTGTGTGCGCTCGCGGAAGCCGCCTTTTATGCCCGTAGCGAGACCGATTGCCGATTCACCAAACTTGTCGCGGAGGTGGTCGGCCGTGGCGAGAGCTTTTTGCCAGCGCTCGCTACGCGAAGGCTCAAGCAGGTCGAGTTGCTCGCCGCGCGATTCAAAGTTCGAGGTTTGCACTCCGAGCAACCGAACCGGGGTTTCCTTGTTCCAGTTGTCGAGGAACAGGCGCCGGGACAGTTCGAAAATCTCGGTATCGAGCTGTGTGGGCTGATCGAGCGAGCGGGCACGTGTGATCGTGGTGAAGTCCTTGTACCGCAGTTTGAGTTGGATGGTGCGGGCGAAAAAGCCAGCTTCTCGAAGCCGCCGACCGACCATTTCAGAGAGGCGCATCAGGGTCGCTTCGAGACGTTGCATGTCGGCGGTGTCTTCCGTGTAGGTGTGTTCATGGCTGATGGATTTGGCATCGGTGTGTTCGCCAACTTCGCTGTCGAACCATCCCCCGGCATCTTCTCCGCGTGACTTCCCTGCCAGCGCCAGCCCCCACTTTCCGAAACGGTCTTCGAGGTCTGATTCTTCCAGTCGCGCCAGATCGCCGACCCGTTCGATTCCGAGCGCCTGCAGTTTCTGCTCCATCACTTTGCCGACCCCTGGGATATCGCCGACACCAAGCGGCGCGAGGAACTTCGCTTCCTGGCCGGGCAGTACCCACAACACGCCATTTGGTTTGGCCTTGGCTGAAGAGACCTTCGCGATCAGCCGCGATGTCCCGATGCCGATCGAGCAGTTCAACTGCGTTGCGGATTTCATTTCAGCATGGAGGCGATGCGCAGCACGCAAAGGAAGACCGTGAAGGCGCTCGGTGCCGGTCATGTCGAGATAAGCCTCGTCGACCGATGCCATTTCTACCTGGGGAGAATAGTGATTGAGCACATCGTGCACTTTGACCGAATAGTCGCGGTAGCGATCGGGATGGCCGTCCACAAAAACTGCCTGCGGACAGAGTTTGGCGGCGGTGCGGAGTGGCATCGCCGAATGAACTCCGAACTTTCGCGCCGCATAGGAAGCTGCCGAGACTACGCCGCGTTCGTTTCGTTGTCCTCCGACGACGACGGGCTTGCCTTTGAGCGACGGATCGAAGAGTTCTTCGACAGAGACGAAGAATGCGTCCATGTCAACGTGGAAGATGGTATGGATGATCGGGTCATTGAGTGATCGGGTCATTAGGGAAGTCAATCACTTCGACCGAAGTGTCACCGGATTGACAGGAAACTTCGAAGCAATCCCAATCTGGCTACCGCGCTAATCCTCAACGCAAGCAATGAACATCGTGCCGAACCACAAGCGCTCTACCCGCCGGCTGCCACAGCTCTGGTCTGCCGTACGCGGTCGTAGATCTTGCCGTACTCCCGCGCTGAGGCACCCCAGGAGAAGTCGCGGCTCATGCCGTTGCGCATCAGTGTTTGCCAAGATGAACGGTCGCGGAAGGCCTGCAGCGCTTGCTTCACCGTCGCCAGGAGCGCCTCGCCGGTATATTCGGAGAACTTGAAGCCCGTTCCCTTTCCGGTGCGCGCATCCCATGGCTCGATCGTATCGTCGAGACCCCCAGTCGCCCGCACGATCGGCACGGTACCGTATTTCAGGCTGTAAATCTGGTTCAGCCCGCAGGGCTCGTACTTCGACGGCATCAGGAACATGTCTGATCCGGCTTCGATCTTGTGCGCGATCGCGTTGTCGTACGCGACTTTGACGGCGATTTTGTTCGGGAACTGCTTGTTCAGACGCAGAAACATCTCTTCGTAGGCCCGGTCGCCGGCGCCGAGCGCTACGACGATCATTTCCTCGCGCGCCAACCTATCCATCACCTGTGAAATCAGGTCGAAACCCTTCTGTGCTGCGAAGCGCGAGACAATTCCGATCACCGGCAGACTCGGATCTGCCCCCACGACTCCGAAAGCATTCAGCAGGTCCTGCCTGCAAGCGTCTTTCCCGGTCAGATCCTGCGGCGAGTAACGGGCGGCGACGAACTTGTCTGTCTGCGGACTCCACTCGTCATAGTCGACGCCGTTCAGGATGCCGGTAACGGTGGCGGCGCGGTTGCGCAGCACACCCTCCAGGCCGAAACCGTATTCTGTGGTCTGGATTTCCAGGCTGTACTTCTTGCTGACCGTCGTGACGAAGTCGGAAGAAACCAGCGCGCCCTTCAGGAAGTTCACCTGGCCAAAGAATTCCATCTTGGAAATGGTGAACAGATCCCAAGGCAGCATCAGCAAGGGCAGAATTTCAGGGGGAAACAGGCCCTGATAGCCCATGTTGTGGATGGTGAAAACCGTGCCCACGTCGCGAAATGCCGGGTCTTCCGCATACAGCGTGCGCAGCATCACCGGCACCAGCGCCGACTGCCAGTCATGGCAGTGGAACACGTGCGGCACTCCGAGCACTTTTGACGCCTCGAGCACGGCCCGAGAAAATAGCGCGAACCGCTCGGCGTTATCGGGATAGTCGCCTGCCGAAGTGCCATAGAGCGCTTCCCGATCGAAAAATGGCGGATAATCCACAAAATAGAAGTGCACACCCGAAGTGCTGCCCGCTGTCACGACCGAGCAAAAGCGGTACTTGTCGTCGAAGGGCACGGTGATGCTGCGGACGACCGTCTGCGGATCGGTCAACTTGGTCTGGCGATAACGCGGAACATACACGCTGACCTGATGTCCCAAGCCGGCGAGCGCTCTGGGCAGGGCGCCGACTACATCAGCGAGGCCGCCGGTTTTCGAAAAAGGAACGCATTCGGATGCGACAAAAGCGATATGCATGAGTAAGAAGCCTCCCGAAGCCGCGAATCCAAACTTGCGCGGCTCACGCTATGATGGATTGCTGAAGATGTGGTATGCCAGACTCCCAGTCTGGGATGTGGGCCCGAGCCGGAAACGGTTTGCGCCCGCATGGGGATGAACTCTGTCAGTCTAAATGGCGTTTAGAAAGAGGGTCAACGTGCCCAGGGTCGTAGCTGCGCACAAAAGTATCAGGAAACCGAAGCTCGGACAGCACTTTCTGGCCAGTGATGCTGCCGGCCTCCGCATTGTCGAGGCGTTGGGCGACATGTCGCAGGCGACAGTGCTCGAAATTGGCCCGGGACGTGGCGCGCTAACTACCGCCCTGGCCCGTCGGTGCCGCCGTCTGATTGCGGTGGAACTCGATCGCGTGCTCGCCGCACAGCTTCGAATGAAATTCGCCACGCAGCCGAATGTCGAGGTCATCGAAGGCGACATTCTTAAGATTGAACTCGACACCGTTTTCGGGCCGAAGCCTGGACTGTTGCGTCCCGGACTCAGTTACACGCCAGAGCGCGCCCATGTCGTGGGCAACCTGCCGTACTACATCACGTCCGACATTTTGTTGCGGCTGCTCGAGTATCACCGGTACTTTTCGACGATCGTGATCATGGTGCAGAAGGAGGTCGCCGACCGGCTCGCCGCTTCGCCAGGAAGCCGCGACTATGGCCTGTTCTCGGCCACTGCGCAGTTGTATGGACGAGTCGAGAAGCTGTTCACCTTGCCGCCGGGAGCGTTTTCGCCGCCGCCGAAAGTTCATTCGAGCGTGGTGAGGATCACGATTGAGCCCAAGTTGGGGGCATTGCAGGTTCCCGAAGAAGAATTCATCCGTTTCCTGAAACTCTCGTTCGGACAGAAGCGCAAGACGCTATGGAACAATCTCCGTGGGCATTACGGGGAGGCTTTGTTGAAGGCTGCTTTGGCAAAGTGTGGCGTGAAGCCTACGGTGCGTGCCGAAGCATTGTCGCTGGAGAAGAGCGCGGCGGTGTTCAGGGCGTTAAGGGATGGGAAAGGGTAGGTTTCTATTTAATCTGAGATGTTGGATTCGGCAACTGAAAGTCGACGTCCCTGCGCTTTTCGGCCTTGCCAAGTTCGATGACTGTGGCTTGTTCCTTG
>Ga0335085_10009811_pt1 | contig 14388 bp, 9 predicted proteins | sample Lox_Sample_45_FD_206712 | JGI IMG/M metagenome (GOLD analysis project Ga0335085, IMG submission 206712) | Soil microbial communities from Loxahatchee National Wildlife Refuge, Florida, United States - Lox_Sample_4.5 | ecosystem: Environmental > Terrestrial > Soil > Wetlands | place: USA: Florida...
GCGCCAGTGTGGACGAACGCACCAGCAGCTGAGCCACGTCGATCACCTCGAGCGTGTCCTTGGCCTCGCCTGAGCTCTTCTTCGCCGCCACCGCGTCGCCGAGCATGACCATGCAGTAGGGGCACGCAGTGGAGATGGTGTCCGGGTTCAGGGCCAGCGCCTCGTCGATCCGCTCGGTGTTGATGCGCTTGCCGATGCGCTCTTCCATCCACATCCGCGCCCCGCCCGCGCCGCAGCAGAAGCCGCGGTTCTTGCACCGGTGCATCTCCTCGGCGGTGGTGCCAGGCACCGCGTCGATGATCTCCCGCGGCGGGGTGAAGACCTTGTTGTGCCGGCCCAGGAAGCACGGGTCGTGGTAGGTGATCTTCTCCTTGATCTCCCCGGCCGGGCGGATCTTGCCGTCGGCGACCAGGCTGGCCAGCAGCTGGGTGTGGTGGATGACCTCGTAGTTCCCGCCGAGCTGGGGGTACTCGCGGGAGATGGTGTTGAAGCAGTGCGGGCAGGACGCCACGACCTTCTTGCCCGAGCCCGCGGCCACCCCGGCCTCGTTCAGCGTCTCCACGTTCTGCTGGGCCAGCATGGAGAAGACGAACTCGTTCCCGATCCGCCGGGCCGGATCCCCGGTGCAGGTCTCGGCCGGGCCGAGCACGGCGAACGTGACCCCGGCGTCGTGCAGCAGCGTGGCGATGGCCTTGGTCGTCTTCTTGGCCCGGTCCTCCAGGGCGCCCGCGCAGCCGACCCAGAACAGGTACTCGGTCTCCGGGTCGATCTTCCCGTCGACCACCGGCACCTCGAAGTCGAGCTCGGTGATCCACTCGGCCCGGCGGTTCTCGCCCATGCCCCAGGGGTCGCCCTTGTTCTCCAGGTTCTTCAGCATCCCGGCCGCCTCGACCGGGAACGCCGACTCGATCAGGACCTGGTGCCGCCGCATCCCGTCGATGTGGTCGATGTGCTCGATGTCGACCGGGCACTCCTCCACGCACGCCCCGCAGTTCGTGCAGGACCACAGCACATCCGGGTCGATGACCCCGTTTACGTCCGTCCCGCCGACCAGCGGCCGCTCGGCTTCGGCCTTGACCGCGTCCGGCAGCTTCTCCCGCTCCTCATCCGACGACGCCAGCAGGTAAGGAGCCTTGGCGAAGGCGTGGTCGCGCAGGTCCAGGATGACCTGCTTGGGCGACAGCGGCTTGCCGGTGGCCCAGGCCGGGCACTGGGACTGGCACCGCCCGCACTCGGTGCAGGTCGCCATGTCCAGCAGGCCCTTCCAGGTGAAGTCCTCGATCTTGCCCAGGCCGAACACGTCGGTGTCCGGGTCGGCCTCCTCGAAGTCGAGCACCTTGCCGTTGGACCGCATCGGCTCGAGCGGGCCGAGCGCGTTCGGCCGCCGGGAGAACATGACGTTCAGCGGGGCCAGCGCGATGTGCAGGTGCTTGGAGTAGACCACGATGACGGCGAAGGCCATGATCACGGCGATCTGGCCCAGGATGAACACGACCTCGAGCACGCTGTTGACGCCGGTCCCCAGCGGGTGCAGCCAGTGCCCCACGATCTCCGACGCGAACGCGCCGTGCGCATACGGGAACACCCCGGTGTTGATCTGCGCGCCCCTGTAGAGGAGCAAGGTCGCGATGACGAGGAAGATCATGCCGAGCACGACCCAGGCGGCCCGGGTGTGCGAGCCGAAGAACCGGGACTTGCGGCCTTCTGAGTGCGGGTTGTTCCGCAGCCGGATCACGGTGAACGTGATGATCCCGGCCAGCACGCCCACCGCGAACAGGTCCTCGATGAACCCGATGAAGGCCCAGTGTCCGATGACCGGGATCGCGAACGTCCGGCTGAACAGGCACCCGTAGGCCTCGATGATCGTCAGCAGCAGGACGATGAAGCCCCAGAAGGTGGCCGCGTGGGCCGCGCCCGGCACCGACCACTTCAGCAGTTTGCGCTGTCCGATCACCTCGGTCGCCTGGACCTCCACGTCCCGGCCCGGATGCTCGCGGACCGCGGCGACCCGCTCCGGCGCGGGCTGCCCGGTGAACGCCAGCCGCTTGAGCCACCACATCCGGCGCCCGGCGATCGCGAGCGCGACCACGGTCAGGACCAGGCCGACGGTCATCCGCAGGACCACGCGAACCTCCTCATTATCAGGAGCTCAAGCGTAGTCCTGTGGGTACGAGACCCATGATCACAGACGCGTAAAGCTCCTTGTCCGGGCCGAGGAGATCTACCCTACAGCTGGGTAACTTATTCAACCCGTTCGGCCCGGGGGCATGCGGGCCGGCGACCCTGACGTAGCCGGCGGGCACCGAGACGCGCAGGCGGGCCTGGTTCGCGGCGATGGGCGGCAGAGGGGTGCGGGACCGGGGCGTGGCATCTTTGTCGTTCGTTAAAAATGGAGGTGGGGTCGGTGCCGCCGAGCGCGGACACCAGCCGGCGCCGGGCCCAGAACCGTTCCTACCGAACGGGGCCGGTTTCACGCCCTCCGCCCCCTACCCGCCCGGTGGCGCCGGTGCGAAAATGGGCGCGTGCCCGGCTTAAGGAAGAAGACGGAGAACGTAACGCCGCCAGAACAGGTGTACGCCGAACACCGCTGGGCGGCGCTCCAGGCTGGCCGGGATGGCTCCATTCCCCGGCTCGACGCCCACCCCGGCGTGTACGGCCTGGTGACGGACTTCGCCAGGAACGGCCGGTGGACCACGGTCGTGGCGCTGGGAGACTACAAGGCCAGCGTGTTTTACAGCACCGGCGGCGGCGTGCAGGTCGTGACCGAGGTCGCGCCGGTCGCCGAGGCAACCTGGCGGCTGCTCAGCACGGTCCAGGATCACCTGGCCGACTTCGACGCGGACGACGACGGCGGGTACCCGCCGTTCGGTACCGTCCGCTTCCACCTGCTCACCGGGGCGGCCGGGCGGTACGCGGACGTGCCGGACGACGTCTTCTGGGGACGGGCCGACCACCCGCTGCGGCCGGTCAGGTCCGCGGTGCACGACGTCCTGGCCAAGGTGCGCGAGACGGAATCCGCCGGGCGGGCCGTCCAGAAAATCACCGCCAGGAAGTAACCGCCAGGAAGTGACGGCCTGGAAATGCGCGCCGCCGGGAATCATCTCGGACTCCGGAAAGTTGAGCCTAAGTGACTCAAGTCATTTGACGGCGGTAGCCCCTGCTGGCAAGCTTGAGCCCGAACTACTCAACTTAACACTCAACTAGTACAAGCAAGGGACTGCTCATGGCACGTGCGGTAGGGATTGACCTGGGGACGACCAACTCATGCGTCGCCATCCTCGAGGGTGGCGAGCCCACGGTCATCGCCAACGCCGAGGGCTCACGGACGACTCCGTCGGTCGTGGCCTTCGCCAAGAACGCTGAGGTCCTGGTCGGTGAGGTCGCCAAGCGGCAGGCCGTCACCAACGTGGACCGGACGATCCGCTCGGTCAAGCGGCACATGGGGACCGACTGGTCCGTCAACATCGACGGCAAGAAGTTCACCCCGCAGCAGATCAGCGCGTTCGTGCTGCAGAAGCTCAAGCGGGACGCGGAGGCGTACCTGGGGGAGAAGATCACCGACGCGGTGATCACCGTCCCGGCGTACTTCAGCGACGCGCAGCGGCAGGCCACCAAGGAGGCCGGCCAGATCGCGGGCCTGAACGTGCTCCGCATCATCAACGAGCCCACCTCGGCCGCGCTCGCGTACCACCTGGAGAAGGAGAACGAGGCCACCATCCTGGTCTTCGACCTGGGCGGCGGCACCTTCGACGTGTCCCTGCTCGAGGTCGGCGAGGGCGTCGTCGAGGTCAAGGCGACCAGCGGCGACAACCACCTCGGCGGCGACGACTGGGACCAGCGGATCGTCGACTGGCTCGTCCAGGACTTCAAGAACGGCTACGGGATCGACCTGTCCAAGGACAAGATGGCGCTCCAGCGGCTGCGTGAGGCCGCCGAGAAGGCCAAGATCGAGCTCTCGCAGTCGATGGAATCGCAGATCAACCTGCCCTACATCTCCCACTCCTCCGACGGTCCGCTGCACCTGGACGCCAAGCTCACCCGGGCCGAGTTCCAGCGGATGACCTCGGACCTGCTCGACCGCTGCAAGAGCCCGTTCCAGCAGGTGATCAAGGACGCCGGCATCAAGATCGACGACGTCAACAACGTCGTCCTGGTCGGCGGGTCCACCCGGATGCCCGCGGTGGTCGACCTGGTCAAGTCGCTGACCAACGGCAAGGAGCCGAACAAGGGCGTCAACCCGGACGAGGTCGTCGCGGTCGGCGCCTGCCTGCAGGCCGGCGTGCTCAAGGGCGAGGTCAAGGACGTCCTGCTGCTCGACGTGACCCCGCTGTCGCTGGGCATCGAGACCAAGGGCGGCATCTTCACCAAGCTCATCGAGCGGAACACCACGATCCCCACCAAGCGCTCCGAGATCTTCACCACCGCCGAGGACAACCAGCCCTCGGTGCAGATCCAGGTCTTCCAGGGCGAGCGTGAGATCGCGGCCTACAACAAGAAGCTCGGCATGTTCGAGCTGGCCGGCATCGCGCCCGCGCCCCGCGGCGTGCCGCAGGTCGAGGTCACCTTCGACATCGACGCCAACGGCATCGTGAACGTGTCCGCCAAGGACCTGGGCACCGGCAAGCAGCAGTCGGTCCAGATCACCGGCGGCTCGGCGCTGAACAAGGACGACATCGAGAAGATGGTCCGCGACGCCGAGCAGTACGCCGAGGAGGACCGCCAGCGCCGCGAGGAGGCCGAGGTCCGCAACCAGGCCGACACCCTCGTCTACTCGACCGAGAAGTTCCTCGGCGAGAACGAGGACAAGGTGCCCGAGGACATCAAGTCCGAGGTGCGCGAGGCGCTGGCCGAAGTCAAGAAGGCCCAGGAGAGCAACGACACCGAGGCCATCAAGACCGCCACCGAGCACGCCGCCCAGGTCAGCCAGAAGATGGGTACCGCCATCTACCAGCAGGCCCAGGCCGCCCAGGCCAGCTCGCAGTCCGAGTCGGCCGACGGCAGCGCTGGCGCGCAGGACGACGACGAGGTCGTCGAGGCCGAGATCGTCGACGAGGGCGACAGCGAGGGCGGTACGCGCTAATGCCAGCATCCGAGGAAACGGGCTCCGGACCGGTCATTCATGACCACCGGCGCATCGACCCGGTGACCGGCCAGGTTCGGGGGAAGCACGCGGCGTCCAAGCCGGCCGGCACCACAAGTGCCGGCCGGCCGGCCCCGCCCCAGGAGGCCCCTGAGGCCGCGGGTTCCGGGTCCGGCCCCGGCGAAGACCAGCCCGCTGACAGTGAGGAGAGGGAAACCGGGGAGACCCGGGAGGCCCCCGAAGAGGTCCCAGAGATGGTTACAGGACAGGTAGTCAAAGAACGGGGCGGCCCGCAGGCCGCGGACCTGGCAGCTCAGCTCGCCGAGCGCACCGCCGACGTGCAGCGCCTCCAGGCCGAGTACGCCAACTACCGCAAGCGGGTTGACCGTGACCGCGCCGCCGTGCGCGAGCAGGCCGTGGTCGGCACGCTGACCGGCCTGCTGCCCGTGCTCGACGCCATCGACCAGGCCAGGGAGCACGGCGAGCTGTCCGGCGGCTTCAAGTCGGTCGCCGACTCCCTCCAGGCGGCGCTCGGCCGCCTCGGCCTGGTGACCTACGGGGACAAGGGCGACCCGTTCGACCCCAAGATCCACGAGGCCCTGATCCACTCCTACTCAGCGGACGTCACCGAGGACACCTGCGTCGAGATCCTCCAGCCCGGCTACAAGGTCGGGGAGCGGATCCTGCGCCCCGCCCGGGTCGCCGTCGCCGAGCCCTCGACCGGCCCCGACGGCAGCAGCAACGAACCCGTTTGGGACGACGCCGAAGAAGAGAGCTAAGCCCCGTGAGCCGAAGGGACACGTACCCGCGAGGGTTGTCCCCCCGCGAGCCAAAGGGGCGCGCCGGCGCCTGGACTGAGGAGCGAGGAGCCTGCGACGAGCGACGAGGGAAGGCGCCGGCTGAGGGCGCCCCGGCGGCGAGCGGGACAACAGAGCGAGCGGATAACTGATGAGCACTAAGGATTACCTCGAGAAGGACTATTACAAGGCCCTTGGGGTCGGTAAGACGGCCAAGCCGGCCGAGATCAAGGCGGCGTACCGCAAGCTGGCCCGCAAGTACCACCCCGACGCCAACAAGGGCGACAGCTCGGCCGAGGAGCGCTTCAAGGAGATCTCCGAGGCGTACTCGGTGCTGTCCGACGAGAAGCGGCGCAAGGAGTACGACGAGGCCCGCTCGCTGTTCGGCGGCGGCTTCCGGGTTCCGACCGGGCAGCGCCCCGGGCAGCAGGGCGGCTTCGGCGGCTTCGACTTCGGTGACATCTTCGGTGGCTCCGGGGACAACAGCGGCCTGGGCGACATCCTCGGCGGCGTGTTCAACCGCGGCCGCGGCACGGCCCAGAACCGGCCACGGCGCGGCACCGACGTGGAGACCGAGACCACGCTGACCTTCGGCGACGCGATCGACGGGACCACGGTGGCGCTGCGCCTGACCGGCGAGGGTCCCTGCCCGACCTGCCACGGCACCGGCGCCAAGGCCGGCACCGTGCCGAAGGTGTGCCCGTCCTGCCAGGGATCCGGGCAGTCGGCCAGGAACCTGGGCTCGTTCGGCATCTCCGAGCCGTGCAAGGAATGCCATGGCCGCGGCCTGGTGGTGGACGACCCCTGCCCGGCCTGCACGGGCAGCGGGCGCGCGATGAGCTCGCGCACCATCCAGGCCCGCATCCCGGCCGGGGTGTCGGACGGGGCCCGGATCAAGCTCGCGGGCAAGGGCGCCCCGGGCGAGCGCGGCGGCCCGTCCGGCGACCTGTACGTCCGGGTGCACGTGAAGCCGCACCCGGTGTTCGGCCGTCAGGGCTCCGACCTGACCGTGACCATCCCGGTGACGTTCGCCGAGGCGACCCTGGGCGCGGAGGTCAAGGTGCCCGCGCACCGCGGCGCCCCGGTCACCGTGCGGATCCCGGCGGGCACCCCGAACGGGCGGACGTTCCTGGTCCGCGGCAAGGGCGTGCGCCGCAAGGACGGCACCACCGGCAACATGCGGGTCACCGTCGAGGTGATGGTGCCGCAGGACCTGAACAGCAAGGCGCGCAGTGCCGTCGAGGACCTGCGCGAGGCCACCGCCGGCGCCGACCCGCGCGAGGAACTCCTCGAGCGGGCCAAGGAAGCGTAAGGAGAGGAGATGACATGAGCGCGCACTACGAACACTCAGATGACATGCCGGTGTACGTCATCTCCGTGGCCGCCCAGCTCTCCGGCATGCACCCGCAGACGCTCCGCGCTTACGAGAAGCTCGGCCTGGTCTCCCCCGGCCGCCGGACCGGCCAGGGCAGCAGCCAGGGCAAGGGACACCGGCGCTACTCGATGCGGGACATCCTGGCGCTGCGCGAGATCCAGCGGCTGTCGCAGGAAGAGGGCGTGAACCTCTCCGGCATCAAGCTGCTCCTCGACCAGCACCGGGAGCTCGAGCAGGCGCGCAGGCTCATCGCCGAGCTGCACGCCGAGCTAGCTCAGCTGCGGGTGGAGCTTGAATCCACCCGCGCCGTGGCGGCGCGGCTCGCCGAGCTGCGCCGCTCCGGCCATGACACCCCGTCCGGGCTCGTGCCGGTGCGCGGCGCCCGGGTCGCGGTCTGGGAACCGATAACTGGGCCGTCCAGCGGAGCTGGGCAGCCCAGAGGAGATAAATAACAAATGGACACCAAGCTCACCCACAAGAGCCAGGACGCGCTGTCCACCGCGGTGCAGCGCGCCGCGGCGGACGGCAGCCCACAGGTTGAGCCGCTGCACCTGCTCCTGGCGCTTACCGAGCAGGCGGACGGCACCACCGCCCCGCTGCTCCGCGCCGTCGGCGCCGATCCCGCGCTGGTCGCCAAGCAGGCCGAGGAGCGCCTGGCCCGGCTGCCGCGCGCCCGCGGCGCCACGCTGAGCGCGCCGGAGCTGTCGAGGCCGCTGCTGTCCGCCATATCCACGGCGGAAAAGCGGGCCAAGGACCTCGGCGACGAATACATCTCGACCGAGCACCTGCTGGTCGGACTGGCCGCCGACGGCGGCGCCGCCAAGGACATCCTGACCGGGGCCGGCGCCACGCCGGGCGCGCTGCTCGAGGCGTTCAGCCAGATCCGCGGCAGCGCCCGGGTCACCAGCCAGGACCCGGAGGACACCTACAAGGCGCTGGAGAAGTTCGGCGTCGACCTGACCAAGTCGGCCAGGGACGGCAAGCTGGACCCGGTGATCGGCCGGGACTCCGAGATCAGGCGCGTCGTCCAGGTGCTGTCCCGCCGGACCAAGAACAACCCGGTGCTGATCGGCGAGCCCGGCGTGGGCAAGACCGCGGTCGTCGAGGGCCTGGCCCAGCGGATCGTGGCCGGGGACGTCCCCGAGTCGCTCCGCAACAAGCGGCTGATCGCGCTCGACCTCGGCTCGATGGTGGCCGGGGCCAAGTACCGCGGCGAGTTCGAAGAGCGGCTCAAGGCCGTGCTGAACGAGATCAAGGACAGCGACGGCCAGGTCATCACGTTCATCGACGAGCTGCACACGGTGGTCGGCGCGGGCGCGGCCGAGGGCGCGATGGACGCGGGCAACATGCTCAAGCCGATGCTGGCCCGCGGCGAGCTGCGCATGGTCGGCGCGACCACGCTGGACGAGTACCGCGAGCGGATCGAGAAGGACCCGGCCCTGGAGCGCCGGTTCCAGCAGGTGCTGGTGGGCGAGCCCTCGGTCGAGGACACCATCGCGATCCTGCGCGGCCTCAAGGGCCGGTACGAGGCACACCACCAGGTGCAGATCTCGGACGCGGCGCTGGTCGCCGCGGCCGCGCTGTCCGACCGGTACATCACCGCCCGGTTCCTCCCGGACAAGGCCATCGACCTGGTCGACGAGTCCGCCTCCCGGCTCCGGATGGAGATCGACTCCCAGCCGGTCGAGATCGACGAGCTGCGGCGCGCCGTGGACCGGCTGAAGATGGAGGAGCTGGCGCTGGCCAACCAGGAGGACGCGGCCAGCAAGGACCGGCTCGAGCGGCTGCGCGCCACCATGGCCGACCGCCAGGAGCAGCTGAACGCGCTGGTCGCCCGGTGGGAGCAGGAAAAGTCGGGGCTGAACAAGGTCGGCGAGCTGAAGAAGCGGCTCGACGAGCTCGAGGGCCAGCGCGAGCGGGCCCAGCGCGACGGCGAGTGGGAAACCGCGTCGCGGATCGAGTACGGCGAGATCCCCACGGTCAAGAAGCAGCTGGAGGAGGCGAACAGCGCCGCCCGTTCGGCTCAGAACGACGGGTCCGGCGCGGCCGGGATCCCGGTTACCGCGCCCATGGTGAAGGACGAGGTCGGCCCGGACGACGTGGCCGACGTGGTGTCCTCCTGGACCGGCATCCCCGCCGGGCGGCTGCTCGAAGGGGAGACCGCCAAGCTGCTCCGGATGGAGGAGGAGCTGGGCAAGCGGGTCATCGGCCAGACGCAGGCCGTGCAGGCCGTCTCGGACGCGGTGCGGCGCGCCCGCGCGGGCGTGTCCGACCCGGACCGCCCGACCGGCTCGTTCCTGTTCCTCGGGCCGACCGGCGTGGGCAAGACCGAGCTGGCCAAGGCGCTGGCCGAGTTCCTGTTCGACGACGAGCGGGCGATGATCCGCATCGACATGAGCGAGTACAGCGAGAAGCACTCGGTCGCCCGGCTGATGGGCGCCCCGCCCGGCTACGTCGGCTACGACGAGGGCGGCCAGCTCACCGAGGCGGTCCGGCGCCGGCCGTACTGCGTGGTCCTGCTCGACGAGGTGGAGAAGGCGCACCCCGAGGTGTTCGACGTCCTGCTCCAGGTGCTCGACGACGGGCGGCTGACCGACGGCCAGGGCCGCACGGTGGACTTCAGGAACACCATCTTGGTGCTCACCTCCAACCTGGGGTCGCAGTTCATCGCCGACCCGGCGTTCGGTGACGAGGCGGCCAAGCGGGAGGCCGTGCTGAACGCGGTGCGCGCCGCGTTCAAGCCCGAGTTCCTCAACCGGCTGGACGACGTGATCGTCTTCGACGCGCTGTCCACCAGCGAGCTCACCAAGATCGTCGACATCCAGGTCGACCGGCTGGCCGCGCGGCTGGCCGGGCGGCGGCTGACGCTGACCGTCACGCCCGCGGCGCGGGAGTGGCTGGCGCTGACCGGCTTCGACCCGGTGTACGGGGCCAGGCCGCTGCGCCGCCTGGTCCAGTCCGCCGTCGGCGACCAGCTCGCCCGGGCCCTGCTCAGCGGCGACATCGGTGACGGCGACGAGGTGCTCGTCGATGTGGACGAGGGCCGGGACGCGCTCAGCGTCACCCGGGCCGACAAGGCCGCGGCCTGACGTTAGGTAGCGAGCCGGTCCCGCCGCGGGCTTACTGTCCCGCGGCGGGGCCGGCCTTGCTGTTGTCCAGCATCTTGTCGTAGTCGTCCTCGGGCAGGCCCAGGTCGACACGGAGCCGGTACCGCAGCCGGAGCAGCAGCTGCAGCTCGGCCTGGTCGTCGCCGCGCAGGCAGGCGTCCACCCCAGCGGTGGTCCAGTCGAGCGCGCCCTCCAGGTCGCCCTGCTCGGTCAGGACCTCGGCCACCAGGTCGCAGCTGCGCGCCGACTCGCGGGCGCCGGACTCACGCAGCTCGCGGAGCAGTCCGTCGGCCTCCTCGGGCCGGCCCAGCGCGAACATCGCCCGGGCCAGCGGCACCCGGGGGTCGTCCAGGGTGGGCCCGGAGTCCGCCATCGCGCTCTGGAATTCCTTGACCGCTTCGGTGGGATCGTCGGCCAGCAGCCACTGCTCGCCGGCCCGCATGTGGGCTTCGGCGCGGGACATCTCGGCCGGCTTGGCCTGGACGGCCAGGCGGCTCATCCGGACCGCGGCCCGCTTGTGGTTGCCGGTCCGCGCCGCGTTCATCTCGATCGCGTCGAACAGCTCCCCGGACAGCACAACCACGCTGTCAACCCTACCCATCGATGCCGTGGACAATCCGGGCGTCTTTCGTTTTACCGCGGTTACCGGCGGGTGCGCGCGAGCGCATCCCAGAATCCCCGGCGCAGCGCGTGCCTGACTTCGTCGTGCAGCAGGAAGTCGATCGGCAGCGCGGAGCCCTGTAGCAGCCGGGCTTCGAGGTCGGACGGCATCCGCGGCTTGCGGGCCAGCACCGCCTCCAGCCACAGCGCCGGGGCGTCCCTGGCTACCGAGCCGCCGAACTCCTGTCCTTCCTCGTGGGCCGCCTGCACCGCGTCGGAAAGCGAGACCCCGTTGCTCCCGTTGGCGTAGCCGTTCTGCCCCGGCGAGGCGGAGCTCACCACGGGCTGCGGACCGCTGTAGGGGGCGCTGCGCGCCGAACCCTGGCCCTGGCCCTGGGTCCCCTGCCCCTGGCTGCTGTGCTGGCCCGCCGACCCCATCGGTCCCGGCTGGACCGAACTGGCCGCGTTGCGCGCGGACGGCAGGCGGCGCAGCTGACCGGGAGGCGCTTGGGACGTCTCCGGAGCCGGCGCGGCCTCGGGCGTGACCTGCGCGCCCGCGCCTGGCGGCGTGTAGCCGACGATGTCCTCGGCGGCGCGGCCGCGGGCGGCCGGAGCCTGCGGCTGCGGCTCCTGCCGATCCTGCCGGTCCTGTCGTTCGGGACGGTTCCGCGGGCTGGTCACCGGCGGGGTGTAGATACCCGGCCGGGCCGCGATGTCCTGCCGGGCTGATATGTCCTGGCGCGCGGAGATGTCCTGACGGGCCGGGATCTCCTGCCGCGCGGGGATTTCCTGCTGGCGCGCCGCGATGTCCTGGCTGGCGGAGATGTCCTGGCGGGCCGGAATGTCCTGACGTGCGGAAATGTCCTGACGGGCCGGAATGTCCTGGCGAGCGGGAATGTCCTGACGCGGCGACATCTCCTGACGGGCCGGGATCTCCTGCTGCCGTGCGGGGATCTCCTGACGGGCCGGGATGTCGCGGGCTGAGATGTCCTGGCGGGCGGGGATGTCAGCGCGGGACGCGGCGGATGTTTCGCCGTTGACGGCCGCTGGGGCCCGCTCCTCGCGGGCCCGTTCGTCCCTGGACCGTTCGTCCCTGGACCGTTCGTCCCTGGACCTGTCGTCTCGCCCGTCGCGGTCGCGGCCCTGCGGCTCCCTGGCGGCCGCCCTCGGCAACTGGAGCGCGGGGCGCTGGTACTCCGCCACGACCGGCGCCGTGTAGATGGCGGGCGGCGCGTGGTTCCCTGACGACGACATCGGCTGGTAGGACGCCGTGGCGGCGGTCGAGTGGCCGTTGGACATCGGCCGGGTCCCGGAGAGCCCGGAGGATCCGGAAACCGCCGCGAGTTCGCCGTCCTCGTCGGCGTGGACGGGCTCGGCCCCGACGATCAGCTCGACGTAGGGCCGCAGGTGGTCCCCGCCGATCTCGATGATGTCGTCGGACTCCTGGCGCAGCGACCGGGAGATCGTCCAGTTCCCGTCCACCGCGATATGCACCAGCGTGACCCGCATGCCGAGGTCCTGGACGTCGGCGATGACCTGGGCCAGATCTTCCTCGGCGCTGACCACGAGCGCGTCGCTGATCGCGTTGTTGCGGGCCAGCGTGGTCAGGTCGCGGTGGATCTCGGTCTCCACGCCCTCACGGCGGCCGGGACGGATCTTAGCCACCCGGAGCTTGATGCCCGGCACGTCGGCCAGCGCGTCCTGCTCGGCGGTGCGGCGCCCGTCCACCGTGGCCTCGTACCAGTAGCAGCGGAGCACCGGCAGGCCGGAACGCTCCCGGGCCAGGCTGGACAGCAACTGCAGGAGCCCCTCGTAGTCCCAGGAGACCGATTCGCCCCGGCGAGTTCCGTGCACAGCCATAGCACCATCCGCGAGCACGTAACTAGCGTCAACGAACAGCGCGCAGCGATCCACGGCCCCACCGTCCTTTCCTCGGCGCAGCGGCCAGACTCCTAGGCACCGATATGGACCCGATGGCCCTAAGACTAGTGAAGTAACCCTCGCGGGGATGCGTTTCCGCGCATTCCCGCTGCCTAGAGGACCACAGGTCACGTCCTACTCTGCTGTAACTCGGGCCTCATTCGAATGCAGTACTTACTGAATGCAGTGGGTACTGCTGCCCAGAGACGGCACCGGATGCGGGCGGGAGCGGTCAGCCCGGCGTACCAGCCCGGCGTACCAGCCCGGCGTACCAGCCCGGCGTACCAGCCCGGCGTACCAGCTGCCCGGCCGGCTCACCGAGGCGCTGCGCCTGGTGGACAAGCTGGCCCGCTGAGCCCCCGTCGGCGCCGGCCAACCGGTTTGAGGGGACTGGGCCACCGGCGCCGACGGGCCATCACCTAGGATCACCAGCGTTCAAGACGCGCCGGATGGACGCCGCGGCGCGCGCCCTGGATGCGAACAGGAGGAACAGTGAGCGACGACCGAGCCGAGCTTCTCGCGGCGATCAGGGAGAAGGCCGTCGTCCACGGCGACTTCGTGCTCTCCTCCGGGCAGCACGCCAGCTGGTACGTCGACCTGCGCCGGATCCTGCTCGACGGACGGGTGGCGCCGCTGGCCGGACGGGTCATGCTGGACCTCACCGCCGACCTGGGCTACCAGGCGGCCGGCGGGCTCACCCTGGGCGCCGACCCGGTGGCCGCCGCGATCATGCACGCCTCGGCCAGCCGCGGCACCCCGGTCGACGCCTTCGTGGTGCGCAAGAAGGACAAGGAGCACGGCACGCAGCGCCGGATCGAGGGTCCCGACGTATCCGGCCGGCGCGTGCTCGCGGTCGAGGACACCTCCACCACCGGCGCGTCCGTGCTGAGCGCGGTGGATGCCCTCCGCGAGGCCGGCGCCGAGGTCGTCGGCGTGGCCGTCCTGGTCGACCGGGGCGCCCGCGAAGCCGTCACCGCCCGCGGCCTCGTCTACCGCGCCGCCTACGACCTCCCCGACCTAGCCCTCTGACCCGCGAACCGCCAGTGCCATGATCGTGAACAGTTTTGGGCAATAGTTGTTCCGAACTGTTCACGATCATGGTCTTGCTGCCTGAATGCGTTAGCGGTGGGGTCTCAGGGACTGGGGAGGTAACGATCCTGATCGCTTTCATGATTTTGAAGGGTTCTTAATCCGCCGGACTAAGAAGTCTTCGCAATCATGAACGTGGTCCCTGCGGCTCGTGGTTGGTGTGACTGAGGGGACAGCTGAGGCTAGCTGGCGCGGTGGGAGTGGGGCTTGGCGGGGCGATTCCCGCCGGGACCAGCACCGGGGTCACCGGGGAAGCCAGCACTGGGACCAGCACCAGGACCGCCAGGAAAGCCAGCACCGGGACCAGCGCCCGGACGGCCACCGGGACCACCGGGAGCAGCCGGACGGCCACCAGGGCCACCCGGGCCGCCGTCCGGGACGCCGCCGCCGTCGGTGGCGAGGGCGGCGGAGCGGCGGAGC
>Ga0335085_10009812_pt1 | contig 14386 bp, 11 predicted proteins | sample Lox_Sample_45_FD_206712 | JGI IMG/M metagenome (GOLD analysis project Ga0335085, IMG submission 206712) | Soil microbial communities from Loxahatchee National Wildlife Refuge, Florida, United States - Lox_Sample_4.5 | ecosystem: Environmental > Terrestrial > Soil > Wetlands | place: USA...
CGTCCTGAAGGATTTCGAGAAGAAGGTGAAGGGGAAGGGGTTCGAGGTGGTGCAGGTCCAGGGGGGCTCCGCCACGCGGCCGGAGATCGCCCCGGTCATCGACGGCAATCCCCTCGGCATGGACCAGCTCCAGGCGAAGGCGGATGCGGGAGAGATCACCCGCGAGGAGTTCCAGCGGATCACGGCCGAGCAGGCGGAGCTCGAGGGGCAGATGGACATCGTGATGCGGGAGATGCGCAACATCGAGCGGCGGGCCAAGAAATCGCTGGAGGACCTCAACCACAAGATCATGGTGCCGGTGGTCGAGGAGCTCCTGGAGGAGATCCGGGAGAAATTCCACGCGGCGGGAATCGAGGAGTACCTCACCGAGGTGCGCAAGAGCATCCTGGACAACCTCTCGCGCTTCAACCCCCGGGAGGAACAGCAGGCGACCGTCCTGGGCGTCCAGATCGCGCGGGAGGAGGACGCGTTCACGGAGTTCACGGTGAACGTCATCGCCGACAACAGCGGCGTGCAGGGGGCGCCGGTCATCCTCGAGAAGAATCCGCGCTACAAGAACCTCTTCGGGACGATCGACCGGGAAGTGGACCGCAACGGGGTGTGGCGCACGGACTTCACGCTGATCAAGGCGGGCTCGATCGTCAAGGCGGACGGCGGGTACCTGGTCCTCAACGCGCTGGACGCCCTCTCGGAGCCCGGCGTCTGGTACACGCTGAAGCGCATCCTGCGGAACCGCCAGATCGAGATCCAGCCGCCGGAATCCGGGCTGCTGGGCACCAGCTCCGCCCTCAAGCCGCAGGCGATCGACCTCGACGTCAAGGTGATCATGATCGGCGATTCGCCGATGTACCAGCTCCTGTACGAGTACGACGAGGATTTCCGGAAGATCTTCAAGATCAGGGCCGACTTCGACGTCGAGATGCCGAACGAGGAGAAGGGGATCGCGAGCTACCTCTCGTTCGTGCGCACGCTCTGCGACCGCGAAAAGCTGCTCCCCTTCGGGGACTCCGCGCTCTGCGAGGTGGTGGAGTACGGGGTCCGCCTGGCCGGGCGGCAGAACAAGCTCACCACCCGCTTCAGCGCGCTTGCCGACGTGCTGCGCGAGGCGAGCTACTGGGCGGCGCGCGACTCCGCCGCGGCCGTCGACGCCCCCCACGTCCGGCGGGCGATCGACGAGCGGATCGAGCGGGTCAGGCTCGTCGAGGAAAAGATCCAGGAAATGATCGACGACGGCGCAATCATGATCGACACCGCGGGGATGGTCGCCGGGCAGGTCAACGGGCTGAGCGTCTATCAGACCGGCGAGCACGAGTTCGGCAAGCCGGTGCGCATCACCGCAAAGACCGCGATGGGCCGCGCGGGCATCGTCAACATCGAGCGCGAGGCCTCGATGAGCGGTCCCTCGCACAACAAGGGGATGCTCATCATGGCGGGCTACCTCCGGGGCAAGTACGCGCAGAAGCACGCGATGGAGCTCTCCGCGAGCATCGCCTTCGAACAGTCGTACTCCGGCATCGACGGCGACAGCGCCTCCTCGACGGAGGTCTACGCGATGCTCTCAAGCCTCTCCGGGATCCCGATCGACCAGGGACTTGCCGTCACGGGCTCGGTCAACCAGCACGGCGAGATCCAGCCGATCGGCGGCGTCAATCTCAAGATCGAGGGGTTCTTCGATTGCTGCCGGGCGAAGGGGCTCACGGGCACACAGGGGGTGATCATTCCCCGGCAGAACGTGGACGACCTGATGCTCCGGCACGACGTGACCGAGGCCGTGCGCGCGGGGAAATTCCACGTGCACGCCGTCGGCACCGTCGACGAGGGGATCGCGCTCCTCACCCGGGTCCCGGCCGCGACCGTGCACGGGCGCGTCGCCCGGCGACTGAAGGAGTTCTCGCGTTCGCGGAGGAAGGCGGAATGAGCGCGCCGATGACCGCCGCGGAATTCCGGCGGCACGCGCACGAGCTCGTCGACTGGATGGCCGACTACATGGCGTCCGTCGAGCACTACCCCGTCATGAGCCGCGCGGCGCCCGGCGAGATCCTCGCCGCGCTCCCGCAGGGACCGCCGGAAATGGGTGAGGCCTTCGGCACGATATTCGCCGACTTCACGCGGACGATTCTCCCGGGGATGACGCACTGGCAGCACCCCTCCTTCTTCGCCTACTTCCCGGCGAACTCCTCCCCCCCCTCCGTGCTCGCCGAAATGCTCACCGCGACGCTCGGCGCCCAGTGCATGAGCTGGGTGACCTCCCCCGCCGCCACCGAGCTGGAAGAGCGTGTGATGGAATGGCTCAGGGAGATGACCGGGCTGCCGGCGGGGTTCACCGGCGTGATCCAGGATACGGCCTCGACCGCGACGCTCTGCGCGGTCCTCTCCGCGCGGGAGCGGGGGACGAACTTCGCGGTGAACGCCGGGGGATTTCCCGCAGGGGGCCGGTTCACGGCGTACTGCTCGACCGAGACCCATTCCTCCGTCGAGCGCGCGGTGCGGATCGCGGGACTGGGCGCCGCCGCGCTCCGGAAGCTCCCGGTCGACGCGCGCTACGCGATGGTCCCGGAGGCGCTCGAGGAGGCGATCGTGCGGGACGCCGCCGGCGGCTGCACGCCGCTCGTGGCCGTGGCGACGCTCGGCACGACCGGTTCCACGGCGATCGACCCGCTGGAGGCGATCGGCCGCATCTGCCGCCGGCACGGCGTCTGGCTCCACGTCGACGCGGCGTACGCGGGGACGGCGCTCCTGGCCCCGGAGATGCGATGGATGAGCGCGGGGATCGACGCGGCCGACTCGTTCGTGTTCAATCCCCACAAATGGATGTTCACCAACTTCGACTGCTCGGCGTATTTCGTGCGCGATCCCGCCGCGCTCGTCCGCACGTTCGCCATACTCCCGGAGTACCTGAAGACCGCGGGGACGGGAGAGGTGAAAAACTACCGTGACTGGGGGATACAGCTCGGGAGGCGGTTCCGCGCGCTGAAACTCTGGTTCGTCATCCGGAGCTTCGGCGTAGAGGGACTGCGCGAGCGGGTGCGCGCCCACATGGCGCTGGCCCGGTCGTTCGCGGAGGCGGTCGGCCGGGAGCCGGATTTCGAGCTGATGGCCCCGGTGCCGCTGGCCGCCGTCTGTTTCCGCTACCACCCGGCCGGGACAGACGACCCGGCGACGCTCGACCGGCTCAACAGCGCCCTCATGGAGGAACTGAACCGCTCGGGGCGCATGTTCCTATCCCATACGAGGCTGGGCGGACGCTTCACGCTTCGCTTTGTCTCGAGCGGGACCGGCGTCGCAGAGCGCCACGTCGACGCCGCCTGGAACCTGATCCGCACGACCGCCCGCGCCGCTTCCTGAAGGGGAGCGGCTCCGCTCCACCGTTCATTCGCACATCGGAGGACGCCATGTCCACGACGTTCACGCTCAACGGCCGTTCCACGACCGTGGAAGACGGCACCGACACGCCGCTCCTCTGGGTCCTGCGCGACTCGCTCGGACTCACCGGCACGAAATTCGGGTGCGGCCGCGCCCTCTGCGGCGCCTGCACCGTCCACCTGGACGGGGAGGCGATCCGCTCGTGCGTGACGCCCCTTGCGGAAGTCGCCGGCAGGAAGGTCACCACGATCGAGGGGCTCTCCGCCGACCGCTCGCACCCCATCCAGAAGGCGTGGATCGCCGCTGATGTCCCCCAGTGCGGCTACTGCCAGTCGGGCCAGATCATGGCGGCCGCGGCGCTCCTGGCCGAACGCCCCTCCCCCACGGACGAAGACATCGACGCGGCGATGTCCGGCGTGCTCTGCCGCTGCGGCACGTACCAGCGGATTCGCCGCGCCATCCACATGGCGGCGGAGAACGGAGGCTCCCGATGAGCGCCCGTGACGGTTTCACGCGCAGGGAGTTCCTCACGGTCGGCGCCGCATCCGGCGCCTCGCTCCTGATCGGCATCGCGCTCCCGGCCGCGGCCCGGAAGATCCTGACGGGTGAGGCACCTCGCGAAGAATTCGCGCCGAACGCATGGCTCAGTGTCGATCCTTCGGGAATCGTGACCGTGACCGTGGCAAAGTCGGAGATGGGCCAGGGCGTGCTCACGTCGCTCCCGATGATCGTCGCCGAGGAACTGGACGCCGACTGGGCGAGCGTCCGCTACGAGCAGGCGATCGCCGACCCGAAATACGGTTCGATGGGGACCGGGGGGAGCCACAGCGTGCGGGGCTCCTACCAGGCGCTCCGCGAGGCGGGCGCCGCCGCGCGCATGATGCTCGTGCAGGCGGCCGCCGAAGCGTGGCACGTCGACGCCGCGTCGTGCACGACGGCCTCCGGCGCAGTGCACCACGCGGGGAGCGGACGCTCGCTCGGCTACGGCGCGCTCGCCGCGAAGGCGGCGACTCTCCCGGTGCCGACGAAGATCGTCCTGAAGGACCCGTCGGCGTTCCGGATCATCGGGCGGCGCACGCCCCGGCTGGACACGCCGGTCAAGGTGGACGGGAGCGGGAAATTCGGCATCGACACGCGGCTCCCCGGGATGCTCTACGCGACCGTGGCACACCCCCACCCGTTCGGCGCGAAGCTCAAAGCGTTTGACGCTGCGAAGGCACTGGCAATCAAGGGGGTGCTCAATGTCGCGCCGATCGAGACGGGCGTCGCCGTGATCGCCCGCTCGACGTGGCTCGCGTTCAAGGGGCGCGACGCGCTTGCAATCACGTGGGACGAGGGACCCAACGGCGCGGTCTCCAGCGCCACGATTGCCGCCGCGCTCGCCGACGCCGCCGCCCGGGAAGGGGCGGAGGGGGAGCGCACCGGGGACCCGAAGGGAGCGCTCGCACAGGCCGCACAGAAGGTGGTGGCGGTCTACGACGCGCCGTTCCTGGCGCACGCGACGATGGAGCCGATGAACTGCACGGCCGTCGTGCGGGGAGGGAAGTGCGAAATCTGGGCGCCGACGCAATCCCCCCAGGGGGCGCAGCAGGAAGCCGCGGAGGCGCTCGGTATCGACAAAAGCAGCGTCACGGTGCACACGACGCTCCTGGGCGGCGGGTTCGGGCGGCGGCTCTCCTCCGATTTCGTCCGCGACGCGGTCCTCTGCGCGAAGACCGCGGGCGCTCCGGTGAAGATGACGTGGACGCGGGAAGAGGATATGCGGCACGATTTCTACCGTCCCGTGAGCCGTCACGTGCTTGCAGGAGGGCTCGACAGTGCCGGGAGACTGGTTGCACTTACGCACACAGTGGTCGCGCCGTCGCTCGGCGACCAGCGCAGGCCGGGGAGTCTCCCCGGCGGGCTCGACAGGGGAGCGCTCGAGGGTGCCCTTCCCGCCGAGTACAGCGTGCCGAATGCGCGCTCCGCGTTCGTGCTCGCGCGGACGCCGGTCCCGATCGGCGCCTGGCGCTCGGTGTATCCCTCGCAGACGGTCTTCGCGCTCGAGTGCTTCATCGACGAGCTCGCGGCGGCAGCGGGGAAAGACCCTGTCGATTTCCGCCTGGCCCTCATGGCGGAAAGCCCGCGGGCGCACGCTGTGCTCGCGCTCGCACGCGAGAAGTCGGGCTGGGACACGCCGCCGCCCGCGGGAATATCGCGGGGCATAGCGTTCGGCTCGCACGCGTTTTACGGCTCGTGGGTCGCGCACGTCGCGGAAGTCTCGGTGGAAGGGGGCGCGGTGCGCGTGCGGCGCGTCGTGACGGCGATCGACTGCGGCACGGCGGTCAACCCGGAATCGATCGAGGCGCAGATCGAGGGGGGGATCGTCTACGGGCTCACGGCCGCGCTCAAGGGGGAGATCACGATCGAGCGGGGCCGGACGGTGCAGGGGAGCTTCGACGACTACCCGCTCCTCACGATCGACGAGATGCCGCGCATCGAGATTCATATCGTCCCGAGCACGGAAGGACCGGAAGGGATCGGCGAGCCTGGGCTTCCCCCGATCGCCCCGGCAGTGGCCAACGCCGTCTCGCGCGCAACGGGAACGCGCGTCCGCGCGCTCCCGATACGCCTCCACGCCTGAAGGCATGCAATGGATGAACATGCGGCGCTGATCGACCTGTACGCCTCGCTCCGCGGCGCCGGGGGCACCGGAGTCCTCGCCACAGTCGTCCGGACGAGCGGGTCGACATACAGGCGATCCGGGGCGCGGATGCTTGTGGCCGCTGACGGCCGCTCGGCGGGACTGATCAGCGGGGGATGCCTGGAAAGCGACCTGCGCGAGCGCTCGGCCGGCGTGTTTGCGCGCGGGAAGCCGCTCCTTGTCACGTACGACGCCACGTCCCCGGGGGATATCCTCTGGGGACTCGGGCTCGGCTGCCCGGGGATCGCCCATGTCCTCCTCGAGCGGGTGGGCCCTGAACATCCCTCCGGGGCGCTCGAGTTTCTCTCCCGGCTCCGCTCCGCGCGGACGGAAGGGGCCATCGGGACCGTGTACAGCGTCCCGGGGGGAGATCTGCCCGGATCGCTCCTCTTTCTCGATGCGGAGGGGCCGGCGCATGCACCGGAAGGGGCCCTCGCGCACGGTCTTCACGAAGCGTGCGCCGCCGCGCTCCGCGAGAAAAAATCGGCGCACGCGCGGATCCCTCTCCCGGGAGGGAGCGCGGAGGCGTTCATCGAGTACGTCCCGCCCCAGGTCGCGCTCACGCTCTTCGGCGCGGGTCCGGACGCGGTGCCGCTCGTGCGCATCGCGCACGGGCTCGGCTGGCACGTGACGGTCGTCGACCCGAGGGCCGCCTACCTGACGCGCGAACTTTTTCCCGCGGCCGACGAACTGCTCCTGGCACACCCCGGGGAGCGCCCCCTCCCCCGTGCGGACGCGTTCGTCATCATGACGCATAACTACGAGAAGGACTGCGCCGCGCTCCGCGCGCTTCTCGCGGCCGGGGGAAGCGCCTATATCGGGCTCCTCGGCCCCCGCTCGAAGGCCGACATGATCCTTGCGAAGCTCGCCGCCGAGGGGGTTGCCCCCGGCGACACCGCGCGGCTCCACGCGCCTGTGGGGCTCGACATCGGGGCCGAGACGCCGGAGGAAATCGCGCTCGCCGTCATCGCGGAGATTCACGCCGCGCTGCGGGGCAGGCCGGGGACCCCCCTGCGCGCCCGGGAGGGACCCATTCACGCGTGAACGCCTCGCTCGTCCTCCTCGCCGCCGGCGACTCCCGGCGGCTCGGGTCGCCGAAGCAGCTCCTGCGGATCGGCGGCGAGACGCTTCTCCGGCGCGCGGCGCGCGAAGCGTGCGATTCCGGAGCACGGGAGGTGATCGTCGTGCTCGGATTCCAGGCTGATGTGATGCGCGCCGAGATCAACGGGCTCCGCGCCCGCGCGATCGAAAACGCCGCCTGGCGCGAGGGGATCGCCTCCTCGATCCGGACCGGTGTCGGCGCCCTCGACCCGTCGGCCGGCGGCGTCATACTCGCCGTCTGCGACCAGCCGCGCATGACGGCCACCCACTGCAATGCGCTCATCCGCGCCGCCGAATCCGCTCCCGCACGCGCGGCGGCAAGCTTCTACGGCGGCTCTCCCGGCGTCCCCGCGTTTTTCCCCCGCGCGCTCTTCGCCGACCTGCTCGCGCTCACGGGCGACAGGGGGGCGAAGGGGATTCTCACGGCGCAGCGTGAACGGCTCGTCACGGTCGCCTGGCCCGACGGCGCGATCGATATCGACACCGCGGAGGACATCGGCGCCGCGGTTTGATTTTCCTGCCGATTTCTCTACATTACGCCGTCCCCCTCCATCCCGTCAACCATGATACTCACCGACACAGCCATACTCGCCGAAATGGCGAAGGGGACGATCGTCATCTCCCCCTTCGACAGGAAGCACCTCGGGTCCAATTCGTACGACGTCCACCTGGCGCGGCACCTCGCCGTGTACAGGAACGACATACTGGACGCGCGCGTGCACAACGAGATCGACCATTTCGACATCCCCGACGAGGGGCTGATCCTCCTCCCCCACAGGCTCTACCTGGGCGTGACCGAAGAGTACACCGAGACGCACGCGCACGTGCCCTTCCTCGAAGGGAAGAGCAGCATCGGGCGGCTCGGCATCGATATCCATGCCACGGCCGGGAAGGGGGACGTCGGGTTCTGCAATACGTGGACGCTCGAGATCTCCGTACGCCAGCCCGTGCGCGTCTACCACGGGATGCCGATCGGCCAGCTCATTTACTTCGAGCTTGCGGGAACAATCGGCACGCCGTACGACAGCAAGTCCTCCGCAAAATACACCGCGCGGACCGACCGCCCGGTGGAATCGATGATGTGGAAAAATTTCGACAGGGAGTCGCGCGACTGACTCCGGAGAAGGCAGCCACCATGCGACGAACACTCACTGCGATCGCGGCATGCGCCCTTGCGCTTGCCGCCCCCGCCCAGACCCGGCGCCCGGTCACGATCGAGGATTTCTTCGCGATGCGCCGCATCGCGCACCCCGTGCTCTCCCCCGACGGGAGCATGGTCGCCTACAACGTCACGACCGCGGACACGGCCGCCAACACCACGCGCACGTCTCTGCACGTCACGCCGCTCGGGGCGTGGGACGAGAGGGAGCTGACGCACGACCGGTCGTTCAGCGGGAACGCCGCGTTCTCCCCCGACGGCGCGTGGATCGCGTTCGAGTCGACCCGCTCGGGTGAAAGCCAGATCTGGCTCCTCCCCCGCGCGGGCGGGGCCCCGCGGCAGCTCACGACGATCGCCACGGGAGCCTCGCAGGCCGTCTGGTCGCCGGACAGCCGGTCGGTCGCGTTCGTCTCCGCGGTGTTCCCGGAATATTCCAGGCTCCCCTTCGCCGCGAGCGATTCGCTGAACGGTGTGAAGATCCGCTCCGCGGAGGAGGGGCACGTGAAGGCGCGGCTCATCACGCACCTCCTCTACCGCCACTGGAACCACTGGGTGGACGGGCGCCGCGCGCATATCTTCGTGCAGCCCGTCGCCGGGGGACCCCCGCGCGACATCACGCCGGGCGACCGCGACGCGGTGCCGCAATCCGACACGTTCTCCGCCGGGATCGACTTCGCGTATGCGCCCGACGGATCGGAAATCGCCTACACCGCGCCTCCCGCAACGGGCGAAGCGTGGAGCACGAACCACGACATCTACACGGTGAGCGTCGCCGGGGGAGAACCCCGGCAGATCACGACAAACCCCGCGGCCGACGTCTTTCCGCGCTACTCCCCCGACGGGAAGTGCATCGCCTACCGCGCGCAGCGCCGGGCCGGGTTCGAGGCCGACCGCTGGGAGCTTATGCTCTACGACAGGGAACGGCGCACGACGCGCAGCCTCACGGGCGCCTTCGACGCGCACGTGGGGAGTTTTGCCTGGTCCCCGGACTCCCGGACAATCTACTTCGAGGCCGAGGTCCGCGCCTCCGTGCAGATCTTCGCCCTCAGCCCGGCGGGCGGGGCAATACGCACAGTGGTGGCCGGGCACACCAACCACGACCTGATTGTCAGTCCCGACGGGAAGACGCTCCTCTTCACGCGCACGAGCGCCGTCCGCCCGGCGGAAATCTACCGCGCCCCGGCGGATTCCGGCGACGCGGCGCCGGTCACGCACGCGAACGACGCGCTCTTTGCCGCGCTTGACATCCCTCCTCCCCGCAGCGTGACGTACGCCGGCGACGGGGGCACGCCCGTCCAGGCGTGGCTCTACACGCCGCCGGGATTCGATCCCGCGAGGAAATATCCCCTGGTCCTGATGGTCCACGGCGGCCCCCAGAACGCGTGGGATGACACCTGGTCATACCGCTGGAACCCGGCGCTCTGGGCGGCGGGGAGCTATGTGGTCCTCGCGCCCAACCCGCGGGGAAGCTCCGGCTTTGGCCAGACATTTGTCGACGAGGTGAGCCGCGACTGGGGGGGGAAGGCATTCGTCGATTGCATGAAGGGGCTCGACTACGCCGAGGCGCTTCCCTGTGTCGAGCGGGGGAACGTTGCGGCGGCCGGCGCGTCGTTCGGCGGGTACATGATGAACTGGTTCCTCGGCCATGCCGGTGACCGCTTCCGCGCGATCGTGACGCACGACGGCACGTACAACGCCCGGAGCAACTACGGGACAACGGACGAGCTCTGGTTCGACGAGTGGGAGCACGGCGGCACGCCGTGGGAGAACCCGGAGGAATACGACAGGTTCTCCCCCCACACGGCGGCCGGGCGTTTCCGCACGCCGACGCTCGTCATCCACGGCGCGCTCGACTTCCGCGTCCCCGAGAGCGAGGGGATGCAGCTTTTCACGGCGCTCCAGCGCCAGGGAGTCCCTTCCGAGTTTCTCTATTTCCCGGACGAGGGACACTGGGTCCTGAAGCCGGCCAACAGCCTTCTCTGGCACAGGACGGTCTTCGCCTGGCTTGAGCGATACCTCCGCCGCTGATGGCCCGCGCGTATCCCTCCTGGGGAACACAGGTTGAACAGGAGGCCCGCGCCCAGATGGACGCCGCGACGGCGCTCCCCGTGACAGTGGCCGGGGCGCTCATGCCCGACGCGCACGTCGGGTACGGCCTCCCGATCGGGGGGGTGCTCGCCACCCTCGGGTCGGTCATCCCGTACGCGGTCGGGATGGACATCGCCTGCCGCATGATGATGACCGTCTACGACGCCCCCCCTGCGGTCCTTACGGACCGGCGCGATTTCTACGTCCGCGCGATCGAATCGAACACGCGGTTCGGCATCGGCGCCGCATGGAAGGCCCGCCGCACGCACCCGGTCATGGAGGAGGACCGGGGCGTCACGGCGGTCACCGGCGCGCTCAGGGAGAAGGCGGCGAGCCAGCTCGGGACATCCGGCTCGGGGAACCACTTCGTCGAATTCGTCGACCTCACGCTCGACGAAGAGTTTGCCGGCATCCCTGCGGGCCGCGGCGTGGCGGGGATCATTCCCGGCTCCATGGGCACACCGGGTGTCCTGGTCGAAGGCCGCGGAAACCCCGACTCCCTCGCATCGACGTCGCACGGCGCGGGGCGGGCGATGTCGCGCACGGCGGCCGCGAAGACATTCTCCTGGAAGGAAACGAAGGCGTTCCTCGCACGCCAGGGAGTCGAGCTCATCTCCGCGGGACTCGACGAGGTCCCGTGGGCTTACAAGGACATCACCGCGGTGATGGACGCGCAGAAGGACCTCGCCCGGACGGTCGGCCGGTTCATGCCGCGGCTCGTGAAGATGGCCCCGTCGGGAGAACGACCGGAGGACTGATCATGCCTCTGACGAAAGAGATCGGTGCCGCGACGCTCATGCTGCTCCGCGGCGATATCACTGACCAGGACACGGACGCAATCGTGAACGCCGCCAACTCTTCGCTCATGGGCGGAGGGGGCGTGGACGGCGCCATCCACAGGGCCGGCGGGCCGCGCATACACGAGGAATGCCTCGCCATCCGCTCCTCATGCGGCGAGTGCCCGCCGGGGGAAGCGGTGATCACCTCGGGGGGCAACATGAAGGCTCGGCACGTCATCCACACGGTCGGCCCGGTGTGGCACGGGGGAACGCACGGCGAGGAGGATGTGCTCGCGGCCGCCTACCGGAACAGCCTGGCGCTCGCCGCCTCCCGGTCGCTGGAGACGATCGCGTTTCCCTCGATTGCCACGGGGGCGTACGGGTTCCCGCTTGAGCGCGCCTCCCAGATCGCCGTAGCGACCGTCGGCGCATTTCTGAAAGCGGACACATCCATCCGTGAAGTCCGGTTCGTCGTCTACAGCCAGTCGGACTATGAAGTCTATGCAAGGCTCTTCTAGGGAGGGGTGCACGGCGCTCGAGCACCGCGTTCTCAGGCCGGAGCGGGACGGCGCGGGGCCGCACCCGGCGCTCATCATGCTCCACGGCCGCGGGGCGGACGAGGAAGACCTGATTCCCCTTGCGGAGGCGTTCGATCCCTCCCTGCTGATTCTGAGCGCGCGGGCGCCGTTCCCGTTTCCCTCCGGCGGCGGGTTCACCTGGTACGACGTGGGGACGATCGGCACGCCCGAGCCGGCGATGTTCCGGAAGAGCTGCGATCTCCTGTCGCAGTTCCTGGACGAAGCGCTCCGCGCATACCCCGTCGATCCCGCCGAAATCTACCTGCTCGGGTTCAGCATGGGAGCCGTGATGTCCTACGCGATTGCGCTCACCCGCCCCGGGCTCTTCCGCGGCGTGATCGCGCACAGCGGGTATATCCCGGAAGGGACGCACATCGATCTCAACTGGGGTGAGGCGCACCGGACCCCCTTCTTCATCGCGCACGGAACGCTGGACCCGGTCATCCCCGTAGCAATGGCGCGCAGGGCGCGGCTCCTCTTCGAGAATGCGCACGGGCGGATGGAGTACAGGGAATACCCGATGGGGCACGAAATCAGCCGGGAAAGCCTCCGCGACGCAGCCGCATTCCTGGCGCTGCGGCAGGGGGAAAAATCCGCACACTGACAGATTTTACCCCGGCGGGAGCTTGACAAACGCCTCCCGGAAGTGTATATTGAACCACGGTCGTAATTTACGCCAAATTGCAGCGACCTTAAATAAGTGCTAAACAGCTGTCGCCAGTTAAGGGCAACTTGCAGCGACAGAAAACAAATCGCTAAAGCGCCGATGAGAAGAGTTCGTGTCAGGGAACCCTCGCCGCTTGGCGGGGGTTTCGTGTTTATGACCCCCGGACGGCTCTGAGGAGAGCCGATTATCCAGCTCCCCCGCTGCAATTTCTGTCGTTGAGGCTTCCAGGAAGCCTCAGTGGGATTTGCACCGTATTGCAGCCACTCAAAAAAACTGCTAAAAAGGCCCGGCCCGCAGCCGACTCTTTAGCTGCGGGCTTTTTTCATCCCGTAGGGCCTCATGGATGGTGCGGAACGATTTTTCAATAACTTATCAAAAGGAGTACGTCATGGGCACGAACGGGAAGAAGCGTCACTACAGGTTTGAAACGCTCCAGCTTCACGCGGGGCAGCAGCCGGATCCCACGACCGGCGCGCGGGCGGTGCCGATATACCAGACCACGTCGTACCAGTTCCACGACACGGCTCACGCCGCGAACCTCTTCGGGCTGAAGGAGTTCGGCAATATCTACACGAGGATCATGAACCCGACGACGGGAGTCTTCGAAGAGCGCATTGCCGCGCTGGAGGGGGGAGCGGCCGCGCTCGCCACGTCGTCGGGCCAGGCTGCGCAGTTTCTCACCGTCGCGACGATTGCGCAGGCCGGGGACAACATCGTCTCGACCAGCTTCCTCTACGGGGGGACGTACAACCAATTCAAGGTCACGTTCCCGCGCCTCGGAATCAGCGTGAAGTTCGTCAAAGGAGATACCCCGGCCGACTTCGAGCGCCTGATCGATAAAAAGACGAAGGCGCTCTACATCGAGACGATCGGCAACCCCCGGCTCAACATCCCGGACATCGAGGGGATCGCCGCCGTGGCGCACAAACACGGGATACCGCTCATCGTCGACAACACGTTCGGCGCCGCCGGGTATCTCTGCCGCCCGATCGATTTCGGCGCGGATATCGTCGTCCACTCGGCCACGAAGTGGATCGGCGGGCACGGGACGACGATCGGCGGAGTGATCGTCGATTCCGGCAAATTCAACTGGGCCAACGGCAACTTCCCGGTCTTCACGGAGCCGAGCCCGGGCTACCACGGCCTGAAGTTCTGGGACGCGTTCGGCTCGGGGAGCCCGCTCGGCAACATCGCGTTCATCATCCGCGCCCGGGTCGAGGGACTCCGGGATCTCGGTCCCTGCCAGAGCCCGTTCAACTCGTTCCTGCTCACACAGGGGCTGGAGACGCTCTCGCTCCGCGTCGAGCGCCATTGCGCAAACGCCGCGGCGCTTGCCGCGTGGCTCAAGGGTCACCCCCGCGTGGAATGGGTCATCTATCCCGGCCTCGAGGATCATCCCTACCACGCGCAGGCGAAAAAGTACCTGCGCAAGGACCGGTTCGGCAGCATCATCGTCTTCGGCGTGAAGGGAGGCCTGGAGGCCGGCCGCGCCCTGATCGACAACGTCGTCCTCTCCAGCCACGTGGCGAACGTCGGTGACGCCCGCACGCTCGTGATCCACCCCGCCTCCACGACGCACGAGCAGCTCAACGAGGCGGAGCAGGCGGAGGCGGGCGTCTCGCCGGGCCTCGTCCGCGTCTCCGTGGGCCTCGAGCACATCGACGACATCATCGAGGACTTTGACGTCGCGCTCAATGCAGGCGTGAAGTCCGGCGTGAGCGTAAAGGGATGAGGCCATGAGCGCGCCGAAACCGGACGCCGACACGCTCGATCAGCCGGAGAGTTCCCCCCTGGCGGTGCCGCGGGGGGGGGCCCGGCGGATGCGCGTCCATGTCGCGCTCGCCGGGCCGACCGGCCTCGTCGGGAGGGCGTTCATCCGGCTGATGGGAGAGCGGGACGGGTGGCTTCGCGGGGAGCGGGATATTGAGCTCGCGCTGGTGGGGGCGATCAACAGGCGGAGGATGTTCT
>Ga0335085_10009813_pt1 | contig 14386 bp, 10 predicted proteins | sample Lox_Sample_45_FD_206712 | JGI IMG/M metagenome (GOLD analysis project Ga0335085, IMG submission 206712) | Soil microbial communities from Loxahatchee National Wildlife Refuge, Florida, United States - Lox_Sample_4.5 | ecosystem: Environmental > Terrestrial > Soil > Wetlands | place: USA...
CCATCGTTCATCCGTTGTATTCAGGCGGCCAGTTTTCTGCGGCCGGGGCCTCAGAAGGGGAGTTCGTCATCAGCCGGCCATACTTCCAGCCCGAAATTTGCATCAGTCAGGGCAGCCAGGACGGCATGAAGATGACCTTTTTCCGGGAACACCGTCCGCTCCAAGCCTATGTTCATGCCCTGCTCAACGCCGGCTTCGACCTCGAGCAGCTCTACGAGGTCACCGAAGAGGACGAGAGCAACGCCCGGCACAGGATTCCAATGTTTCTGGACATCCTGGCCAGCCGCCGGCCGCGTGACAAAAACTCGGAAACGCAGGTTCAGCCCGAACATAATGGTCAGTCGGCCCCGAACTCGGCATGGCGCTCTAGTCTCAGGCGCTGCAGGATCAGGGGAAATCCACAGGCTCGCCGTCTGGGACAACCTTTTCCGAAGCACAGAATCCATATTGCTTTGTCTGGAGCCGTTCTCTCCGGGCTGATAGCCGTAGCCGCCGTCGTAGCTTTGTTCGGGCCTCACTGACACTTGAGTTTCCAGGCGACGTGAAGCCGTGACGGATCGAGGCCGTGAACGCCTTCTGTCGACGGCGCGCGATCCAGTATTCACGTGCCGCCGACACCTTCTGACTGCCCGTCCTGTCCGGCTTAGCGCCAGGCGTGCGCCCGGCCCGGCGCAGCTGGGCCGGCTCCTGGTCCAGCTGTTGACCCTTGACCGCCCGAACATGGTGGCGGGCGTAGTTCTCTGGGCGCTGGACTCGACTGACGCGGTCAGGTGTGCATCTCCTGGCAAATACCGGGTGAAATCAATCGATCGTAATGTCACTGCGGGATGGGCATGGACGGGAGCGGTCCTGGAAGCTGATCTCGATCGCCGCGTCGGCGGCATCTTAGGCCAGTCGGCAGTAGGCCTTCTGCACGTGCGGGCTTCTGCGGAAGCCTTCGTGCCGCCGCTGTACCATAAGCAAGCCGCGCATCGTCTCGCGGACTCCTTTGGCGGCGAGTTCGGCCACACATCCGTGCCGAAAATCGACCGCATGCGAGACGAGAAAGCTGCTCGTCGGCCGGCCCGCCATTTCAACTGAACCTTGGGGACACTCATGTCGGTTGATGTGTCGCGTTACCCGCACGTTGCCGGGCTGCAGGCGTGTTCGGTGTCGTTTGGCGTACCTCCCAGCACGAAATTCCGCCTCCTGCGTGACCGATGAAGAGGCGAGCTCCAGATGGGGAGAGGGAAGTAGCGAGCATGCACCCGGAGCATGCAAGCAGGGTGCCGGGTGAGGCGCTCTGCACATCCCACAGCCGCACCCGGTCGTCGCCGCCTGTGACCACCCGCCCGTCCGGCAGCACCGCCGCCGCCGCCCCGTCCTCGTGGCGGCCGAGTTCGGCCGGGCCGGTGCCCGGCTGCGTCGGGTCCCACACCAGCACCGGCCCGCCGCCGACGCGGCCGCCTGTGACCACCCGGCCGTCCTGCAGCACCGCCACTGCCCCCACCCCGTTATCGCCGCGGCCGAGTTCAAGGATCAGGGCGGGGCTTGCCCGCTGCGTGGTCCACTGGAGCACCGGGACAGGGTCGCTAGAGGCAAGCTGCCGGGTCCGGCAGTCGACGGCGAGCAGGGTTTCGCCGAGTTCGGCCGCCTGCAGGCAAATTGTCGTTAGCTGTGCCGCCTGCACAAATTGCCGCGATATGGCTGTCCGGAAGGCGCCGTAGGCCGGTTGCGGATCGGCCAGCCGGCGGGGCGCTGCTCGGCAGGCACCTTCCGAATACGCAAACCAATTAGCTCTTTCCCTCGGCCGAGCCGGTCCTCGGGTATCTGGCGGCTACCACTGAATAGGCTTGCCTTAGCAAGTCCGGGTGCGTCTGGGGGATCTGCGAGTTCTCGGCTTTGGCCATGAGCGTGCCAGGGTCTTCTCCGTATAGGTGGGCGTACGCGCTGCCGTCTTTGTGGAGGGTGAGCCATGCCTGCAAGGCTGCGGCCAGGCCGCGTTCCCGCATGGCGGATACCACGTCAGCGGCTATCTGCGTCAGCGCCTCGCGGTGGCCGTCGTCTGCCGGTTCGGCGCGCAGTGCGGATAGCGTGCCTTCGAGTATGAGCCTGAGCACCGCATCATCCTTGCCGGGAAGGCCCGTGGCGGCTTTCAGGTGGCGGATCACTGTGGCTGCTGGCAGACGCGCTGCGTCATGCTGCAGGAACTCAAGGACTAGCTTGGCCGCGTCGGCCTGCATCTGCACGTCCCACAGGGGACGGGAGCTGAGCACTACCGAGAGCCGGCCGTAGGCGCTGGCCAAGTTGGTGTCGTCGGGGTCGAGGGTGCGGGATAGCCACAGGTGCATCAGGTCATGCGCTATGGAAGTGGCGCCTTCACCGGCTGAACTGTGGAAGGTGGTGATGGTTGCTCCGATCCGGCGGAACACCGGCTCGATGGCGTGGCGTACTCCCGAGTCGTTCGTGCCGCTGGAGATGTCCATTTTGTGGAAGATGGCGGCCCAGTACGGGCGGTGCCATTGAGCCTGGTCCCGCCCCTGGTCGGAGGGCGGGTAGCGGTAATGCCAGTACGGGTCGACTTTCTCCGGGTCCGGCTGCGGGGTGGGGGAGAGGCTGATCTCGAGGTCGCGGCTGTCTCCGGCCCAGGTGTGCCTGATGCGGAGGGCGAGAGCCAGGTCCGTCCAGTCGGGTTCGGTCATCGCGGAACGCCACAGGAGCACCCGGCGGTGCCACATGCCCGGCGGGTCGTTATAGAGCTGGGAGGCGCGGAAAAGCCGGGCGGCGGTTACGGCCGGCTCGAGGGAAAGGATGAGGAGGACCAGGTTCGCGCCGTAGATCCCGTGCCGGGACGAAGTCGGGACGGGGGCCGGGCGGTAGGCGCTGTAATGGTGTTCCGTCCTGTTCTCGGCTGCCGCGAAGACCTCGATGAGCAGGCCGGCGAGCCTGTGGCGGTCAGCTTCAGGGACTTGCCGCTGGCATGTGTTCTGAAGGAACCGCAGGATCTGCCGGGACGACAGCGGGGCGAAGGACAGCAGCGCGTAGAGCAGGTCGTCGGCTATGGCTGCGTTGACGATGAGCGAGGAACGGGGCTGCAGCAGGTCGGCTGCGAGCTGAGCTGTCAGCCGGGCGGCCAGGTACTCGGCGAAGGTCGCGTGCAGGAACTCGAATGTCTGCATGCGCTCCCCTTCGAGCACTGCCTGCGCTCGCTGCACGAAGAAGAACCGGCCGATGGCGATTTGTGCCTGCGTCAGCGGCGTCCTGAATCCGGCATGCTGCGCGGCGGGTCGGCCGAGGAGGGCGGCGAGGTCCGCGTCCAGTTCTGCCTCGGTCACCCACTGCCGCCGGCGGTTGATGATGCTGAAGGCGGTCAGCGACAGCCGCTGCAGCTCTTGTTCCACGAGTTGCGGCAGCTCAGCGGGCGGCGCGCTATCGCGGGACTTGGTGATCTCCCGGGCCGCGAAGGAGGTGAGCAGCTCCTCGTACAGGCTGGTCTCGTCGATGCCTCCATCTTCGCCTGTCCCGGTTCCGCGCTGCAGCGCGTTGGCGTCTGCGTCGTACAGCGCGAGCATCAGCAGCAGCAGCGGCTCGGACGCCAGTGCCCGGTGGCGGGACAGGACTCCGGTGGTGAGGGGCTTGAGGCCGCGGCTGGTAATGAGCTGCTCGTTGCAGGCATTCCAGGTCCGCAGCCAGCTCGCGATCTGGTCGTCGCGGAACGGCTCAAGCCGCAGCGCTATCGTCCCGTCCGGGTAGCGGACCCGGTCCGAGACGGCGATCCTGCTGGTGGCCAGCACGATCACGGGCCTGCCCTGGTCAGCTTCGCGCTGCTGGAACCGGGCGAGCTTGAGAAGGTAATCGGACTGGCTCACGCCGGTCGCCTGGAGCAGCTCGTCGAAGCCATCCAGCAGCACCACCGGGACGGCGGCGCCTGCGGCCCGTGCTATCTCCGGCCAGTCCATGCGAAGGCCGGTCGCTGCGCGGACCGCGTACTCGATCTGGTCCTGGATCTCGGCCTCGGCGGGCACCTCGCGCAGCGCGACTCGCACGGGCAGGAAACCCCGGGGCGGCAGCCGTGCCGCCAGCACCTTCGTCAACACCGATTTCCCGGCGCCCGGCTGGCCCAGGACCATCAGCGGCGCTGCCGATGCTTGCGGCGAGGTCAGGAAGTCGCCGAGATACTCCGTCAGGTCACGGCGGACCGGAACCCCTGTCCACCAGTCCTCAGAAGACGACAGCTCCCCGGCCGGGACCGCGCTGACCCGGAAGTCAGGATCGAGGTAACTGTCCTTCAGCGTCGGCAGCCGCGCGCTGGCCAGGGTCTGGTCCCCGGCAAGGATCGGCCGTCCCATCACGGACCGGTACGCGTTCGACAGGGCCAGGGTGATGTCGGCCGGCTGCGCGGCTGACAAGGACAGCAGCGGCTCGATGTCGGCGAGCGAGCGGCGGACCTGCGGGCGCGCTGCCTGCTGGGCGCCCTGCCCGGCCTCGTCCGGCTGGACCGCCTGGTCCGGCAGGCAGATCCATCCGGTCGTCATGGTCTCCTTCACCGCCACCTCAGCAGGGCGGTAGCCCGGCGCGGTGCCGCCATGCCGTACCACCTCCTCGAAGAACCACGACGACACGATGACCGCCAGTACGCCCGGCGAGCGGGCCAGGGCCTCCTTGAGCGGCCGTGCGTCCAGCAGCCGGAACGCCAGGTTGACTGCCACCGCGGTCACCCCGTGCTGGTCGTAATGGACCTCTCCGGCGTGCAGGGCCATCCGCAGCCGGATTCGTTCCGGCCCGGGATGCCGGCTGTTATGAGCCCGCAGCGCCGTCACCAGCGCGGGCGGCAGCGATTCCGCGAGCAGGGCCTTCGGCACCCCGGCAGGAACCAGGACGAACACTCCGTCGCCGCGGTCCTCATGACCGCAGTCATCCCACGAGATCCCGGCACTGCCGAACGCGTCCTGCAACGCCCGGTACAAGCCATCGCGCACGGCCACCTGATGCTGATTGGTACGACCCTGATCCCCGAACCCCTCAACATCAACCACGACGATAGCCCGGTGAACGGCCAGCCTCTGATCCTCCATCGCCTTCACCTTGCTATGACACGGCACAAGCCAGGCTCAATCAACCCCCGCCCGACCGTGGACGACCGGCCGGCCAGATGCCAGGATCTTGCCTAGCGTTCGCTGGTTGTCTGGCCGGGTGTGGCGGGCCAGATTTCCCAGAGCCTTTCCTGCCGGGGCGGACCTGGGCTCCGAGGTGCACGACCTGGATCTGGGCCAGCCGGGCGATGAGGTCCTCGACCGCGGATCCGGCGGCGATCACCGCGAGCGGCTGCGGAACAGGCTGCGGTGAGGTTGTCTGGTGCGGCCGCATTGCCTCGGCGAAGCGGCGAGCCCGGCCGTGATCTTGTCGTTCCGCACGGGCCAGGACGGGCAGGGCTAGCAGAGGACAGCGCCGCTTTTCAGGCGGAAGGTGACGCCGGTGGCGTGCCAGGCCGCCGGCGTGGGGCATTCTGAGCATATGCTGCCGGCGGTGAAAGCCGGGAGGGCCTGGAGGTAGGTCAGCCGGGCGGTTCCCCGGCGCAGCTGCTCGCGGAACGCTGCGCGTTCCTGCTTGTCCGGGGTGGCCTGCGGCGGCCCGTTCAGCCCGGGCCCGCACCGGCGCCCACATGTCATCAGTACCAGGTGGCTGTGCCGGGGCGGCTGCCTCCTCCAGATCCTGGACGGCCTCTGCCGGGATGACCTGCTGCTCAAGCCAGGCGCGCCTGCGCGCGCCGCCGATCATTGCCGGGCACCTCGCCTGCGGGCTGTCCCCCCTCCCGGCTCGCGGCAGGGTTCCCCGGCTGCTGCTGCCCGGTTCCGCTCACCCGCTCAGAATGACACCGGCCAAGCCGCCAAGCCGCAGAAACCGGCAGAGGTGCCGTCACGATCAGCGAGCGGCGCACCGGGCCTGAACTACTGGAAATCCTGTTACGCGGATTCCGGGGAGCGCTGTCTGGGTACGGATGCCGCCCGTTTTACTGTCCGTACGCATACGAACGCGTTGCGGCCCAGCAGGTACGTGGCGCCTGTCTGAAGGGATTGCCATTGCGCAAACCGGACTCTGGCCGTGTAGTAGCCGCTCGGCTCTGAGAACAACCTGGCTTCGTACGACTCCGGCTTTCCCCGGACCTCCTCGTTCCCCCATGAGGGTGTACCGCGGGTCGCGGACGGTCTCCTGCCAGGAACCTGAGTCCGAGACGGTCCGCGTCTGCCGACAGTGATTCTGGGCGCGAGTCGGTCAAAGCAGTCCTGCCTCCCGCGAACCACCTGAGCTCACGCCTGGCGTGGCCCAGGTGAGCAGAGAAGACTGCGAGCAGCATCCTGAAGTAGCAGTTCAAAGGCATGAAGCTGTGCGGACGGTCGGCATAACCGCTCCCACCCACGCCGTCCGTGGGCGTGAATGCCTTCGTCCGTGGCTGCACGGCCCCGGAAAACAGATACCCACGGACGCATAGCGGACGGCGTCGGCCCGGTCCACCGCCTCGGACGGCGAAGGCGCTGGTCAGCGGCGTTCGGCTCGGCTTGGAGGGACGGGCTGTAAAACCGTCGGCTCAGCCTACGTTGGTTCGAACCCAACACCTGCCACACATCTCCGCAGGTCAAAGCCGGTGACGCTAGAGTGCGTCACCGGCTTTTCGCGTGAAAGGGAGCGGTTACGCAGACCGTCGGCTGTGTCCCGTGGGCTATGCGTGGGCCGGATCCGGTTACCGCCGGGCCTCGGAGGAGATCGGATCAGATGTCGTCCGACCTGCTGAAACGCTGGTACTGACGAGGACTTGCCGATGGTGTTGCGAGCCTGCCGGACCTGGCAGCCGTGGGCCCGGCGTGGGTCGTTTCCGGGAATCCGCGGACAAATAGCGGACAGGGTCTGGGGTGGTGCCGACGGTGCGTGTAACCGCTCGCTTTCTGGCACCGTGATGGCTGCGTCAGGCTGGCGTCCAGGTTGAGGGCGGTTTCGATCCGCTGGCTGACGGCGTCTTCCTGGCCGCTGACGCAGTGCAGGTAGACCTCGTGCAAGACGCGGGCGCTGTTCCCGGCCCGCGCGGCGACCTCGGCCGGGTCCCCACTAGCGTTCAGCCACAGCGTCAGGGCGGCATGCCGCAGGTCACAGGGGCGGCGGGCGAGCGCGGTGGCGGCCAGGCCGGGTCCGAGGGCGGCCTGGCGGGCGGCGTGCCAGGCGCGGCCGTAGACCGACTCGCCGAGCATGCCGCCCCTGGCGCCGCGGAACAGCCGCCCGTCCGGCGCGGTCCCGAACGCAGACAGGTGCTGGCCGAGCATGCCGGCCAGGACGGGCGGGATAGGGACGACGCGGATGGCGCCGTCTGGGCGGTGCTTGAGGCCGCGTGGCTCGAACGGCGTGCCGGTGCTGGTCCAGGCGGTGCCGGTGCGCGGGCAGGCGGCGGTGAGGATTATCGTCGCGCGGCCGCGGGCCGGGAGGATGAGGTCAGCGCGGCGCAGCGCGACGGCCTCTTCCGGGCGTAGCGCCGCGTAGTACAGGCAGCCGAAGAACGCAGCCAGTTCCGGCCGGATGCGGGCGATCTCGGCCAGGATCACCCGGACCTGCGCCGGGCTGGCCACGGTAGCCGGGCTGAGGGTCGTGGCGGCTCTGGGTGCGTGCCAGCGCACTACGCTGACGGGATTGGCGGCCAGCAACCCGAGCTCGACCGCGTAGCCTAGGGCGCCGTGGAACACGGCCCGCTTGCGGGTGATCGTGTTCGCCGCGGCGGGTGAGCCATCCAGCCGTGTGCACAGGCCGTCCAGGGCAGCCCGGATCACGCGCGGGTCGCTCAGCCGGATGACCGGCAGCGACGCGCGTTCCAGCCAGGCCAGCGCGCTGGCAGTCACCGAGTCCGGCGCTCCCGATTGCCGTGGCGGGTTGAAGGCATGCCCGTACAAGGCTGCGCGCAGCGTCCCGGCTGGCGGCGTGCGGCCGGTCTCCCGGGTCAGCAGCGGCGTGACCGTGGCCAGCGCGTCGGCCAGGCTGGCCCGGGAATGCGGCGCCAGGTGCGGCCATTTCATCTCCGCGTACGCGACCGCGCGCTGCTACCAGGTCACCGGCTCTGGCTCCGGTACGGCCCATGCCTCAGGCTCCCCGGTCTCCGGGGCGAACGCCAGGCCATTGCGGGCCGCCCGGACCAGCTCGGCGCGGTAGCCGTCGGCCAGTGCCCGGGACATGAACGACCGGGACCTGTCGCGGCCCGCGACGCGCCAGCGGACCTCGAACGTCTTCCGGCCAGGCCTGCGCCGGATCCCGAACACCCGGACAGCGAACGAGTCCACGGTAGTCCTCCCCTGGAGATGACGGGCAACCCCCACGATCCCAGCCCGTTACAAGAAGAACATCCCGGCTCCGGCCACTTACGTGCGCTCCGAGTGACCATGACCAAGATCCCACTCCCGCGGGACGCCGGAAGCGAGACGTTTACGCTGTCATGCGGAGCAGTACGCCGCCTGGCCTGTTCCAGTATCCGGAGGGGAGGCCTGCCGTGAGCCGCGATGATCAGCGTCGGCGCAGAGATGAGGCCAGGGCCCTGCTGCGCAGGCCGACGTGGAGTGCCGATGAAATCGACTATGCAGTCGCGCTGCACGACCTGCTCGAGACACCGGACTGCGGGCCTGATCCCGCCGCGGCCGCGCTGCGCAAGCGGCTGGCACCGGCCCTGAACCACCGCTTCGGCAGTTCAGGTCATCAGGTCGACCAGCTCCGGGCGGCCATTTTCTCGGCCGGACGGCTGGACGCGCCAGACGCGCTTGAGCGGCGCCTTTGGGTACTGCTCTACCTCGGCTTCACCAGCTTCCTGGGCTTTCAGACCGGCGCGCTGGGTCAGCTCGACCGCGCCATCCAGGTCTTGCTCGAACTTGATCGTGAGGTCAGGCGGATCGGGACCCGCGCCCACGCGATCCTGGGACCGCAATACGACGCTGCCTTGCTCGCCCTGGCCGCCGCGTGCGTCACCCGGTATGACAGCCGCCGGGAGCTGCTGCTCCTGGATCGGACCCTGGACGTAGAGCGCGCGGACATCAGAGCCGATCTCGACCGGGCCGTGGACGCAAGCAGACAGGTCGCTCGGCAGCAGGAGCCGTCGTCGCGGGCGGGAGCCATCGGACTGCTTGGCTACTGCCACGCACTGCAATGGGAGGACGACGAGCGATACGCCCAGCCGAGGACGATTGACTCAGCCATCGCGCTCTTGCGGGACGCGGTCGCCATGGCTGGACCCGACGCCGGGCCGGGAGGAACCCGGCTTCGGATCGGCGTCAGCGATCGCCTGGCCGGGGCACTGCTGGTTCGCAATCACCCGCAGGATGTCGAGGAGGCCATCGAGATCCTCACCCGGGTCCGCATCGAGGCGGCCTCCGAGCCGATGTACACCGATGCGGGCGGAGCCGCCACGCTGGCTACGGCCCGGCTCCGGCGGTGGATGCACACCAGAAGCGGGCGGGACGAGAAAATGGCTCGCTCGGCCTACGCCGAGGCCTTCGCGGCGGCCATCATCCGCTATCCGCTGACCGCCGAGCAAATTGCCTCCCAATGGGGTGGCTGGGCCTGGAGTGAAGGCTGGTGGGCGGAGGCGGGCGAGGCCTACAGCCAGGCGCTGCGCGCGCTGCACCTAGCGGTCAGGCGTCAGGCCAGCCGGTCCCATCGGGACCTGATCGTGCGGAAGGCGCCCGGGGTCGCCGCCATGGCCGCCTTCGGACTCGCCCGGGCGGGGGCCGGCGAGGCCGCCCTGGTCGCCCTGGAGACGGGCCGGGCGATCCTGCTGTCCGAGCGGTTCGACCGGCAGGCGCTCGACCATTCGCGCATCGCGCGTCTGGCTGGACTACAGGAAGCCAGACGTTATCAGCACCTCACCGACGAGATGACGCGGCTGGAGGCGGAAATCCTGGCCAGTCCGGGCGGGAACCCGCAGGTCGCCGCAGATCTCGAGGCGGCCAGGCAGGAGCGGTTCGCGTTCGCGGCCAGCCTGAGCGCGAACATCCGAGCCTCCCTGTCCGACCTCGATCAGCCGCCAGCTCCTGCTGCGTTGCGCGCGGCGGCGGGATCGACGCCGGTTGTCTATCTGGCCGCCACCACTGCCGGTGGCATTGCCCTGATCCTGCGGGCCGAAGCAGACCCCGCCGTCCAGGCCATTGAGTTGCCCCAGCTCACCAGGGAGAGCGCGGCCGAGCTGGTAGCCGCGCTTGAGCAGGCGGTCACGACCCGCGATACCGGTGCGTGCGAGCAGGTCTGCGAGGCACTGTGGACCCGGGCGATGCGTTACCTTTTGCCGATACTGAGCGGCGTCCGGCACGCGATCATGATTCCCGGCGGCCGGCTCTCGGCTTTGCCGTGGCACGCCGCGCAGGAACCAGGCCTGCCCACGCGGCACGTGCTCGACGGCGTAGCGCTCAGCTATATGCCGAACCTTCGCGCGCTACCCGGAGCCAGGGCCGGCTGGGACCAGCTGCGCCGTCCGATGACGACCCTTGCCGTCGGGCAGCCCAAGCCGAGCACGATGGTCCCGCTGTCCACCGAGGAGGAGATCGCAACCGTCCGGTCTTATGACGGTCACGCCCTGCGGGTGGCCCGGCTCTCTGGAAGCGAGGCGACCCCAGATGTCCTGCGCGGCGGGCTGGCCCGGTTTCAGGTTCTTCACTTCGCCGGCCACGCCGTGGCCGTGCCGGACGATCCGCTGGAGAGCGCGCTGATCCTGGCCCATGATCAGCGGCTGACCGTACGGGACCTGCTGACCGTGGGGACCGCGGCCGGGCGGTTTGCGGTGCTGTCGGCATGTGACACGGCCAGCAGCCAGGATCCGCTGTCCGACGAGATGGTCAACTTCCCGACAGCCTTGCTGCAATGCGGCTTTAGTGGAGTGGTCGGCACGACGTGGACGTCCTACGATAAGCCCGCGGCCATGGTCATGGACGTCTTCTACAGGGAATGGCTGGTTCACCATATGCCGCCCGCGCAGGCGCTGCGGGCGGCGCAGGAATGGACCAGAGACCACGGTTTCGCATCGCCCCTGGCCTGGGCTAACTTCGTTTACGTGGGTCCCTGAAAGAGGCCAGCAAGGTTGTCAGCAGATGACGCGGACCGTTCCGTTCAGTGCTCGGCCCAACGTCTTCCGTCGGGACGGGAACGGCAGGAGCCGAGATGGACTCGGGCGGCGCTGGCCACCGCGAGGCTGGAGTCCGGCCCTCCGGGTAGTGTCCCCGGGCCGCACCCCAGTCCTGTTCCTCCGGTTCGTCCGGGCGCGGGGCGGAAATCTCATGCACCGGTCTGCTCCGTCCTGGTCATGAGCGGGACATGGCCTAGCTCGATGTAAGCGATCTCGTCCCACGAGATGAGCAGGCCCGTGTTGCGTAGCTTCGGGCGCCCTTGCTCATCCAGCACGAACCGGCCCGTGCCAGGCTCAGCCTCCGCGGTCTCGGTCAGATACAGATCGGGCGGGTCAGGATAACTCGAGGCCACCGAGGATGGCCCATCGGAACTGGGGCCGAACGCGCCGAGCAGCCAGCCGTCCGTCCCTGCCGCGTGATCCTTGAGCCGGATGCGGAGCCAGGCGTTGGCCCCGTGACCGAAAGCGGCATCCCAGGCGCGCGGGTCAGGCGAGCGCCCGCTCCACAGCCGGGCCCAAGGCCTGCCGCGCCGCGTCGCCGAACCCAGGGTGAGCCCCAGTATGACCGGGCAGGCCACGAGCCCGATCAGGACCAGCCACAGCGCCCATGGGAACGGACCATCCAGGAGGCGGCCGGTCCGGCCGTAGCGAAGATAAAGCCAGTATCCCAGAGGGGCCGCGGCGACGTAGAAGACAGCGGACGCTGCAGTTAGCCGCATGATCCGGTCGGAAACAGCGGCCCGCACGATCTGAGTCTGGCGTTCGTAGGCGAACGTGAACAGCGCCCCTGGCAACCCGGCCAGAACGGTGATCAGAAAGGCGTCAAGCACATCCATCGCTGGCCTCCTCCTCGCCTGGGTCGGTCGCGGCCGGCCAGACGACGACGGCCGTGCGGTCGTCGTGTGAGCCCTGCCGCTGATAGCGGAGACAGTCACCGAAAGCAAACGGGCCAATGGGCCGGGTCCATTGCTCCGACAGCCATGACCGGACACCAGGAGAGTTGCGCAGATCGTTAGCCAGCCCATCGGTGGCCAGGATCAGCACCTGGGTCTGAGCATGAGCTCGCTGCGGCCGGTAGGCGGCCGGCCCGGGCAGCGATTCTCCGAGAATGTTGATCGGCCCGTCGTCGCTGGTGAACAGCTCGGCCAGCGGACTTTCCGGATTGAGGGCAAAGGCTGACACGTCGCCGACCCGGGCGATGTCGGCTGTCAGGGCACCGCCGGTACCCGGCGGCGCAAGGACCGCGACGGCGGCCACGAAGGCGCTCTCGGCCGGCGGCACCTGGCAGAAGTCCTGCGCCGCCGCCGCGTACTCGGCGCCGCGGCACAGGAGTTCATCGGCAGCCCGCGATGCCGGGGAGCCCGGCCCGATGGCTGCCTGGGTCACGCCCGTGCAGAACAACGCAGCGCCAAGCTGGGATACCGGCCGCGAGCCGAGGCCGTCTGCGAGGGCGATGACCAGGTAGCCGTCCCCGGTCGTGGTGAAGTCGTAGGCATCCTGGCGAACGCCGCCTGCAGCGGCGTGGCTCGCGCCGATGACCGAGGCGGCCGCTACGTGGACATCACCCGCCTGTACGGCGTCGAGCGTGACGGCCGGAGCCCGGAACCGGGTCGCGGGAGTCAGGCGGGGGACGGGTTGCCTGCGTACCGCGCCCACCGTAGGAGCAGCAGTGGACAGATCCCAGGCGGGGGGCCCGGCAGGCTCGGCGGCCACCGGAGCCGATGGCGTGGGCGCGGCGGGATCGGGCTGAAGGCCTTCGGCTGCGGGAACGGTCGCGGGCTCCGGCCGCGCTAGGTCCAGCGCTACCTCGTCGTCAGGCATCGGTGGTCAGCGGCTCAAGCGGGGTGAAGAACTCGGCCGGGGTCTCCAGGTGCAGGCCCTGGGCCTGGCCGGGGTCACGGAAACTCATCGACGTGGTGCGAATGCTCCCGATCAGCGCGTTCATGATCTCGCGGACCTGAAGGACGGGGTCGGTGTCTTTCACCTTGAACGCGAAGCGCGTCGCGACCTCACGGATGTTGTCGTTCTCGGCGTCGCCGAACCCGAAGGCGACGACTTCAGGAGCGAACTTCCACGATTTGTCCCGCAGCGAGGCTAGGGCGGGATGCCAGTCTTCGCGCGCCATGTGGGCTCCGTCGCTCATGAAAAAGACGACCGGACGATACAAGGGCGTGCCCTTGGGCAGCGCGCGCAGGCCGTCCTCGATCGCCTGGCGAGCGGCCCGGAACCCGGCGGCGAAGTTGGTGCCGCCCTCCACCATGATCTCGGGCAGGTCGGCGTAGGCCAGGTCACACAGGGGCACGACCACCCGCCCCTCGTCGGAGAAGGTGATCACGCAAACCCGGGCGATCTCCCCGACGGTAGGGTTCGAGAGCATCTCGCGCTTGAGGTCCGGCAGGGCGGCGTTCACTGCCTCGATCGGGCCGCCGGACATGGACGCGCTGACGTCTACCAGCATGAATACGGGGAAGATGGTGTAGAGTTCCTCGGCGGAATTCATAATGAGCTCCTTCAGTGCGAGCTTGCGATGGTGACGATGAGAGGGATGAGGATGATCGCCGCATAGGCATACAGCGTGTTGCGCCGCGCGGTCGCTACCGGGAAGCGGTCAGACAGGTCCCGTAGCTGATACAGGGCGACCGCGATATAGGGGAGGGCGATAACGGGCAAGAACAGGCAGCACAGCAGACCGCGCAGATGCCACCAAGTCCCGCCCTCGATGGCCCGGGCGGCCACGCCGCCGACTTGCGGAACGGGACGGTAGGCTGGCGGGGGCGGGCAAGCAGGCGATGCGGGGGGCGGCGGTGCCGGGCGCACGGGGGTGGTCGGCTGCGGCCGGGGCGGCACCTGCTGGGGCGGGGTCGGCCGCGGCGGCTGCGATGTGCTCGTCGTCGAGGAGAACTGCGACCAGTCGGTCGGCGGCAGCTGAGTGAATGGCGGCGTGGCCAGGGCGGCCATGCTCAGCTTGTCCAGCTTCCCGGTGGCCGTCTCGTCGAACCGGCCGTGGTCGAGAAACACGGTGATGAGACCCTGCACCCATTCCGCGGGCCGCGGCCGGCCGCCGGGATCCAGGGGGTTGCAGAGCCCGCGCCGCAGCAGCGCGGCGATTCCCGGGTCCAGGTCGCCCGGGATTGCCCCGGGCTCGGGCCAGCTTCCGTCGGGCCGTTTCGAATCGAGCTTGCCGGAGGTGAGCAGGAGGCCGCGGTACATGGCCAGCGCGAGGCAGTACCAGTCGCTGTACTTGTCGTGCGCCGGGATGAGGTGATCGAT
>Ga0335085_10009814_pt1 | contig 14385 bp, 15 predicted proteins | sample Lox_Sample_45_FD_206712 | JGI IMG/M metagenome (GOLD analysis project Ga0335085, IMG submission 206712) | Soil microbial communities from Loxahatchee National Wildlife Refuge, Florida, United States - Lox_Sample_4.5 | ecosystem: Environmental > Terrestrial > Soil > Wetlands | place: USA...
CGAGGTCGTGCCAGAGGTCGAGGGGAATTTGTATTTGTTGGAGCGACCTGTCCAGCAGCGGTATCGTCGGTGCCGGTTTCTTCATAAGACCCGTCCTAAGGACGTTGTTCGCGGCGGATCAGTTCAGATTACAGCAGGAACAATGCCAAACTCGTAGGGAAGCTGAGCTTACATTTAATCTGCCAAATCCCCGTCTGCGCTGAGAAAAGTTGGCAGATTTCAGAGAAAAATATGCCAGCGCAGATTCGGGAACGCCTATAGGCGAGCGGTTTCTCCAGCCGCCCAAACTCTCCTTACCTCTTCGCACTCCGTCGCCCGCAGCAGTTCGCGCCCGGCGCGGCGGGCTTCGCTGTTCAGCTCCGGTTTTGCGTTCCCTCGGGAATGGCGTGCTTCAGCGCTTCGGCCAGCTTTGCCACGATCGAGAAGATCGGACCGTCATCGGATGCGAGCGCGGAGTCGCCAGCATCTTGGAGTCAGCGTTTGACAATCCTGTCAGACATTGGATTCGTTCCTCAAATTGTGGACGTTCGCCCGGTTCGCCTTGAGCCAACTAGCATGTCGATCACATAGCTCGCGCCGGTACAGGCGATCTCGGCCCGGGTTGTCGATGTAACGGGCCATAACGGTGGCGCGAATGCGGCAGCCACGCACGGTGTGTGCCGCATACCCGCACGCAAGCCCGCCGTGCCGCCACGTCGATGGCGCGCGTCAGTGCACGCATTGTGGTGGGTTCGGCGATTCAAGCTGTGGACATCTTTTGTCCACACCTCTCGCAGACCAAGGCTGCCAAGCCTACACTCGCGACCTATGGAAGAGTAGGAGGAGGCGGGGAGGATGTTCGATATCGCGATCCGCATCGAACCGCGCGAAGAGCGCGCGCTCCGAAGGCTGCACAAGGAATTGCAGCGGGCGCGTAGCACGCACAATCCCAGGATGATTCTGTTACCCCCAGACTTCGATCCGCACACCATGGTCGACCGTCTGATTGCGAAGATCAACGAATCGAAGAAGCATCCATAAGCACCCACAAGTAAGGCGTCTCCTCAGGCTCCTTCGTGTTTCGTCCCGCGCAGCAGTTCACGCCCGAGTCGAGAGGGGGTTTCCTTCTTGCGCTGGCGTTTGTGATCCTTCTCGCCCCGAGCCAATTCTCAAAATTTCGCGTCCGTAAGGGTTCGTCTCGCGCGAGTCACTTCGATCACGCGCAGATTTCCTGGAATAGAAAGTAGATTGGTTGTCAGTCAGCGCCATCGTTTCTGTTCTTTTGAATGCGGACTAAGGTGGCGGTATCAGCGGCGTCAGGCGACCCACCGAATCTTCATCGCCGTAGGTGCGACGAAAGACGCGCAGCATAGCAACGAACACAGTAATCACCGCCGGGCCAGCGAATAAGATATCGCGCCAACGGATCAGCATTTCATCGTTACCTCCGAGTTCGAGCGTCGAAAGGTGCAACGCGCCCGCTGGGGTGAGATCTCGACCGATCGTCCGGATTTCACGAGCCCGCCGACTGTGGTCCCGACTGGGAACGTCCAACTTGAGAACGGTGTCATGTGGAGCGCCGAGCACCGGTCCAACGTTGTCGAGGGGCCGCAAACACTTCTTCGAGCGGGGGTCGCTCATTGTGCGGAGGTTTTTTTCAGCGTGCCCAGCTATGTGTACGCGGTCGGAGGCGGCGCCCCGACCGGTTTCTCCGATTTTGTCGCCTCGGCCATCCGGAACTAATTTCGGATTAAGGCTAACTTCTTCATGAAGCTCACGATGATTGGTCGTGCGCGCTCGTACTCTGTACTGCCGTAGCTGTCGGCCATACCCTCTTTTGCAAAGACGTTCCAGAGCCTTCTGACGATTCTTTCCTCGCGCGTGTTGTATCGCCGCTGAAATTGCGCCTCGACTTCAGCCTGTGACAATTGTCTGCGGCGCGGCGCGCGCTCGCGACTTGCTTTTCGCTTCTCAGGCATGGTGACGCGGCTCCTTGTCTGACCGCCATTGGGCCTCCGCTCTGCTTTAGCGCCCACCGCGCATGGCTTTCGAGTAAATCACGCACGAGAACGTGCAACGCTCGCGTTAGTATCGATCCTAAGACGCTTCACGCGCGCAGAACGACTCGTGCGACGTGCACTCTCTAGGATCGCTCAGAAAGCGTCTCTGTCGATGACTTCGTGATGACATTCTGAATCGATAGGTATTAAACAACGCGCGCGCGAAGCTCGAAAAAGTATAAAATCGACTCTCTGCGTTGAGCTTCAGAGCTTTCACTGCATCGCGCGATCTGACGTGTTCATCTATCACAGCGGCGGCGTCTCGAGCGTGGTGGGATTCGCTACCGTGGCGTCGGAGCCGCGCGACGATCCGAAGAACCCGAAGTCGGCCGTCGTCGATCTGGAATTCGCCGGGCGTATCGACCCTCCGGCGACGCTCGCGGAGATCAAGCAATCGGGAAAATTCAACGACTGGGCCCTGGTGCGGCAGGGACGCCTCTCGACCATGGCGGCGCCGGAGAAGTTCGTGGCCTGGATGCGCGAGCGTTGTCCCGCGGCCAAAATCTGAAACAAGGCGGGCCTGCCAAGTCTCAATAGTCGGTTGTACCGAGAAGAGTCCGCCGCTGCGTGACGCTCAGCGCCGCGACACTTTGACCCGCGAGACGCGCCGGTTCAATCGAATCACGTTGCGCCCGTTCGCCCGTCTATAGTCGGCGCCGTCCGCAAGATCGCGCACGATGTGCAGGCCCAGGCCGCCCGCCAGTTCGTCGTCGCCGGATTCCTCGGGTTCGGGCGGCGGGCCGGCCAACTGATTGAACTCCTGACCGTCGTCGCGGAACTCGATCGTCAACCGATCTTCGTCGAGTTCGAGCACTACTTCTGCCTCGCCCACCGCTTCGGAGCGATCGCGATATCCGTATCGCGACAGATTGGTGAACAACTCTTCGACCAGGATAAGTACTCGCGCCTTGTCCTCCGAGGCGATACCCTGTTCGGCCGCGAAAGTGGCCACGAAGTCTTGGATTTCGCAAATCGCCTCGGTCCCGACGCGAACGCCGAGGAGTGCGCGCGCCGGTTCCTTTTGCTGTGACCCTCTGGTGTCCACGAATATCCCCGCGCTACCCCCTTTCGCCGCTGCGGCGGCGCCCCATGACCGGAGATTCTATCTTGTCCCGGAGGCCTTGTCGCGACGGGTTTCCGACCGCGCGTTCCGCGGGAATAGGATTGTTCTGCCAGGCCGGCGGGTTCGGCTCTGGTTTCCGCGTTTCTACCCTGATTCGCGTCTGCCCGACGAGTTATTGCAGGTAGTCTTTCGCCGTTTGCTCGAGCGTGCGCTCGGCGTTCTTGCGGTCGAGCACGGGCGCCAGGATCAGCCGATGGGCGCCCGCTTCCGCGTACTCGGCCAACGCGCGTTTGGGGTCCTGCGGCTGAAGCTCTGGCTGCTGGAGGAAGGTCATCGAAATCTCGAGCCGGCTGAAGTCCCGCCCTGCCTCGGCGCACAGGCGTTTCATCACGGCAAGGTCGCTCGCCAGATCCTTGGGCGGCAGCGCGACGGGCATCCATCCGTCGCCGAGCGCGACCGTGTCCTTGATCGCACGCTCGCGTTTCCAGTTGAGTCCGCCCGCGCCGATGAAGATCGGTGGATGGGGTTTGTGTGCCGGCTTCGGGTTGGATATCACGGCAGGAAATTTGAGGAAGCGGCCGTCGAAACTCGCTTCCGGCCTGGTCCATAGCTCTTTCATCGCGAGCAGGTACTCGCGCGTGATCGGCCAACGCCGGGGAAAGTCGACGCCCATAATCTGCGATTCCTCGGCCTGCCATCCGGCGCCGACACCGAACATGAAGCGGCCGCCCGAGAAGTAATCCAGAGTTGCCACTTCTTTCGCCAGCACGAGCGGATGACGCTCCGGCACCAGGCATATCGCCGTGCCGAGCCTGAGCGCGCGGGTCACCGACGCGATCATGCCCAGCAGCACGAAGGGGTCGGGAAAGCGCGTATAGACGTCGGGAATTTTACCGTCGAGCGCCGGGTAGGGTACTTTCGTATGCACCGGGATGATCGCGTGTTCGGGCACCCAGATCGATTCGAAACCCAGTTCCTCGCATTTGCGGGCGACGGATACGGGGTCGAGCGTCTTCTCCGAGAACATCGCAAAAATTCCGATCTTCATCCGCCATCTCCGTCTTCACTCCCGCCGCAGGCGAGAGACCTTGCAGTTCATTACTCAGTAAGACCTCGGCAGACCGAGCAGATGCTCCGCCACGTAACTCAGGACCAGGTTGTTGGAGATCGGCGCGGTCCGATAAAGGCGCGCCTCACGCCACTTGCGCTCGACGTGGTATTCCTTGGTAAAGCCGTATCCGCCGAGCGTATTCAACGCCGCTTCGCCGGCCTCCCATGCGGCTTCCGTCGCCAGGTATTTCGCCATGTTGGCCTCGCCGCCGCACGGTTTGTTGGCGTCGAAGAGTGCCGCCGCCTTAAGCCGGATCAACGAGGCCGCTTCGACCGAGACGTGAGCCTTCGCGATCGGAAACTGCACGCCCTGGTTCATGCCGATCGCGCGATCGAAAACTTTGCGTTCGTTGGCGTAGTTGACCGCATGCTCGACGAACCAACGGCCGTCGCCGATCGATTCGCTTGCGACCAGGATACGCTCGGCGTTCAGCGAACTCAGAAGATAGCTGAAGCCTTTGCCTTCCTCGCCGATTAGCGCTTCGCGCGGTACTGTCAGATTGTCGATGAAAAGCTGGTTGGTGCCGTGGTTGATCATGGTGGGGATAGGCACGGCCTTGATCGCGCTGCCGTACTGATGCAGATCGACGAGAAACAGGCTCATACCGTCGGTCTTTTTCTTGACGTCTTCGAAAGCGGTCGTTCGCGTCAGCAGCAATAGCATGTCGGAATGCTGATAGCGCGAAGTGAATATCTTGCCGCCGTTGATTATATAGTTGTCGCCCGTGCGCCGGGCGAAGGTTTTGATCTTGGGCGTTTCGGAGCCGGCGTCGGGTTCGGTCACGCCGAACGCCTGCAGGCGCAGTTCGCCGGAAGCGATGCGCGGCAGGTAGCGGCGCTTCTGTTCCTCGCTGCCATGCTTGAGCACCGACGCCATCGTGTACATCTGGGCGTGGCAGGCGGCGGCGTTGCCGCCGGAATGGTTTATCTCCTCGAGAATGATCGAACCGTCGAGCATGGTGAGGCCGGCGCCGCCGTACTCTTGCGGGATCAACGCGGCGAGCCATCCGGCCTCGCTGAGCGTGCGTACGAACTCTTCCGGATACGCATTGCGCTCGTCGCACTGACGCCAGTACTCGTCACCGAATCGGGCGCACAGACTTGAAACCGCGTCGCGGATTTCGCGCTGAGCGCTCGAAAGTTCAAAATCCATGAATGCCTCGTTACGTATTCGCAATAAGTGCGGGCCGGTCGCGACCCGGACAAGCGCGGCTTGTACGGAAGAAGTCGCGTTTGCCCGGGTCTTTACACCAGCAAAGACTATCGAAAAGCCGGAATAACGTGCTTCGCCAGGTCGCGGAACGGCCCTTCGGCGAAATCAGGTCCGGGCACGATGTTAATCTCTTTGATTCCGATCTTTTCGAGATCGCGAATCTGCGCGATTATCTCTTCCGGCGTGCCGACCAGTCCGGTTGCCCTGATCGCGTCGGGCGTGACGTAGCGGCGCTCGTCTGGCTGCACGAAAGTCGCATGGCCGTCGTGGATCTGACGGAACCTTGCATTTTCCGGCAGACTGAAGCTTTCGACGCGCTTTACGTAGTCGCTCCAGACGCCGCGGAAGTAGGGTGGGATGAGAGCATCGTTTTTGTTCTCTTTTTTCCAGATCTCGTAAAAGAAGTGCAGTTCGCAGGTTACCCAGGGTCCGGTTTCATCGATGACCCGTTCGCTGGTCAGCCGTTCGCCGGGTTTCAATACCGAAGCCGAAGTGAAGAGCACGACGTGGAAGTCAGAGCCTACTTTGCGTCCGACCGCCTGCGCTCCGGCGCGAATGTGCGATAGGCGCGATTCAAGGTCCTCGGTGGTCCTGCCGATGGTGGTCCATCCGTCCCCGTAGGCGCCGGCCGCCTCGCACGCCTTTGGACCATTGGCCGCGATATACATCGGGATACGTTTGTCGAGATTGATGAAATAGCGGTCGCGATGTAGGAATTTTATCTCGCGCGTCTTGCCGCGATAGGTGTAGTCGACGGCCTTGCCGTCGAGCAGCTCGCGCGTGACGCGCAGGTATTCGCGAAAGTCCTTGACTCCGATCGGATCCTGGCCCATCACGCGCATCGCGGTATGGCCGGTGCCAATACCGAGGAACGTGCGACCCGGCGCGATCTGATTGATCGACGCGATTGAATGTGCGGTCACCGGCGCAATTCGCGTGCCGGCGATCGCCACGCCGGTCCCGATCTTGATCCGCTTCGTGCTCGCGGCCGCCAGCGCCATCGTCGCGTAGCAGTCGGACCAGATCATCTGCGAATCCGGCACCCACGCGCGATCATATCCGAGTTCCTCTGCGAGCCGGATTTGCTCAGGCGATTTGCTGATATGAGTTATTACCGTTACTCCGAATTCCACTACTCGTCCTCCATAGCTATACGCGTATCGACTCGTCCCGTTTGGGCGCCCGCTTGAGCGCGTCAAGATCGACCAGCGAATCCCGTTGGGTGCCTGTGATATGTGGACGCGACCCGGGCTGGCGCTCGAATGGATCCACGATACCCAGTTCCTTTGCGATCTCGCGCATCGCGGGGAGCACCTCCTGTCCCAATAGCCGCGTGCTGGTCATCCGCTGTTCGAGCGTGAGCGGCCCCTGTGCCTGAAACAGCCCGAAGATGCCCGGATGCAGGACTTCCATGATCAGCCGCAGCTTGGGCAACACGGACTTCGGAGTGCCAATGATGATCTGCAGGCCGTCCTGCGCTTTCTGGTACGTGCCGTAGATTTTGCGCTTCGCCTCTTCAAGACCGACCTCACCGCGGCGCAGTCTGCCGCGGGTATCCTTGCCATGGTGATCGCCGCCATGATGATCGTCGCGGCTTTCCTGGAGCTTCTCGCTGGTGAGGCCGAGAAAGCCGTAATCACTCGCCTGGCGCGCGAGGCGGCGGGTGGCTTCCTTCGAGTTGTAGCCAGGTGGCAAAGTCCACTCGGGCCGCGAGAAGTTCGCGGCGCCGCCGCCGAACAGCGCGGCGCGCCCCAGTTCCTGCGCTTTCTCCTCGGTCTCGGCCACGAAGATCTGCTGCAGATAGCCGAAATTCTCACTTCCAGCGGTATAGCCTTCCCGCATCGCGGTGTCGCCATAGAGATTCCACAATTCGACAGTGGACTGCAGAGCGGTACCCAGTCCGATGTATGGATAGCGATGCTGCGCGCACCAGATGACAGTCTCCGGGCTGATCACGCCGGGAATCCATATCGGCGGATGCGGCTTTTGATACGGCAGCGCCCATGGATTGACGAAGCGGTACGTGAAATGCTTGCCCTCCCATCGAAACGGACCGGGACGCGTCCAGGCCGCGATCACGACGTCGTGCGCCTCGTTGAAAAGCTCGCGATTGTACGCCGGGTTGGCATTGTTGAAGATCTGCTCGCTACCGGCGCCGCGAACCCATCCGGGTACCAGGCGTCCGCTAGAAATCAAATCGATTTCAGCCAGCTCTTCCGCCATCCGCAGCGGATTTTTCAGCGTCGGCAGCGGATTACCCAGTAGCACGATACGTACTTTTTTGGTGATTCGTGCGAGGATCGCGGCCTCGACGTTCATCACCGCGCCCATGCAGAACGGAGTGCCGTGATGCTCGTTCAGCATGATGCCGTCGAAACCCATTTCTTCGGCATACACGGCTTCATCCAGATATTCGTTATACAGCCGCGCGCCGACCTCGCGATCGAAAAAGCGGTTGGGAACTCCGAAGAAGCTGCGGTTCTTTATTACTTCGTCCTCGGGAACTTCGCGGTAAGGACGTTCGGTGAAATACATTATATGCATGGCTCGTCTCCTTCAGCTCACGCTATAGCCCGTATCAGGCGAGGAAATCCTTGATCAGAGCGATGAACTCCGCCGACTTTTCGATTTCCGGACGATGGCCGCAATGATCGAAAATCTTGAGCCGGGTCTCGGTATTGCAAAGCGCCTCTTTGTAGGCTTGCGCGGCGCTCACCGGCACCAGCGCATCCTCGCGGCCCCAGACGATCTGCGTCGGCAGACCGCTTACGCCCTGCAAAAAGTGCGGCAGGCTCTGATTATGAAGAATCGGCTCCCAGGCGATGCGCGCGATTTCGGTGCGTGCATCCTCGAAAGCCTCGAACTGCTCCGGAGTCCGCTGACCCCCATACAGCCCGGCGAACTCAGGAGTGTTCTCCGGATCGTAAACGCTCAGGTTGAGCGGTGTGCGTTGGGTGACCACGAAGATGTCGAAAATTTCGCCCTCTGGAGGCTTTATCCCGAGCGGCGCTACCAGAACCATCTTGCGGAACTGCCGCGGGTTGGCCGCCGCCATCTCGGCCGCAACCCATCCGCCGAGCGAGAATCCGATCACGTCAACCTGCGCCAGATTCATGTCGCGCAGCATCCATGAGTAGAAGAGTCCCAGCTCGTGGACGTTGCGGATCGCCTCGACGCGACGCGACTTGCCGAAACCGGGCTGAATCGGAATCAGAACGGTGCGTTCCCGGGCCAGAGCCGCGTGCCAGTTCAGCCATCCCGGATGCCCCATCTCTTCGTGCAGGACGAGCAGGGGCTTTCCCTGGCCGCCCTTGATGATTGCGAGGTCAGTCCCCGCCAGGTGGGTGATTTCCTCGGAACAATCTCCTGCCATCTGTTCAAACCTCCATCGCTAGACGGTCGGCGCCCGACGGTCGCGCCCGTCCGCGTCACAATCTTTAACAATTCCCCGCTGTTTCGGCCAACGCGCGAGGCAGATAGCCGGGCGCGGCCGGCGAGAGCGCGTTGATGTGCCTCCGCGCCGGGGTCCGATTCGGCCTGCCGCGGCTCTATTTACGCCCTAGCTGCGGATGCTGGGATTTTTTATATATTCGCCGGAATTGGTATTCAATCGAACGCGCCCGGCTCGAACTCATGCCCGTACATGTCCTCAGCGTAGTATTCCGACTGATGCGTTGCTGGCCTGGCGCCCCATCCATATTCCCACATCCATCCAGAGGGATTGCCGACGTAAAACGAGAACATGTGGTCGTTCGAGTGTTTGCCGGGAGTGATCCTGATCGGCAGCTTTTGTTTGCGTACCAGATCGTAAGTGAGGCCCACGTCGTCGAGGTTGTCCACTTCTATCATCAGGTGGTTGATGCGCTTTTTGTCGCCGCCGATTCCAAACGCCACCGAATGATCGCGCTGGTTGCAGTGCATAAAGACCGGGGTGGCCACATGCTTGCCCATCTGGAACTTGTACTCGACACCGCCGCGCATTCCGAGCGCCTGGTAAAAGCGGATCGCGGCCGGGACGTCTCGCTCGCGGATGATGCAATGTCCTATCCCGCCGTCACCGGTTTTGAATTTCCCGTGCATCCCGCGCCCCGGACGAAACGGCTTGCTGAACTGAATGTGCGGGCCGTGAAAGATTTCGATCGGATTGCCGTCCGGGTCGCTTAGCTTCATCACTTCGAGGACATGGCGCTCGCCCGCTTCTTCCTCGGAGCCGACGCGGAATTTTATGCCGGCGGACGACAATTGCTGTTGCATTGCCCGGAATTCTTCGGGACCCGCGACGCGAAAGCCGAGGTACATCAGGTCGTCGCTGTCGTCGGCATGGAGCACGATGCGATGATGCCAGTAGTCCATCCGCAGATAGGAGCGGCCGCGCTCTTCGCCCTCGACAAACTCCATGCCGATCTGGCTGGCGGCGAAGGTCTTCCATTCTTCGGGATTTCTCACCCCGATTCCCATGTAGCTCAGCTCGGTTACCTGGATCATCGGTTCCCTCCCGTGAGCGACCACGATTCGAGCGCCGTCTCGCTCCACCGAGCCTAATCTATATGACAGCCGGCTACGCGGTGGCAACGGCAATTGCGGAGCGTTTGCAGCGTTTGCCAGCGGTCATCTAGACTCCGCGTTGAAACGCCGGCCGCAGCCGCCACAGCGGTCAAGATTTCGAGGAAAGACAGACGTGCAGGAGCCCAAGCATAGCCTGGTCATCGGCGATAGTCATTTCGACGAGCAATTTCCGCTCGCTCCGATCGATGACTACATGATCCATCAGACTCCCGACCCGATTCGCATAGTATGGTCAACCGACCCGCGCATTTACGAGCGCTTCTGGGTCATCTGCCACGATAACAAGGGCGAGCTGCTGCTCGTCACAGGCCTCAGCTTCTACCCTAATCTCGATACGGCCGAGGCTTACGCAATCGTGAACTTGAGAGGCCAGCATACTTCGGTGCGCGCATTTCGGCGACTTGGCGCCGACCGGATGAACATGGAGATTGGTCCGCTGAAACCGGCGATCGTCCAAGGGCTCCGCGCGTGGCGATACGTGCTGGACGAAAATGAATGGGGCATAAGCTACGACCTTCAGTGGCAGGACACCAGGCGGCAGATCTACAACGCTTCGTCCGGCTCGATGGCTGAAGGGTCGCCGCGCGGCCGGCGCGCCGATATCACGGCGGGGTTCGAAGGTTTCGGCGTCGCACAAGGCTGGGTGAAAGTCGGCAGCGAGCGGATCGAACTCACACGGGAGACCAGCGGTGGTACCCGCGACCGGCATTGGGGGGTCGGCCGGGGCGTAGGGGGTCCCAACCTCCAGCCCGGCCGCAAGCTGCACGCGGGATGGATTGGCGGCAACTGGGTATCGTTCAAGACCTTCTCGATCTGGGGCAATACGATTCTGTACAACTTCGGTGATCCCAGGCCCGCAATGGGCCGGATCGTCAAGACGATGCGGCGGCTTAGATTCGAGCCGGATACTCAGATATTCCTCGAGGGCGTTATTGACTACACACTGGATTCGGGCGAAGTAAAGCAGGTTCACTATCGGCGTCTGGAATACCAGACTGCTTATATGCGATGCGGAATGTACGGCGGCACGACCGACAAGAATATCTACCAGGGCCAGTACGTCGGGGACAATGTGGTCGAGGGCGACCATTACGATGTGACCAGGGCCGAAGTTCGCCGCCGCCTGATGGGCCTCGACGAGCATCATTGCGAAGTCACCTGCGACGGCGAGACCACGACCGGCATTCTGCAGCCGCTGGAGCCTGAGGCCTATAACGCCTGCGCGCGCGGCCGCCCGGGTTGGAGTTTCCTTGAATGAACGCTACGCCGCCTGAGGCAGCTCAGGACCTCGAGCGCAGGTTGAAGGCTTTTCTTGCTGCGCGCCTGGATGGCGCGCGCGACATCCACATAGCTAACCTTGCGCCCATTACCGCAGGCAATGCCCGTCAGACGTGGGAGTTTGAGGCGCGATGGGTCGGCGGCGAGGGAGAGCGGAAGGTCGGCTGCGTAATGCTGCGCAAGGCCGAGGCCGGACAGCTTGAAACTGACCTCGCTCCCGAATTCCGGACGGTGCGCGCGCTTTGGGACAGCGGAGTTCCGGTCGCTCGCGCGCTCTGGATCGATGAGGAGGGAATCTGGCTCGAGCGGCCATCCTTTATCATGGAAAAGGTGGCAGGCACGACGGACTTCCTGCCGCTGCTGAAACCGGAGGGCGCCGCGCTGAGCCGCGCTATCGCACAACAATTGGTAGTGGTCGCAGCCAGACTGCATACGCTCGATTGGCGCAAGCTGGGTGTGGATTTCTTGCCGTTCGCGACCCCTGAGACCGCGGCGGCTCAGCAGGTATCATATTGGCGGGCGCTGTTTCTGAAACATCGGATGGAGCCTCATCCGGTGATGGTCGCGGCCTTCGTCTGGCTTAGGGAGCATCAGCCGATCACGCGCAGAATCAGTATAGTACATGGCGATTTCCGCCTGGGGAATGTTTTGTACGAAGAAGATCGCATCAACGCCATGCTGGACTGGGAGATGGTTCATCTCGGAGACCCGGTCGAGGACATCGCGTGGGCCTACCGTTCGCTCTGGGGCCCGCAGACGTTCCCGCTGGATGAATTTGTCAGCCGTTACACCGAACTGAGCGGCATCCAGGTCGATCCCGCGACGCTCCTGTTCTATCGGCTGCTCGGCGAGGTGAAGCACAGCATCATTTCGCTGACCGGCGCGCGCTCTTTCATGGACGGGCGAACGCGAAACCTTTTTCTCGCCGATCGCGCCTCGACCATAACCGCCTACCTGCAGCAGTTTCTGGACTGGCTGCCTGCGTGAGCAACGGCGGACGAGCCGGGGAATCAGCCGTGACCAAACCATCGATCGGCGACTTACTGGCCGGAGTTGCATCCAGCCTGCGCGAAGCGGTGCTGCCGGAAATACCGGCGGGGCCGACGCGGCGCCAGATTCAGGTTGCGATAAGCATCATCCGCAGAGCATCTCAGGCGTGGGATAAGGTGGGGCCGTACTTTTACGCGGACAACAAGGATATCGAGGAGACTCTCCGCCATGTCTCGGCACTGATGGATCGTGCGAAATCGGATGACGCCGGCCTGAAATTGCTCGGGCAAAAAATGCTGACGGCGCTCGATCGCCGCAGCGGAGCGGAACTGGAATATCCATCGCCCGCCGCGCTTAGCGCGCGCAATGTGCAACTGCAAGGATTACTGGTCGAATTGCAGGAGGCCTTGCATGCGCCGTCGGCACGAGACTTCGCCGAGCGCACCGAAATCCTGGGGATGCTGCGTGCACTGTTCCGCCGGATGTTGGCGCGCGAGTTGGAAGTAAACGCACCGGTGACCGCGACAAAGTAGCTTCTTCTTAAAGCTCTGCGGCGTGCGAATTGACATCGCCGCACGCCGCGGAATAGCTTCGGGTTGTGAGCCGGCGCAAGCCGACGAAGGGTTCCTCGATGGCCGCCCAGGCGCAATCGCTTGCAAGCTACTTCGATTCCGAAACGGCCAAAGTGCTGCGAGCATGCACGGCGTGCGGCAAGTGCGTCGAAGTATGCCCGGTCGTTCCGTATGCCGGCCTCAAGGATCACGATTCCAAGGCCGTTGCGCAGGGCGTGGTCGATTTTCTGGCTCATCGCGCGCCGCTCGCAGGCGCTTCGGCAACCTTCGCGCACGCGTGCAACGGATGCGGCGAGTGCATTCCCGCGTGTCCGGAAGGCGTCAACCCACGCAAGATGCTGGTGCTGGCCAACACGATAGATGCGGGTGAGCGCACGCAGACGCCGCAGCTTTTCCGCAAAATGTCGCGCGCGATCCGGCTGATGGCGGGAATGCAGTTGTTGCCGGCGGAGTTCGCACGCGTGCTCGCGCCGCCACGCCGCGCGCAGGCGGAGATCGTTTTCTATCTCGGATGCAACGCGCTCCGCACGCCTCATCTCCTGTTCAACGCGATGTACGTGCTCGATGCGCTCGGGGCGGACTACGAAGTCGTCGGCGGGCCGGGGGCGTGCTGCGGCATCGTGCAGTCGAAATGGGAGGGCGAGCTGGGCAAGGGTGAGCGAATGATCAACGCGACGCTCACCCGCTTCGAGGGGCTAAGCCCGGACAAGGTGCTGAGCTGGTGCCCGTCGTGCAATCTGCATATCGGCGAGACGCTGGCCGGGTTTAAGTCGACGAGCTTCGAGTTCGGCCATTTCACCACCTATCTTTCCGATCATCTCGACCAGTTGCGCCAGAGGTTCGTCCGCCCGCTGCCGCTTAAAGCGGTGTTGCATGCCCACGTGGGCCTTAAGGACCTGGGCGCCAACGTGGCGCGCGTGATCGCCGCGATTCCGAAACTTGAGCTCGTCGACACGGTGCTCGAGTCCGGGTACACCTGCGGCGGCTCGGGATGCGCGCGGGCGCCGGAGATGATGAAAAAGGAACACGCGCGGTTGGTCGATCGCGTGCGCGAGACAGGCGCCGACGTACTCGTCACTTTTTATCACAATTGCCACGCGGCGTTCGTGCGCGCCGAGAGCGAGGGCGGCTTCCGCGTGCTCAACTACACCGACCTGCTGGTCGAAGCGCTCGGCGCCACCCCGCACGACGATGTGTTCAAACGGCTGCGGCTTTTCGACGACTGGAAGATGATTGTCGATGAGGCCGAGCCTTTTCTGCGCGCCAACGGGGTCGATATCGATCGCGAATTTCTCGAGAAGATCCTGCCTGACGTGTTCCGGATGGCCGAGTTCACCGGCGGCCTGGATTGCTTCGCTTCGCGCACCTAGCGCGCTCGGTCAGTTCCTCACCAGCCACACCGGATCGCCGACGCATACGCGTCCAGGCGCGCCGACCGCGGCGAAGACGCCGACATAGGCGCCGTGATGCTGCGCGGCGGTGCGCAGGATCGCGGGGTCCGCGGGCAGCTCGTCCTGCGGATGGATGGTCATCGCGCAGCGAAGCGCCGGGCGC